>Ga0179593_1465903_pt1 | contig 16418 bp, 25 predicted proteins | sample CZODoug2_1_08_16_FD_185931 | JGI IMG/M metagenome (GOLD analysis project Ga0179593, IMG submission 185931) | Vadose zone soil fungal communities from Angelo Coast Range Reserve, California, USA - CZODoug2_1_08_16fungal (PacBio error correction) | ecosystem: Environmental > Terrestrial > Soil >... | reverse complement strand
CTTCTTTGAACTCTATCGTTTTATGTCCTGCTTGGCTCATTCGGTTTCCCGTTTATTATTTCTCCTCGATTTTTTTTCATTTGCTTAATTTTTCCTGCGTGGGTCCTACCATCTACAGTGTCCCGATCCAAGCGGTGAGCGGTTGTTTTTTTTGTGTTTGTTCCCGCTTTTTTTCTCAAGCGTTATGCGGTTATAGTGGTGTTCGGTCTTCAATTTCTTTCACCGGGGCTTTGAACCGCTAGTGAGGGTGTTTGATTTTTTGCGCCTCCTGGCCCAGAAGATTGGATGTAGCTTTTCTGTGTTTTCAAACATTTTCTTCTCGTTTTGCCTTCGGCCCCCCTCGTGGGCGTGGGGATATTGTTTTTGACGCCGATTCCCCTACTTCTGGATAGCAATTCCAGATAAATAGGTTTACCTTATTTTTTAATTTTTTGCTTCTGCGCACAGCTGTGATTTTCGTTTATTTTGATGGAGGTCTATGACCTTTAAGTATTTGCTTTGTGCCTATTGGCTGTTCTCGCCTTTTTCTGTAGTTGTTTCTGGACCTCTCTGCCAGCTTTACCGTTTATTTCTCCCTTTTTCCCCTGGTCTTTTCATAATGTGTGACGTTTTGTTCTTTACGTCGCCTGTAAGGTAGGAACGTTCTTCCTTTTCGTGTTTCTCGACGCGAATTTGACCCGGTTCTGTTTGGCAACCTATGACTAAGCGAATTAGTTTTTAGTGCACCTTTACATTTGTTGTTTCTGTTTTTCTTATATCTGATACCTGAGGGTCCGGCCTTTTTTTTGACCCGGTGGTTGACAGAACCCGGAGAGTTATCTGGTGGCTATCTACTCTTTTGGTTGATTTGTCGTGAACTATCCTTTCCATTTTCCCTGGTTTTTTTTCTGTCGGTGTATTGATCCGAACCCCTCGTCTTAGCTCGTTGATTTTCCTTGTGCAGACTTATGGCTGGTTTTTTGGTTGTGGGTGCTTCTTTTTAGTATTGTCCTTTTTTTTCCCCACTGGTGAAGTATCTCTCATTTTTTTTTCTCCTTCCACGCTGTTCAACACAGAGTGTGTGCATGTTTGGTCATTTTTCCCTCTCTTCGCACCCCAACCCGTCAATGTTTGCCCCGTCGGTCCTTACTGTGATTTCCTGTTGGCCGGGGGCTTTTGTCCATTACTTGTAGTGTGCCGCGGCTAATGCTGTTCTCCGGCTGTTTGAGTCCTCTTTGGTTTGCAATAATTTTAGATAGTTTGGTTATGGCTTTTCGTTTTAGGACCGCAGGTCACTTTCCTCCTCTTTCCTTGGGGGCTCTTTTTCCTGATTGGTATGTGGGAGCTTTCCGGAGGTAGCGCATCGTTCCGGACTTTTTCCTTCCGGGTCAACGCGTTTTGTTTTTTGCTATACTGGCGGATTTACTGTGTTGTTCCTCCCCCTTTTTGGGGGACGGCGTCTGCCAGTTGACCAATTTTTGACGGTCGGATTGTGATGGGTGGTTCTGCGGCCAACCCGCTTTTGTTGACCTCCTGCTGTAGGCTAGTTCAACCTTTTCGTGATACGAATGTTGGGGCTTGTCCGCTGGATGGATTTTTTGTTTATTGTCTTTCTTTCAACCCCGCTTTGAAACTTCTTCCCCTGCGTTTGAAATTCTTTGGAGGGCCCCCTTCGTGGGATTGTTTCCCCTTCCTGGGGTACGGGCTCTTGGCCCCCCCAGTCAGAGTGCCCTGTTTGATTTTTTGTTTTTTTCCAACCCACACTCCCCCTAGGCCCCGCGGCTGTCTTCGGGTCTGATTTTTTTTCTCATGGCGGTTTCGTCCTTTGACAAAAATTCCCCCCACAATCCGGCATCTCCCTCCACACACGGTTTTTTCACTGCCTTGGGACATCGGCCTCTTTGATTCTTTGTTTAGATCCCTGGTTTTTCTGGGAACCGTGGTTGGTTTTTCGCCCCCTCCGACTTTTTTTCACGGCCACTTTTCAATCTCTGTTTGGGATTTGAGCCTTTTCTTACCCCCAACCCGAAGTTTCTTCGTTGTCGGCTTGGTTGCTTCCCTTCCCCCCTTGTCTTTTTGTGATGTTTTGCCCAAGACAACCCTTTTCGACGTGATCTCCTTCACGGCCCCCCGGTCCGGTCCCCCTGGTCGAGTTTACCTTGTCAGTTTCTTCAAAATTTATTGTTCTTCCCTCGTGCTTTCCAACCTCCGGATCCCTGTAATTAGTATTTCGGCTCTTTTAGAGATTTACATGGTTGTTGCCCCCCCTTTTTTTTTATTTTCCCCTGTTTTTTTCTGTGTTTTTGCTTTCCCGCTAGGTCGCTTAACTTTTTTTCTTTCCAGAACCCCTTTACACTTTGATTCTGCTGGCTTTGCCCGACCTTGGCGCGTGTTGCACCCCCTTTTAGCGTTTTGTGTCATTCACACCTTCTCTTTCGTGACTACTGTTCGGTCCTCGCCCGCTCCTTTAAAGTTTCCAAAGTTTTGTTTTCAGGATCTGGACGCCACTTTCCCGACCCTTTTAACCCGGCCATTTTCCCCCTTTTTAATCTTGTGTGCGGAACCGACACACCCCCTTTGTCTTTTTTTTCCCCAGCCAGCTCTTGACGATCGGCCTGACATTCTGACTGTTTGCCCAAACCCCCGCGGTTCGATTTTAACCCTTTTTGTTGGGAATCCCTTTTTACCCGTATCCCTTTATCCGTTTTGATGCTTTTTTTTATACTAAGTTCCACCGGATTCACTATGTGACCCCTGTGTCCCCTGCTCGTCCTTTCGGTTTTTTTTCTTTTCCTTCAGTTCCAGCTCCCCTTTTTTTTCTCAATCCCTTCTTTTTGTTTTACTCCATCTTGACGGGACACCGATTTTCCCCCTCCGACGACCCGGTATTTTTCCTTTTGGTGAGGTGTGCTACCCGGCCCCCTTTTTTTTTCCAACCCATCACCGACCTTGCCAGTGTTTCCGGCTGTTCTCTTTACTCGGGTTCATCCACGCGAGAGTCTCACCCCTTTTGTTCCAGTTTGGCTCCACCTTTCCGGCTTCCACGCACCCCTTTTTTCCTCCCCTCCCCCCCCCCCCCCATTCGTGGGTTCCTAGTGTTTTCTTTTAAACTTTCTTGTTTCCCTTTTTCACGGGTTTCTGTCCGTCTGTTTTGTGTGAAACCTGCATCTCTTTCTTTTTCCAATTTCCGTGTTGTTTCCTTTGGCCTCCGGGTCCTTTTCCCTTTTTCTTTTCCCCTGCCATCTTAGGTCTGGAAATACCGTCCATTTTTTTTCTTTAGTACTTTTTTCTTCTTCCGCTCCCTTTTAAGCTTTTTTTGCTCTACTACGTCCTCCTATCTTCTCCCCCCTTTTTTTTTTGTTTGTTCTTCGAGTTTTGAGGTTTTTTACGAAAAGCCCGTCCCAAGGACGTTGCCCCTTACCATATTAACTGGTTTTCTACTTTCGCGAACCCTTGTCGGTTCCTTTTTCCCCCCCGACTATCATTTTTTTTAACGTTTTTTCTTTCTGCACTGTTCTCGGCAGCTTCCTCTGCCACTTCCCTTTCCTTTGTCCTCTGCAGTTCCCCCCCCCCTTTTTTTTTTTTCTGCAAGGTGATTTAAGGTTCCCATTCCCTTTTATCTAAACTCCTTTTTCCACTAGGTCCCTCCTTTTCTTCTCGGTTGGGAGGAGCACGGCTTTTTGGCGTCTAGTTTCAGGTAGTTCCCGTTTTTTCCTCCAACCCCTTTTGAATTTTTTTTTCCCCACGTCTGTTCCCGTTACACTGGTCCAGCTTTCCACTGGTTGGTTGGCGGAGTTGTGACTGGTTGCTTTCGCATCCAATTACACGGTTTGTTCCTTTTTTTCGGGCTTGAGATCCTTTTCCTTTTTCTGGCGTTTTCATGACTTCGTTTCCCCTTGTCCCCCCCCGGGGACTGTTTTTTTCTTTCTCTCCCCGAGGGTCAGATTGTTGTGTTTTTAAACCAGTGTCTAGGATCTTTTTGGTTCTGTATTGTGACGTTCACCTCTTTGATAAAAGGTTCCGGTGTGAACTTCTCTTCCCCTCCCCCCCAGGTTCTCCGGTTTGGTTTTTATGATTTTCTTTTCTTCCTCCGCATTCCTTTCGTCTTTGGAGACGGTTTTCCCCCCCAAGGGTTTGGCTGGTTTCTTTGTTCCAATTAAATGGTACGCGAGGCTTGGGTTTCAAACCCACCCCTTCTTATCCCCTGTTTTTTTCCCACCTCATGCGGTGTTTTTTCCTGGGGATTTTTTTTTGCTTTTTTTCGGTACCCCGGACCTTAGTACCTGGAGTTTTGATTTGTTTGACGTGGCCCCCGCCCCCGCTTAACCACTTTCTTTCCCGCCAGTTGCCTTTTTTGTCTCCCGTGTTTTTTCGGGGTAGGTTATTCTTAGAATCATCTACGCTGTTTAAGGGAGGACTCCCCCTCCCAGGCCTCCCCGGGGTCAACCGAAGGTTTTGAGTCAAGTAGTCCGGTCCTCCGACGTCTTTGCCGTGGAGGTCCAGCGGCTTGTGTGGAAGGAGTTGCAGATTTCACCTTTTTTTCCTAATCTCTTCGTGCGGGATGGGTCGTTCTTCTTTCATTCCGTGTTCCAGACCGTCGTCTCCTGCCTTCCCCCCACCTCCTCCGCCTCCCACTCTTGACCGCTTGTTGAATCTTTTGTTTACCGTGTTCTCAAATCGGAGGGGTTATTTCCCCCCCACACCCCTGTTCCCTACTCACCCCTCGTAATTTTATCACAGAGCCGAGGTATGCACGGCTTTTTTTTCTCTTAGGTCTTTTCCTGTCCTCTTTTCCCTTGTCCTCCTCCCCCTCCCCCGCGATCCCAAACTCCGCGGCTTTTTCGTCGTCTTTCGCGCGTGGCGGATCTTTGCTGTTTTTTGGCACCTCACTCTTCTTTCTGTTCTCGTCCCTTCCCCCCTCGGCTGGCCATACACACGTATGTTGCAAGTTTTCCAATGGTTTGGAACAAGTCCCCCCCCCGCCTCGCAGACCCCCCTTTGTTCCGTGCTTTGACATGATTCCTCTCTGTCTCTTCTTCCCTCTTTTGCGTTTTGGCACCACTAGATTGCTTTTGCAACTTGTTTTAACTTTCCAGTCACAAACTTTTGTTGGGTTCTGATTCCTCCCCCTTACCTCCGCCCATGTGTTCACTCGGACTTTTTTCCCCGATTTTTCGTATCGGAGTGAGCTTTAAATCCCTTTTTCCCCCTCCTTTTTCCCCCTCCTCGGCCCCGCTCCAATTTTTCTCACGTAGGCCTTTCCGAAATCACAATGCGTGACCCCACCAATAGGAACGTTGCGCTCAACGTGCATCCTTTATTTTTTCAGTTGGCTTTCGGCTCCCAGAAGTCTCAGGACCCCCCTACCCCCTCCTCGCCCCCTCCTCCCTCTTCACTTTTTTTTTTTTTTTGAGAAAGCGGGACAAACCGGGACGCCCCATTCCTTGTTTTCCGCGATGATTCCGTCCCTTCTTTCCGGATTATGAACCTCAGCCCCCCTCCCCGATGCTGGCTCAGGTTGTTGATCTTTGTGTTTTCTCAGCCGACAACTGATAGAGGATCCGTCAGAAGTTTCTTTTAACGATATCTCTCTCGTTTCACCTTTCGCCAAGTTCCCAAAGAGTTCTGGTTCCTCTCCCTCCCTCTTTCCACCCCCTCTCGCCCACCTGCCTCCCTTCTCTCTAACACTCCCCGCACCCCCCTTCTTTCCCGCCTCTCTCCTCCTCCTCTCCTCCTCCCCCTCTTTACCCCCCACCCCTCCTCCTCCCCCCACTCACTCCCTTTCACCTCCATTTTTCTTCCCCTTCCTTTTCCTCACCCCACTCCCCTCCATCCCCCCCACCCTCACCTCCTTTTACTACACCCCCACCCCCCCCCCCCTTTCTCCCCCGCTTACCACCTCCCTCCCCACTTCCGCCCTGTGCCAGGGGGCGTCCGGGGCCTGGGCACGCACACTCGAGGGCCTGGTCGGCCTTAGTTGTTTGTCTTCTCCCGCGTGGTTTTTTCGAGAAAGACCGCGTTTTCCCCCCCTGGCCTGTTTGACACAAACCTCGTACCCTTCCGCGGTCACGGCGTTCTTTTACCACACTTTGTGAAAAACTTGCACTCCCCTTGCCCGGTGATTGTTCTTTTGCTGTCAATGGCTCCTTGATCGTCTCTCCTCTTTGAAACCCCCTGCGCCAGCCCCTTTGTTCTCTGCCTTTTTTTTTTTTTCTCTACTTCCCCCGAGATCAAAGCAGAATGCTCCCCTCCCAACCCGGTGATGAGGCTCTTGGTTGAGAAGTCCTTTGCCCTTTACCCCTTTTGTGCGCCTTTTCCTGTTTGCTTCCCGCCACAACCTTCCAGCCCTCCCCACGTTCGCTTTTTTTACACTTGAGATATGTTTCCCAGCCATGCACCTTTCCAACTATTCTTTGGTGATTTCCACTTCTGGTCCACCCCCCTGTTTCCCCGGAGAGTAGCGTCCAGCCGCGGGTTCCCCGCAAAAAGTTTGTACCGAACCCACGTCCAGATAACTTGTGACTTCCCGCCGGTCTCCCGTTTTCCACCCCATTTTCTACGATTTTCCTCCCACGTGGTATCTTCTGTGTATATACCCACCTGCTCCAAAGTTGGTTATGTGTGCGAGATCAGTACTTCTCTGCTTCTTTTTTTTTGCATTAGTCCGGCACAACGCGTCCCCGTCCCCTGCTTCTTTTACTCCTTTTTTCCTACAGACCGTTTCTTGTTGGTTGTTGCTGACTAATCCGATCGCTTGTGCTTCATTGGTTGCCGTCCCTGCTTTTCGCTCTTTTTTTTGAAGACGACGCTGATTCCGTCTGCGACATTTGTAGGACTTTTGGGCCCGACGTTTTTTGGTTTTTAATACCCTACGTTGTGGCTTCTCTCTTGGTCCTGGGTCGTTTTTGTGTCGCATTTTCTCCCGTGCGTTCCGCGGATCGGTTTGTACTTGTAATTTTTTCGTCTTCTTTTTTCCCCATTGAAATGATTCCTGCTTCCTTATCTTTTTTTGGACGGCCGCTTTTTCTCCCCCTGCCCGTTTACTTTTGCTTGTTTTGCTTTTTCTGAAAACTTTCATCTGGTCTTTTTTCCCCCGCCTTTTTTAGTGTTGCAATTTTTTGGTCCCTCTCCACTGTACGGGCAAATTTAAATTGCTGTCCCCCTTTCAGCCCCAGCTTTCTGTTTTTACAGTGGGCTTCCTCCGTGGGGATTGCCTTCTTACCTTTGGTTTCTCCTGTGTTTGCTCGACTGACCCCGCTGTTCCTTTTTCTTTAGTGCTGCGTGGTTCTTCCCTCGTAAAGAGTCTCTCCCCTCACCTACCTGTACTGGGCCCCTTTGGGCTCGTTGACCTTCCGTCTTCGGGTTACGGTCACTTTTCCTAGTGGAACACACGCACCTCCGGTCTTTTCCGTCCTCCAAACGTCCACCGCCCCGAAGCCGTTCCTTTTTAACCCCGCTTTTCTCGCTGTTTGCTCCTTTCCGTGGAACGGTGGGCCCCAATTTTTTTGGTCCCTTTTTGCGATTTTCTTGTCCCTCCCTTTTTGTTAGTCACCCCCCTTAACATCTATTTCGGGTGCTTTTCCCCCCCTACCCATACGTGATTTAGAAGTATTCGCCCCTAGTCCAGATTCTTCTGTTTTTTTTTTTGCGTAGGGTCCATGTCTTCACGTGCGGATCGTTTCCCGTTTTTCCAGTTCTTTTTTTTTCTTTCTTAGGGACGAAACCCATGATCTCTTTTGGTTTCCATGGTCCCCCCTTTATTCCTCTGTGGTCCCCACCCCAGGTTCTAACGAGTTGCTTAACGAGCGTAGCTTTGGTTCACCTGAGGTGTTGGCGTGTTCCACTGTTCGGTACCCCCTTTTCCTGACTCTTTCTACTGCTTTCTTTGTAATGCTGTTCCGTTTTTTACGTTACCCCTAATTCGAAAGTTTTCCGGTCTTGGTATGTGCGGGCCTAGAATGTTCACTTTTCCCTCCTTTTGTCTCTATGGGATCTGCAGGATGGCTTTTTCCAGTGATTGGTACTCTCACTCCCTCAATTTCCCGTTTTTCCCTTGTTTTGACCAAACCCGGTCGGGAGTGGAGTTGATTTCTTAGACCCTTTTCCCGTTACTTTTGTTCTGCAACCAGTGTCCTGGGCTTCTGGTTTTTTTTTGTTACCTCCAGTGCCGCCCTTTTTTTTTTTTTTTTGCTCGAGCTCCTTTCTTTTTTCACGAATTTTGATTTTTTTGTTGTTGTTGTGTTCCCTCTTCGGTTGGTGGTTTTCCCCTTCCTTTTCCCCCACTGCGTCATTCTTTTTCAATTGATTTTTTTCCCCAAATTCGTTAGGGTTTTCGCCCTCCCCGTGTTTGACGGATTTCGTGGCCCCCAGCAGAGGTTACGGGATGCGTTGAAACCCAACAAAACCAATCGAACGTCCCTGTCGTTGGCTGTCTTCGTCCTTGTCCGGGTGTCCGTCCCATTTTGGAAAAATTTAGGCCTCGCACCCTCCTCTCCCCCCCCGGTTCCTGATCAGCGTAGTTCCCTAGGTTTGTAGGTTTTCTTACTTAGGCGGTCTGTTAGTTTTTTTTTTGTCCCTGGTTTTTCCCCCCCCTTCGCTTTCCACCCTCAACTTTGGGACAGGTTTTCTCATTCTTTTCGTAAGCTGGTATTCCCCTCTTCTTTCTGGTGCCTTGTTTTTCCTTGGGCTAGAACCTGTCCTCGTTTCTGGGTGCTTTTCAATTTTTTCCCATGGACGCTAGCAGACACCGACCAAATTGGCCAGCAACCTTTTCGATTCTTCTAGTACCTTCCCTATTTTTTCACACGTTGAACTAAAGTTCTTACCCCCTCCCTTACTCTTTCTTTTCCACCGTCTTTTTTATTTTCGGTCTCTTCATTTGGGGCTTTGCCCCGGTTTAAGGCTCTTTTTTTTTCTTTTTTTGCTTCCCCGGGTCTTTACCTTTTTTCAGCGTTTTCTCCCCCCCCATCTTTTCCCTCAACCAGCCTGTGCCCACTGGGTTCTTTGTGACCACTGGGCCCCCCTTTTAGTGGTCCCCGTCCCCCCCACGTTTCCTCTCCGTCTTCCTTTTTTGTTCGTTAAAGCCCTTTCTTTTTTCCCACCGCTATAAGTTGCCCCCCCTCCCCCTGCCTTTTTTGACCCTTTTTCCCGAGTACCGGCTTATTGCTACGTAAAACTTTTCACCCCCCTTTTCTTCTCCAGCCCCTGCTTCTCATGGTCTTTTTTCCCCATTGGTGTCCAAACCTGGCCGTGTTCCGTGAACTTTTTTTTCGCTCGTTCTAACGTTCATGTCCTTCTCAATTTTTTTTCATCCCTTTTGTGTGGTCGTGTTTTTCCCTTTATTACATAACTGACAACACCTTGATACCCTTCCCTGGTTTTTTAAAAAATGATCCGTTTTTTTCAAAGTTCAGTGTTTTCGCCCTTTCCCCCTCTCACTTGGTGTGCCATTTGCCTCGTCCAGGCTGGTTTTCCACTCGTCTGATTTAACGCCCTAGCCTCCCTTTTCCTTTTTTTGTGCTGCGTCTGACCACCAAGTACCCCTTCCAAACCTCCAATTTCCCTTTCGACGACACGGCGTTTTAATTGAGACACCAATACTTCAAACCTGGGTGTGTTCTCTTTGTCTCCACCTTTTACGGTTGTTCCTCCTGAGTCCAAACCAGCCCCCCCTGTCCTTTACCCCCCCCCCCCTTCTGTTCCCTTTCTATTTTCCCTTTTTTTTGTCCCCTTTTTCGTTTCTTTTTCGTTACAGGTTCTTGTCTTCCGTCTTTCTTCTTGTTAATGAAATACTTTTTCAACACCATCTCTTTCCCCTTTTTTCGTTTAGTTTCCATTTCCTCTGTACTTTTGAGCGTTTCCCGTTTTTCCTCCCCATTTGATGTTTTGTTTCCTTGGAAAACTTTTACCATCACCAGTTTTTCCCTTTTTTCTGTCCATTTATTTTTTTTTTAGTTTACTTGTCGTTTTTCGGAGGTCCCTCCGGTTTTTCGCTATTTCGCTTCCAGATTCTCCTAATTTTTTTTTTGGTTGTATCCTCTTCTTTTGCTGCATCAGGCCCCGGTTCCCCTGCATTACGTTTGACCTCAACGTTCTTTTTCCTTCGTGTAATTTTTCTTTTTCAATGTTCGATTCCCCGAATTGGCGTTTCCCCTCCCTTTCTCCCCTCCCTGTTCTTTCAGGGGGGTATTTAGATTTTTTTGGATTTCCCATTCTCTGTCCGCGCCCTGTTTTTCCCCCCCTCCCCGACACTCCCCGGTCACTTCACACCGTGACCCCTTTTACCTTTTAAACCTTGCCTCTGACCCTTTTTTTTTCTGTTAGGATAGGTTTTCGGTTCTTTTGAAGCCCTGGGAGTCCCGATCAGGGGTGTTTTTTCAGGCGCCCCCCCCCTTGCACCCCCCCCCCTTTTTATTTCCTTTCTTTTTGTTTGTTTCCCTTTGTGCTGTCCCCGTGACTGTGTTACACGGTGACCCTTTGTCTGTTTTTGGAGTTTTTGAATGGTTGCGTTTTTTTTCCCTCCCCAAAACTTCCCTTGCTTGATCTCCCCTTCAAACAAAAACCAGTTTTTCCCTCATGGCTTTTGATTTTTTTCCCCCCCAGCAGTTGGCGAGTTTTTCTTACAAGGTTTCCGGATTTACTGTTTTGCTTCCGAAAGTTGTCCCCTCCGGTTCTTTCCACCCCTTTTTTCATAGTTTTTTTGGTTTTTTTTTCTGTATGGAAGTTGGCCATCAACTTTCCTTTCACCGGTTCCTACGTTGATCTTCCCGATACTTCCCCCTTTCTTTCACCACCCTCCTACGTTCTTTTTTAACCCTCTTTCTGTTGGCTTTCTGTCCTACTTTTTTTTTGGACGCGGCCAGGTCCAATTTTGGTCTGTTCTCCCCTTAAAGGCGGTTTTTTACGCCTGAAGCTGGTGTTAACTCTTTTCTACTTTTTGTTTCCCCTCTTTTTTCTTTTGGGTGCCTTTTTTCCGTCGGTGAACTTATGTACGAGATTCACCGGTGTTGGGTCTTTTTTTTTTTTTTTTCCCGCTGTGTCCACCAAGTTGTGTCCTGCTTTTTCTCTGGGGTATTGTTTTTTTATTGATTTTTCAACCCAAACGCTGACCAGTCTCTTCCGGTGTCGTTTCCAAGCAGGCCTTACAAGGACTTAGGCCTTTTTGGGGTCCACCCTTCTCTGATTCATTTTGGTCCCCGACTCCCTCCTTCTCTCTTTCCGGATTTTTCCTCCGTTGCTTGTTTTCCCTTCTTTTTTTCTTTACGGGTCTAATCGATTTGTGGGCGGTTTTGGTCGTTCTTTCTCTCTTCTTTTTTTATAACCGGAATCTCTAAGAAACATGAGTTGTCCCCCACCACCCGCAGTCCCTCCTCCCCTCTTCCCACGGTTTTTTTTCCCTTCTGTACCCCGGATTTTTCAGGGTTCTCGTAACCTCGGTTCTTGGTCCCCCCCCCCCCCCCGTTTTCCCCATCCTGAAATGAAGTAAGCCCTCCAGTAGCCTCTTTTCTCTTTTCCGTGGGGGAGGAGAGGGAGAGGAGTGGGGAGGGTGAACAAGAACGCACCTACACCCACCCCCCACACCACAACAACCAACACTCCCCCCCCCCCCCCCCCTACCCCCCCCCCCCCCCCTCCCCCCCCCCCCCCCCCCCCCCCCTCCAGCTTCCTTCTTCTTGGTGCGTTTCCCTGGCATTTTTCAATTGTGTTTTTTTCTGGGGGACAAGATGTTCCTTGGGAGTTGATCGGAACGGTGCCAGATTGTTTGTTCCCCAATCCTTTTTTTCACAACGTTATGTCGTTTTCAGTTTCAATCGGTTGGAACCGAACCCCCCCAGAGAGACACCCCTTTCTTTTTAGTGTCGTTTGCACTCCTTTCTCGTCTAGCCTCCGCCCGTGGACCCTCGGGGGTTTTGCCCCCACTTACGTTTTGCAATGGGTTCGGCACAATTGTTCGTAGTCCCCCCGGTTGTTTGGCTCCAGGTCCCTTTTCTTATGTTTTGCAACCTTTTCTTGGTGACCCCTTTCCCTTTTTCGTTTTGAGCTATCCTCCTCTTTTCCTCGCCCCGCTGCAACGTCCTTTGCCCGTTCTTGCGGCCCGTACACCCCACCCCTTAATTAGTCTTTTGACACATCTTTCTCTTCCTCGTCCTTTGCCCCCGTAGCCCCGCGGCGAAGTCGTACCTCGGGCATACAACTCTTTTTTTCCCTGTTCCCAGCCGCGTTTTCACTTTCTTTTGCGACCTCTTTGCCCCCCCTTTCCCCCTACATCTTTTTTCCTCCCCTCGATCCCCTTTTCCCGACTGTTTCTTGTCGATAATGACATTTTTTTCCGCCACCCATGCCAGATTCGGCGCGCGTTGCGTTTGTCATGATTGCGTTTCCCTCCAGACCACGATTTCTCCCTCTTCTTACTGTCCCACTTCTTCGTTAACCGATCTCTTCCCTCATTGCGTCACCGTCGAACTTTCCCCTCGGTCTTTGAGGCGGTCCCCTCGAGTCGCTTCGGTTTCTTGGTCTTCGTTTTTTCTTTTTTTCCCCCCCCCCCATGCCCTGTTTTCATGGCGGTCAACTTCGTCCCCGTCCGCGGGGGACTGGTCAGCCCCTCTTGCACTTGTGACCCGTCCTGCCGTGATTGTGTAAGAGGTTTTTCGCTTCGAGTCCTGACCCTTGTTGGCCCGCCACTGGTTAGCTGGACAAGAGTGAAACTTTTTTTCCATTTTGAACACCTTGGTTTTTTCATTTCCCCAGGCAAATTTATCACGTTCGTTCGAGAGATTTTATTTCCCGCAGGCTTTTTTCTCCCAATCACTTTCCTGGTTCCCCCCCCCCTGCCCTCGATGTTCAGTGTCCATGCAAAATCTCAATTAGGCTTTGTCGTAGGACCGTTCGTTCCCAAACGTATGATCTGCTGGTTTTTGCGCTGTTTCAAGCTCTTGTCCGAAAGCCGGCACTTTTCCAACGTACCCCGCTTTTCCCTCGTCCGACGGCGACAAATCTCTGTCCCCACTGCTTCTGTTGTTAGCCCCTTCCTTTTTTTTCGGTCCCCCCCCTGGCCAAAGTTATTGCATTTAGCTTTTGGCGCTCCGAAGCGGAAGTCCTCTGAAAGGGTTCCCTTCTATCTCTATTTTTCCCTTTTTCGTTTTTGTTCTTTGGTGGAGAGCTGTCGATTTCGTAGATTAGCATCCCGCCCCCGGAGGATGAGATTTGAATTTTTTTATCCGCCCCCTTGTCAATTCCTCTGCGAACTCCTTCCCCTACCCTTGGTGGTGTTGTTTTTCGAATGAACCCCGAACTCTTTTTTTGAATAACACCCTTTCAGTTCGATTTTTCCTCTGTCGGTTTGTTGCTTTCTTTGCCGTCTCCGCGGTCGTTTTTGTTACTTTGCGGTTACCTTTTTCGTTTGATCTCAGCTTTTGTGTCTGCCCACCACGTTTCTGACGGGCGACTCTCTTGTTTGACTTCCGCCCCCTCCGCCCCCGCCTAGTGGTCCCATGAGTGCTGCTGCAACTTCCATCGCGTTTCGGTTCCACTCCGGGAGTAGTGGGAAAGTCACCCATTTTCGATCACTTTCGTCACCAATACAGGGGTCGGCCACCCCTTGCTTCTTCCTTTGGGCGTTTCCCCGCTTGCAGCGGCGTTCGTGGGAGGAGAGATTCGTCCCTTGTTGGGCCCGTATGTCCGGTTTTTTGCCCCCCGTGTTTCCGCGACCAGCCTCCCGCTTCTCCCCATCCCCCGTCTTTTTTTTTTTTAATTTTTTTTCTATTTTTCCCTTTTTTCTCTTTTAGTGTGCCGTGTTATTAAGGTGGGAAGTTTACTTCCGGAGGCCCCCTGTCGCTGGCTGCCGCGCACTCACCTTCGGACCTCAGCCTGGATTTCCCCTGAGGTGCCGTTAGTTTCCAGACTTTCACGAGCAAATTTTTGGTTTCTCTGCGTTTGTTTTTGCCGATCTGGGCGTATTCGGAGGGGACTACTTGTCTTTCCTTTTGGAAAGGGTTCCTTCACGTTTTTTCGGGTGGGGCTTTATTGAATCAACAGCTGCTGTTTTTTTGACGATTCTCCCTAAGAGGTTTTTCTGGTCCCGGTTTCTTGTTTTTTTTAGGTTTGGTTTCAACATTGTCATTTTATGGCGTTTTCCAGTTCAGCATTCCTTTGTTTTTCCTCTTCAATGTCGCCCCCCTACTTTTTTTTTATGGTCATTGGCCCATTGAAGTTTTTCTTTTCTTTCCCCACCCCAGCAAGGAACCCGGCAGGCTTTCCTTTTCTGAGATGCCTGGTTCTCATTTTTTTTTTGTTTTCAGGTACTTTGTAAGTTTTAGTTTAATCTGTCGGAAGATTTCCATGATTGTGAGGTCCCCTAATATTCTAGGTTGGCGTTTTTGTGGTGGCCCCTTTTCGTTGGGGACAGTTTTTTTTTTTTGTTTCCCGTATGTTTTCTTTGTTTCTTTTGTTTTGTTTGGACTTGTTTTCTGGATGATACTGGAAAGGAGCCTTCCTCCTCCTTCTTCAGGTTTCCCCTGCTGTTTTTTTTACCGGGAGAGGATGGATGGAGTGTATGAGTCACACCCCCTGTTTGTGTCCCGTTGAGTTCCGGAAAACACATGTTTTTTCCGCGGCCTTTTTAGGTGCTCTGGTTGGTGTTTGTTTCCGCCCCCCCTTTTGCCCCGTTTTTTTCTTGGCTCCCTTTCGTTTTATTCGTTGCATTTTTGACCAACCCTTCTTTTTTTTGCGTGAGTTCGGTTTTGCGGTGTTTTTGATTTTCAATGCTTTCAGCGTTTTACTTTCATTGTTTGTGGCTACCTTTTTTCGGTAGGCTTTTACCTACCGAGACGGCTTCGTTTTTTCCGCCAGTGAGGTTTTTTCCTGGTACTTCCCTGGACCCCTCCAAATTGACGCCGTTTCGGCGCGTGTCTCATTCCCCTGGGGCGTTTTGAGCGTCAGTTTGTTTTGACCCCCTTTACCTTCCCCTTTCGTACTTCTTTCAAACCGAGAGTTCCCTCTGGCCTTTCAATCGGTGCTCTGATGGGGCTTACCTTCCCTTTCCACGTTTTGTTTTTTTTCCCCATGTTTTTTTTTGGTTGTGGTACCTCTTTGATCCCAACCGGAATCCGGTTTCTATGTTTCGGCCCAACTTCCCCCCCCCGTTCACTAGTGTTTTTTCGTTTGCTTTTCGATTTTGTTTTTTGCAGCTTTTCGTCAATGGTCTTCGCCATCTCCCTGTTGATGACTCAAATTGCATGTCCGAGAAATCAAACTACGAAAACAATCCGCCGATCTAGCTTTTTAGGACCTGTATTTTTATCCCCAGACGATCCTTCCTCTTGGCTTCAATCATGTTTTTCCCCCTATCGATTCGTCTTTCTTTCTAAGTTTTCCTTTCTCAGGTGTGTTGCACCACCCCTTTCTTCCCTAGTCTTTTTTTCTTTTTTCCCCTCTTCATGATGATTTCTTACACTTTTTTTTTCCTTTTTGTGACCCCCTTTTAACCAGCTTTTAACCCCCCTTCGTGGGACCAACTGCAACAACTTCCTTCTTTCCAAACTTGGTCCCTGTACTACTGGGTCGGTTTTACCTCTTCAGCCTTGCACCACAGCCCATATCTTTGGACCCACAGTGTCTCACAGTCTATTTTTTCCCCACCCGGCGTCCGTTTTTTTTTTTTTTTTTTTTCGCCTCCAGTTTTTGTACCAGCCAACACTGGCCCTCCCCGCCCCCAGCAGGAGTTTCTTTTTTCCATTTGTTTTCAAACCACGCCCCTTACTCCTTGTCCTTTTTTTGGCGTTGGTTTCGATTGTTTTCTCTTTTATTTTCCTTCTGCTTTTTGTTATGGAATACCCCTTCCAACCACGTTGATTGCCCTTCTGGACTGGTTTTCCAGCCCTTTTCACCTCTTAACTGGTCTCGCTTCAAGATTGTGTTCCTTCTTCATGGACGGCTGGCTTAACCTCAGCCTGAGGACACAATTTTCTGACGGATTCTTATTTTCCTTTTTTCTGTTCCGACTCCCCCCCCCCCGTTCAAACCACCCACCCCCAGAGTTTTTTCAGTTTCTCCCCTGTGGACTCGCGTTGAGACACCAAGGACCATTCATGTGTTCCAGTTTTGGGCTCCCCTGCTGGCTAATCCTCACCCGGCTTCAAACCAGCTTCAACCCCTTCCAATTTCTTAATACCACATTTTTTTTTGTTTCACCTGGCAAGTTAGTCATAAAGGTTTCTCCCCTTGGTTCCCCGTTCTCTTTGGTTTTGTTTTTTTCCCTTCCCACTGCTTCATTACAGTCTTCTTTCTTCAATTTTGCTTCTCCGTGTTTTCAGATTCACCGTTGATTTCCAGGTGTTTACGCCCTTTTCCGTGCCGGTTTTTTTTCTTCACTTACCACCCCTCACCCACATTTGGGAATTCTTACTTTATGTTTACGGCCTTTTACCTGTGTATTTTCTCTG
>Ga0179593_1419268_pt1 | contig 16418 bp, 12 predicted proteins | sample CZODoug2_1_08_16_FD_185931 | JGI IMG/M metagenome (GOLD analysis project Ga0179593, IMG submission 185931) | Vadose zone soil fungal communities from Angelo Coast Range Reserve, California, USA - CZODoug2_1_08_16fungal (PacBio error correction) | ecosystem: Environmental > Terrestrial > Soil >... | reverse complement strand
CCCTCCGTTGCTCAAAGTTACCCCCAATCCCCTCCACCTAAAGGTTTTACCATCGGCCAGAGGGCCTAAGGCCCAGACCTTGGTGCCGTGTTTGATCGACCTGCTCTTAACCCGCTGTACGACCTTTATTCACTGGGGAATCAGGATATTCCCCGTACGTGTGCCCCTATTTCCTCTCTCAACACTCGATGCTCCCTTCGTCCGACGCCTTTTGCTCGTTCTCCTATTTAAAAGACCCAGGTCTTGTTCCAGATGCCGCCTCTCACGCGTCTGGCCTTACCCTATAGTTTCGTCCGTTCTCTTTCTTTCTGTTTTGCGTTGAGTGCTTTTGCAGGGTCCTTTCTCCGGCTCTGCGAAAGTAATGCCCATTTAACAATTGCAATCCTCGTTTTGACCGCATTTTTTAGCCTAGGAGTTGTCGCTGTAGCCCCCAGGATGTTCGCACGCCGCTGCTTCTTTCCCCCTCTTATGCTTAACCCCCCGATTCAAGGGCTTCCCCCTGATCGTGCCAAGCCCACGATTTTACCTGAGCGAGTGGACCGTTTTCGCATCTTGCGGAACAAAATTGTGACAAGTCTGCACCCCTCCAGTGAGATCGCGTTCACCAGGCTTTTACCCTGATCTGCCAGTGATTGTCCCTTTTCCTCCCTGCCACGTTTCAGGGTAGAGCCCTTCGCTCTAACAGGCCGACAAGGAATGCCCCCACGGAATTCAAGAGACACCAGTCATTTTTCCTTTGGTATTGACCGCTCACCACTGGTCGCAAGTGCCATCCCAGGCTTTACAGTAATAAGCACATATGATGATGATGACCAACCCTTTCTCCTTACCAGGCACTCCGTCTTTTGTGAACGGTTGTCTTTCTTCTTTTCCCGCCGATGCAGAGCAGGACAACAATGACAGAAAGCCAGGCTTTTGGTAACGCACTTGTTGTTGATCCGCAGATCCTCCAACGCAGGTACCTGAGACTGGTGTACTCTTTGCTTCGGTAATGGTTCGGCTTGTGCCCCCCTCCTCATGAGGCGTTCGTACTGTCTTAGCCGTCTCCTCTCAGATTTCAGGTTGTCTGGTCACTCGTCTTCGGTGCCGATCCAATCTTGCGCTTTTTCCCGAGAATGCCACCTTATACCCACGACGCCACCTCCCTTCTCTTTTCTCCGACCCCAGATCCGTGATTTCTTCCCAGGTCTGACGCCTCGCCTCCGGCGACTTTCTCCTCCTTCCTCCTCTTGTTTTGTCTTTTCCTTGTGTATTTTTTTATGATATTTTTCTTTTCACCCCCGCCAGGCCCCCCGCTTTTCGGCTGGCTCCACGAGGAACCAAAGCCTTTCGATTATAGGAAGTCTAGCTTCCCCAATTTGATGCACAGGGGATTCTCCTATGTTGAGGCCTGTTTGTACCTCGGGACCGCGTCCCTTGGACCCTCTACTTTGCGATTTTTTCTTTCTATTGGTTATCGAGTTGTCCCCCCAGTAACTGACTTTTTTTTCCAATGGGCTTGTTTTAAAATTTTGTCCCGGATTTGGTGTGGCCCCAAACACATTCCGCCAAACTCAGTTGACCTCAGTGCCTACATTGAAGAGACTAATCATTCCTTATTGGGCTTAGTCACGGCTTAACCTCCCAATCTCCCCTTGCCTCGCCTTGCCCGCTGCAGAATCCCATTTTAATTATTAGCATCGCCTTGCGTTCCTCCCGCCTTTGACTTTCCCAGCACTTCTTGCCCTTTTTCTCTCAAGGAAATATTTGTTTAGCACCACACGCCTTGGCGGCGCTTCCCGCAAAGGGGGCAGGAACGCAACGTTTCCTGATCCCCTCACGGAACGAGCAGAACTCTCCCATTAAGTTTAGGTTAGACAAAAATCCAGTCATATCTTCTCCCTCCCCGTTGTTTTTTGGCTTCCGCCTCGTTGTGGCTACCCTGTCCATGAAATTGAGACTTTGTTTTTAGAAAAATAGTTCTTGTAGTGCTTTTTGATTTCCTGCCGCCTTCGTCGGTGAAGCCCCGCCCCACGCCCCCCCTGCAACATCTGGAATTCTTTACTAATAGAAGGCCAAGGGTTTATTGTTCCTTTCCGGGCTTGCACAAGGCGTGCATCGATGAATCCTTCTGATTTCCTTGCCTTTACGACGTGCTTCCAGACCGTTCCGGGGTAGCTGGTTGTCCCTCCAGCCGGTCGTAGCATGCGAACGACGTGAAGGTTCGACACGTCCCCCCTTGTGCGTTCTGTCCCCCGAGCTTGGCGATTTTCCCCCCACCTGACCTAGTGCTGTAACCGGCTCGCCCCGGTGGGACCCCGGGGGCGGTTGTGCCCCCCCTTTCTCTCAACGATCACGGCAGACTCTAGGTCATTTCGTTTTTCTTTGCCCGGCTGAACAAACGGCGTTTTACACAATTCCGTGAGTCTACTTTGTTTTCAGTGTTTTCCCCCCCCTTTCCCCCTGCTACCCATCGACTCCCCTTATACAGCTCTTTTGTTTCCCATCTCGAAGACCCATGACCTGTCCTTTTTAGTTGAGGTCTCCTATTCTTCTTTCCCAGTGACTCGTCATGTTTTGGCCGGGACTTGTCAGTCTTAGGGATTTCTACTTACCCTTCTCTGCTTCTTTCCGACATTTCTTTCATTGAAGTAATTTTGTTTTTAGTGCTTGCATATTTTAATTTCTTATTAACTTCTCCAGTTTCATTTCCACCCGGTTCACATTAACTACCTGTTGAATTTTTGAAAAACTAAAAGCCCCGATCTTATGACTCATTTTTACTCTCACCTCCCTTTTTTAGAAACGAACGTCACAACACTCCTGCATTCCCGCCGACACCCACCTCTATTTTGTGACCCCCCTTTTATCTTTATTTCTCCCATGAAATTGAATCTTCCTTAAACCCAACCTTTTTACCAAAACCCCCGTCCATTATGGCCATGTCCTTTTTCTTCGCAGACTCGCTGTTCGAATTCCGCATCCCCGCCCTTAATTATTTAAACGCGTTTCTTCTTTTTGGTGTACTGTCAGCAACAGGTCATTTTTTGTTGAACGGCATGAAGAAGCTCGCTTATGCGGTTTCCCTTCTTTACGGTTTAGGTATTTCCTACCCCTCTAGCTTTTCTCTAGGCCCCGCAAGTTTTTTTTTAAGTTGAAACCTCCCTGTTGAAGGCATTGGAGGCCAGTGGTCGGGCTATAGCCCATACTATCTGCAGCTTCCTGTCGGCCCCGTCACCTACCATCTTTTTAGCTTTTGGACTTTTCCCCCCCATTTGACCAGAGGCTCCCTTTTAGGCCGCTAGGTATTTCTTCGCAATACGTCCACCTCGCTCTAATGCTTGGCCCCCCTTCTCCTTGAATTTTTTTTTCTTGATTATTCAAAAATAGGTCCTTCTCATTACCATCCATACACGTATTATGAATTTGGCATTTTTTCCTTGACGCCACCTCCTTTGCAGGGCGGGCCCGAAATAATCCCTTGCTAAGACACTTGCTTGTTTTTTAAATTAGTATTAATTGTTAACTGTTTCTCTTCGCAAGGATTCCAGTTTCAGCCTTGAACCCCCCCCATTGCGAAGTAGAAGCTTTGATACTTCGTTTACGGTGGTTTCTTTCGAAAAGCCCTACAGGCCTATTTCCGTTCGCCATTTCAGAGGAGCCAGTTTGAAGTCTTCTGACCGGGTTAATCAGTTCTTTCTATTGATGGACTTCTTCGTGTCAGCTCAAGAATGTTGGACTTTGCCCCCCTCCCCCTTTTGCGCTTTAGGTTCGTTCTTCTACAATCTAACAGCCGGACTTCGGCTAGTGGAGGTAATGGAATTAGTTTCCGGTTCTCCTCTTAGAAGTGTAATGGTTTCTTGCACTTCCTTTCCCTTCCCCTTGTTGTTATATTTTATTTCCCCCTAATTCACAAAGCAACCCCCTGCCCCTCCCCCCCCCCAGGACTCCTTTGATTCCCACCGGGTGCCACGGACCAGCTTTCGGTTCCCCCGTTGATAGACGGAGTCACATCCCCACGGCTTCCGCACCAAATGGGTACGCATTTTCGTCCCCTTGGTATGACCTGTTTCAGAGGCTCAACCCTACTTTCACGCTTCCGCGATTCCGCGACTTGTTCCTTCGTGTATCACTTTTGCGCCCAGTTCTCTTCTTTTCCTTACTTCAAGTGCCCCCTACCATCTCATGTAGGTTTCGAGGCCCTTGGCCTACGTTAGTTCCTTTTTTCATGCCCAGTTCCCGGCGTGAATCTGGCCTTGCCCACTCAAAAAGGACGAGACTCCGTTGGACATATTCGTTTTTTTTTTTTCGTAGAGGTAGTTCCACTGTCCGCCACTCGAGCCTTTGCTTTTGCGGCCTCCTCTCGACATTTTCTAATTTATCGACTGAGTTCCCTATTCAGCCTTCCTTTTTCAGACTTGGAGGAAAGAACAGACCTTTCTAAGGTTTCGTTCTATTGCGCTGAATCTGAAAAATCCTGACAGAACGCTTGATCAGCAGGGATGTTAATCCTTTACCATATATGCAGTTCGCCTGTTTCCTTATATATGACACGGCTTTTACCGGTTGCCCACTTCTAAACTCCTGCTTAACAGGACTCAATGTTCTTTCATTCAACAAGGCCCCCACACGCCCTTTTTTTTGGTGCGTCTACGACCCGGCTCTTTTCCGCCTTTACTCACGAAACGGCTGCCTACCCCATCACGGTCCTGCTTCTTTTTCAATATCACCCCTGGGGACGACCCGGAAATATGCCCCCGTCTTTGTCCCCCCCCGGAAGTGTTTAGCTTTTAAAGGCTTGACACGAGCCGAAGGCAGTTTTCTGTATCCCCCCTTTTGGGAGTCCTTGCAGCAGAAACGCCGAGACCCTATTTTTCGTTCTTCTGTCGGCCTTGTGTGGTGGCCTGGAGTGACTCGACTTCGTGGCGATTGTGCATCTCGCAGTTTTAAGCAATGCAGGTTTTCTCCCTGGTTTCCCACCGCTAATGGCCACGTGCCTCGTTTGGAGCCCCAGGTTTCCCCTTTCAGCGCTCCCCCCAAGAATTATCATAGATGCTTTTTTCCTTTATGGACCTCCTCTCAGATTACACCGAGGGCACACCTCATGACCCTTACTTTTCGAGGTCTTCCCTCGAGTCCCGTTGGAAGAAGAATCCAGGCCGCCATCCCCCCCCACCTGGACCCCTGACGACCACCGTTTTTCGAGAGGCGAAGAGATGCCCCCTGCTTTACTGTCGCCGTTAACTGCCTGAAAGGAGGTGGTCGCAGTGTCAAATATTTTTTCTCCTGGGCAGACGTTTGTATCGGAAGGCCCTGCAATTTCGTCCGGCCTGAGTTTCTATCCGTATGCCACAAGGTCCGCCCCCCTTTCGTTTGTGAAAAAGTGGCCCCGGCGATCTGCTACACCTTAGGAACTGGTTCTGTGGGCAGACAGATTCAAGTAGTTGTTTTTATTTTTCGGCTCTTTTAGCGGTTTTTCCTGTAACTTGGCTGAAGTGAAAGTCCCCCCTTCTGAGGCAATGTAGTTCTCCGACGGTCTTGCCAGCCCCTCCGACGGGCGGTCCCTGCTGGAATGTCATCTTTTTTAGCCAATCCCTTTAGACAGACGTCAATTTACTTGATCTGTCTCGAGCAGCTCATCTGATTCATCCTGACCCGGCGTCGGGCTCTTCTTTCAATTCCGGGCCTTAACTCCAACCCAGAGTCGAACTTTGTCAACTGACTAATTCCCCCAATTTTTTGTCCCCCTTAGTGTCAAACTTTTCATAATCTCCTTTTTTTTTTTTTTTTGAGATAGGTCTTTTTCTTTCTTACCAAATGTCCCCTCTGAAATTGGCTGGATCGTTGTACCCCTAATACCTGCGGCGCATCGTCTGCCCCCCTGCGCCTTCGGAAAGGGGGTATTGCCAAGAAACCTTTGATTTTTGCAACCCCAAGAGGCATGCTGCGATGACAATGCGTGCTGGACTCCACGGTCAATTACTGGCGCTGCCCAGGCTATGTTTAATTTTTCAATCCCGAGGAATGATTTCTTGAGTGAATTGCACTCTGGCGGCGTGCTTTGCCGGGTTGAATGGTGGACTGGCTGCTCCCAAGCATGGAAGTTTAAGGTGCTGCTGTCCATCACTTCGAGTTCGCCAATTGGCTCTTTTTCAACATTAATCGCCGGAGGTCCTTAAGTTGTACCCGCTAGAAAACCTTTCACACACTTGCTCTTTTTTGTTTATGGTATGTGACAGTCCGCTAGTCCATTACTTTTCAGAAAAAAGTTTTCCCCCCCCCGTTCCTGCCCCTGACTGACCCCCCTTCTGTTCTTCCAAAGCTTAAAATTTGGCTTGTTTCAAGGTGGCAATAGACGCCTGCCGACCCATCCCGCCAAGAATAGTTTTTTTACTCTCTTTTCCCCCGAGCTTCTAACTAGTGCGTGGGGTTGGTGATGGTTCCTCTTCCCGCTCATTCCTTCTGACTGTGTTACTGGCTGAACTTGCCCACTTCTCGTGGGTAGGACGGCTTACCTCTTTTCTTCCGAATTTTCCCAGTTTTTCGAAAAGACGGTTTCTTTACTGAATTTCGTTCTTTTTAAAGTGACTTTCAGGCTTCAGAACTTCAGTCTATTCCACCGATGTTGGCAACTCGCTTTGCCCTAAACACCCACATGACGTTCCTTGCTGCGATCATGTCAGGGTATACTCCTTTTGCCGGGCCCCAGACAGGACAACACAAAATTGGACTCCCCTAAAGAACCACCCTATGCCGGGCCTGCTTTCCTTCTCCCCTTTCTCGCACTCCCACGGCATCTGGCCCCCTTCTTTGGCTTTACGACCTGAATCACCCTGCCCCCGACGCCCAATTACGTCTCCGCAATAGTGGAAGTTAACCTGAATTTTGGCGACCCTGATGAAGAAGGTGCGCCACTTGTTCCGTTTTCGTTGCACGAGGGCTCCGCCTTCGAGGTCCTTCTTTTTTTAGTAGAAGAATTTCCCCATTCGTCCCTTTTGTCCCTTTTGTCCACAATCCCTTTTCCGACGTTTCCGTTAGGCCATTCTTTAATGTCTATCTATATTACGCGTTGCCTCGTCGGTCAAGGGTCGAGTGAAGGCCTGAGCCCTCGGTGAGGCATGGTGTCCAAGACTTTCTGCTTTCCTTTTTTTTTTCATTTGCCTCCTAGATTTCGGATTATTCATCACCGTCTTTGAACCCTGCAATCGATATGTTCCTAAAGTTTTCCAGTTTTAGAACAGTTTCCATTGGGATTCCCCTCCGGTGCCACCAGCCTGTTGTCTGAAGGCGTTCCAGAGGACGTCTATTTAACTCCCTTCCGTAGTTTTCATCGGACCGTTTTACGAACTGTATACCTGCCTCTTTTTTTCAATGGGTCTCGGGATGAATCCTCTTTCTTCTCACCCTACTGAGTCACTTTTTTCTCCCAGAAGATGTGACTGTCGGTTATTTTTCTTCGCAGCCTTCATCTTGGATCTTAGCTCGACTGATCCTTCTTGGACGGTTTCCCCAGCCTCTCTCTTGGCCATATTGAACCTTTTCGAGAAGAGTTAGAACGGTGGCAGTCTTTTTGCCGTAAATGGCCTTTGTCGTTTAGTCGTTTATCCCCTCCCAGCCCTCCTCCGCAAATCTCTCGATGTTAGAAGTTTTTATTTCTTGTGTCCTGAGTCAGTGACTTTTGGGCACAATCTTTTTCACTCCGTTCGTTTTTTTTGATTAATCCACCCATTCCCTAAAACAAGCCCCTAAAGCCCCGATGAAACATCTGAAGTTTCCGACCCAGTTCAATGTGTTTTCAGTTGTCCGAGGCGACGCCCCTTTATACCGTTAGCCACCGGTTGCGTCTGGACATTTGAGACCTCTCTTTCTACATCCGTGTGTAAGCGATATCTGAAAAACCCCCTTCTTTTTCACTGTCCCCTAGTCTCGCAGTGCTGACACGTAGTTAGATTTGAAATCGTGACCGTTGAATCTTAGCGCCGTCTTTCCCCCAGAAACCCCCTCCCAGGAAGAATCTCGCGTTGAGTTTTCCCCTGCGAAGTTTAGTGGAGTTTGCCGTCTTCCAAGCGCCAACCGGCGTTCGTCCTCGGACCTGCCGAAACATGAATTCCCCCAGTATTTCCAAGTTTTTTGGTCGCCCATTTTGAGCTCCGCCACTTTCTGCAAATCTTTCAGGAGTCGCATTTGCGCGCCCCCCCTAACCAGCGCACTTTTTTCCCTTTCTGACCCGTTTTTTATCCGTAAAGGTTCGATCGAGTTCCCCCTGCACAATTCATACTCCCGAGCTGAGCTAGGGTCGCGGTAGAGACACGTCCAGAGAGTCAACAAGCAGGAAAAGTTCCCCTTTCCCGTTAAAGACCCAGTGGAATCGCAGGTCGGTCCTACTGATATGCATTAAAAGATTTTACTGAGGTCGAATTCTTCCAGTTTTGCGCCATTTTCTCGTCCAGGTCCGACCGCGGATCGCACCTCACTCAGTTCGTTCTCCTCCGCCCTGTTTCTCTCTTCCAAACGGGTCTTGCACAACTATTCGGTGCGTCTACGATTCTCTCTCTTCTTTCCTTTTTCACCTTTGCGAACCCGGTCGTTCCCAGAAAAGTAATTTCCCCATTTTTTCTGACCTCGCCCAATGACTCGTCGGAATTCCACAGATTTCCGTCAGTTCTCCCTTACGGGTCCGACGATCCTTGCGGCCGGAGACTGCCAGAAAGACCACAGTGGAAATCTCCCAATTAGGATTGAGCTTTTCTTTCCCCTCTTCTCCTAAACGATGTAAGGGTGGTTTATGTACGGTTGCTGGAAGCGAGTTAGTTGGTTTGCTGTTTGGTCTTCCACTAAGGATGCTCGTTTCGTGATGCATCTCCAGCGAATGAAAGGTTGTGTCCTTCCCACAACTCATGGAGTGACATTTTTCCTTCTACGAAAATTGAATCTACGAGAACTGATCCCCCCCTTCTGCAACAAGCGAAACCACTTCGTGCCCCGGTTCTTCCCTGCGAGAAGGCTCTTCCCTAGCCGTTCAATGATTGCTATTTTACTTGCGGCCAATATTTAACAAATCAAGTCTCTTCCTCATCCACTGCTCCGCATCCACCCCCCCCCTTGACCTCCAGGAAGACCTTCCTCACGTTTGGCGGAGCGGCTTTTTTCCGATAGTGTTCACAAAAGACTCTCCCTTTATCCGAAGCAGGAAGGATGTTGCCAATCCCTACAACGGGTGATCCAATCCAATTTCGGTAAACCAGTTTTGGATACGTCCCGGGACTGTTTCAACACCAAATTGCTCGTCCACGTTGTTGGATGTTGCTATCAGCGATGTAGGGCCCCATTTTTTCCCCCCAATTAAAGACCCATTTTCCCGGGTTACACCGGTTGCCTGCCTGTTCCCACACGGAACCTTTAAGATTCAGGGGTTTAAAAACAATTTTTTACCAAGTCGTTTGTGTCCGCATTTCCAAGCCCTTAGCATACCCAGTTTTTCAGTCACCCTTCTTGCTTGATACAGAGGTCACGTTTCACCAGTTCCCACTTCTGCCCCCCGGCCTTTTTCTCAACCCTGTACCTTCGAAGTGCAGCTGCCCTCCTTCGTGCAGTACCTTGGTTAGACAGCAGCCGTCGATTTTCGGTGCAAAACAGACAATCGTCATGTGCCAGGCTTTTTGCAACAATTTCGCTAGGTTTGTCCTCTCCTCGCGGCCTTTCCGCCTACCCCCAGTTACCTCTTTTTTTTTCTCCAGTTTTCACACGAGTTTCTAAACCTTCCCCCCCCAATTGAGAGATGTGACCTCCCTGGTGTGAAGACGCCCAAAGACGATCCCAGTCCTAGTGATTCTTAGGGTAGTTGTTTGAATATACCCAACTTTCCCTCTTCCTTTGGATTAATTATCTACTGTACGACGACCCCCCTTTTGAAGGTGCTCACTCGTTTTCGGGTCGTCCCACGCAGCCTTTTGCGGGTGAACGAATCGCCACGTTCTCTGTTTTCCCACCCGACAATATGTCCTGCCTGCTCAGAGCCACTGCCGTTCTTTTTTTACAGTTTCCTTATGCTGTTCTCTTTCAAGTAGATGATGATACAAGAAGGATGCAGGTTCTTCTTTCTTTCCGGAGTGCTTTCCGACGGTGGGGAGGCGTGTCTCGCCCATTTTTTCAGAGTTTCGCCCCAGAAGGATCGTCAGCTTGCTTGTTCGGCCAAAGGTGACTTGCTACCACCCTGCCTGTCCTGCCTTTTGACACCCCAAACATTAATCGCCATTTTTTTTTCTTTAACGTTGTCTCACCGCACTCGCCCCCGTTCGAACCAACAAGTCCGTTTTTTTCCATTTTTTGCTGTGCCACACCTATAAGCCTTCATTTCCTTTTTTTGACAACAGTTCTCCCCAGTTCACTTGAAGGCTGCGTTCGACATGAACCTCCGGCCTCCCCGCGAGAATCCCCCCCCCCCCTTTGCGGGAACACGTAGTCACTACTGCAGTCACGGCATCACCTACGCTTTCTAGGGTTCTCTTTCCATGAAAGATACGCACCGTTGTCCCATCTTTCATATCCTATACAGACATTGTGGGTTGATGGTCTCGATTTTTCCCCGGGCTTTGGATTTCCTGACTTTAAGTAACTTTTTCTTCTGGCCTGTACGGACTGACCTCGTCCCTCGATTGCTGAGGTCCATTGGTGTAATCACGGATGGGGTGTTTATTTTAAGTGCCCTCTTTCTTTTCGCACTTTAGCTACCAAAAGAGATCGGGAACTTCACATTCGTTGAGGAACCCCTCCCCCAATTTTTGATGCGATCTTTCCGTACGGACCTAGCCCTCCAATTTCTTCGCCCCACGACCCTTCCCCACACGTTTGCTCCAGAAAGACAGACCACCTTAATTACGTTCTTCGGCCTGCTTTACTCAAACTGCTCTTTTTTAGACTCAACAATGGTACCCAGTTTCCGCATGCTGGAGAGCTCTCTTGCCCTCCACTCTCTTCTTTTCTAACGTTTCCCTTCGAATTTGCCTCTTTTAATTGTCTTGGACTGACAGTGTAGTTGATTGCTCAGCAGACGGTTTATATTGAATTCCTCCCTGGTTTCTGGCACGATTTATCGCCCGCCCCAGTTTCCCTGATTCCGCGGGAGTCCTCCCCAGGTCTGTTTTTGATTGACTTGTAGAACCGCCCAGGTTGTGCTTCCGTGGTTTCCCGTTCTGGTTTCGAGTCGTAGCTAGTTTCCTGTTTTATGAACTTTGCCAAAGGATTGGCAAAGAGAGCCCAGAGGAAAGGGGAAGGTAATGCCATAGCTGGATGCTCGGTGCTCGTCTTGACAGCCTGCGATCCCCTCGTTCATTGAATGCCTTCTTTCTTAGATTCTGTCCGCACTTTCGCGACACAGTTTCCCAACTCCGGGCGATTCCACTTTCTTTCTTTGCCAGGCATATCCCGCGAAAAATTCCCCCCCAGTTTATAAGCCACAAGATTTCGCTTCTTGAGGCCTCGTGTGAGTGCCCATCTTTCTTGCGTATCAGGGCGAGTTTCAGACATATTGTCTACGATTTCTCCAGAAGCTTTTCCCCTTTTTTTGGCCTCCGTTCTTCCCCTCCCGTCTTAAAAGCCTTTTTTTTTAGAGTTACTGCCCCAGGAAACAATTTTTCCCGTCGCATTTTCCGACCCCATCGTCGTCTGGTTTTTTGTGCCGAAAAGGAGCCCTTCCTCTTCACGGGCGCCGTCTTCAGCCTCGTCGGTCAAGTGCATTTTGCCTGTACGGCACTTTGGTTTTACTCTTTCCGCAGGTTCGATTTCTTTGGAAACACTTCTTTATCGATTTTGGAACTGACCGCCCCCTTTTTCTCACTGCGTATCCTTTGAGCTACGCCCCCCTTTTGTTCCGCTTATTTGATTCGGTCCCAAAAGTTGCTCTTTGACCGACTTTGAGGCGGTTTTGTAGGGTAGTGGTTGAGTTATTGAATTGGGTTTTGCTCCCTCTCTCTTTTCTCATCCTGTTGTTGAGTCTAGATTACCCCAAAAACTTATTTCGGCTTACGACAAGCCCCCCCCTCCCTAAAGGGGACGACACAATCGTTGCAGTTTTTTTCCCGAAGGCCCCGTTTTCCGGCGTTGATCGAGGATTCCAAAGACCACCCGGATCTCCTCATGTAGCCATTGGGACACTTTGACCCCACTGGGGAAGCCCATTGATCTGACACCCTCGTGGTGCTGGAAACCATAGATTCAGAAACCGAGTCACTTACTGAGTTGACCTTTTGTCTGATAGATGTTCCCATCCCTTTTACTCCCTTTCGGAAATAGGTTGGTACTTCGACCAGCCTCGTTGAACCTTACCCCGATGAGGGCGGTTTTAGCGTCCCAGGAATCAGCCTCTTCTTGACTCATGACCCCCTCAGGTCTTTAATCCCGTTCTTGAATCAGACTGACACTTGTTCCCCCCTTTTTACTTCGACGTTTCAATTTTTCCTTTTAGGATTTTTCCCTGGTCCACCTTAGCCCCTGCCATCCCCTTGCGGATTTCCGGCCCCGCCCGATGGAAGTTCAATCGAAACAGCTCATGGAATTTAACCGGGTTACAATCATCTCCCTGGACTGGCAAAGAACAGTCGTGACCTGCCCGTCGCGGGCAATTGTCTCTCTTCGCACAGTCATCTGGGACCCTCCCTGACCCCATTCTTACCTCACTACCTTTGATTCTTTTCTTTCCCCTCCCCCCCCTGGGACGTTCCCACGCTCCTATTCTTGCAGTTACGGCTGGTTTCTGACCCTCTTCCTGACACTGATAGTACCATAAGTCTGTTCTGCAACCGAACTCTTTCAGTAAAAAAGGCCTGCCCGTCCTGTTCTCTTTTCCGGCTTCCCCCACCACCAGCTTTTTTTGATCGATCCAGTCCCGGTCCCCCTCTTTCTATCGGTCCAACGAAAGGCCCTAATTTCAGTCGAGACACGATTCTTATTACTTTGCCTTGTCGGACAGGGACAATCCGATTCTTTGGACACGGGTGCGTCGCCGATAGGTGAACCGGCGCCTGTTGCTGCCCTGACTACTGCCCGCAGAGTGAAGTTTTTTTAAACCCACAATCAGGGTTAGATTTCCCGGCCCTTGGTCCCGCACATCCGGCTCCCACTTTCCTCGCAGGTTTTTTTCCCTTTACGGTGCCTGCGGGCGCGTTTGTGGTTTCCCTGTTCTTTTTCCCAGACGCATGATCTGCGCTTAGAATCACCCTCGCCCTATCATATCCTGTTTTGCCGGTTTCCGGTGTCTCCCAACTCCCTTTGGAATGTTACCACTCCGGTGCCCCCCATTTCTCGCGCCAAGAGGCACCTATTGCACCATCATCCCCCCCCCCATCTCCCTTAGATGACACTGACTCCTTGAATAATGACCGCTTTTGACGATGTTAAATGAATCCTTGCACCTTACACGACTGGATACACCTGTTCCTTTCCCTTATCCGTCATGCTTGCCTCAAGCCCTCTTGGTGACAGCCAAACTGGCAAAGCCAGAGAGCACCCGATTGTTTTTGAGCGTGCCTCCTCCTTCCCCACTCGTTTTCTTTCTTATTTATCGGAGTACTGTGCCCGGATTGGTGCAACACTTAAGCCCCCATGGGAACTTAATAGGTTGCACCGCTTTTTCATTTTCTGTTACCTCCCAGTAGGCCGAAGAGAATTTTTCTGCCGGCATCGTGGCTAATTTATGCCCAGGCGTCTAGTTGTGCCCTGTGGACCGACTTCCCCCTTCCTGACCTTTTTGAAGGTGGGGGAACCGTCTTCACTGTAAGGGATGCTCAAGAACTTGTTTCGTGGTAGCGCCCTTCCGCAATTTTTTTTTCTGGAAGCCCGGACTTGCTTCCCACCTCCCTCTGTCCCCGTTTCTTTCACGCCCACTCCTGGACTTCCCTCCTCAGGATGCCACTTAGTTGCCTTCTTTTTCTCATCCTCCTTTATGCCTTCATGACTTGTCCTCCTGCACAGACTCCCTTTTTACTCCTAGCAGCATACCCAAGCATATTGGATTTTGACCAATCTCACTGTTCGTTTCCCTTCCCATAAGGTCGCCCGTGCACGGCAACTTCGAGATTTTTTGACCACCCCTCTGCCCCCCCCCCGGATTTTCGTACAACTTCTTCCACTTATACCATTCCCCTTGAAGTTAGTTATGCTGACCACAACTACCGATACTTCTTTCCCTTTTTTTTTTTGGGCGATTCTTCCCTGTATTTGGGCTTTACCCTAAAAACACCCATGTCCCCCATTGGTTTTAGTTGCGAACATATTTCCCTCTTATTTGGACCTCCTCTTAGTTCGGTGTTGGCCTTTTCCTCCCGCCGTCCTTCGAGGGTCAGCACGCCCGGTATTTTGCCCAAAAGCCCCCCAGCTTGTTTTTCTTTTACTTACACACAGTCCTTTGTTTTGTCCTTTTTTCAATTGACGGCGGCCCCGCGCCAAGGCGCTGCAGGGCTGCCTAATGTTTATGCATCTTATCTCCCTAAAGTGCTCTGCATGCCACAATTTTCTCTGTGATGAGACGAGTGTCCCGCCGTTCAAGCGGTCCGTCAGCACCCTGAATGACGTTACTTGGTCTCGGCTAACGGACCAGTTGCTGCTTCGCCAACCTGTTTTTTCGTTTCCCAACCTTCCTCTAACATTCGAAGTTAAGTTTAGCATCGCAAATGTTTTTTAAAAACCTGCCCGGGGGCTGTGTCCTTGTTATTTTCTACCCGATTCTATAGCACCATAGGCCGGTCAAGAAAACTACTTGGTCCTTGTCGGGTGCCTTTCCCGACTACCCACCGGCTTGCATCGGAAGCAATCACTTGTCGCTCTTCCCCTGTGGAAAAAATGCGCAAGGCCCGAAACAAGCATTGCCTCTTGGTCTCGCGAAGACCCCGCCCACACTTTTCCTTCAGTAATTCTTTCCCGGTTGTTTTGCCGCGTCTTCCGATAGTTTTTTCCGGGCTTCCTCGGTGATTTGGCCTTTTATGAAAGTTTGCACACCTCTCGTAGTCCCTCAGGAATTCCCTCTTTATTATCTTCTATTCCGAGACCGCCAATTTTCAGTTTTCATCCGACAGGTCCTGCTTGGGTTCCTTTCGTGGTTGTTCATAAGGCTCCTTCCTCAACCTAGCTCTTTTCTCTTATCCTTAAACGAGCCCTTTCTATGAAAGGGTTTCTCCCTGCCACCTAATGCACATTTGCTTGATGAATCCCGACTTTCGGGCTTCTAGCCACGCCTCCCTTTCGTTTATCCCACTCCAGGACCCCACACGCCCCGGCCAGTAACCGAGAACACCCCCTTCTATTTCTTTTTCCCCCTGTTTTTTCCTTTATTGCGCACCTCTTTTCGTGCCCAACCCAACTGGCTTCCAAGGCATTTCTGGCGTATTAATGTCCTCAGTTTTCGCATCGGCTGGTACACCTATCTCGATCCCAATTAAGTATTCCAAGCCTGTTATAGTGTTTTTTTTGCGCCCCTTGTTTCCGGTTCCTCATGAAGCCTGTGCCGATCTACTACCTTAAGCTACTTTCGTGCACCCTACGTGTGTGTGTGTCGAGTTTATTCCTCTTCCTCTGCCTTCGGGGTATTATCCTCTAAGGCCCCCACATTATTTTGCGCCTGTTTTTCCTAAAAGCAAAGGTGTGTCGGACGTTTTAGTACAGTGTTGTTAGATTTCGCCTATATATACATTGCATTTTTCCGTTTCAGTTATGTAAAGTGACCCGTCCCGTTCCATTAGGTCACGGCCGTCTTGGCCAATTCCTTGTTTACATCTTCCTGCTCTAAACGATTTTCGGAGAATTTTTAAGGGTTTTCTTGTCAGATCCTCCAAATGCAGATGAGGGTCATTAATACACTTGTGCTTTGGCAAGGATCGTCTTGAGATGGGTAACCCCTCTTTCTTATTTTCCCTACTCTGCTCTCTCAGGCGCCAGCAGGCGTCCTTTCACCATCCCTTTATGCAGGGATTTTGAACGTCCCCTTGATCCCTTTTCTTAAAATACAGTTTACGAAATGGCATTCGGTCTTCTTGAAACGGCTTCACCCGCCGTTTCCTTTTTCCTTCCAATGCCACTCACTTGTTTTTAGTTCGTTAGACGCAGCTTTCGGTTGTCCCCGTATTACTGGATGATGAATTGCCTCCCTAAACGGCCGCCACCCTTCTTTCTTTAAGATCAGCGTCATTTCATCCCGTAGTAGTTTCCTGGGCTGCATATTTAAGGATGTTTTCGATTCTTTAATTGGGCCCCCGCTGTGTCTAGCCCTCTTTCCCCACTGTCCAGGCTGCCATTTCTTCAAATGCTTATGTTTTGTCGTTTAGCGCCTTCTCTTTCCGAGGAACCGCCTTTTCTTTTTACATGTGCCCCACATCTGGCCCCCCCTTTTCGGCGGAATCATGCATTGTGACGGGTCGTGGTCCTTCTTTTCCCGTAATGAGGTTTGGGTC
>Ga0179593_1631296_pt1 | contig 16419 bp, 34 predicted proteins | sample CZODoug2_1_08_16_FD_185931 | JGI IMG/M metagenome (GOLD analysis project Ga0179593, IMG submission 185931) | Vadose zone soil fungal communities from Angelo Coast Range Reserve, California, USA - CZODoug2_1_08_16fungal (PacBio error correction) | ecosystem: Environmental > Terrestrial > Soil >... | reverse complement strand
GGTTTAAGTTTTGCCCTTTTTCCCCTTTCTTCCAGCTCTCCCCCGCCTTTTCAGATTTTTCCTCTTGATGTTCAATTTACGATTTTTTTTTTCGTGGAGGATTTGGCACTCTACGTCCGTCTTTCCCCCCGGCTCTTCAGCCTTTTCCCTGTGAATAACTGACAAAGATCCTTTACATAAGCCCCCCTAGGATGTATCAAATTACCCGTGAGGGGATAGTTCCGAATCATCTTCCCTCTTTCCCTTCCACGTTGTCACACCTTTCCTTTTTTGAGTCCCCCCCCACAATGGACCTGTTTTATTCCCTTGATCTATCTTTTCCCCCATCACTTAACTTAGGACCTTCGTACTCCCCTCTTCCATGACGAGCCACCCATTATTCCCAAATGTGTTTGTTTTTCCCCCACGTTTTCCCCCCGATTTCTTAAAAACCCCTTTCTCTTACAGATCCCTACGATTATCAAGAGACAAATTGTTCCCGTGCATCTTTTCCCCCCCCATCTCCTTTCCTCCTTTTTCTCACACCCCCTTTTTTCTACAATTTTTGTAGCGAGTTTTTCGGTGGAATCCTTGCACATTGTAATTCCCTTTCCAGCATCTATGTTAGTTGCCAGCGTTTGTCCCCCCTTTTTTGAGTCAGGGCCTTTCACGGTTTGGGTGCCATCCCTTTCGTTTGTGTGGTGTTTTCTTATTTTTCAGACCTTGCTGGAAGTCCTATCCTTCTAAAGGTTCTGGTAATCCCTCGATGAGAAATTGCCCTTTCTTCTTTGGTTGCTTTTTTTTCCGGTAAGTGTTCCTTTCCAACTCACACGATTCCCCCATTGAACCAGCAACTCCACTTCCCACCAACTTCCCCTCCAAATCGTTCCTTTTTTTCTTGTGAGGGCCTTTTTCAAAAACTCACCCCACGACTTTGTCTCCCGTAAAAGACCTCTTATAACTTGTGTCCTTAATACCCCCCCACAACCCTTTTTTCATTGCCATTTCTTCTTTCAGCCACTAAGGGTTGAGGCCCCCATTTCTTCCCAAATATGCTCCATTCTTTATTCCCTTCATAGCGTTCCCCCAGTCTCTCCCAACTGGGACTGTTTTTAAGGCCCCCCTTTCCCACATGTCATCCCCGATGAAGAACTGTCTCCTCCCCCCCTCTCTCTTTTCCTCCCCATCCCTTCCTCTCTTCTTCCTTCCAGATTACCCCTTGAGTCCTCATTAGTATAAAATTACCCCCCCCATCTAAGAATTTGGGGCCCTTCTCCCTATCCCCCTTTTTTAAACATGTTTTTTCAAAATTCCTCCAGTACATGGTTTCCTTTTGCTGTCCCTTCCCATAAGCTTGATTTTTTGTGCTGTTCCCCTCCCCGCTTTCTCTTTTTCTCTTTTTTCAACACAAACTATATGGTCTTTTTTGTCCAAAAGTCCCTTGTGCTGCTGCGCTCCTTTTTTGTACCTCTTGACCCCCCCTTTCCCACGTTGCTGATCAATGTGCTTTTTCAAGCAGTCAGTGTTTGACTTTTTGTGTCCTTCTTTGATTTTTTTGTTTTCTTTGATTCCGTTTTCAGCCTTCTACCCTTCCTTCCAAGGTTGTCCCCCCCCGAAACCAAAGGAATTTTCCCACCCCCTTTTTCCAGCATACCTCTTTCCCTATTTTCTTCCACCATGGCCCTTCCCCTCTGTCCTTTTCAATAGCGTTCCCCCTCTACCCTTTCCGACTCCCCACCCCCCCACAAATGGTGGAAGGCCCCCCCAAACCTTTTCCTTCACTCACCTACTTCGATCCCTTTTTCATTGTCATGTGTTAAAATGCCCAGGGCAGATTTTCTCCCCTCCGAGTGTCCCTCCACTTCCCTGACACCCCTTTTTTGCACCTATGGAGTTTACCTCTGTCAGAGGAAGTCCAGAGTCCAGTCTTTGGTTTTTTTCTTTTCCCCGTTTTCGCTGTTAATCATGTTTCTGAACACTTTCTTCCCCCCCCCCCAAATTTTTTTTCCACTCTTTGGTTGTCGAGTATCCCCCTTTTATCTTGTGGGGTAGGAGTGGATTTCTGATTGCCAAATTCCCCCCCTTCTTCAAGGGTTCTTTTTCATTTCGCCAATTCCCCCCCCCCCCTTTGCTATGCACCAGGCCCATCCTTGACTCAACCCCAAAAATTGACCTGACGTTTTCTTTCTCTCTTTGACCTTTTTCCCTCCAATAACTTATACTTCTTACCCTTCTTCTGTATCTATTACATTTCTGTTCCCCCTGATTGTTATTTCCTTAGGGAGGACGTGGTTCTTAGCTTTTCTCCCCCCCTTGCACACTCGGTTCCCCCTCCCCTTCCTCATTGTTACCCTTTAACCCCTCTCCTTCTTTTCCTGCCATGTCTGTTGGGTAGTTTGGCTTTAACCAGTTATGACCAACATTCCTCTTTCTCCTTCCTTTTTGGTTGCTTTGTGGTTCTTTTCCAATTCCCCCTTTGATCTTTATACTTTTGCCATTCTGAGGAATTTTATTTTGGGTACGTCGGTTTGGCAATTTTTTTACGACTTTTTTCCCCTTTTATGCCAACATTCTTCCCCCTAACCTCCCCTTCCTTTCTGATACATCTGCCCCCCTCAGTACATATCCCCCTTTCCCGTGAGTGGATTGTCATTTTAATACGCCCCCTACTTCCCCCCCCTTCCCTTTTTTTTTCGGTCCCCTTCTTTTCTTCCCCTATCTTGAATTCCCCTTTTCCCATGATCTGGATTTTCAATCAATCTCTTGCAACTCTTTTTTCCCTGAACCCATGATTTCCATTGCATGATTCTCCCCATGTGGTGGACCTTCTTTCAGGATCCCCCCCCCAAAAATTCTCTTCGTGTTTCTTGCCCAACTCTTCCAAGACCTCGTCCTATTTCAGCGCCACTTTGTCGTAACTCCTTTGTTATATCAGTTTTTTTTGGACGAGGAGGTTTTTTTCCCTCTCCATGAACAAGCAGATGTCGTTTTCCCCCAGCAGACCGCTGGTCTTGTCGTTTTTTCCCTTCTTTGGTACACCCCTTTTTGGTGTTTCTTTTTCCCACCACCAATTCTCAGCTCCCCAGAAGTGGTTTGACATGTTTTTTCCCAAAGTCTATTCCCTTTGTTTTTTGTCTTGTTCTTTGATTTCTGCCCCACCCGTCTGGATTCATGAAACCCCCTTTCTACCTTCCTTCAAAATAAAATAATGTCCCTTTCCCCCAAAAACTAATAGGACTTTTCCTTTGGATTTTTTGAGCCTTTTTTCCCACTCCCCCTTTTTTTTACTCCCCTTTTTTTTTTTTTTTTTTTCCCCATACCCCCTGGTCGCATATTTCCCTTTGTCACTCCACCCAAATAAGATATCATATCTCCCTTTTCCCCAGTCGACCTGGGATCACAGCCCCCCCCCCCCCCCTTCTTTTTGAATGGATCCCTTCGGGTTGCATCCAGGTACCCCCATTTGGCCCAGTCCCTCCCTTATAGAGAGCCTTTTTCCCATGTTTCGATTTTTGAAGTGAGAACACCTGTGTGGACCCCTTCCTCCCTCTTCCTTGTCTTCCCCCTTCCCTTTCACCTTTTTTATCCTGACCTTGGTCTTTCTCATCCTTCCCTTCACTTTCGGACAATGTTTTTCCCCTTCTTGAAATTCTTAAACTGCGTTGGATCCCTGTCCACCTTCCCGTCCCAGTGTTTTTTTTTCCTTTCCCCCTCGAGCCCCCCTTTTTCCAGTTTGGCTCCCCTTGTACAAGAAGATTTTTTTAAAAAGTCCTCTCCCAGTACATTTTCCCCCCTTCCTTTTGTAAGTTTAATCCCTCATAAGACCCTTTCTCCCGTTTCAGACTTTTTGTTTCCTTGAGATTTTTTCCCCCCCAAATGTCCCCTTTTCTTTTCTTCTGTTTGTTTTTTTTTAGAAATTGGTAAATTTTAACGACCTCATCTTGTTCTCCCAAGCCTGTTTTTTACCTACGGCAATTTTTCATTGATTTGACCTCTATTAGTCCCTTTTCATTCCCCCCCATTTTCCCCGCATTCCCAAGTTCCCAGGTGACCCTGAAGAAGACCCAAGAAATGACTTTCCTTATCATGAGATTTTCCCAATACCTTTTTCCTCTTTTTTCCCGGGATTCGTGCTACTTTTCAGCCATCCCCTCCCCCCCAAACTATCGGAAGTTGTGCCCCCCCCCCCTTTCACCAGTCCTCCCTTTTTCTGTTTTTTACAATGTCACCAGCTTTTTTTTTTCCGTGTTTCAATGACACGTCAATGAGTGTTTGCCTTCCCCCCATCCCGCCCCCCTCCCCCATTTTCCCCCCCTCTCCACCCAGGCTTTTCTACCAACGATCTGTTCTCTTAGAAGTTGGTGTGCGATGCATTCCCCCCCTTTGTCCTTTGCTACTCTTCCCCTCTCTTTTTTCTCTTCCTTTCCACAATATCTTACAAGAACACCAACATGGACTGGTCGATTCCTTCCCTTTTCCCCCCTTTTTTTCTGCTGTGGTGTTTTTCCCTTCCCCCAAATCGTTACTCCTTTGTCTTGATGCCTAGATTCTTTTGGTTACCCTTTCCCAATATCTTAGAGCCATGTTTTGTAATTTCCCTTTCCCCCCCCCCTCTCTTTGATCCACCTCTTGTACGATCCCTCTTCCTCCTATCACTTCCGACCTTCCACCCCCCATATGTTTGTTGGCTTTTGAGGAAATGTGGGTCTTTTATACCTTTCCCCCCCCGCTTCTCTTCCCTTTCAAATTTCCCCCAACTACATTTTTACTCCATGGTGCTCACGCTGGAGCTCGGCCACAGATGCCCCCAAAAACCTTATTCCCCCCTTCCCTCCAGTTGTTGTTTTTTCTGGCCTTCCCCCAAAGCCCCCTGACCCTCAGGTTTCTTTCCCCCTTGCATTCACAATCTGTGTGCCCATTTTCATGTACTTTTGTCCTTTTCTGGCCCGGCCGGCGTCCTCCCTCCTGAGCCACATTTTCCCTTCAATTTGTGGGTTGAACCTTAACTTTCCCCATGGATCATAAATCTTTACCTCAGGAAGAAATTAGTTGTTCTTTCAAATCACTTGATTTTCTCATTTCCATTTTTTCCTCACTTTAAAAAACGTTTCCCCTTTTTTTGCGTCACCGCCCGTCTTCTCATATCTTCCCCCCCACCCAGGGCGCATTTTATCCAATCCTTTTTCCCCATAGGCTTTTCCCACTTTTTTCTTTACCCCCTTCTTCCTTCGTACTCCCGACCTGGAAACCTTTAGCTGGACCCCCACAAAACAATTTGTTGATTTTTTCTCCTTCTCTTGTCTTTGGGTGTCTCGCCGACGACCCCTCGAACCTCTCAGCCTCGTCGTAAAAATGTTTCATATGAAGTCAGTGGAGTTTGGAAACGCGGCTTTTTTATGAGGTGTCCCTTCCCCTTCAGGGGAATGAAATTTCTGTTCGTGAAGATCTGTGCCCCCTCCCTCTTTCTTTGATCTGATTTCTTACTGGTCCAGTTTGTCTTCCTCTTGGTGTTTATGGGAGTTCCACCCTTCTCTTGTGATGAACCCTCCTTCAAGTAGGATTTTCCAAATGGGCCTATTCCCTTCTTTTATCCGGTAGGTCATCGATATCCTTGAATAGTTTGTGTTTTTTCCCCGGCTTGTCCATTATTTTGACAGGTGATGCTTTGCCCTTTCCCCCCCCCAATCGGCTTCAAAAAGACCCCTGATCCTAAAACATGTAAAAAATTTCCCCCTCCCTTTTCCCATTAGTACCTCCTTCCCTTCTTGATGTTCTCTTTCCAAAAATTATTCCTCTTTTCTCCTTTTCCCCCGTACAACGTTCAATATCCCCTTTAGGTCCTGAACTGGGATCGCTGCGCTCCTTCCATCTGTCTTGCTGTCCTTCCCTTCCGGGTTTCCTTTCCAATCCCCTTCCCCCGTGATACTTCATAGTTTTCGATGTCCTTTGAGCCACACTGGTTCTTGGAAGTTCTTCTCCCTCCTCTTGTTACGACCATGCCATTTCCCTAAAACCCTTTCCCCTTTCCTTCTGGATGCTCCTCCGTTTCCTTTCCCAGATTCAGCTTTTAATGTTTTTTGCTTCGTAAATCGGCCCGAGGATTTCCCCCCTCTTGTGGGCCTGGTTGCACCTTTTTTTCCCTGTGGTACCCAAGTCCGTTTTTGAACAATTTCCCTTACCCTTGGATTTCTCCGTTCCTCCATTTCAGTTCGCGGCTGTTCGATCGCCTGACTCACCCCACTTGATGAGATATTTGTTTTTTTCTCTTTGTAGTTCTAATCTGTTTCTCATTGGTTTTTTACCTCTTGATTGGACATCCCAACATCCACCTTTCTTCCTCAGTAAGAATTTTTCCCTAAATTTTTGATCTGATTGTCCTCTTTTTGGATTCCTCCCGCCTCTACACAATTTCCTCCCAGGATCCGACTCCTTCACGAACTCACACACCAACCCGCTTTTTTATTCTAATTGTCTCCCGCCTGGGGGACCCCTGACCCTTTTTCCCTTCTTGTACCTTCCTGTTGTCCCCCTTGTCCATCTCCCCCAAAACTGGGGCCTGGAACCCATCCCATGTTTTATCTCAGCCCCCAGATTCTCTTGCTGGTATTTAAACCCCAGATTTCTTTCCTTGGTTGGAACTGGTCCTTCTTTCCCACTCGTTTGCCCCCCCCTATCTCCTTTTTCCCCCCACCCTTTGCCCCCCAATTTCACCCCACCTTTCGTTTTTTTTTTTCGCTGCCCTCCCCAAAGAGAGTCTTTGGTGAGGACATGAAAATTTTCTATCATGTAAGCGTTTCATTTCCTCTTCCACCTTTTTTCCCCGGCTTCTTCCTGATTTTAGTTATTTCACCACTTGTCGGATGGGATTGTTAATTTTTCTTCCCTTTTTTCCCAAGGTGAACCTTTTTCTGGCATTTTTTCTTTTCAAGACAACCTTTTCCCCCCCCACGATCTTGGTAAATGTTCACTTTTGCTACTTCTGAACTTCAGGTTTCCCAATCTTTCCCCTTTCTCTCCAAGGTACTTCTTTATGTCCCGGTCTATTTTTTTCTAGAAAGTGGATTATATCTTTTTTTTCCCCTGGAGGAAAATGGTTACTCTCCTTTCACTCGCCGGTTCCTTTCCCTTGCCAACCTCCGCCCCCCCCCTCGTAAATTGCAAATTTTTTTGCATCATCTTTCCCGGCTGCAACCTGGGTACCTTTGTACTGATGATCTTCTTTCGAGCCCCCCACTAGTGAAGACTACCTTTTAGGCCTGGTTTCGTTTGACACCCCCCCCTATCTGCCTCGACCAACCGGGCCCTTTCCGACCATTTGAAGGAACCATTGTATTCCCTTTTTCAAGGGACTTTTTTTCTCGGTATTCTTTTTCCCCCCCAAGACTTGGGGTGCTGCTCCCTTTTCCCCCCCCAGTTGCAATCCTCAAGCAGATCCCCCTGAATCGTATTTTCACTTCAAAGAGCTCCAAGGATAACCTTCCGTGCGTGAATCGTGCCTCTTTCCCCGGAATACTTTCTTTTCCCCAAATTTTCCTTACAGTCCTGTGAGGAAACCTTTACCAAAGGGAGCCCTGGACTTTTCCTCACATTTTTTTTTTTCCCCCACCTCCTTCGGCCCTTTGGACGACGGCCCAAATAAGACCTGTTCTTTCCCCGGATATTCCCCTGACGTTTCCCCCCAAAAGATTTCCCCCCCCCAAATTGTGGTTCTTTCCTCGTAATTTTCGACAACTTTTTCGCCCCCACAGACGGTACATCTCAGCTCCTCAGCCCAGTGTTTATAGTTTTCTTTTTCTTTCAGTCTTTTCCCGGATTTTTGATCCAGTGCTCGCACTTTTTTTCATTTCTTCTCCCAATGTTTTTTTTTTTTTTCCATGTTTTTGGTTTTTGAGTGGTTTGTAAAGGTGTTTTAGCGTTGTTGGTGGTGTTTTTCTTCGCACCACTTGAGCGCTGTCAAATTTTTTCCCCCCAGGACTTTTCGGGGAACTTTCAAAGGGGTCCCATAGAAGGGGGCCGGTGAGGTCTTGGTTTTTTTTTTCCCTCCCCTTTTGACTCTTGTCGAATACAACCACGCGAATCTCCTCTGACCCTCCCCCAATCCCTCTTTTCCAAAATTCCTCCACATTCGCATTTTGCAGTGTTTCCTTCCCACAGGACCACTTTCTAAGATTCTTCCCCCAATCCCCCCCCATCCGGTCCCTCACCCTAGCACTGGTTCAGAGCTAAAGTTCCCCCCCAGTTCTTCCAAACTCTTTTCAGGTTTTTGAACTCGCCACAACTTAGGTCCCTCTGGACTAGACTCCATTGACCCCCGTCCCCCCCCCAGCCAAAATTTCCCTATTCCGTTGCTTGACACATGTGCTCTTTTCGGTTACGACCCCCTTTTCCTTCCGATATCTGAGTCCTTTTAAAGTTTCCATTTTTGTGGATTTCAGCTTCCAGATTCGAATTTCCAGTTTGAATCACCCTTGCCTTCCATTAGTAATCGCCTTTTTGTCAATCCCAGTGTGGCTGTTCACAAGAAGTCAATATGGATTTCAAAGTCCTCCACTTCACTCCCTGGACCCCCCCTTTCCCCAAATTTCTCCCCCTCTCCTTTTTCGCCCAGTTTGTTAGTGGTTGAGTTTCCCCCCCGATCTATTCCCCCCCCTCCCCCCTGTTTTCCCTTCCTTCCTTTTTAGTGCTTCCAGGGAATGGCTCATTTTTAACCAAATATTATGTTGGCCCCCCCCCCCCTTCTGAAATGTTCCTTTCCTGGACCTTTGACTATAGGCTTCTGAAGATTTGTGATATTCCCCTCATTTCCCCCCCTTTCGCTCACCTGCCTCCCAACATCCCTTGTTCCCTCCAAATAGGCTCTTATGATTCCCCATGTTCTTTTCTTTTTTTTCTTTCGGCTACTTTAACCCTCCTTCTTCCCCAAGCACCAAACCATTTTTTTGTTTTTTCCCCACAATCCCCCTTTTTTTTTTTTGGTTCCCCGGCTGCCATCCAGTTTACCCGGACACAATGGGCAATTTCCCCTCCTTTCCTCCACCCTACCTTCTGCCTTTTTTACAGCCCTTTTCAGAACCGTCTTGGTGAGATGCATTTAATTCCCTCAGTTGAAAAAACCCTCTATGATCCTCCCCCCCCTCTCCGGTAAAGAACCCCTTCTTTTCGTTTTTTTCCACATGTCCCTTTTGGTTTTTTTTCTCGTTCAATTTCCAAAGGGTTTTTTAATTTTCTTGATTGGATAAGTTTTGATAGTGTGATTTCTCGATCCACCCCCCTTCTTCACTTTTCTTTTAACGTTCTTTCAAATTCTTGCACTTCATTGGTTGATCTCTTTGTAAACATTTCTCCCCCCCAGTTTTTTTTTAGGTTTTCCCCATTTGGTCTGGTCAAACACTCTTCCCTTGCCAAAGACTTACCCTATAGCATTTTCCTGTAAAAACTTTTATGCCCTTTTCGTTTCCTTTCTCCAAGTCTTGGTTTCCCATCCCCCCACCCATATCCTAACCTTTGTTTTTGTTGCGAGATCTTGGCACTCTTCTCTACCATCTTCCCCCCATTGGTCAGGACTTTTCGTGTGGGTGGTTTTTTCTCTCCAGCGAGAGTGGTTCTGTCCCTTTCAGTGGAGTCCCTTCCCTAAGAACATCCCCCCCTTCCCCTTTTATCGTTCTTCTACACCCCCTATATCTCCTCTTGGAGTCCGAATATCTCCTCCCCCACGTGGCAAACCTACCCGTTCTCACGCGTTTTGTCTTTCCCCATGCCTTATATCTTTGTTTTAATTCATTGATCGACACCTTCTGCCAGAGGACCCGAGTCACTGATCCCCCCCTTCCAAATTTCCCCTTTTTACATGGATCTCCTCTTTGTTGTGTTCCCCCCCTTCAGGTCCCCTTTTGGATGAAGATAAGTCCGAGAATTGTCATTCTTACCAAAAACTTCCTTCCAAAGTGACTTCTTTCCCAGCGCCCCTTTTTTTTTTTCATGTACCCCCTTTTTGGTCATGGATGTTTAGGAAAACGGAGGCTTTAACCCTTCCCTTTTCCTGCACTTTCCAACCTTTTGACAAGAAACCGTATGGTTGTCGCTCCCTGACCTCCTTTTTTTTTGTTTTTTCCATTGTTGGTTTTTTTCTTTTCTTTCCTCGAACTAACAGGGAGAGCCCCTCCTTTTTCAGATCCCCTTCGTCACCTTTTCCTCGATCTTTGACAAGTTTTGACCTTGTCGTTCCCTTCGGAACTCTTTTTCAAAAACTTTGCCTGCACCCCCCCCCCCCATTGACCCCTTGATCCCCTTTTGTTCAACCACTGACTCACACATTTTTGAAAATTGATTTCGTAACCCCTTTGCTCCTTAAAAATGTTTCCTACTTTCCCCCCTCCCCCGCCCCCAACCTTATACTTTTGGTTCCTTCAATGAAACTCCTGACGTGGATCGCTTTTTTCCCTTTTGAATTGTTTTTGAAATTGGGGTCCCAACCCAGGGACTTGATACCCCCTTCCACCCCCCTTTTTCTTGTACCCCCCCCCCAAACTTGCGAAGTGATGTTCCCCTGTAAGTTTTTTTCGTTGAAGAATGCCCTGGTCCCAACCCTGTTCCCCTTTTTTCCACTTCTGGAATTCTTCTCCTCCCCCCGTTTTTTGAGAGTTCTTTCAGATCAGTTCCCTTGCAATGCAGGAAATTAAACTCCGGTATTCCCCCCCCTTTTTTTGGAGGTTTTTTTTTTTTTGTCCACTTGTCTTGTTTTGCCAAGCTCTGAACCATGACTTTTTGAAAAAGCCCAATATTTAGTTTTTGATACCCCCTCCTGTCAGGACAAAGGAAGGAGATGATGTCTCCCAGTCTCCTGTTTGTTTATTTTATTTTTTCCCCTGAACCCCCCTACATCTTTTTCCCTTTTTTAGATGTTTTTTGGTAAATCCCCAGCCCCCGTTCTCTTGGCCCCCGAACGGGGCTCAATGCTGTGACTGGTCTCCCTTCTCCTTTGAACCCCCTCCCTTTTTGCTCCTTTCTCCTGTCATGGCCCTCCTTATCCAATTCCAAGGGTTTCCCCGGACGAAATCCACACACATCTTTTTTCAAAATATCCCTGTTGCCCCTACATCCATGATCTGTCCCCCTTCCGCTTCCATTCTTGTGTAGACAGCTACGTTCGATCCCTACCCCCCAAGCACCTGAAGTGTTTCCCCCCCCAAAACTTTCCCTGGATTTCTTGGCCCTCATGGACTCTTTCCATTGTCCATCCTGTTACACAGGGTTCCTCTTTCTTTCCCACCTCTGTCACCTCCCCCACACAGTTTCCCAGACCTTAAGACTTTTGCTGAGAGTTCAGGATTGGTGTCAGTTCTTCCCCCCACGTTTTTTTTTCTTCCAGGTAAGCCCCATTGATCCTGATTTTTTCTCCGTTTCCCAATGGTCGAGTATACACCCTTTGAATCCGGGTTAGGAGGTGTAGTTCCACCCCCCTTTAACCTCTTTTCTGGCTTTGTCATTGTCTCCTTCCCCCCCTTCATGTTCTTAAACTAACATTGACCCCCCCTCCCCCGTGGAATGCCTTTTCCGTTTTGCCCCCCCCTTTCTGAAATTTTCCACCACTCATTTTCTTTCCCTTCTCCTCCCTGTCTTTATGTACACCCCATTTGAAGCCTTTTTTCTTATTTTTAGGGATCAAATTTTCCCCCCTTTGATTCCCATTTTGCCTTCTTCTGTCTCCCCCACGCCTCCTCCCATCCTTTCATCCCCAAGATGGTTAATGCCGAGTTTCCTGTGGCGCTTCGAGTGTCCATTCCCTTCCCCCCCCCCATCTCTTCCTTTTTGTTGATTCCCCGCTCTTTTTTTTTACAACTTTCATATACCCCTTTACATGTTGATGAAAATTGAAGACCATCTTTATTCCCCCTCTTCCTCCTTGGAGGCTTCTCTATTACTCCCTTCAGATTTCCAAATAACAAACCAATCCCCCAAACATGCCCCTTCATACCGACTTTCTCAAATTACCTCTCCGCCTTGATTACATCGATCCTCCCTTAAACGTTTTTCCGTTTTTTTTTTTACATGGTCTTTTTTCTGAAACTCCCATGGAAGTTGTCCTTCCCCACTGTCGCCAATCAAGACCCTTCGGCTTCCCCTTTGCAAGTTTCTCCCCACATCCTCCTTTCCCCCCCAATTTAGACTCGCTTTTTTGTGAGGAAACCGCCGTGTTCCACAAACTATTGTTCTATCAGGTTCTCTCTCTTTCCCTTCCCGACTTGCCTCCCCCCCCGGAGTTAATCCCTCTCTTCGTCCCCCTTTTTGTAAAACGTTTTTTTTTTCAATTTCTTCCACTCGGACCTCACCTTTGCAACATTGCCTTTTCGTCCCCCCCCGCAGCTGTTCTTTCCTTATCCCCAAAAGCTTCGAGTCTTCAAGGTTCCACACCGGACCCCCCTTTTTGGTGTTCTAGGTTCTTCTTCACAATTCTTGTTTTCTTCCCCCCACTTAGCCTCCTTAAGCCCCCCTTTGGTACAGATCATTAACTCTTTTTGTCAATTCTTTTCTGCGGTCCTTTTTTGACCCTTCTGGAGTGGGACGTGGGAGGTCCTGTTGTATTGGGTAGACGGAGGGGACCCCCGGGCCGGTTTTTCCTAACTCGCCACGCAACCCCCCCCCCAAAAAGGGTTTACAACACTTTCCTTTCTACCCCCCCATTTTCCTGCATGAGGGGGATGCACTACCCCCCCCCCCCTTTCGCAGACCCCTTTTTTATTTTCACCACCCCTCCCCTTTACAACCTCTCACATTTTGATTACTCATCTCCCCCAATGAAACTACAATTTTTTTTCGAACCCTCCTCTTTTAGGTATTTTCCTGAAACCCCCTGCCAAGGCTCCCGGGACCTTCCTTTTTTTCCCCACTTATTCTTTTTCCCCCCAAACTCACCCCGGAAATTTTTGAAGTTCTCCTTAAGGTTTCTGACTCTTAGCCGAGTTTGACATATGAACCCTTTATCAATTTCCCTTCTGAATATGGACCCTCTTTCCGTTGTTTCTAGATGCACAGTGATTTTAAGCCTTTTTGATGAAATCCCCCCAATGCCTTTTCCCCTATTTTCAACTCGTTTCTCCGACCCAGTAAACTTCATAACATGGTGTTTCCTATGATTCTAGGGGGGTAAGAGACATTCAAAATCTTATCTTCTCTGGATGCCCCCTGGATTTTTTCATCAAACATGAAATGGACTCTGCTTTGTTCGACTTCCTTCATTTTTACAACCACATCTATCTATTTCTTTCCCCCAACAATTTCCAGCCTTTTTCCTCATTTCACTATGACCCATCCCATGCCCTCGTGAGTACCCCTTTCCCTTTTGAGATCAATTACTTCCCTCCCCTTTTTTCATTTAAATTCTTACACCAGTGCCAGAATCGAATAAACCCCCCTACTGTTCCCCCCCCCCGATTCTTACAACTGACAATGGTTCCCAGAGGTCACCCCTGCCCTGTTCTTTTTTTCAAATTGTGTTCCCCCCTTTCACCCCCACCAACCCTTTCAAAACCCCCCTGGGACTTCTTTTCTTTTGGTAATGGATCATCCCTCCTTTTCATCCCTTTTTTGCAATGATTTCCCCTTCCATCCACCTCCCCAGAATCTCCGTAAACAACTGCGTGAAGGGGAAGCATGATTCTCCCCTTTCTTTTCACTTTCTGTCCTCTGACCTTTCTGCTCCATTTTTTCAAAACTCTCAACTGTGATGTTATTTCCAGTTCAAAAACTTAACCTTTTTTTTTTCTTTTTTTCAATTTTAGTCTCCCCCCCCTTTTCTTTGTCCTGACCTTCAAGGTTTCACCATATCAATTGCCTGTGACAGATCCTTCCATTGGTAATTGGCGGTCCCCCGTTTTCTTTCATGTTGCCATGATGCTTTTTATTCGCAGAAGATGTCCCGTATGTTTCCTCCCCTTCCTTACTTTTCTTTACTCCCCACAGTATAAATTTTAGATCTAGGGCTTTTAAACTTTGGGCTATGGATGCAGACCTCCCAACTCTGTTTCCCCCTCCCCCCAATACACCCAATTTCCTTTTGTTCCAATTGTCTCAAAAATTGACCTCGTTTGTTTTCTCTTATTGAGCTGTTTTTCCTGTGCCTATCTCCTTTGTTGTTTTATGTTGCCAACTTGACCCTTTCCTCCAGTTTTTCTACCCCTTGTAAGTGCCTTTCAGACGTTATCGAAGTAAGCAGAATGGTTTGGTTTTTTTTTTGAGGCTTTGTCCATCTTGCCCCGGTTGCCTGGAGCCCCCAACATCCTTTTCCACTGCTAACCCATGGCATATGTCCCTCACGGGAACCAGTATGCCCTTTCCCTTTTTCCAAATACTCTGTGGCAGAATTTTTTCATCCTCTCCCAGTTTTCCCCCGTTTCCCTTCACGTTTGCTCTTACCGGTATCTCAAATCCTCCATTCCCCAAAACTTGATTCTCCAGACCCTTTTTTTTCCTCCGTGCAAATTCCTCCTCACATTCCTTTTTATTCAATGGACCTCCCCGTTGTTTCCCAAGAGTTATTCCCCCCAACAAATATTGTGGAAGTTCAGCTAGAGTCATTTCAGACAAGCGCACCATTTTACATTTCTCCCCCCCTCAATCCCTTAGCGTTGCTTCCGATTTGTACCTGTTGTTGGGTCGGAAAGTAGGAGGTGGTCGTTTCCCCCCTTCCATCATTTCTTCCCCCCCATGCTCTTCAGAAGATTCTTTTCCCCGACCCTGGGCGTGAGTTCCCCAGGAATCTGGTTTTTTTTCCACATCCCAGCCTCTTTTTTTTGTGCTTGATTTTTTTTTCTTTTCAACAATTTCCGCGTCAACTCCTCAATTGGTGTTAGCTTCTTTTCCGTGGTGTCCCTTCCTTTCCCCCCTGTTTTCCAAGGTTAGGTCTTGCCCTAGTTTGTTTATTAGGGAGTCTTTTAAGGTGCCTTTTCCCTTTTTGACCCCGTGTATCCCTTTCTTTTCACCCCTTTTTCTGAAAGAATTTACCAGGCCCATCTCCTCGTTTCATGGGCCCAACCGTTGCACGTTTCCCATTCGATACTATGGCTTGCCCTCATCCTCCCCAAAACTTTCTCACCAATTGCAAATTTGGCCCCGTACCCCAGGAAACATGTCAGGGGGGGGGGTCCATCCCAGGACCTATGTGACCGAATTTCAAAATATCATGATTTAGGTTTTCTTGGCTTTCCCCCGGACCCCTGAAGTCTTGTGAGGTCCCCCCCGACATCTTCTAAATGAATATTGCGGTCTCATGCGAGACCTCTGGCCCCCTTTTTTTTGAGCACACCCTTCTTATCCTTTCTCTTCCTTCACAACATTTTCCTCTCTGTGAATCTGGCCCCCTCTTCCTCCTTTTTTTTTCTTCGATGCCACGCGATTCGTCCTCCTTTCTTTTTTGTTCCCCCTTCCCCAATTGTCCCTTCCCCAAGCGTGGAACATTTTTGACGTGGCCAAAGTTTAGCGCTCTTAAGTTTTCTTTTCCCTACTCCCCAAGGTTCTTCAACTTTAGCACCCAAGGAAGGTTGGCCGTACCTTCCCCCCCTTCCCCAAACAGACCCCCCGGGCGTCTCTCCTCTTCGCCTGGGACCCCTTTAGCCTTTACCGAAGTGGCAACTTTTTTCATTGGGATCCTTCCCAGTCATGTCAATGATCCCCCACAGGCTTTTTTGCTTTTCCTGCTGTTTTTGTGGACCCCACCAATAGGCATTTCAAGTTGTGGACGCCCTTTGTTCCCCATCGTCCCAAGGTAGGATGGACCACCATTTTATGATCGTTTGTGATTTCCCTTTTTTTCCTTTTTTTCTCCTTGAATATTGTACTTCTTTCATTTAGGGCCCCTTTTACACCTACAAGGACTGCCCTCCTAACAACCCCATTCCCTACTTCACTCTTTTTTGATGGTTTCCACGTGCCCCTATATGTTTTCCCTCCGAACTGGAGTTCATTTGGTCTTCCTAAACCCCAACACCCTCTCCGTGTTTAAACTCCCAGTTCCAAACTCCTCCCAACGTAAAAAGGGTCTTTTCTTGATACCCCTCCTCCATGCGATTTTCTTCCCCTCCCCCCACCTCTGCACCCACATTTTTCCCCCCTTTTTTACATCCTGGGCTTGAAGAGGACTACTGCCTTCTGGCCCTTGGCTTTCAGGCTTCTTTTTGTCCAAGTTGTTCTTAAGCGAAAACTGATTCTCTTGTCCTAGCCGCTTGGTTTCCCCCCCCCTTTTATTTTCCGAGTCCCACCACTTTTCCCTTTTGTTCTAGGAAATTATCGCTTTTGACCTGCATCTTTTTTTTCTTATTGGCCCATTTTTCTCTTTTTGACATCAACCTTAAACACTCTCTGCCACTTTCTCAATTTCCCCCTTTAATCGGTGACCTTCTTGTTGGTTTGTTCAGATGTTTTCTGACCCCGGTTTTTTTACTTCAT
>Ga0179593_1519333_pt1 | contig 16419 bp, 27 predicted proteins | sample CZODoug2_1_08_16_FD_185931 | JGI IMG/M metagenome (GOLD analysis project Ga0179593, IMG submission 185931) | Vadose zone soil fungal communities from Angelo Coast Range Reserve, California, USA - CZODoug2_1_08_16fungal (PacBio error correction) | ecosystem: Environmental > Terrestrial > Soil >... | reverse complement strand
AACTCCGGCGTCCCTCCGGGGACGTTCTTGTGTCTTTCCCTAGTACAAAGTCTTTCTTAGGCGGTTGAACCCCCCTGGTTTTCTGTTGAGCTGCCTCCCCTCCCCTCTTTGAGTGTCCACAATCGTCACCAACAAGCCCCCGTTTCCCCTTTGCGCATGAGGAATATTTCTCCCCATCCGCAAAGGCCGCTTCCTAAGAGGCCATGAGGTTTTCCGAACACCGTGGACCTCCCTTGCGTCCTGCTGTCGCTCTTTTCCCCTTTTTCTGGAACCTCTTCTCTCTCCTCTCTCCTTCTTCTTCTTCCTCGTCTTTTCTTGAAAATGAGCGGCGAGCACGGACCTTTCTGCCTGTCTTCTCTTTTTTTCCCCTCCGGTTTGCCCAGAACGAATCGTTTCCTTTCTTTCCTTCCTAAGCCTCTTCCCTCCCCTCTTTTCCTTTTGCAACGGCCGCTTTAGGTTATACGCGAGTTCCACGAGAGATCTTCCTTCCAACCCCTCCCCTTCTGCCCGACGGTGCCAAACCAATACACTCGACGCCTTCCCCCCCCCAAACCCTATCCCTTCAGAACTGTTTTTCCACCAAATGTATAAGTTTCGTCCTATAGCAAACCTTCCTTGAAAATTGAGAAACAGCTCACATTCTTGTCTTCTTCTTTGATCCACCCCTCGATCGTCCCCTTGTCCCCCTCTTTCTTTATTTTGGCAGTTGTCCCCCTTTCTTTCCCCCCCCCCCCGATCTGTCCTTAATTCTCCTTTTTTGTTTCGATATTGCCGAACGAGCGCGAGAGTGAAAATACTTGAAACCCGGATTTTTTCCTTGATGGCAGCCCCCTGATCAATTCTTCTCATATTCTGAGTCGGTTTTTTTTCCCACTTTTTCCCCCCCCCCCCAATTCGCGCGGATAGGATATTCTGGCTTCCCTTTTCCGCAGCAAACTCCAGTGGGTCTGTTTTCTCAGTCCCTCTTTTTTTCTTCTAGCCCTGGTTTTCCCTGCCTAGATCGTCCCTGATTTACTCTGTGACCTTGGCGTTAACTGAATTTGAAGGGAAGTGGGATTGATTGGAAACCCACCACCTTTTTTCTTTACTTCCCAGGTCCCTCCCCATCCTTTTCTGAGCGCCTCTCTTTCTCTCTCCCCATTTTCCCACCCACTTTTCCTGTGATCCCCTTTTTTTTCCCCTTGTCCTCCTCGTTCGAGGGCTGGGAATCTAAGCTTTTTTTTCCCCTTCCTTCTGCCCCCACCCCTCCCTGTTGCTTCCTTGACGCTCAGTGCGCTTGTTTCTTTTGTGATTATAAGTAATACTTTTCCCACAGCTCTTTTTTTTTCCTTTTAGTCATGGGAAGCAGCTCGCACCCACTCCCCCCCTCATCACCGTTGATCCTAGTCAGGACATTTTTCCCCCTGCTTTTTTCTTTCGCACGACTTTCCGCGCTGTAGTTCCTAGATTGATCCCGGTCGATTCCCTTTTCCCCTTCGGCGTGAGAAATGTCCAAAAAAAGTTCCAGGAGGGATCTTAACCATGTTTCCAGACTTTGTTAACCTCCTCCCCTTCTGCCCTGAACTTCCTCTTTTGTGTTAACCTAGTTGCCTTCCCATAAAATCTTGATTAGATGTTTTGTTTGCACGCGTTGCCCCCCTACGGAATCAGGAAACCGACTCCTAGGATTGTTCCTTTCTTTTGCTTTTCCTCTCTTTTAAAAAACCTTCCTTTTTCTTATTCCTTTCCCCTTCACTTGTTCCCCCCCCAGCAGTTGGGTGGCCTTGTTTTTTACCACTAGACCATTGTCGGTCATCTTCCCTTGGTCCACCCCTTTTTCCCCACACACCTCTTTTTCCCGTTTCTTGCTTGTTCTCTCATCACCTGTGGACTATTCCTTCCTTCCTCCCCCCTGTTTTTAGCAAGCGTAATCTAGGAAGCCACCCCATCCTTTTTCTTGTCCTGCGCTTATCCTTTCTGAACCACTAGGATAGATGCCCCACCCCCTTTTTTTTGTGTTTGTTTTCCCCCGAGACCAAACCTCCCGTGGACCACGGCTGTTAAAACCATATCCTCTTTTCCCTTCTTTCATGCCCCCCTTCCCTTCCTTTTCTAATGTCCCCCCCCTTCCTCTCCCTTTTTCAGTACGTTTCTGACCGTGCTCTGTCTACCGTTGACATCTCCTGTGTTTTTTTCCTTTTCCTTCTTCCCCTTGCGGGGCCTTCCCCATCCCATGCCCTTTAAGCCTTCTTTTCCCCCCAAACCCTTCCCACCCGCGGCGCTATAATCCCCCCCCTCCCCCCCCCCCTCCCTTCCTGTTTTGCCCCGTAGTGTTTTCGTAAGATTCCTTCAGAACTGTTGGAATGAAATCCCGGTAACAGCCTCAACTCTTTTTACACACATTCCGCCTTTTTTTTGTCAAAGCGGATTCCGCGCTTATTTACTTAAATAACTTGGGGACCTATTTTTTTAGTCCTCCCCCCCCACCGATATACTCTCTCTCCTTCACTTTCAAGTTCCCTCAACATTTGTTCATGTCCTCACTGCCCCCCCCACTCTCCCCCCCCTTCTACATTTGCGATTTAGCCGGACGATGGTCCATTCCCCCCCCCTTTTTTTTTTGAGCAGTACCTCCTTGCCTCTCGTTCGATGAATTTTCGTTCCCCTGTATGTTACGGTGACAGTTTTCCTAGCCCCCCCTTCCAGCATTCGAGTCGGTTCGTGGTTTTTATTATACAACCCCGATGTTATTTTCCCCGTTTTTTTTCCCGCTTCCCCACTTGATTGAATCTTTTTCTTTTTTCTTTTCTTGAACTCCCTTCCTGAAGGTAAATTTGTCCAGTGACACCTTTGTCCCCACTTTTGGGGCCTTTGCCTCGCCAGTTTAAGTCCTCTCTAAGAATTTCCTCCACAGTAATCATTGGTTCTATTCCTTTCCTCACTATAGGACTCCCTTTCTTTCCCCCCCCCCAGCACCCTTTTCTCTTCGTTAATGTTTTTGCTGTCCCCCGTACCTTTTTCCCTTTTTCCGATATGAGTTGTCCATGGAGAGGACTGTTGTTCCGTTTCGGCTCCGGTTTCTTGGCTTTTTTCTGTTTGCGTTTCTTGACCGCTTCTTTCCCTTTTCTCTCTTTCCTTTCTGGACCGGAGTCTTTTTTGGCTACATACCACAGATTCTCCTCGTCTTATTTTTTTTCCCACGCAAGCGCAGCGATTCATCGGAATGCGACTTTCCCTTTCCGCTTACTTCTTTTTCTAGGGACCTGTAATCTTTTTTTCTCTTTTTTTTCCCCCCTCTAGATCTTCTTTTCCTTGATGGCTTTCCTCCTGCGATGATTCCGGACCGCGGCTGCTTTTGAACTTTCCTCCCCTGTCTTTTTTTTTGGTTTCTCAACTTATTAAGGGACGGACATTTTTTTCGCTTTTTTCGTTTGTATGTATCCATTCCATCCGGTTGCTGCGTTTTCCTCTCTTAACTTTCTTGGAACACCCGGATTTGTTTGTCGCTGCTTTTGCGTCCCTTTTCTTGCTTTCTCCCACCGCGGTGAATAACCTCTTAGCGGCACCGTCCCTCCAACAAGTCGGTTTTTGATTTTGGTTTGATTCCTTCTTTTTTTTTGCAGTTGTGGGACCGATGGTCTCCTTTTTTTTTTTTCCTTCCCCATCGTTCTGGAAGGACAGCCCCGAACTTTTTTGGATTTAGGTCCCTCCGCGGCGTCATGTCCCTCCCCCATGGATATTACAACGACTGCTCCAGCCCTCTGTTCTTTCGGTCCCCAGTTCTGCCTTTTCCTCTTCCCGTTTTTTCTTCGGATTTTTGACCTTTTGCGACTTTTTCCCTCTTTTCCTTTTCTTTTCTTTCCTACCTTCCCCTGCACTCCCTAGGTGTGCGCTATCGCCTTTTTTTCACAGCACGCGAAGCGAACTGGTTCATTTTGTCGAACTTCTCTAAATAACAGGTTTTTCGATCTTGTGGGGTCGCCTGTACTTTGCCTCCTTCTCCCTTTTCCCTGCTTCTTTTGACCCACTCCATGGACGGTCACGTGATTTTTTGGTCAACCCTTTTTTCTTTTCTCCCCCGTGACAAGCGAAAGAATCCTTGTTTCTTTTTTCCAACCCAAAGGTTTTACCCCCTTTTTTTTTAACCCCGTTTTCCTTTTTCGATTTTTTGTTCTCCCCATCGCGACCTTTAAGAGTTTCCTCCTCAGCGAGGCGGCGGTGCAGGCGGATTGCCCGCGTGCCCAACCCTCTCCCTTCTCAGAGGAATTCTGAATTCCTTAAAAACTGGGCGGAGCTTTCATTTCCTTTTCCTATATTTGTCGCTGCCCCGACCTTTCTCTAGCTTTTGACTCTCCCCCTTTCTTCTCCCTTTCCCTTTCCCTTTTTGAGATGGTAGCCACTTCCACTCTGCAGCCCCTGTTTTTGACGGTAACCTATCTGTTGGCTCACTCCCCTACCCGGTTGGAGAAAAGGGCCTTCAGGCTTTTGGTGAGCCCCCGTGCTTCTTTTTTTTGACGCGATTTGCGGCCAGGTTTTTACCTTTTTTTCCCAAACGATCTTTTGGGCCCCCCCCTCTCTCTTCTTTATTTTCCATCCCAACCAAGAGCTTGCAACAAGGCTTGTTTTCTCCCTCTTTTTCCCCCCCTCTCCCATTTCTGTTAGCTGCCCTACCCCGGCCCTTCTTCTTTTGATGCACCTTTGTTCTTTCAAGGACAGCCATTAGTCTCGCCTCTTTTCCTCCTTATTTGTGGACCTCTTTCCTCTTTTCCCCCCCCCGTCCTCTTTTTCCCAGCCCCTCTTTTCTTTTTGCTTTTTTCCAACAGCGTCCCTCCCCCCACCTTCGTGATCGCTTGGCAACCTTTAAAACCGTCAAGATTTCGCACTCCAGGTGCGACGCTTCAACCCAGCACCCCACTTTCTTTTTCTCAATCCAAAAAAATCCTTCTCCCTCCCCTTTCGGCTTTGTTGTGGTTTTTGTGGGTTTTGTGTGTTTGGGGGGTTTTTGTTTGTTTGCTCCCCTCCCGTTTCCCCTGTGGCTCTCTCCGAGTGGCACCGTTGCCACTACTCATCCCTTCTTAACTCCTTGCAGCCAATGAGCTGCCCAAACTATCCTTTTTTCATGTTTTTTGTATTGTTCCGCTTCCTTGGCTCTCAAGCCCCTTTTTCTTTTTTTTCCTTCTTCCCTTCCTCTTTTTTGCAACATTTGCTTCCCTTCCTTTCCCCCCCAATGCGAAGATTCGGTCAGCCTCTATACATGATTTGCCTTGTCTCCTTTTCTTATCTTCGGTTCCTTTTGGTCTTTGCCCTGCCCTTTTTTTTTTCTACGGCGATGTTTTTCTTTGTAATATATTCTTGGAGTTTGCCGTCGGGCCTGCTTGAAATCTTTTTTTCTATCCGTTTAAGATAGTGCCCGACGATAACCGATCTTTTTTGACCCTTTTCTCCTCCTCTTCCCCGTCGTGTTTTACATTTAAATCTCCTCCTTTTTCCGTTTTTCGTTTCACATAAGTTAGAGATCCTCTTGCCCCCGGAAGTTTTTGAATGTTGGGGCGAGAAATTCATCCTTTTACCCTACTCCTTCTGCCCCCCTTCCTATATCGAGGGCATATAGGAAGGGTCTAGCCACTTACCCACAAAGGAGTGCATGCCCTCCTTGACTCCTTCCCCATTCTCTTCCCCAGTCCCTTCAGGACGCCGGTTGTTTCCCTTTCGGACTGATACAATATCCCTACTTTCTGGGTCCCCAGTTTTTTTTTTTCCGTACGCATTGCCGAGAAGTTTATCCTATTGACCCGGCAGACTCCCAAGGCGTAATCCTTTCGGAATCGGTTTGTAGATTCCTCCACAACTCTGAAATACTTCTTTTCTTTTCCCTCTTTCAATCCCTTTTTTTCCCTCCCTCCCCCCCTGTTGTGAGAGGCTCCCCTGGGTGGGGCTTTGAGTGTGTGCGGTTCCTTCCCTTCCGAGTAATAATTCCGGTCGTGAGTAGACGAAGACCCCCTATCCCCTTTTGGGGCCAACATGATCCCCCCCCCCCACCATTTTCCCCTTTCCTCTGCTTTTCTGCATGACGATGTTCTAGATCCCGTCCCTCCCCCCTTCCTTTATTTACTGCTCTTTTTACGATAACCACCTTTTTTCCTTCTGCGCGGCCTTCCCGCCCTTTTCCTTTCTGAGGGAACTTTCTCTCCCTCCCTCCTCTCCCCTCTTTCTCCGGCTCGTTGAGGCCTTATTTAGACCACGCCTTTTTTGCCTCGGAAGCAGACCGTTTTGAACCCCGCAACTCCCCCATTTTTTTCCCTGGTCCGACGCCTTCGATCTTTTCGGACCCTCCTTCTTCCTCTCGTTCCCCTTATGGCCCGCTATCTAACCTAGTTACATCTTTTGGCCCCCACATCCAACTCCCTTGACAAAAAATACGAACACTCCGCCCCCCCCCCCCCCCGGCATTAACTGATTCCGCATTCCCCTTTCTCCCTCACACCTTTAGAAATTTCATTATCACCTTTTTTTCATATGCCCCCCTCTGTAAGGTAGGGAGCACGAGTTGTGGTTTTACCCCCCTTTTCCCACCTAAGCTTTCCTGGCTTTTTCGTTATTGAACGGTTCCCCCCCCTAAGCCCTTCCCTCTTGATCTCCCACGACTCGTATTGTCGCTGACAATTCCTCCTTTCTGAAAACCGGCTTCTTTGGTTTTTTTTTTTTGGCTCCAATTTCAGTCTTTTTTTCCCCCCCCCGGCTGCGGCGGGTTTCACGGTGGGCCCTAGATCGGAGAGTTTTTCTCTCCCCTTCTTCTTCCGTTCCATCCCCCTCTTTTCCCTTGGAGAGGCTTTTTTTTTCTTTTTTCTTTTTTTGGCTGGGTTAATCTATGCCATATTTTTTCATATTAGGGTTCCATTTGCTCTAAGTCCCCCCTCCCTCATTTGGGGGAAGGGGGAAGATTGGATTCGGCAAAAGCAATCCTTTAGTTGTGCGTTCCACCTACTTTTTCTCGCTCGAGCCCGCCCCTTCCCCTCCTTTTTCTTGTTCTACTAATTACTTTGTTGAGAATTGTTTTTTTCTTCCTTGTTCCGTTTCTTTGTCAATCCTCCTTGCGATTTGGTTTTAAGTTTCGGTATGACACAAACCGGGAGGCCGTCCTCTACTCCGGCCGTTGGTTTTGCTTCAGTAACTCTCTCTTTTGTTTGTTCTTCATGTCAGAAATAAGAGGCCCCCTCCCCTCTCACGTGCGACCCTTCCAAGCCTGAAGGAAAGTCGACCTCTTCTTGCATTCGCGCAGATGGTTCCTTCTTTTACCCAGGATTGTAGGAAAGAATTCCTGGCTCCCTTCCTTCTTTAGCCATTCAACATGCAGATTTTCTTCAAAATTTTCCCCTCGGGTCGCTTTTTCCCTCCTCAAACTTTTCTTGCCCAGACATGAACGTAGTACTAGTTTTGGGACCCCCCCAGACTTTTCTAGCACCTCTTTTCCTTCCTCTGGTTTCGCTTTTGTAAGATATTTCCGTCTAGTTTTCCCTGGGGCTTTCTGAATTAGAGGAGGGGGATAACAAACGGAGAAGGTACTCTTTCTTCCCCCCGTTCCGGTTCCCCCCCGATTTCCCGTTTTGTTTTTTTTCCCCCCCCCTCATCCCTCAGGGATGCTTTAGCTTTGGGTAGGAATAGGCCCCATGTTTTTCGTCATACACCACACCGTTTCGGTGGTCCCCGTCCTTTCTTGTTGTATCTCAAGCCTCCTACACTGTCTTTTGATTTTTTTCACATTCCCCCCTTTTTCTCCCTCTCCCCCCGCCTGGTATGTAGCCTAACCATTCTTTTCGAGATTGCTCTTTCGCGGCTATTCCTCCTTTTGGTCTCTTCTTTTTAAACACAAGATCGTGTGGGGGAGTTTTTTTTTTCGTCCCCCCTTTTCCCAAAACCCGATTTCCCCCCCCTTTTCCCCTTTCCCCCCCCCCTCTCCTCTAATGAAGGAATGTCAAAGTAACCTGACATGTTTTCCTCACTTCAACGGTTAATTGCTAAGTTTTCTTTTGTAAGATACGTTCTGTCACATGCGCCTTTTTTTTGACCGCTCAGTGTCTCTCCTTTTTCCCCCTTTCTCCTTTTGCACGACCCCGGTAGGCCACCCTTTTCAGTCCCCAACTCCACCTGACCGTCTCAGAGTACCAAACCCTGCCCGGTGCTTACATCAACACAAGCAACCCGATTTTCCCAGATTGCTTTTTTTTCTCTCGCCTTTCGATGTTGGAGAACCCCCCACTTGTAACAGCCGTCCCCCCCCCCCTTTTCCACAAATCACGACGGTGGTCCAAGCACCCTCCTGGATTCCTCCTCCTTCCTCTTCGTATCACCGATTTCAACCCTTCTCCCCCCCAGACCTATCCGACGCGCTTAATTATTTCCCCTCAAACTTTCTTGAAACTTTTCAGGTTTTACCTGACACCCCCCCCAAAACCCCCTGCTCCCCATTGCGTGCCTCCTTTCTTTTGCCTAGGACATGCTGTTTTTTCCCTCTGGCTTATTCCGGGTTTCTTTTATTACGCTCCCCCCCCCCCCCTTTAAAACTAGAAACGCAACTGAATCGACTGGCGGGAAGTGTTTCTTTCTTCACCACCCGTCCTTACTTCTTTTTACCTCCACACCCGCTTCTTTCTCTTCCCTTTTCTGCTGACGCGAAAGTAGGGAAGACGAGCTTTCGAATGGTTTCCTTTTGACCCCGTCTGCCTTGGCGCCCTCCGCCTCGGGTCATCGCCATCCGTACCGATACATCCACGTCCTGAAAAGACCCTCCTCCTTGTTCCTTTTCAGAAACCGAAATCGGTTCCCCCTTCCCCCTTCCTTTCCCAAGTCACGTGTCATCTCTCTTTCCTCTGTTGTTGTTCGCGTCTCTGTACCGTTTGCTGGACCTTCCTTTTCTCCCGTGATCTTCTTTTCGAACGATCCATAGTTTCTTTTTTGTCCCCTCGTTTTCGTCTTTTTTTTGACGCTTTGGAGTTTCGTCATGCTTTTTTCGTCATATTCCTCTTTCCCCTCCTTTCCCCTCCGACCGGGGTCTCGACTGGCTTTGAGCCAATAAGCCACCCTGGACCCTCGCCATCGTCTGTGTGGCTTCTCCCTCCCAGACCCAAGCGCGCTCTTTTTTTTTTCATGTTTTTGATCCGCGGAAACCTTTTTCGCCTTCCTTTAAGTTTTTTCTTCTCCCCTTGGTTCTTTCCATAACCCTGCTCCACGATTCACATCGCCGCTAGTCCTTAGTCACAAGCCCATTTTGTCCCCCCCCCTTCGCCTTGCCATTCCATTTTCCAAACGGCTTTTTTTCTTTTTTCCCCTTCAAAGAAATGTTTGGTTTGGACATTTCTCTTCTGTCGGCAGTTGTTTTTCTTTACTTTTTCCCCCCCCCATAGGTTGAGGCTTCGCGAGTATCGCGGAATAAATTCCCTGATTTTTTTCCACACACGGTTATGTGTTCTTTTATGTTCCCCCTTTGCACATTTCGATCAAGCAGTCTTCTGCCCCCTAGGGTCTTTCCCCAACAGTAGTTTTTCTTTTGATTCTTCTCTAAGCGTTTGGGTTGTGTTCCCTATGGAGGACGGGCGGCTTTTTTGGCCTGCCCCTGATTCTGTCCTCTGCCCTCGCCTGAATGTGAGGATTTCCCCCGGTCCCTTTCTTCCCGGAGCTCAGAAACACGGATCTCTACCTCCACTTTCTTCCAGTGATTTCGGTCCAGTGTTCTGACGTTCTGACTTTCCCTCGTCGATGGTTTTTTTAACTTTCTTTGAAATGTTTCTCGTTTTTTCCCCCTCCTTTTGCACTTTTAAGCCCCACACTGTCGCTTGTGCAGAATCGATCTATAAGTAAGAACGGCGTCCAACATCTCTAATCGTCTGGTTTTTTCTCCTTTACATCCCGGCTTTTGTCTTTCTCGGCCCCCTTGGAGAAATGTACTGACCTGGGATCATTCTCCCCATTCTCTCCCTCCCCAGCCCTTGGACGGTTTTCGCCTTTCTCGTTTTTTGTATGAATCCCAACCAGGTGATTTCCCATTTCCTTTCCGCCGACCAGTTTTCTCCTACCCGCGTTTTTTTTCCCCCCCCAAACGTGCCCAACGTTGGGTCCCCCCTTGCCCGGAACCCTTTCCGGTACTGGGGGGCGACCCCTATTCTTCTAAGAGCCATCCCAGTTTTTTTCTTGCGTTTGGTGGCCGGTCTTCCTGTCTTTGCACGATTTTTCCTCTTTTTTTCCTTTGGCGCTTCGCGCTGTTCACCAACTCCGGACTTGTTTCCTTTTTTTCTTGGCCTTTTTTCTGGAACATCGAAAACCGATCTTTGATTCATCCCCCGCTGTCACTGTCTAGTTCCCTTTTTCCTCTAAGATGGTCGCCAATTCCTTCCCCCTCCCTTTTTTTGGCATACAATTTTTTCGCGGTTCCCATATATGTTTGACTTGCAAGCCGTCTTTTTTTTTCGCCCCGTCCTTCGGCGTTCCGGGAGCACGGGTCCTTTCCTTTTGTCTTTGACCCGTCTGAGGTCCCGGACTCCCACATAATCCCCTTTCCTGTGGAGGCAACTGCCTAAGTTCTTCCCCCATCCCTCCCAATGCGCGTTGTCGGCATTCCTTACACCCTTCCTTTGGGTGAGAACCGTCAGGTTTTCCCCCCCTCTTCGCGCCTCACCCCTCCCCTTTTTCCCTTCGGTTGGTACCTTTAGGAAATCTCTCCTTTTTTTTTCCGTCCTTCTTCCCCCTTCTCGGCCCTTCCCTTATTCGGCGTTCAGAACAGACAAGGATTTTCTTTTGCAGAATACCACGCTCTCCATTCCACATTCTTGTCTTCCCTCCACCTAAAGCGCCCTTCCCTTTTTTCCCCTTTCTTCCCAGCCCAACATCAGTCTAGAAGCAACCCCCTTCTCCCAGTCCAACGTTGTCCGCTTTTTTTGCGCAAGTTCCTCCTTTTGGCGTTCCATGCGATTGGTGACACCTTTTAAAACCTTTGCCGAGACGATTGATTCCCCTTCTTGCTGTTCTCCCTGTCAACCCCTATCCCTTTTTCTCTTTTTCTTTGTGTATTTTCCGTAGATGGGTAGTTAATCACACTCCAGGCTTCCCCTGTTTTCTCCTAGACAAGTAGTCCATCTGTGTCAAACTTTTTTACCCTCCCCCTTACACTCTTTCATTTCTTTTCCTGTCCTCTCTTCTTCGATTCGCTGAAGTTCGCCAATCTGGCTCAAAGGAAGTGCATTGATTTCTTCGAATGAAGTTTTTATAGGCGAGGTTTTCTTTTTATTTTTATGCGTTGGATTGTGTCTGGAATGTAAATAGGGTTTCTCTATTGACATCTGTTTTTTTCCACGTATACCTATCTTCTTTTACTTTTTTTTCTCGCCTTCGTAGTCTTCGTAAAGGCCTTTCTCCTTTTCCTTTCTTTCCACCCGGAAGTTTGTGTGAATAAGATGACTGGTGTGCCCCACCCATCATATTGCCTCCTTCCTATTCCTTGATCATATCGATTACGGGATATCGTTTGGCCGTGCCAGCCCGCCCCTCCCCCCACATTCTGCTTCGCTCCGTCCCCAGGTGCGTCCATTCTCTTCCTTTTTCGTCTTGGGTGCAGAAGAGCCCCGGGAAAAGTGGGTTTGTCAGTTTCTCCATTTTGAAAGATTTCTCACCCTCCTCTGATCACCGCCGTTTCTCCGGGCTTTTTTCTCTTGTCTCTGCGCCAACCCTCTCCCCCCCAAACACCCCCCACAAAACCCACCCCACCCCCAAACCCCACAAAACCAACCCCACCCCCCCAACCCCCTCCCCTCCCTTGATTCTTTCGTTCACTATATCTTTTTTTTGTGGAGTCTTATGAACTGGCCCGAAGGGACGTTTCTGTGCGGCTCGACCCCGATTCCTCGGGGAAACGCTGGTGTTTCGCCCCCGAAAGCAATCGTCTCCCATTCTTTTCTTTTTTTGCAAAACTTCTAACCAACCCAATTTGCCCCATTCCCCCTTTTTTTTTCTTTTTTTCTGCTCATTGAGACGATGTCTGAAGCCGACAAAGTCCTTCACCCTTCCGGCTTCTTTTTCTTGGGACTCTCCCACCGTGGATTTGATACTTAGGAGGCACCCTGATGTTTTCCTTGCTTTTTTTCCCCCAGATACTGACCTTTATTCCAGCCGAACAGTTTCTAGGAGGGCAATATGATGGAACACCGGTCTTCTTCTTCATAGTCCGCTAAATTCTGGTTTTTTCCCCCGAACCATCTTCCCACATAGAGCTATTGCCTCCCCCTCCGAATTGACCTCCCGTCTTCCCACCTGGCAATCCGGTTCTGATTTTCCCCTTTTCTTTTCCCCTACCACATCAGGCACGACTCCCCCCCCCAAACTCGATTTAACCCCCTAGACACGAAGAACCCCCTTTATCCAAAACTGCATTACAAGTCGGACTTTAACCTTCTTGCCTTCTTGAACTTTTCGTTTTTAATTCAGTTTTTCGCCTTATAACTCTTTTCTTTCTGTATCACGAGTGTGAAGTTCGCACCACACCGTCTATTCGAATGTCGAAGTCCCCTTCCCCCCCCGAGCTCCCGAGATTGACTCCGAAGGCCATAGAGTGATTTGACAATACTCCCGACCCGCCCCCGGTCTAGTTTTTGGCCTTTTCCCTCCCCCCCCTTTCCTTCTCCTATTCGGCGCTAGGTTCCCCCTTGGTCCCCCTTTCTCTTCTTATTGAGCGACCCCCAGGGACTTCGGCAGACACATGGTCAATTTTGGACTGTTCTCCAGGCTTTTTTTTCCTCCTTGGAGTTTTTTTCTTTTTCCTTCTCTCCCCTTGATTTGACTCTTGCGTAATTTTTGTAGTTCCCCCTTCCACTCACCTCATGTTTGAATGTGAGGTAAGCTTTGTTATCTTTTTCCCCCAACATTTCTTATTTTTACCCGCCGCAGATACTTTCCTCCTCTGCCCGAATTCCCTTGGTTCAATCACTGGTCCTGTGATATTTTGGTCGAACAGCGGAGTTCTACGGTGAATGCTACGTCATTTTCGCTGTTTTTCCCCTTCGGTCTGTCCCAACCCTTCATGTTTCAATTCCCTCCTCCTTTCCCTTCGCTTAGGAGTTGGCTTTGGCCTACGTCCCCATCTCCAAAAGAATCTTTCCTTTCGTCCTGGGCCGCCCAGCCTTGGCCCCCCCCCTGCTCACGTGCCAACTCTTTCCCTCTTTTTTTTCTTCCCGTGGCCGCCAAGTCTTCTTCCCCCCCTCTTGACAGCTCTCACCGATTGGGGCATGGGCTATTAATCTACGTTGTTCTCAGCGTCAAAATTCCATTCTTTTCTCTCCCACCTCAGCTGTTTCGATTTCATTACCACCTATATGCCAAGGACTACCGGTTCCTGGTTTTTTAACCGAGGCATCCTCCCCTCCTCGATGCAGTAAGCAGGTTTTGAAAGATGACCCGATCCTCCTCTTCCCCTCGCCCCGTGCCACTGTTTATGTCTCTTGTTTCTTGTTCACAGGTCCTCCACGTACAGCAAGCAACCCCAACCATCCTTTTTTGCCCCTTTTTTTTTCACCAGACAGCAACCGGCCTTGATTAGCTTTCTCTTCTGTTCATATTCCCCCTCCATTCCCTGTTTTCGTCATACACCAACAACTGGCCCCCCCTTCCCCTTTCTTTCTCCCCAAGCTTGCTCAATGACTGAGGAGCTACATTTCCCTCTGCCTCTCCCTCCGGTCATGTCTATCTTTGCCCAACCATTCGAGTGCGTTCCATTGCGTCCTCCCTTGAGTAACACCCTGCCTCTTCAAAATTTTCGTGTGGGTCGTTGTGCCGTCTGCCCCGAGCACAACACACCCCGCTTTCAGGTTGGTTTTCCCCCCCCCCCTCGGTACCAATGCCTTGAATGCCCTTTTTTCCCCACTGTTAACATCAAACTTATCCTGCTTTTTTTTCGTTGTAAGTCCTTGTTGTGGACAGGCTTGCACCGCTTCTTCCGTTCGATTCTGGAAGGACGCTTCAGGATCAAGAAATGCGGGCAGGTCGCCCAACTCCAAACATCCCGTCTACGTCCCCTCCCACGCTGCGCGATCCCTTTCACCTCACCTTTTTGAGGTTGTAGCTTGTTTATTTCCTTCCTTAATGTTGGAGACCCTCCCCTTTTTTTGCCCACAGCAGAAATTACATCCGTCACCCCAAATCCCTTTTTTTCCTTGACCCCTAGTCTCCCTATTACCCCTCCCGTTGGGAACGCACACAGAATATAGACTCGCCCCCTCCCTGTCATGCCATTCCCTCCAAAAATTTATTGAAAATTCGTCTCTCCACCACCCCACCCCCCCCAATCTTGCGACCTTGCGCTTATTCCCGATTGGCCCATCAGTAATTTTCTGTTTTTTTCTCATTAACATCTGAGCGATGAATCGTCCGTGTAGGTTCCTTCCCCTTCCTGTACACACTCGTAAGAAAGTTCGCGTTCCGGTCCCGTTTTTTCAGGTTCTCTCACACCCTTTTCGCTGGGTATTCCCCACCCAGCTCCCCCCTAATCCGGTGGCTATTGGCTCCCGCGTTTTTCAGCCAGTAGTCCGCTGTGAATTCCCAATAGTGACAAAGTCAGCGTAGCACCGCCGCGTTTTTTCATTCTTGCACTCCCTACAGACCGTCCTCTCTGAATGAAAAGACTTCCTTTTTTTTCCTTTTTCGACAACCGCAATTTATCGAAAAGGTACGTTCCCCCCCCTTTCCTTCTCCCTTCTTTTTTTTCCTTCTCATTTGTTGTTGTGAGAGACTGACCGTATGACCGTACTTTTTTTCGCCCGACTTCTTTTTCATTTATGGCACCCATTTCTTTTCCTCCGTTTTAGCGGTCTTTTTCTTTTTTTTTTTTTTTTAATGCCCAGCGAGGGTGCGCCGAGTGACTTTTCCCCTTCTCCCCCACCCCGACTTTGACTGGCTTCCCTCCTCCTTTACAAGAAAAAGGATTCGCAAGCTCTTTTTCGTGCTCTTCCCCCCCTCAAGCGCGGTTCGCTTTTGCGACTCCTTTTCCTTTCGTTTATGCTGCAGTTTTCTGTTACATACTTGGTAGAGTAACCCCAGTCGCGACTGATTCATCGCACGAGTCTTTTCATCCCATTCCCGGCCTGCTTCCACCCTGCCCCGAAGCTGCACCTCTCCCTCATATTTTGGTTGGGGCAGTTAAACTTATTTTAAGCAATTTTTGGTTGGGACTTACCTTTTTGCCTCTCGTAGTCCCTGTCTGGGGAGGCATATTATTTTTCCAAAGTAGATTCGTCCGAGCTCCATCTTTATTCTTGCTTGTTTTTTCCCCCCCTGATTTTGTCGCTATTTGCTGCTGTTGCCCGTGCTTTCCAAAGCTAGGAAGAAGGTAACCAGTTCGCTCCCCACGGTCTCCACGGTTGGTGATTGTGGTTTTGATCGACGCTTCCTTTCTTCCAGTTGTGTTCCGTGGGAGACTTTTTTGAGTTGTGCTTTTCTTCCGAAGTTTATGTCCGGCTCCTTTTCCAGCGAATGGAGGTCTTCTTTGTCACCCAGAAGCAGTTCTACACGGTTACCCCTACGTGCGTAAGGTATGTTATTTTAGTGGTCCCAGTTTTTATGACGGGGACCTCCCCTTCTTACCGTGGAGATGGTGGGAACTTAGTCCGCGTGTTTTTCTCGTGGATCGACCTTTCTTCCCACACCGTTTGGTTCGTCCTTTTTCTCCTTTCAGTCGGTCTCGCACTTCCTTTCCTTTGTGTTGTCATTCTCTCTCTGTGATGAGGCCCACTTCTCCCTACGGCCTGCCTTCCGTCCGTGGAGTCATTTTGATCGAACAAGCCTGTCCACGGAGCGGTGGTGTTTTATTTCCGCAACTGTGTCTTTACGTTTTATTTTAAGGAAAGCATCCTTCTTTTTTTCCACCCCGGTCCCAACTTTGTTTGGGGCCCTCGGACGGAATAGACTGTTTTTCCCCAGCCTCACTCGAAAAGAGACACATCCTCCGAGGACCTTCCGGTTTCTTTTTGTATAGTTCGCTCTCCGGTCAGAGATTCTTCTTTCTTCTCTGTCACCACCCTGCGCGAGAGAGGTAAGGTACTTTCCATCTCTTTGGACCCTTTTCCGAAACAGAGAGGTCTCCCCCCCCCCCCCCCCCCCCCCCCCCCCCCCCCCCCCCCCCCCCCCCACCCCCCCCCCCCCCCCCCCCCCCCCCCCCTGTTTGAAGATGCACGATGGAAAATGGAGAAGTGTTGACTTGGCCCCTTGCTTTTCCCAGTCATCGACTTAGCATTTTCTTGCCTACCCTATGTTCGGCACTATCTGGCTTTCGAACCGACTCCATTTCCCCTCAGGTTACCCTTTCTTTCTTTTTGCTCATGGATCCCGTTTCTTTTGGTTTCGTTTGCGGAACAGTAATAACCCCCTTTTTCCCCCTCTCTGTGGACAATGTCCTCCGGCCCCACC
>Ga0179593_1352790_pt1 | contig 16419 bp, 29 predicted proteins | sample CZODoug2_1_08_16_FD_185931 | JGI IMG/M metagenome (GOLD analysis project Ga0179593, IMG submission 185931) | Vadose zone soil fungal communities from Angelo Coast Range Reserve, California, USA - CZODoug2_1_08_16fungal (PacBio error correction) | ecosystem: Environmental > Terrestrial > Soil >... | reverse complement strand
GTCTTGCAGGTGCATCGCCCCCCCAGTTCCCGGTGATGGTTTCCCCGACGTACCACTGTTTTCCCTCTGAAGACCCAGGGTTCTTTGCCGTCACCCCTCCGGTGGGCTTTTTTTTTTTTTCGACGTGATCTCCAGGGACTGGGGTTCCCAGCGTTTTCCCATCTTCTTCTCCCCCCCTCGACAACTCAAGAGTGCGTTTCTTGCAGATCTCAACCAAAATCTTTTTTTTTTTTTGGACCCCCCTTGTTGGAGTCTTTGGTTTTTTTCCCCCCCCCCCCTCCCCGCTCACCCCCCGGTTAGAACCCCCTTTACCCCGGTCTCCCTTTTTTCACCTTTTCCTTTCTTTTACGGTTTTTTCTGCCCCGGTTTTTGGACAGCGTTTTGTTGGCGTAAAAGCTGTCCCTTTTCCGTGGCCCCCCTTCCTTTTTCCTTCACTCCCCCCACCCCTGCTGCTCGGGATTAGGTATTTTTTCCCCCCAGCGCCGTTCAGGATTCGAGTCGTTCACCGACGGGTTGTTTGGACCACTGTTTTTCGGGTAACCCCCAAGGTTCAGCTTGTTCATTTTGTGATTTCTTCCAGTTCCCTTAGGATAAGTCCATTATCTCCCCCCCTCCGTTGCCTTTCCAAAAGAAAGAATTTCAAGGGCCAGTTGTTTTCTAACCTCTCTTTTTCCAAATAGACCCCCCCAGCCATTTGTACACCCCCCTCTTTCCTTGTGACCTTTTGAGTCTGTCCCCCCTTCGCTAAGAAGAAGTGCACCCGTCACATTGCTCGTCCATTATCGATCTCATTTTTCCCCTTCCTCCCCTTCAAGTGGTGGTTTTTATTCTTTTTTAATTGAAATTCGGTTTTCCTCTTTTGGCCACTTTTTTTACAGTACCCCACTGGGCTCAGCTCATTCGCTTGGTGGCAACCCCGCTCCCCCCAGTTCGTGGTTTTGTGACCTGTTGGGACGTGCTCTTTGTTCTTTTCAGGAGGGCCCTGGTTTCTCTTTGAGTTCTGTGGCTCTCAAAAGATTTTTTCCTCCATGGTGGACTTCGTCTTTTTTTTTTTTAATGGGACTATCGTTTCCGGAAAAACCCCCAGGATGCTTCCCTTTTGTTTGTGCAAACATCCGCACCTTTTTTTTTGGTTGTGTCCCTTGGAACCCGGTTCCCTTTAACTCGTTGCTGTTTGGCGGCCCCCCTAAACGGCGCTCGGTTTGGTTCGTATCCCCCTTTGTTTTCGAAATTTTTTCTTTGTTTGGGACACCCCGCCTTTTTTGACCTCCCTCTGTTTTTCTGCAAAACCGCTTTCCACGGATTTGCCCCCTTTCCTCTTTCCTGGCCTTACGAAAAGTTTTCGTTGTTTTTTTTTTTTTTTACGGTTTTCGTTTTGTTTTGGAGATTTGATTTTTTCCCAGCCTTTTGATCCCCCCCTTCCCCCCGAGCCGATTCTTTTACTGCTTCCCCCCTTTTTTTTGCCACAAAGTCCCTGTTGGGCGTTTGGTCGAGTGTCGTGCTTGTTAATGGGGAGAGGGCCGCTTTTTTCCCCCCCCGAGGTGGCCCCCCTGGATATCGTTCCGCCCTCCCCCCCCATGCGCCAAGTTGTTGGACAACAACCAAAAAAAAAACATTTTTTTTTTTTGTTTGCTCCAGTAAACTGGCGGTTCCCGGTTCCTCTTGGTCTGGTTCGCTGACAGCCTCCGCCGGCTCCTTGAAACCACTTTAGAAGGGGGTGCGGTCCCCCTGGAAAGTTTTGGTGTTTTTTTCCCCGTTCGCGTGTGGGGTCGGTTTCCTTCGGTTCTGTCCCTCTTATGGGTGAACCCCCCATTTCACCAAATGTTTGCGATTCCAGGAATCCCCCCACCTCTCTGCCTTTCCCCAAGTTTTTCCAAGTGTTCCCCCGAACACCGGTTCCGTTTTTTCTTCGTTTGTTTGAAATTCACCGCCTCCCAAGAATCTTCGTCCCCCCTTTTTTTAGCCCCCCCCCCCCTTGTTTATGAATACCCAGACCCTTACACCCCCCAGAAATTTTCGTCTCCGCCGTATTCGAACCCCCCCCTGGGCAAGTTTTTCCCCCTTCCCGTTTTCATCCCCTTCTGGTCCGTGCTCCCACCTTTTTTCCGTAAGTCCCATACCTGAGCCTTTTTTCTTGCGGCCACCCCCCTGTTTTTCAACAAAGAGGTCCCCCCCCCACCCCCTTGAATACTTGCGGCTCCCTGGGCTCTCGGCCCGGGTTCCTACCTGAATACCCTTTTTTTTTCTTTTTTCACTGTCCTTCCCCCCCTGCGTCCTCCCCACCCTTGTCATTGAGAAGGGGGGCCCCTTAGGTCAGTAGTCAGTAGATACCCTGTAACGACCTTAGACCAAAATTTATTCTGTTTTTTTTTATAAAACCCCTTCTCGGACTTTTTGTTTTTTTTCTCTGAAGATAACCCCCTACTTTTCATGGCCCTACTGGGGACCACACGTTTTTTCCCCGGACCATTTCTCACCTCTGCTGAGGCACCACCTCACCTTCCCCTTTTCCATCCTCCCTGGTCTTTCCAACCCCGAAATCCCTGAGTTTTTTTTCCCTCCGTCCAAGAACGTTGGCGGTGTGGCGGACCTTTTTGTTTTTTTTTCTTTCGCACTCCCCGTTTCCGCCTTTGGAAACCCTTTTCCTCTTCTCTTTTCCCTACCACTCCTGAGCCTGTTACCGCGGTGTGAAGGCTTTTTCCGTTCATTTTTTTCGAAGGCCTTCCCCCTTACCAACTGCTTTTCCGCGGCCTGCACTTTTGGACGATTGGGAGGGGTCTCCGCTCCCCTCTCTCCTCTTTTTTTCCTTTGTTTTGTTGTCAGTCTGATCCCCTTTTTCCCCCCCGAAGGTCTTTCCCCTTTCCCGTGACTTGTTTCCCAACTCCTTTCCTTTTGGTCCATTCACGATATTTTGGGAAAGCCGTCGGTTTTTTGCGTGATTGCCCCAATTTTCCCCCATGAAAGATCCAGGGTTTTTGGTAGGCCTCCCTCAATCGCAAAGATGTCTTTTTTCACCCTTTCCTGGTCTGCATGGAATCACGTTCTCACTTTCCCGCACTTGGTCTGGCCGCGACCTCTTTCTTATTGTTTTAAATTTGATTCTGTTCTTGTTGTGATCCGCGCTTTTTTCTTCACGCCCTGTTTTCCTGGGGCGTTTTTTGAATATGTCCTAAGATTGGCAGTTTTGCGTTCCTTTTCACTCCCCCCGTACACTTGGAGAGGGATTCCTCCCCCTTAAGCTGGTTTAGGGTCTGTGGTGTAATCGTCACGGGATTTCCCATTTTTTTTTTTTTCCCTCCCCCCTCCGTGAGGCTAGGCCTTTCTTTTCCCCCAGGCCCATCCCCGTTCGGCGGTTTTTCGCTCGTTAGACGGGTTTCTGGCCCTCTTAAAGGGAATCATTTCCCCCTTTTTTTTGGTTTTCCCCCTGTCTTTTGCGGTTTTTTTTTTTGTCCTTTTCCCTAATGTCCCCCCGGCGGATACCTTCTGATTTTTGACGCAGTTGTTTGGACCCTGGTCCGGTTTCTTCCGAGTGTTTCCGTTTTTTGTTCGAAGCGTTTGAGCTGATTCTTTTTCTTTCCCCAGTCCGGAGTCCGGATGGTTTGCGGCTGCTAAGTTGTGGATGGTTCCGCGCTTTTTTGGTTTCGGGTCGTTTTTCTTTTCCAACGTTTCGTTCCCGCCCGTTTGTCGGTCCAGGGACGATTCCTTCTTCCGGGACCCGGTTTTTCACTTTGCTTTTTTCCCACCCAAATGTAACTGTTCCCCCTTTTTTTTTTTTTTTGGTTTCCCCCTCCCTGAAACCCGACCGTCCAGTCCCCCCCCCCCCTCACTTCCCCAAGTGGCTGGGAGCTTGCTCTCCCCTAGAGTGTGTTCTGGCGGATGTCAACAATGGAGGGGTCTTGTTTTTCTTTTTTGCATCTTGTTAACCAGCCCAATTCTGTTTTCGGCCCGCCATGTCTCGCCCCTCATTGTTGTTTTTCCGTGGTCCTTTTTCGATGACAGATTCCCCCAGTGGTCCCCCCCATAGGGTCTTCCTCTCGACGAACCCTCCTCTTTCGCCCCAACCCCCCCCTCCCAACGCGTTCTTCTGTTTTATTGTGCCCCCTTTTTTCCCCTTGTTTTCCCTTCAACTCCTTTCTTTGCCTTCGGGTTGTTACGTTTTTTTTTCCCGCGCCTTCGTGGCTCCCCTTTTGCGCTTCCCCCCGTCCTGAAAACCCCCCTACCCCTTTTTCTGCTCCTTTTCGTCCCCGATTTTTTTCGGGATGTTTGTCGGGCTGTCTTGACCTTTTTTTTTTCCTTAACGTTGCTCCACATGCGGGTGTCCCCCCCCCCCCTTTACCGCAGTTCATTTGGCCAAGAACACCCCCTTTTTCGTTATACTTTCCCTGGACCGTTATTTATTTCTGCGCAAATGTTTCGATGTGTCAACCACCGAGGGATTTTTGCGGACCCCCGTTCCAACACCCCCGTTTACCTTGCTTCCTGCGGAGAGCTTTCCCTTCCAGCTTCCAATCTCCACCCCTGACGTTGATTCCTTTCCCATAAACCCCGTAGATGGCCGCTTCTTGCCTTTCCCCACGCTGTTCAATTACCGCCTTTTCCCCCCCGTCTGACCCCCCCCTGGCGCCCTATTCGTTGTTGCAGCTCTGATAGAGGCCGCTTTTTGCGTTCCCCCTTTCCTTCCCCATCTCTCCTTTCCCCTCCCCCCCCTGTTGGTTTGGAGGTCCGATCTGAAAGTTTCTGGCCAATTTTGACCCTTTTTTTTTTTGAGATTTTTTTGTCGTACTCTTTTTTTTTTTTCCCCGCTTCTTCCAGAGGGTCCCCCCCGCTGGGTCCGGTGGTTTGGCTTGCCTCTTGCTTATGCGCTTTAACCGGCGCCTTGGCAAGGCCCTGTTTTTTTTCTTTAATATGTATCTTTGGGACCCCGTTTTCGTTTTTTGCTCGAGGGCGTTGACTTGTTGTAATTCCCTAGGGACCCTTGCATGTCGTTTTGTGGCTTTCCCCTTTCCTCCCTTCGGTGGGCCCCCTTAGGAAATCCCGGTCCTGCCTTTTGGCCTTTTTGGAAACAGGTCCCCCCTTTTTTTTTGAGTTGCTTGGGTTTCGTTATGATGGGGAAAATTTGTTGTGTCCCACGCATTTTTCAGTTGAGGTTATCGAAACCTGCTTCCCAAGGATCTTCCCACCCGTGTCCAGTTGCATCTCATGTGGAAACATTCTTCCCAGCCTTTGCCCCCCTTTGTTTTTATTGGCCCCTGTTTAGCGTCCCGCCTTTTTCTTTTCCTTTCCCCTGGGTCCCCCAGAAGCGGTGCTTGCAATTGATGCCATCCAAGGGGCCCTTTTTTTTGGGCTGTTTTGTCGGTTTGGATCGTTTCGTCTGTCGCTGAGGACCCCGTTTGGGCCTTGTTTTCTTTTTCGTCATCTAAAAAGGGTTGCCGAAAGCCGCCAGGACACCTTTTTTTTTTTGACCCTGTACTTGTCGGACATCCCTTTTAACCTAGGCTGGTCTTCCCCTCCCTTGCCCGCCACGATCCCAGTTGACCCCATCCTCCACGCCGTGCGTCTTTGGTTCTTTTTTTCACGCACCCTTTTGCCCTTTTTTTTTTTTCAACGGGTGGTGTAAAGGTGAGGTGTTGATTTTTTTTTTTCGGTCTGTGGAAACCGGGCCCGTTTTCACTTTCTTTTTCCCCCAAAATTTTTTTTTTTTTGAACTTCAGGCTTAACCTCATTCCTCCTTTTTTCCGATTGCCCTTACCCGAAAAAGACCCCCTGAAAGCGTTTGGCCTTCCCCAACAAGAAGCCCCCCCCCCCCTCCTCCGTTTTGACCCCGCCCCCCCCCACCGTGAGTTTCCCCCCTTTCAGATATGTAAACCCCCCCGACATCTCCTCCTTTCCCTCCCCTTCCACGGCCTTCCCGTCCCTTCGCCTCCCGGCGTTCCACGCTCGCTTACCCGCACCTGTTTTTCCCATGACTTCAGTTTCGCCTGGCTTACCCCCTGCAAACAATTTTGCTTCCCCTTTCCATCATGGATGGTCATCCCTTTTTCTCGACTGAGTAGCCTCGACCCATGGGTTTGTTTTTACCCCTTCCTCACCCTTTCTGGTGCTCCGCTTTTTTGGCCGTCTTGGTTTCGTCGGTCTCACCCCTCGACGACATTTCCCACCTTTCGTGGGTTTCCCCCCAACACCTGCGAAGAGTTTCCTGGTTTTTCAACACTCCCGGCCACGTCTTCCCCTTTTTTCCCCTCAACAAAAGAAACTTTACCGGTCGTAGATTTTTGGAATTTCTTTCTCATATCCCCCAGAAATTAAGCGATTTTCCCCAGAAAAACCGAGTTCTTTTTCCCTCCTTACCTTGAGGGAGGTGTGAGCTTGAGTACGTTATTCGCACCCCTTCCTTTCCGCCCCTGTGGACCTCCTGTTTCTCTTTTAGCGTTTCCCCCCCATTCCCCGTTCCTTCTCTTTCCCTTTTTTGGAATTTTTGTCGTTCCGCTGGTTTCCACTTCCCCCCTTTTTTTCTCCCACCGGCCTCCTGGTTCTCCCTGGAACCACTTTTTTTTTTGCCCCCTCTGCTTCTTTCATTTTCCTTTTTTTCCCCTTTGTTTGTTTTTTTTGAGGAGTCCTACTGAGTTTTCCCGGACCCCGCCCTCCTTTTCTTTTTTTACCAGACCCTGCTTCAGGGATTTCTTATGTAGTGGCTTCTTCCCCCCCCCTTTGGCCGGCCCTTTACTGGCACACGCTTCCGCGCTTCCTTAGGCGTGGTAGTTTTTTTTTTTGATCCTAAAAGTTCCCCACTTCTTCCTTGCGCATCCAATTTTTTCCCCTCCCCACTTTTTTTGAAAAACCCTCCCCGTGTCTTTTTCGGTTCCCGATCCACTTTTTTTTTGTCGTCACTCCTTTTGAGGCTTTTTTTGGTTCCGCTCCTCTTATTCAATCTCGCCCTGGTGGGCCTTTGGGCCGAGGGTACCTTGATGTGGCCTGGTTGCGTTTCTCTTTCAATACGAAAACTTTGTTTTCGTTCCGAGTTTTTTCTGGAACCTCAATCTTTTTCCATGGCCCAGGTTTCTTAGAGGGCCTCCCGCGTAGTTTTTCGACACTATCCTATGCAGCGTGGGTTCCGTTTTCCTTTTGAGGTTAACCTTCTTTTTTTTTTCCCCTTTCGGCATTGTTTTTCCCACCGGTCGAGACTTGCCCTTCATGATGCCCAACACCTCATATTGGTTTGGAATGCCCCCTTTTTTCTTTTACCCCCCCGGCTACCTTAGTGCAGCCCACCCGCTGGGCTTTTACGAGGTAGTTCCGAGGGCGTTCTCCCTGTGTTGTTGTAGAAGCGTTTTTTTTTTTGTCGAATCCCTTTACTCGAGATCGTTTTTCCCGGAGTGTCTTTTTTTTCCCCCGTTTTTATACCTTTTTTTTCTTGACGTTGGGTCTGGCTTTTACTTTAAACTTTGGCTCTTTGGTTCTAGTTTTTTCCCGGTGTTCCAAGTTGATCCCCCTTCCCATTAAGGTTTTTATTCCTTTCATTTTCTTTTTGGCCAGGGTGTTTTTCCTGGCTTTTTCCAAGACTGACAATTCCCGACCTTTTAACGTCCGCATTGATTGCCTTTCTTTCTTTTCGAGTGACCGTTTCAACAAGGCTTTTTGTTGATTCTTACAAAATTTTCTTATTTTTTTTTCTGGCCAGAAACATTTAAGGCTGCGTCAAGCCTTTTTTCTCACGGCCCTTTGTTTTTTCCCCTTTTGTATCCCCCAAGTGGGCTTATCTCAGTGGGCCCCTCGGGGGTTACTGCCTTTCTCCGCGAATAACCCTTCTATTTACCCTGAAAATCCCCTTCGTGTCCCTTCACCCTGCCGTTTACCCTGCTTTTTTTGGGGCCATTCTTTCGGAGATTTTTTCCCCTCGCTTGTCCTCCAACAAAAACCCCCCCTTTCTTCCTTTTTCGTGCGACTTTGGCGCCGAGGACCTGAAAGGTGTTCGTCTTGCCGCGGTTTGCGAGTCAATTTTGGTGTTTCCACCCCTATTAGGACTTACCCCCCTGCGCCGGGAGGCCTCACTGCGCAAGATGAATTTTGCTCCTAGGGGCGTTCCCCCCCTCTTTTTCGGCACCTTTTTTTCGCACACAACCCCCATTCGATGCCCGTCGATTCATTCCCCCTTTCTACTGATAAAAGATCCTTTTCCTTTTGCCGTTCGGACAAAGCCCCCCCCTCTTTATTGCCGTTGGCCCGCGCTCCTTTTTTCAGTGCCTCCTGTCTGGTTTCCTCAATTGTTTTGATGGTTTTTTTCCGGGCACTTCCGCCCCGTGGATTTTCACCCGCCTCGGTTTCAAGATACAGACCTTCCTCTCTTTCCCTCCTCCGTTTGTGGGGAGAGGTCTTTTTTCTTTTTTTTTTCAAGTTACACTTGTCCCACTTGCAGATCTAGGCATTTCGATTCTTGCGTGATCTTTTTCTCACTTTCGCGGGTGGTGGACGCGGCCGCTGTTATGCCCTAGGAACAGTTGGGCCGGTTTCTGTGTTGACATCTCTGGCGGTTTCCGCTTTTCAACGCCCCTCTTTATGGTGGACTCGGAATTTTACCAAGGCCCTGTTCATAAACTTTTCCTTTCATGAGACATTCGTACCGGTTGGTTCCGTCCGTTCCCCCTGGATCAAGTTTGTGAAAACCATCGCCTTCTCCGGCGATTGTTAGTGGCTGGTCTTTAACAATTTTGATTGTTTTTGTTGAATGCCTACCCCCCTCGGGTTGACCCCTTTCCAGTATTTTTCCCCCCTCATTGTGGGTTTTCTCCGACCCACCCCCTGCGTCAGGATCAAAAGTCGTTCCCCCTTTCTTTTGGCCTTCACTCCCCTCCAAGCCGACCCCGGCCGATTTGTTTTTGGTGTTGGTTCCCCTTGTTTTTTATGTACCGGGTTTCGCGCTCCCCGCAAGGGCCTTTCACGAGCGGTGTTCTGTCTCAGTGTTTTTGGTTTGGCATCCTTTCCTGGCGCTTTGTTTTTTTGTTTCCCGGTTCGAAGAATGCTTCTTCCCTCGCTTTGTTAGCCTGGCTCAAAAACCCCCCCTGGAACTTTCAAGCCTTTCCCAGTCACACGCGGGCTTTACTCCAAATTTGATAGTACCCCCCTTTTATGGATTGTGTTCTGGACATGTCTTTTTGTCTTTTATTTGCCCCCCCACGACTGAAGACATTTTCCCCCCCGCCGGTCCACCGAGGGGGCTTCGTTTTTGGCCCGATCCAATTTGGTCCAAGTTCGGCTTTTTTTTGTTCCGGTCTTTTTTCTGTACGTCCGTTACCCCTGGCCACCCCTGGATTCCAAGTCTCAACCCCAAGTACTCACAAGTGGGAAAAGGATCCCTTCCCCGCAATCGTTCCGGGAGATACCCCCCGACCCTCCCCCCCTGAGCCCCCCGAACCACGCCCCCACACCGTTGAGCAGCGTCCCCTTCTCCTTCACACTGCTTCTGGCTGTTTTTTGTCCCTATTCACCAGCGTATCCATTCTTTTTTCGTTGCTGTAAAATCCTAGGGTCTTCCCCGTGCAGCTCCTTGTGGACGCATGCGTCTTCGAACTGATCCCTTATTCCCAACCCACCAAGGAAGTTTCCTCCCCTTTGAAAGACTGGGTTCCTTGTCTCCCCGTACGGTAATTTTTTCTCGCAAATGAAGAAAGATTGTTATGGTCCCTTTTTTCAGCACCAGGAAGGTGCTCGGCCTTTTTGTTCGGCCTAGTTGGTTTGCTCTGGAGACGTTCCTCTTACCCCCCCTTGAAGACCATGCCACCAGCGTCTTATTCAAAAGTTCCTTCAAGAAGGTCGGTTCATTGTTTGATGTTGGCCTGCTTCCCAACCCCTGCCCTTGACCCATGTCGTGGCCCCCCTTCCTTCCCCTCCCCCAACCCAGGACCCCTTGCTTTTTTCCTAAGCTTTCGGCCCCCAATCCAGCCCTTCATAAGTTCCCCTCCCTCGAGTTTTTCTTTCCCCTTCCCGGAGCCTGCGGCCTTTTTTTTCTCCGTTCTCGTTTTTCTTCAATGGAAACCGTGCCGCTTTGGACCCCCCCCCGTCTTTCAGATCAGCTGGTCCCCCCCCCCCCCTCATTTTGCTTTCCCTGCCTTTGACGCCGACGTAATGTTCTTTCACGTTGATTGGTCCTTGCCTACATTCCCCTCCACCCCCTTTTCTTTGTTTTTGTGCGCAAAGTGGACGACTTCTCTTTCCTCCTTTTCCGCTTCTTTTCATCTCTTCTTTCCCCTTTTTTTTAGTTCTTGATTTTAGGCCCTGGCCCCCGCCCCAAAGGTTTCTTCCCAAGGGCTTTTTTTTTTTTTTTTTTCTGCAGGTTCTCTTCTGTGGGCAACTTCTTTCCCCCCTTTCTGCAAACCTTTTTCAAGGCAAGGCCTTTCTCGCTTGATTGATCCCCTCTCTCTCCCCTCCCTGTCACTTCCCGTTCCCCTTCAAAGTAGTGCACCCCCGTTTTGCCGCACGTGGAAGGCTAGGGAGGAACTAACCCTTCTTTTGGGTTTTTTAAATCATGGGTCTTTTTTGTGCTGCATCTTCCATTGCTCCTTTTGTGAAAGGTGTTTCGGCCATGTTCTTTTTCCCGGTCTGGTTTCATGTAATACACCTCCCCCCTTCCTGGTGTTTTGATGCCCAAAGACAGAGGCCTAGGAATCGAAGGCCTCTCGGCGGCCGGACTCCGGATTCTTCTTTCCGTCTCTTCTTTCCCCCCCCCCCCTGCCATTTTTGGTTCAGGCTAAGACTGCGACCGTGTCTGGCCTTTTCAGGTTTACACTTACCGCTCGTTTTTTTTTGGGTTGTCCCTCAAGCAGGGTCTCACCTCCCGCCGCCCCCCACAGGGCGTGCAAAGTTTTTTGTGGGACCGTGCTTGTGCATTTTTTTTTACCCCTTACCGGTTATTCCCTCGGTTACCGGGTGTGTCCGCGTCTCGGATTCGGGGTGTACCTGAGCGTCGGGGAAGCTTCTTTCCCTTTTGGGGCAGTTGTTAAGCGCAGTTTTTCTTTTAATGTTCGTCCTCTTTTTTGCCCCTGTGACGTCCTGTTTTTCTTTTTTCGGCATTTTTCCTCTCTTTCCACTTTCCCTTTTTACACTTTCCCTGCTTTCCACAACAACTCCTTTTTTCGGTCGGGTTCGGGCTGTTGCCTTCCCCAGCCGGACCCCGGCCGAAATGCACCCGAGTCATCCTTCCTGTGGGAGTGCCCCGCATTCCAAAGGCACGCCGTGCTTCTTCTTTCCTGTTACCCTTTGAGCCCCTTGCTTTGCGGGCATTAGCCGAAGTCGCGCGCCCACGTCATTGTAAGCCCCCCTTGCACTTTATTCTTTACTTGATCACTCCGTCTTTCTTTTTCGATCCCCCTCATCTGGGAGTTACTATTCTCCCCGCCCATATTAATCCCCCTCGAAACAACGCCGGCCGCATGTCTTTCTTTGAATAACTTGGGGGCCTCAAACCCCAGACCCGTTGGTTTACATGATTTCTTTTTTCCCTTTTTCTTGAGTTTAACGGTCCGACAAAAACCCAAGTCCCAGTCTCCTTTTTCGGTGGATCCCCTCCCGTCTGACGTTAATGTGTAGCACTGTATTCAGAGGTGTTGTTTCTACCCCAGGACCTTTTCAAGTTTGCCACCCATATTTTTCGAATGTTTCCCCTTGCCAACACACACTCTTTTCTTTGGCCCGGCCCTCCGCCCCGTTCCCTTCTCCCTTTGAATGATTCCGAGGTTCGTTCACCCAACAACCGTAGGTGACACGGTGTCGTGCAACCAAACCCCCCATTAATGACATTGTCCTGCCCTGGAGTTTCTTTCCCCTTAATGCGCTCCGCTAAACCCCTCGCGACACCCCCCCCGCTTGTACTGTCCATGCCCACCTCTTTCCAATGTCCCATTCTTTGGGCCCCTCCTTTTTTTTCCTTAAGACTAGCCGATCCCCCCCGGAGTCCGCGCCCTTCTGTGCCCCATGGTGGCCCCGTGGCTCTTTTTGCGCCGTGTTCCGGGCCCCCCCTTTGTCCCCTCATCCCAGAATCTCTTCCGTTTGGGTGGTTTGCGTCGTTCGGAGTTTTCTGAAGTTTCGTTTTTTTGGGACGAGCCACGGAACGTCCCCCCCTTCTTCTCCTTTTTGGTCTAGTTGTGTTTGTCAACGATGCGGCGCACCAGCCCTGGTGCCCAGGGTCGTTTTTGCCTCTTTCTTTATGCCTTGTAACAGTCCTTGTTCCCTGCGTTTCTGGAACCTCCTGTGTGTCTGGCTGCTGGAACCCCCCCCCCCCTCCGGTGGCGATCTCTTTGGGAGGGTGTGCTTTTTTTTTTTTTTTTTTTTCTCTTACCTTTTTGGATCACTCTTCTCCCTGGGACCCCCAGATGTTTTACCGCTGGTGACCTGCTTCTCCTTGTGTACCTTCCTCCATACTTCCCCGTGCTGGGATGTTTGGGTGGCCTATCCGATCGGTTGTGTTTCGTTCTACCGAGGCAACCCCCTCTTTGTCCACTTGAGCATCCTAGTACCCCCCAGTCAACCTTGACGTTCTACCCGTCGTCCCTTGGCGTCCATCGCGTTTTCGACGGCGCCCCCACCGGTGGTCCTTTTTTTTGCCCCTGTTTTTTTATCGTGTCTCCCCCCTCCCGTCGAGACTGCCCCCCCCCCCTGACTGCTTTACTGATCTTTTTTTCCAGTTCGGGTGTTTTTGCTTGTGGTTTTTTGAGGGTCTTCGCCGAGGGCGTCGAGTTTGGAATGGAAACAAAGATTTTCCCTTTGTTTTATCTGCCCCCCCGTAGTTTCCGGTAGGGTGACACCATGTTGCTGCCGACTAATTCCCTTTTTTGGCGGGCCTCCAAAAGAAATTTTTGGGTCTTTGCCCGCCCCCCTCCACTTTTTTTCCCATCCAATTGCCCCTTTTCCTTCTAGTCCCCCTTTATTCCGGGGTATTTCCCTGGGTTAACCGCTGAACCTCCTGCAGGGCTTTTGTCAACTTCCTTAGTGTTGGATGGGTGTATAGGGGCTTTTTTCACTGCCCGGTTCCTCCCCCTTTTTTAAACTTTTTTGTGCGGTTCCAGGCGTCCCCCCCCCCCTCGGAAGTGGACCTTCTATTTTGATCCAACGCTCACGACCTTCAGGGCCCGAGAGGACTTGTAAAACTGGCACACTGGGGACCTACCACCTGAACCCTCGAATACCCCTCCGTACCACACCCCCATTGCTTTAGTCTCCAGCCCCTCTTTTTTCTGTTACCAACCCCCCCACCCCCCCCCACCCCCCCCCCCCCTCCCTCCCTCCGGCTTTGGAAAACTCCCGTTGGAATCGGCTACTCAGCAGTAATCCCCCTTCTGCCGCGGTCGTCCCCCACGCCTTCCCCATGCCATTGGCCGCTTTTGTCCCCCTGCGTTGCAGTTATCCCTGATTCGGCCCCCCCTTCCCTCCCCGGCCACGAGCTTTCCCCCTCTCCTGAAAGAGAAATGTTGTCCCCATTCTGTATATAGACAGGGCTTCTCCCCCAACCTGACTTCCCTGTCTTTTTTCCCTGGATGGGACCTTTTCCTTTGACGGCCCGCTTAGCTCAGTCTATGTGCTTCCGGACTCTTTCAGTTTCCCCTCTCACCCCTCGACTCACCTGCCCACCCTGTGCGGGCGTCAAATCTTTCCCTCCGTTTGTCTTTATTCTCTTCCGAATTAAACGGGAAAAAGGCCCTCGTCGATTTTTATTCACTTCAATTTCCCCGCACGCCCCTTGAAACATTGACCCCTTCCGCTTGAAAGCAAGCTGCGTAGGGGAAAATGCAAGTCCCAACCCATACCCCCAAGTTTTTTCCCCCCTCCCCCCCAGACAAGTTAGTCTTTTTCCCATCCGGAATGTTCGCGTGGGAGCTGGATTTCATTTTGTCATCGGGTTTGCTCCCTTCCGTGTCTGCATGGAAACCTTCCGATCAGTGGCTACCACATCAGATCGGATGGGCTCATTACAAGAGCTTTTCTGTTTGACTTAGTTCCACCTTCTTTCCCGGTGTTTTTTTCCCCTACCCCTACACCTGACCTTTTGTCCGTTCTCCCGTTTCCTATTTTTTTTTTTCCTCCTCTTTCCTCTCTTTTTAATTCCTTTTTTTTTTAGTAGATGTGGTTGAAGGAAGTTATCTTCCCCCCTTGAAGTTTTACGTTGAAGGGCCGTCGGTCCTTAGGTTCTATAGTTGTTCTGTCGGCTGTGAAACTCAATAATGCCAACTCTTCCTCAAGCCCTCCCTTTTGTTTTCCCTTGTTACAGGTTGACCTTTTTTTCCACTTCTTTCAAAGGTTGAGACCCCTTCACTCTTTTTCCCTTTTCCCCCCCCCCAAGTCACGACACTTTCTGTCCGGCGGTTCACTCTCCTCGTAGGGTTGAGTTTTTCATTTCCTTTGAGGATTTCTTTATGGATGTTTCCCCCGTTCTCCCGATTCTCCCCTGGAAAATGATTCCTGTTGGAAAGGTAATTCTGGACCTTTTTTCCTCCGATTGTCAGTGGTTGAGTTTATCCTTAATCTACACCCGGCCCCCCCCCCTTCGTGCGTTTTTGTATCCCCCTCATTGAGGGTGGCATTTTTCGTCCGGATTTTATTGGGAAGTTGATTGACGCATGGAGTCTTCCCTCCTCGCATATGGATGCGGCCGTTTTATCATTCCTCACCTAAGGGTTCGTGGTCTAGCCTTCTGAGTTTCCCCGTTCCCTACTTCTTTTTTTCCTTCTTTAAATGCCTCTCGTGGTGTTTGCCGTTTTCCGTTTTTCCTTTCCCCTTTCCTGGCGCAATGCCGACCTGTTCACCTTCTTCTGCTCTTTTTGATCGAGGTGGCTTGACTCCGCTTGAGGAAGTGCCCTTTTTTGGACGTGGTTTTCCTCTGGTTCCTTTTTTTTTTTAAAGATAGGCGATTTTTTTCTTTTGTTTTACCTATGTTGGTTCCCCCCCCCCCAGTTATGTGTACCTCTTTTTCCCCAGGTGGTTGGTCCTTGTCTCCTTCCTTCGGGGAGGCTTCGTTTCTTCCCCCAAACTGCTTTCGGCGGGCCCGCTTCCTTTTCAAACTTTTGCCCCCTGGATACCTTTTTTCCCCTTGAAGGGTTAAATTTTTTGACGCTCAAAACTTTCTTTTGGGGACCCCTCTGTTTTCTTTGTGCTTTTCCCCTCCTTCCCCCCCGACGTCCCCCCCCTCCCAAAACCGCTCCTTCCCCCCTTAATTTTTTTTTGGGCCGGCGTGTCCCTCACTTTACCCACCGACCCCTGCCTTCTTCGTCGGATTTTTTGAACCCCTTGCTTCTGCGGGCATTCCCCCGCCCATCTTTCCGTCTGTCGTGGTCCCCCGCCAGTACACTTTCCCCTTCACCCATTGTTGTCCCCCTTGAGGCCCCCCTGTTGGGGTCCGGTTTGTCGATCCAGGGTCCCCCCCCTTCTTTTGTTTTACAGGCTCCCTAGATCCCTTAGATCCCCTTTCCTCCCCAAAGCACCTTGCCTTTTTTTGGTTGTTCCCCCCCTCAAATGGCCCGTTCTCCATCCTGTTTTTCGTTTGGAACGGTCTTTTCCCCTTCTGGTTATCCCAGGTCTCTCACCCTTCCCTGAAACCCCCAGTCTGTGATCCTGTTTCGATTGTCCGCCGGACGACGGTTGTAATTTTGACTTTTGGAGAAAAGTGCTCCAGCCTTTTTTCACACCCCCCCCCCCTGACGAGTTGCCGGTCTCACCCACCCTATCCTGTGGCGTCCCCCTTCCCCCGCGCGGCTCTTCCGTAGGTCGTTTTCCACCCCGCGGGGATTTGTGGTCACCCCTTCCGTTTTTGGCAAACAAACAACCTTCACTCCTTTTTTTTTCCGTTTCCTGCGGAGAGGGCTCCAGTCCTTTCTCTTCATCCACGATGCGTCCCCACTTTACGGGCCGCCCCCGACCCCAGAGATGTTTTCCAGCACGCGCCAATGGCCCCTGCGCTGTTCTTTCATTTAGCGTCCCCAGACGCCCCCGCTTTCCGTCCCTCCAGAGAGTATTCCGTCGCACTCGTGGACGTTCTTGGCCCCTTTCGATTCAGCTCGCTTTCCTCCGTTTGTTTTGTTGTGATCGTGTAAAGTTTTTTTTTACGGCAGTGTTTTTTCCAAACGGTCCCCCTGCCGGCGCGTGTCTTCTGTGGGGGTTTTTTACCCCCGATCTTCGCCCACCAGCTGCCTCCTGCTGTTTTCCGGCACGCTGTTGCCTGTTTTTTTTGATTTAAGAAGGGTCCCCAGTGTTGCTTCTCCATCATTATTTTTCCTTCCGACAACAACAATCCGGTTTGGATAGTGGTTCAGCGGTTTATTTAATGTGATTTCCTCCACCACTATCGGAACTCCCCCATCTTTGCGCAATTTGTGTTTACGCAACCGTTGGTCCTTCCCGTGTGGGTCCGACCCTTTCGTGACTCCATTCCGGTTGGGT
>Ga0179593_1583316_pt1 | contig 16420 bp, 31 predicted proteins | sample CZODoug2_1_08_16_FD_185931 | JGI IMG/M metagenome (GOLD analysis project Ga0179593, IMG submission 185931) | Vadose zone soil fungal communities from Angelo Coast Range Reserve, California, USA - CZODoug2_1_08_16fungal (PacBio error correction) | ecosystem: Environmental > Terrestrial > Soil >... | reverse complement strand
ACTTTCCACACAAGGTTTTCATGTTTTTTTTTTGATTGCCACATAAGGCGCCCCCGCTCCCTTCCTTTTTTCACCAACGCCCTTTCACTTTTTTTTGGTCCCCTTTTTGTAGTTTCCTTTGCCTTCGGTTCCATTGATCGCGCCTCTTTGGGTTTTGGTAGCGCATCTGTGCTACTGCCTGTCCTTCCCTTCGTTCGAGGAGTTTGTTCACTTCCAGACCCCCCCTCCTTTCACTTCCCCTCCTGCACAACCAGTTTTCATCCCTTTTTTGCGACTTTTCACATCGACCAAGACCTTGACTTTTTTTTTTTGCATCTGGTCCGTGTTGGAAAGCATCTTTCCCTCCCGTGGATTTCCTGTCCCTTCTATGTTTTTTCTTTATGGCCTTGGGTTATAAATTCCCTCCTTCTCCTTTTTTCTAATTTGCCCTTCTCTCCCTTTTTTATTTAAGTGGAGTGTTTTTTGGATTAGCGTGTGATTTCCCCCCTTGTATTTTTTTCTCTGCTGGACCTTTTTCCCTGTTTTTTCTTTCCGTCCTTTTTTCATCCCTTCGGAGAAAAGAGTTTCTTCGTTTCTTGATTCCCTTCGTGTGCTAAATTGGTCTTCCCCCCTTTTTGCAATGTTCCCCACTATGACACCACTTCTTCATTTGTTGGCGGTCGTGTCTTTTTCCCTTTTCCTTTTTTTTTTCAAACCAACAATCCCCCCGCCTGACTCTTAAGAAAACCCTCTCAAGTGCCCCGTTTCACACCCCTCCTTGGACTTCCCCCTACTTGGTGTTTTTTTTGCTTTTTTTTTTTTGAGGCTTGCTGATCACCTTGAGGTCTCCCCACCACCCTCCTGATCGACTTCATCTTTTTCCCGACTTGGCGTTTGCCGGGTCAAACAATCAAGGGGCTTTTTGCTTTCCTTCGGCTTTTTGTGGAATGGAATCCTTTCATTCTTTTTTCCAACGTGAGTCATCTGATTTACGGCCCCCATTCACGTCCCTTTTATTCATGACGCCTTTCTTGGGCCTCCGCCCCAAGAGTTGTTGCCTTTACTCGCCTCCCCCGCGGCCCCGTGGGTATGGGCCGTCCCCGTCTCCCCCTTTTTTCCCTGGTATTTATGGTTTCGTCCCCTTTGCGTTCGGGTTAGACTGGCAATTTTCACCTTTTTCCTGCGACCGTCGGTCGGCCATGGCTTTTATCGTCGTCCCAAGTTTTTCTTATAGCACCTTTGTTCCCTTTTGGAGCCCCCCCCCAAAAGGGCCCCCCCTGATTTCCCTTGCTTCGAATCTGGGCCAGGTCTTTGGTTTTCTTTGCAAACACCCTCCGGTCGGTCCGCCCCGCTGGGACTGAGTTTCCGGCCTCCTTTTCGAGTTTACCTTTCCAGTGAAGTCATTCGGCCCCTTTTTTTGGCTTTGTGTCCCCACGGTTGAACCCCTTTCTGATCTTCCTTTTCGTTGCCCCCGTCCCCGTTGCGAAAGAGTGCTAAAGCTCTTTTCTTTCCCTTCTCCGTTCTTTCGATACAGTTTTCTCCCTGAGCCCTCCTCGGTAACGAGTATTTTCCCTTCCCCCTTTTCTTCCCCCTTTTCGACCAGTTGAAGTTTGCACCTTGCACTTCCGTTTTTTCAAAAACTTCTCCCCCCCCCCGATCCGTTTCTTTTTTGCTTTTTCCCTTGATCGGGTTTAAGGCGGACATTCCCTTAGGACTCTATGTTTTGCTCTGTGGCTCCCCATTTCCCCGTCTTGCATGCAAACCTTTGATTTCAAACGGGGGTGCTCCCCTTCACTAATACCTGTTGTGTTGTTTTTTCAGTTTTTATCTCTACTTCAAGTTTTTCCCCCCCGTTGATCCTCTTTTTGATGCTTTTTTTCCCACACCCGGAGACCCCCCCCCACCCTTCTTTTTATCTCTGTGTAGACGGAATTCCTCTTTTTTTCCTTTTTTCGACCCCACAGGGTGGGTACTCCCCCATATTTCGGTTGGGATATGTTTTATCTTCCCCGTCACCCCTCAACCCATTCCCCAATGGGAATCCCCTCCCAAATTTTTTTTCTTTCCTGTACACCCCACCAGATTCGGCCCCTGGTTTTTTTTTTACCCTCCGGGAAGATACTTTTTTCTCCCCGAGCTTGCCCCCTGCGATATTCCATTCCCTTCCAATTTTCAAACCCGACTTCCCTTTCCCCTTTCTAAGTATTTTTTTTTTTCCCCCCCAAGTGGGTTTTAATTGGACACCCCAACGGATCGGAGTGCTAGGTCCAGTTATTCTTCATTAGGTTGGGTTTTTCTTGGTTTTTTCCCATTTGACCTTCTCTTGGGCTTTTTTGCCCCTGTATTTCTGGTGTTTGTCGGTTCTCCTTCCTCCCCCCATCCACAACGTCCTCCGTGCCAATCTTCATTCCCTCATGAAGTAGTTTGGCCCTTTTCTCTTTTCAACTAATGCTCATACGACACCCTTTTTTCCCTTTTTCCCCTGTCGGCCTCCTCTTTTTTGAGGGCTACCATCGCTTAGTTATTTACCCCCCTGAGCAAAAGTTTTCCCCCGTTAGTTCCCTACACATCTTCTGAGTGGTGCGTTTGTTTCCCACCCTTTTTTTTCCCCAAAAATGTAACCCCCCTTGTTTCCTAGCCCCATAGTCTTAGCGGTTTTTTTTTCATTCTCCCCCATAAATTTTACCTTTAAAATTCTGGCTACTTTCTTCTGTCCCGTGTTCTCCCCCAGCCCTTTGTTCCCCTTCCTCAGCGTGCTCGTCGCTCCCCCACCTTTTTACATCGAAACAATTTTTTTTTTTTCTCTTCCCTTCCCCTTGTGTGACCCCCCCGGGCGACTCGTGTTTTTCCCGGTAACTTCCACGTCCGTTTTACTCAGTTCCCCACTTCCGCTGTTTCTTCCACCGCCTAAGAAAATTCGTTTTTTATATTCCTCCCCCCAGGTCTTTTTCCGTTGGCCCCCCAATTCTGCCATCCTTTCATTTTGAACCTTTGGGCTCGGTTCCCTCCCTTTAACCCGCGTTCCGGTTTCCGCAGCTACCACCCCTTTTTCTGCCTTCTCCGCTTTTTTCCCATTGCGTCGGCAGTTCCCTTTTTGTGGTTCCTTTCATACACCGGACCCCGCCCCCCTCCCCCCCCCCACGGCACACCCCCCCAATCTTTTTTCCCCTTCCGTGGTCACCCCCCTCCCTTGAGGGCTTTTTGAGGTATACATGTTTCCCCTGGTCATGACCTTGAAGTTCATTGGACTTTCTTACCTCCCCCCCCAAAGGTAGCGTGTGCAACCCTTCCCATCCTTGGACAACGTTTCCATTCTGTTCCTTTGTGTGTTTTGCTTCCCCGTCTTATCGCGTCGAGTACTGTCCCCCTGTTCCTTTTTTTTGCCCTGTGTTCTCAAAATTTTCCCGAAGTCCCCTGTTGTACTTTTCCTCCGCCTCGTACTCATCTTTCGAATCTTTATCTTCTTCCCAGGGCTCTTCCGAATCCCCCACTTTGTTTTTTAAAACCCCACCCCCGCCCGTTGCGTATCCCTTGGCCCCTTCATTTTTTTTCTCCCCTTTTTTCAATAACCCCCGTCATACTTCACTTCTCCTTTCACTGATGCGTTTTTCCAAGTTGCACCTTGTTCTTTTTTGATTCTATCCTCGGTGACACCCCCTTTCTTTTCTCCCCCCCTTTTCTTGTCAAACCCCAACTTCTGCTCTGTTGACTTTCCCCCCCCATCCGGAACCTCTCCGTGAGAGCTCCTAGAACAAGCGTGATTTTTTTTTTTTTTTCCCCCCCCCCTTTGTGAAGTTTTTCGTAGATCTTCCCTCCCCCAAGATCTCACGCGGTCAACAGCTTTCCCTTTAATCCCTGCCCAAAGTTTTTTCCTTTACCTTTATGGATTACCCTCCACCAGGGTTTCTTTTTCGAAAACTTGTACTTCCCCTTCCTCTGAGAGTTTTTCTCTTCCCCTTCCCCTTCCAAATACTCTCTGTTTCCCCTTCGCCCTTTTGGCCCCCTCCCCTCCAGTGACTTCAAGTACGTTTTCTTTTTTTTTACTAGGGAACCCCCAGAACATTTTTCTTTTCTTGCGTTAGTCATTTTTTTTCCATCCCGATCATTCGTCTTTTTTTTTTTTTTCCCCTTGTTGTTTGAGAGAGCTTTTCCTTTCCGCCTCTTTTTTCGGTTTTTTTTTCGTGTGTGATCTCTTTTCCAGACTTCTCCCCTGGTGTGATTTGTCGCTTCCGTGCGTACGCTTTACTCCTCCCAATGAGGAGAGTTCGACCTTCTTTTTGATGGTTTTCCTTTTTTTGTGTTTTCAAGTTTTTTTTTTTCCCCCCTCATCATACCCACCCTCACATTTTTCTTCTTTTTTCCTATCCTTCCCTGAGGCGTTTCTCCCCCCTTTGGCCCCTACAAGGCTGATCGTTCAAGTCCGTTTTTATGCTTTTTTTGGTCCCTTCTCAGTTATTTTTTTTCTTTCCAAAATTCGGCCCCAGCGTTTCCCCCATTTTCCCCCCTACTTTTGAATTTCGTGAGGGGGGTGATGATGCTTGGACTCTCTTTCTTTTTCTAAATTACAGTTAGAGCTTTTTTTCCTTCCCGATGACCCACAATATTCCCCTGTTTTAAACCCGTCATTGTCTCTTGGGCCAATGGCGATCTCTTGCAAATTTGCTTCCTAGATTTTTTTGTTGTTCTTTGGCGGGCTTCTTCCCCCCCCTGCATGTTTTTTCCTAAATGGTCATCCCCTTTTTCTTCCTCGCTGGTTTCGGCTTCATTCCGTTTCCCCCCCCAAATACCTTTTTTTTGGACACTCCCCCACTTTTCTCACACCACGTTTTCGAAACCCACACAATTTTCTTATCGACGCTTTAATCGGTTCATCAATTCAACTCTTTTTCAATCTGACCTCGTGTCCGTTTTTTTTTCACTACTTTTCGGTCCTCCGTGAATGAACCCTTTTCCTTGTTTCTTTCTTCTTGTGGCCAATGGGTTTCTTCCCCTTGGAAATATTTTATCTTTATCCCTTTTTTCCCCATCTTCCTTCCGATCTTTCCGCGTTTTACTGTTTTTTCTTTCTATCTTCCCTGTTCTATTTTTTGTCCCCTAAGTGTAATCAGTTCTAGCCCCCCCCCCCACTCTTCTCCCCTAGGACGATCGACACCCCCGTTTTTTTTCTTCGCCTTTTTTCTTCCTTTTCTCTAGTTCCCGGAATGGCGGTTTTTATAAACTTCTTTTTTTTCACCTTTCCAGTCTGATCAAAGTCCCACGAGTGACTTCGATTTGGAGGTCTTGACCTCTTGAGGTCCCCCCCACCCTCAATGCCCCTCCATGTTTGCGTTCCCCGGGCTTTGTTAGTTTTTAGTTGCTTCAGTGTAAAGGGCCTTTTTTCTCACACCCCCCCCCTGACGTTGACGAACCTTGAGACCCTCCGTCGGCTCCCCCATTTTTGTCGTTTAATCCAGATTTCTTAGTCATTTTTGGTATCACGATTTTTTTTTACACGGTCTTTTTTTTGTCCCCCTGTCTCTTCTTTTCTTCTCTATCGGTTTCCTCCCACACGTTTTTTTTTCACCGGCTTTGCAATTTCCCACTTGGAACTGCGTTTCTTTCCAGTTTCACAATCATTTGGGGCACGCCCTTCACTTTTTTTTTTTTTTTTAGTAATCCCCAGTCCCCCCCGCGAACCCCCTCGTTCTTTTAGTTTCCCCTACCGCTTCCGTTTTGAATTTTTCTCCCGTTCCTTTTTGGGATCCCCCCGCCTTTTCTCTTGTATTTTTTTTTTACTCAAACCCCCAAGTCTTCCTTTTCGTTTTCTTTGGCGTTTCCCCTTCTTTTTGTCGTCTCTGCCCTGATGTTTGGGTTAATGCCAAGCTTCCGCTCCTCCCCCCCCTTGTCTTTTTTTTTCCTGGTTCTTTTCTGGTTGCGATTTTGGAGAATGCCAACCCCCCCACCCTCACAATACAGGCCCTCGCCCCGTCGTGATTTCCTGCCCGGGTTTTCCTTCGAGTTACTTCTCCCCCTTTACTTTCGCTCGGTTGGTTTTTTTCCTCCCCTTTTTTCTTGTGTAAAAAACGTCTTAGATTTGGCTGCCCCCCCCCCATCGTGTTCCCCACGTTTTTTTCTGAGGTTCCTTGAAAATTGCGCTGTCCCTCCTTTTTTTATTTTGAGTTTGCCTTAGGCTTTCAATCCTTTTGCGATTGCTTTCTTTTTTCTTTTGAGTGGTGTTTTCCTCTGTTTTTTTGAGCAGACTTAGAAGGTTTAGTTTGTTCCTTTGCCTCCCCCCCCCAGTGGGAACCTATCCCGTTGACCCCGACTTCTTAGCCGAAAATGTCGCCCCCCGGGTAAGGGTTTTAACTTGCAGCGGTCCTTTGTGGTTTCCTCGGTTCTCCGGGGTTTTCCTTATTGGGCACTTCCCCGGGTATCAACGGGTCAACCACTTATGATCTCCCCCCTTTCTCCCTCCCGTTTTGTTTGTTTTTTTTTTTCCTATTTTTATTCCAACCCAATTTTTTTTTTTTTTCACCTTTTCATTTTTGTTGCATGGACCGCCTCAAAACCCCGGGCGCAACCTCTGGCCCCCTCTTGGGCTTGGCCTGACTCTTTTTTAAGACTTACCTTTCTCTCCATTTTTCCCCCGGTCACTTCCCTCCAGTTAGCTTTTCGTTCCGAATGAACTTCGCCCTTCCCCCCCTGTCTTAGCAAATGGCAGTTACTGCCCCCCCCCCATCGTAAGGTTCTTATGTTTCTCCCCCTGCCCCCGGGGACGCTTATATCCCCGTCTTCTTCACCAAGCTCCTTTTTGCCCTTTTTTTGCGTGCCCCCGATTCCCAACCCCCCTTCCGTGCACGACTTTTTTGCCTCTGCCCCCCGATCACCCGTGGGGAGGGATTTTTCCCAAACCAACCTAGGTTTCGGAGCTTACTCCACTCATTAGTGAAGTAACCCCCTCCCTCTCCACAGGCTTTCTTCCGGCGCATGCCTTCTTTTTCCTCGCCCAAATTCAACAACGTCACTCATTTCCCCCGACCCCTGAAAAAAGCCAGAAGTTTCCTTTGTGCTTTTCCTTAACCCCCCCCCTTTCCTTTCCTTCCTCTTTTTCCAATGTACAGACTTCCCCCTTTCCCACCAGAAGCATTGTGATTGTAAAATCTTGCGACCCCGGTCTGACGGGTTACCCCACTCTTCTTTGAAAACCCCCTTTTTTTCAGTAACGTTCCCCCCCTACCCAGGAGGATCTCTTGGGTGCCGCCTTTTTTCCGCCCTCCCCCCACCCCCCTTTTTTTGCTTTTGTGCTTTAGGCCACCTTTTCTGGTCGTCCCAGTTTTTTTCTTCGCCCTCGTGCCTTTCTTTTTAATTAAATCTATTTTTTTTTTTTTGCCTTTTTTGAGCTCTTTTCGACAAATTCACCCACCTGGGAACTTCCCCCCCCTGAGGCTTCCCCCATCTCTTCCCTGCTGTGCTCCCCTTAATCCCCCCCCAAATCCCCTTACACCACGATCTGTTGGTGTCTTCTCCCTTTTCCCTTTGATCTTTTTTCGGGAGCCACGGTACCCTACTCGTTTCCCCAGGCTCACCCACACTTCTTCCCCCTTCCTTTTCCTTGCCCGTGATTCGATGCTTTTTGTTTGATATTCCTCACCTTCTTTTTTTACAATCATCGGCTTCCACCTTTTTTCCTTTCCCTTCCCTTTGCCTTTTCCTTTAGGCCCCTTAGGTTCACACGCGGGACCGTGTCTCCCTTTCCTCCCATTTTGTTTGCCCCCGAGATGCGAGACCCGGTTGCCTTCCTGGAAAAGGTCCCTCTGCCCCCCGCCCGTTTTTTGCTAAATCCACCCCATCCTTAAACCCCATAACCCCCCCTTTTTTTGCACCCACTGCGTCCTCCACTCCTGAAAACTCTTTGAAGGGCTAACCCCATTTCCCGCCCTCCTCCTGCCCCTCCTTAATCTTCCCCTCCCCCCCAACCGGTAGTTGGCCTGCAGGTACCCTTCGGTCCCCACCCCACTTTTGTCCACTTGGATTTCTCGATGGTGATGGCACCCTTTCTGATTGCGCTTACATGAATTCCTTTGTTCCCCCGCCCTGTCCCCCTTTTATTCGTTCCAAACCGAAGCCTTTTCCCCCCACGTCTTGTTGTTCCTTCCTCATACACCCTTCAAGTCCTTTGCTTCCCCCCGGCACCAGTTTTTTTTCTCCTAAGGGGGCCCCCCCCTACGAGTCCACCCCACAATTTTTCTTTTTTCCTATTTTCTTTCCCAAGGCTTTCTAGAATGGCCCCTTCCCCTGATTCACTACGCACCCTTTTTGCATTAATCTTCGTTTTTTTCTCCCGGGCTCTGTTTTTGCTTTTTCCTTCGGCCTTCGGAAACCCCTGCGGAAACAGTCCACGCATTCCCCCCAGACCCACCAGCCCCCTTCTTGAGGGTGACTCTTCTTCTGCACAAGTCGCATCCCCCTTTTTGCGCAGCTTTTTTCCGGAGATCCTACTTATTGTCACCACCCAAACAACCCCAACCCTCGGAGGTTTTCTTCCACGACGGTTCCTGATGAAAATCACCGATATCCCCCCCACCTTTTGTTCCCCCGACCAACCCGACTCATTTCCCTTCCCTCTTTACGTAGGAGTGATTTTACGCCCCCCCAATTAGTTCCCTTCCCCCAAGCTCTGGTTTTCCCCCCCTTCCCCCCCTCCTTCCCTGGGGGCATTCTTTGGGACTTTTTTGCTTCCCACGGTTGCCTGGACAAAGCACTTTCTCTGTTCCTTTTCTTCTTTTTTTATCACTCAATTGCTTTCCGAAAGGAAACCCTCTCTTTTTTTTTCTTTTTTGTTGTTGGCGTCTTGATTTTTCTACCCTCTAAATCATTTCTGGAGGATTTCCTACTTAAGAAGAACTGGCTTTTTTCGAGGTTCCCGTGCTTCTCTCCTGATCCTTTTTTTATTGGCCCCTTGTAGCTGAGATCCCCCATCCCTTCTTTTTTCCGCCAATTTTTTCCAAGATAGACCATCAGAACCCCTCCCTCCTAGTTTGGGAGCGCTGCTCCCTTTGATTGTATCCCATCTCTTCCAACACCTTTGTTCTAGTTCTTTCCCGGTTTCCCCCCTCAGTTCCTTAGATGACTTATCCTTTTTGTAACCCCGCATTCGCCCCTGCACACTTTCCCCCCCGCCTTTGCCTCCTGCTATAGTGGGATCTCTTGTGTCCCCTCTTTTTTTGTTTTTTTTTTCGCGGTTTATTTGACCCCGTGTTTTTTTTCCCTCCTTGTCTTGATGAATCAGGAGGTCCCTTTCCCTCTTTTTGTCCCTTTTTCCGCGTGGCTCCATCGTGTCCTTTTCACTTTGCACCCATTTGATTCTCCTCCTTTTGGTTTGTTTTACCCCCCCCTTCGTATTTTTTAGCATTTTGCTACCACCAATGTTTTCTTCCCTTCTACGGTCCTCTGGCTTTTTATCCGTGTTAGTAATTTTTCGTTTGAACGACTTTTTTGACCCCCTTTTTTTTTCCCCCCAGTGTAACCTTCTTACTCGCTCCGATCCTCGTGTTTTTTTCCTCCTATGATTTTTTTTCCCCCCCCCTATTCTTCACTTCGTTTTTCTCACCCTTACCCCTTCTCTCACTCCGTCCTTTCTCACCCTTCTCCTTCTCTCCTAGCTTTCCCCTACTTCTTACCCTTCCACCCCCTCCCTCCTCCCTTGCCCCCCCCCTCGCCCCAACTTCTTGCCCCTCCCCCCCTCCCCCCCACCCTTCACCTTTTCAAACCCCCTCCTCCCTCGCACCTACCCCCCCCCCCCCCCTCGCTTCTCTCCCTCGTCTTCCCCGCACCCCGCCTCCCGCCTTCCTCCCCCTTTACCCTCCTAAATTATCTTTCTCCCCTCCCTTTCCCCCCTGCCATCCTACCCCCCCCCCCCCCTTTCACCTCTCTCTCTCCCCGCTGTCTCACCCTCCGCATTCCTCCCCACTATTCACCCCCTATCTCATTCCACCTTTACTATTCTCTTCCTCCCCTTCCCCCTTTTCGTCCCTTCCTCCTTTAACCCACCTCCCCCCTCCAAATCCCTCCCACTCCTCTTCCCTCTACTTTTTTCTCTTGCCTACCCCCTTCCCAAACCTTCCGCCCCTTTCCCTACCCCTCCCCCTCCTTCATTCCTCTTCCCAGCCCCCCCCCTCCCCCCCCCATTCTCCCCCCTTTCACTTCCTCCTCCCCACTCCTATCCCGCTCCTCCTTCTTCTCCCCCCCCACCCCCTTTCTCTTTCCCTCACCCCCTCCCCCCTCCCCCCTCCTACACCACCCCCACTACTCGTCCCTCTTCGCCCCCTCCCCGACCTCTCCCCCTCCCACCTCCCCCACCCGCCATTTTTTCCCCCATCTTGTCCCCCCTACGTTCTCCTGTACTACCTTTGCCTTCCTCAACTTCGGCTTGCCTTGGTGTCCACCTTTTGTTTCTCTTTTTTCTTATTTTCTTCACTTTTACCTACCTTTCCTTGATATGTTTAAAGTTGTCTTTTTTTGTCTTTCTTTCCCCGTGGTTCGTACCTAGCCTTTTTGGACCTTTCCCCTGCTTTTTCGTTTTTTTTTTCCAAGAGGGAGCCCGTCCTGGAAGCGGTCTCGGCCCGCGTGTATAAGATCTCAAAAGGCAATTTTCAAATTTTTCCTCATTTTCTTTTCTTTTGAGGATGGATGTTCCCGCCCTTTAAAAACCTTCATCAAAGAACTAGACTTTGCTTCTGCTTGACCAAGTCACCTTTTTTACAAAGTTTGATCCCCCGGTTTCGGTGTCCCCCCCCGATTTCCTTTTTTTCCCTTTCCGCCCGCGGCTTTCCCCCCAGTGGGTTATTGCCCTCCCCCCCGTTAGAGTTGTTCCCCTGACTCCCTTTTTTTGGAAAGTACTTGGTTCCTTGCCTTTTTGTCTTTTTTTTTTTTTTAGCCTCCCGTTCCCCAATTTTTTTGTTTCCTTTCATTTATCCGATGGGTCTTCCACCTTCCGTTTTCCCCTACTGCTTCAGGCCTCCTGTGACTTCGGCTTCTCCCTCGGTCATTTTTTGGGAACGCTTGGGAAGTAATCGAACCACCTTACCCCACCCTCCTTACCCTTTTGGTCCTACGTCGTGCCTTGGTTTTCTCGTTTAATTTGGGGGATCTTTCACCTTTTCTTCGGTAAGTTTGCCCCTAATTTCTCTGGCTTCTTTCGTCCCCCCACTGGGTCGGTTCTTCGTCTTTTATCGAAATGATGTTGTTTTTATTGCTTTTCCTTGGAGTCCCCCCCCAACTGGTGGAACCCTGAACTGTTTTCCTTTTTTCTACGATGTAGATTCCTTGTTTGATTTTTTTTTTTTTCTGACTACACCCCCAATCAACAATTTGACCTTTTTTGTTTTTCATGGTGCTCCCCTTCGAACTTCTTCCCGATTCCCCCAAGTGTCTTACACCCACCTTTTTCCCTGCTTCTTGCTGAGGTTGGTTTTCCTCCCTTTTTTCCTGGGTGAAACCAGTTTTTCTGTAGGAGCGGAGGTCCTATTCTTTTTTTGTTTTCTGAGCGTTTGCTCCATTTGACCGTTTGGCTTGTTACTTTTTTGTTTAGACGGCAGAGTTTTTCAGCCTTTTTTCGTTTTTTTCAGGCCGCGTACTCTTGAGTGGTGTAACCTTTTCCCTTTTACATTTCTTCTGATTGTGCAGTGCCGGAATTCATTGCCCGGTTTTTCCACCCCCCCCCCGAATCGTCACGTGATTGGAGTAGTCCTACCTGTGCTCAAAGGGTTTTTTCCCCCGGTCGGCACTTTCCCTTTCTCCCAATAAGCTCCTTTGCACTTTTGTTTTTTTTTTGTTCACTTTTTCGTCCCCTAAATGAAACCACAGGGTCCCCCCCGAACCAAGTGAGATATCTATCTATGTCCCTCCCCACCCCCTTTTTTTTTTCTGAGAGTATATATCCCCTTTTCCCCCTGGTCTCTGAATTGACGGAATTTTACGTGCCCACCCCAGGTGAGACATCTTTTACCCACCCTCGATCTTTTTCCTCTTGAGATTTTACCGCACTTCCTTTCCTCTTCCCCGCCCTCAAAAATCACTTCCTTTTCTGGGATATTTCCCACCCCCCTTCCTTCTTGTTCCTCCCCCCTTTTTTTTCCTTTACTTTCTTTTTGTGACCGCCCACTCCCCCCCCCTTATTCTTGGCTTTTCCCGAAAGGATTTTGGTTCTGATGCCCCTTACCCCAAAGAGTTCGTCGCCCTCTCTTTTTAATCTCCCCCCCCGTCTCATCCCCCACCCTTTTACTTTTTAGTTTCTTTCTTTCTCATCTTGAAACTGGTTTAACCTTTTTCCTTTTCTTCTTGTTCAAAAAAACCCAGTGACCTTCCCCTTCTTCTTGAGTCCTATATTTACGCCCAGACCCCCCTCGACAAGTCTATCTTCCGGCTGCTTAGAATGTCTTTTGTTTTTTCCCCGCATTACATAACCACTCCATAGTCCTGAAGGAGCCCCCATTCCTTCACTTTTTCCCCCATTTGCTCGGTGCTGGTCAGGAAACCCCACTTCAGTGTCTTTAAGAAGATCCATTCTTTTTCCTTCCCAGTCTGTCTTCAGTGTTAATTTTCTTGTGTCATTTACTTTTTCCTTTCCGGTTGTATCTCCCCCCCCCCCTTTTCCAATTTCCGAAGTGTTTTGCCCACCCCTCCGGTGCGGCTCCCCCTCTCTTTGGGGCTTAGTTGATCCCCACTTTCCCCTTTCCCCAAAAAATCTTTGCGTTGTTAGTTTTCATTTCCCCCGTGGTCCCTTTTCAGCTTCCCCCCCCTGATTAAGTGATTCCCTCTTTGTTCCTTTTTTCCCCCATCGTTTTTCTTCAGTCACTCCCTTTGCCCAGATGCTTTAAGCTTTACTTCCATCACGAGGACGCCATTCCGTCTTCCCCTGATCCTGGAACCGGTTTTTTGCCCCATTCTAAGACGACATTTATTTTTTTGCATTTCAACGTCTTTTTTACGATAACTTTTTTTTAACTTTTTTCCCCCCCTCTTTATTCCCCCAAAGTTTCTGACCCGCAAACCATCTGTCCCTTTTTTGCAGACAAAGATGGGCGTTAATATCGTCTTACTCTTTTTTTTTCTTTAATTTCCCCCTTGGAACCTTTTCTTCCCTAATCTCCCCTTTTAGTTTCCCCGCTTTATTCTCCACGTTTCCGGTCTCGGAAGAGTTTTTCGGGGAAAGTTACAATTTTCAGCCAGTCCCCACGTTTTCCCCTCACACCCCCCCAACCCCTTTTCCCCCCCCCATTAAACCAACCCTCCCCCCCCCCGGTCACCTAAGGCCTTTTAGTGCGCTTCCCCGACCGTTTCGACCTGAATAAAAACAAATTGCATTTTTTTTTTCCTCCGGAATCCTTGGCAGTTAATGGCCTTTTAGTCCTCGGGTTCCTTTCCCCCCCACACGGACCACTATGTCCCCCCCCCTTTATTTTTCCTTTGTTAGATGGTTAGCCCTGTTGTTTCTCCGTACTCGTAAATCTCAATGTCCCTTTTTTTTTTTTCTAAAATTCTTTCCCCTGTAGTTTTTCCCACGCTTTTCTTTTGAGCCGTCTAATAGAACTAAAGAGGCGATCCCCTGTCCCCCCATTTTCTTCTTCCTTTTTCGCCCTGCCGTCCTCCGTCCCCACCCCCGTCACGAGCCCTTCACTAAGATCCAGAAGTTTCCACTAACCTTCCGTTGGCTCCCAAAATCGGCTTCCCGTTCGATTTTTGCGGCCTTTTTTTTCATCGCCTCGTCCACCCACCCCCCTTTGTTGCCCTCGAAAAACCTTGTCCCTTTCGCCTCCCCTCTCCACGGCCCCCCTCGATTCCACCGTGCTTCTTTTATAAAGCGGTGACTCCTTCGTCTTGCTCCCCCGGCGTTTCGTCCCCTTTTCGCCCCTTTTTCTATTTTTTTTTTCAAAAAAACCAAACACCCAACCTTCTTTTCCTCCCCCCCTTTTTACGGTTTTCACCCTTTAAGCACATCCTTTAGTTCTCTCAACCCCCCAGGGATGACCATGTGTTTCCAGAGCCTCATTCGTATCTCCATTTCCCCCTCTTTTCGTTTTCCTGATCCTTCGGCCTCAAGAGTTGCCCTGTTTTTTTCGACTTTTCCATTATCGCTAAGGGTGCCCCTCTTGAAATGGCAAGCTTCTCTCTGGGTCTCCCCCTTTTTCCTCTTAGTCCCGCCCTTTTTTTTTCAATCAGATATTTAGCAGGAATTCTCCCTTTTCCGCACTCCGTTGTTTTTTTTTCCATTTTTTTTGCTTTTTTCAAAATCCTTGCCTTTGGCCTTTGATCTCCTGTATCCGCATTACGAAGAAAAGGCCTGTCGAGGGGCCCTTTTCCCTTTTAAGCCCTCCAACTAATTAGGCCCCCATTCAGAGTTGATTACCTCCTGATGGTTTTGGTAACTGCTCTACATTGTGATTTTTTTACGCCTATTTTGGAGGAAAGATGGTCGCTTTTCCTCCTTTGGTACTCCTTTTCCCCCCCTATGTGATCGCCCTCCGTTCCCTTCCTTGTCCCCCAGTTCCTTTTCGTTGACCCCAAAAGCTTAGCAAAAGTCTTGTGTCTCCCCCCTCTTCTTTTGTCTTCTCTCTTTTTTATATGAGTTTTTCTGATGTCTTTTCTGTCGTTTTTGGGCGCATGGGTCACACGGTTTCGCTGCATTTCCCCTTTTGCCATCCGAAAGATCCCGTTTTTTTCCACCCCCACCCCCGGCCCTTGCGTCGGCGTATTATCCTTTGTGTGGTTTTTTCGTTTGCCCTTCCTTCCGCTCTGCGTCACTGGCCTTTTTTTTTCCGGCTCGGTCGTCTCCTTTTTCGTTTAATCCCTGTTTGGCCATAAATGATCGCATCTGTTTTCCTCTGTCCTCTTTTTTTTTTCCTGTTCCAAAGACCTTCTTTCTTTTGAAAGCTTTCCAATTCTTCGACACAAAGTTAAAGTTCCTTCAACACTCGTGCCCCCCCCTCTCCTCGGTTTCCAAAATCTGCACAGTCCATGACCCCCCTTGTCCCCTTCGTGTTCCGTGGTTGTCCTTCCGGCTACCCTGTCCTACGGGCATTAACAACTTCAGTCTGGGCCGGCGCTGTTTGGCAATGGTTTCCCCGCTTTCTTTGATAAGTCGCACCAAATTCCTTTGTCCCATTGGTTTAATTTCTTTTTGGATTTAGGCGTGTTTTGTTTCTTTTTCTCCTTCCTGGAACCTTCTGCTCTCGGAGGGAATCTTTCCCCCCTTTTTGGGGCCCCGTGGTGCTGCCTAGGTCCCCCCCCGCTTTTTCCTTTTTGAGGGCCTAACCAGGACACGCTGGTTTCAAGGATGAATTTTTCGCAACGGCGGTTTGTGGGAGCGATGATTTTTTTTCCCCGACCCCGTTTCCAACCCATATAACCCCTCACTTGCAAGCTTTTTTTTTTTTGAAGACCCCTTGGCTTCGTTTGCAGTGTACAGCATTCATCGCACACCCCCACTTTTCCCCGAAATAGTTTGAGCCAGGAAGGCTCTGCCCCAAGGGGAGGAGGACCCATTTGAGAGGTAGCGATCGGTTAGCTTGCGCTTTTTTTTTTTTTGGCCTTTCAAACGGCGGAGGCCTCTGCCCAACCGCCTGGACTGTTTTGCCTTTTTTCCTTTTTCCTGTGGGGTTTCCGAACTTTGGGGAGTTTCATTGCATCCTGTCCTTAGTTTTCCTTCCTGATTGCCGAAACCGCCGTCATTTTTTTTTGGAACTTCTCCGTGCGTGGGACATAGACCCTCCCCCGCGATCAGCCGGTGGTGGGGCCCCCCAGACCCCCACTCGGAAATGGGCCTAGGGTAATTTTTTTTTTGCCTCACGGGTTGGGTCGCGGTCCTCGAACCCGGCGCTGCCCTTTCGCCAGTTTTCTATGTCCCATTTCGGGTCCTGTCCCCCACTCTTTTTTGAAAAGGGGCCCTTCCTTATGTTGCGCTTTTTTTTTCCTCTTGTATTTTGTTGGTTGTGATGCCCCTCAACACACTCACATCCGGTGAGCAGTCCGAGTACTGTGTCTTTATTGTGCTCCGTTTTTTTTTTTCTTTTCTCAAAGCACGCCTTTTTACTCCCAAGTGTTACCACGGTTCCAGTTCGGAGACCGGTGCCCTATCGGGTCCCTTTTCCGGTTTGATTTGTTTTGGCCTTACACACGTCTTTGAACTCCCGTCCCTTGACTCCTCTTTTGTGCTTAGGTTTAAAGCCGCGTCGTTTTTGCTCCCGTAACGTGTTGGAGGGTTGTTCCCTTAACTTACTTCGTAGCAGGGAGGTTTCGGCAGGAATGCATGACCCTTTTTTCCCCAATATTTGACCCCGAAATCGAAATTGGAGTTTCTGCCCTCGTCGTTTTTGCGGTTGAATGGAGGTGACCATTCTCCCCGCGCCAGTGATGATGGCCTGGTCCTTGTACGTCCCGATATGAAAACGGCATTAAAAGGGAT
>Ga0179593_1654578_pt1 | contig 16422 bp, 17 predicted proteins | sample CZODoug2_1_08_16_FD_185931 | JGI IMG/M metagenome (GOLD analysis project Ga0179593, IMG submission 185931) | Vadose zone soil fungal communities from Angelo Coast Range Reserve, California, USA - CZODoug2_1_08_16fungal (PacBio error correction) | ecosystem: Environmental > Terrestrial > Soil >... | reverse complement strand
CTTCTTCTTTTTAGTATGACGTTTCCTTCAAGAGCTCCTTTGTTGAGCGTAAAGTATGCCTTCCCCCTTTTAAGAGCGGATTCCTTGCTCTTTTCACTGCCTCAGCCTCCCCTTTTCTAGCCCATAATTTTCTCCCCTCTGATTTCGACTTTTAGCACGAGCTTTTTCGTAAGGGCTGACTTCTCGAGGTTTCTCACTGTTTAGGTTGTCCCGTCGTAGAGGCACGATTTTTTCGTCCTCTTCTCTAATTGACCTTTTTTGTTTCCCGGGTCCATGATCCCGTCCCCTGATAATTCGCATTCCTTCTCCCAGTCATTCTGACCCTCTTTTCTTTCCACTCCGAGAAGTCCGCTTTTTTCCCTCTCATTCAAGAAGAAGCTTTTCTTCTCTATTCCCCCATCCCCGCTTCCATCTTCTTTCTGCACCGCGATTCTTGCTACCCCTTTATACGTATAGTCTTTCTTCGATTCCCAGAGGTATGAGATTCCTGACTTCCCACTCGGATAGACCTTTCATAGCGTTTGGACTTCTCGCCATTATCTGGCGCTTTCTCTACGAGTTGCCGTTCCGTCCCCCCGCTTTTGGCTTTTCTTCTCTTTTTTCCTTCTTTCCTCTACGAACCCCTCCTTTTGCCTCTTTTTCTTGTCCCGTAGACCGCTTTTCTTTGTTAAACCACTTGATTTTCTGATCGCGATGGCCGACCAGTTCGCTTTCAAGCTAAGGGATTCGTCTCCGCGACACAAGAATCCGGCCAGTCCCTTTTTTCTTTCTAAGCCCTCTTCTTTTATTTTTGTTATGATCTCAGGATCTCTCTGTCCCTGATGCACCCCGTAGTACTCGCCTTTTTTCCGACCCTTGGTCCTTTGTAAGATATTATGGAGGCCCGGTTTCAGTGGAGAGGGTATTTTCCCCTGTTCTCTTTTTACAATTTTTTCATTTCGCCGGCGCTTACTTTTTTTTTTGCGGGCATTTGGCTCCCTTTCTTTCTTTTGAAGAGGTCCTCTGCAAGATCCCCTTCCTGGTTTAGAAGAGAATTCTCTCTGGTCCCTTCCCTGCGTCTTTGTGTCTTTTGCTTTTTACTTTCATGGATTGCCATTTGACGATTGGCCCTATCTTTCTCCCTCTCCCTGATCTGGCCCCTCTCCGAAAGCGACCATCCCTCTGGACCCCAAGAAATAAAGGTTTTTTTTTGCCCTTTCCCCTGTCCGTCCGAACTTTACTTTTTTTTTTTTTTCTCCTTTTTTCAACGTGCACTCCGTTCACCATTAGGTGAACATCCCTTAGTTTTTCTTTCTAATAAGGTAGTCTCCCGTTCTTCCCCGATCTTATTGTAACCTATTCCACCTTTCTTTAGGGAAGGCTCTGTCTGTCCCTATTTCTACGAGGAAGTTTCGCTTTTTTACTTTTCTGCTTGTGTTGACTCTTCTTACTTGGTGTTTTGCCCTCCCTGGATTCCCTCCCCATTCTTGGGCTTTCCTCCCCCTTTCCCCTAACCTTGACAGTGTCTCTCCTTCTTCTAAGAGTTGTTCCGTTCTTCCTTTTAGCTTTCTTTTGTATCCCAGAGGTACTGCTGAATGCTTGACTGCTTGCCTCCCCCTTTTGGTTTGTTATTTCACCCGTATGGAGCTTTTTTTGTCTTCTCTTGAGAGGGTTTTTTGTTCCTCTCTTCTTCTTTGGAGTTGATTTGCTTACGCAACCGCCCCCCGACCCCGTCCTAGAGGCTTTTCGCCTTCGTGTTTTTATCTATCTTGGATTCCCTTTGATGTGAAGTCGTGTTTCGACCTAGTTCATTTTTATCCCCCTCTTCGTTCTCCTTGTCTTATAGTCCTTACCTCCTGTACGTTTTCATGTTTCTTTTTTTTCCATTCTTTCTCTCCCTCTTTTCTTCTTCCCTTTTTCCCTTTCCCGTCTTCCATTTCTGTTTTTTTTTTTTTTGCCCTTCGTTTTCTTCTTTTCTCAGATAGAGACTCTTCTCTTTTTTCTTCCCTTTTCTGTTGCCCACCTCCTAAAGTAGGTATGTGTCCCTTCTCTTTTCTGTTTTTTTAAAACAGTTCTTTTTTTTTATTATTTATATGTATTAGCTTCCCCCCGGCGGATGAGCCGCCTCTTCTGGTTCTCTCTTCCTGATTGGATACCCTCTGCAGCCTCCTCCCTCCGAGTTTTCTGCCTCCACCTAAAGAAGATCTTTCCCCTTTCTTTTTTAAAGTCTGCTTTTTTCTTCCCCTCGGCGCAGAGGATTCTGGAACAATTTTTTTCGAGGCAGCGTTACGCCTTTTCTTTTTCCTACCCATTGCATCGCACACCCCTTTGTTCGATATCCCCTTACTCCTTCCTTTCTGTAGCCCTCCAATTTTTTTTTTTTTCGATTACTCATTCCTCAGCCTTTCTGCAGCGTCCGCTATCGGCTTGCCGTGTGAGTTTCGCTCTGTCGGAGATTTGGTGCTCTTTCTTGACCAGCGGACCGCGCCCCGCATAGAGGAGCATTATTTCCCCCTGTTCTTGTCCCAGGAATTAGTCCCTTTCGGGTTCCCCCTGATGCGACATTTCCGGTTCGTTCCAGACTTTCCCCCTTTGAGCTCCTGTTCGCCGTCGGTTTTCCAAAGCGAAGATCCTTTCCTTTTTTATCCAATGAGCTTTCCTTTCTCCTTTCTTGGGTCCTTTTTTCTTTTTCTCCTCCCTTTATCTTCTTATGTAATACTCCTCTCCCGCCTAGTGTCTCCTCTCTTGTGAGAGTCGTTTACTCATTCTATCTCTTCCCATTTTCGACCGGGTCAGGGAGATCCCCCTTTGCACTCCCTATATGAGTTTCTTGCGTCTTCCCCTGGCTGAACTCATTTTTTACTGTTTTTAACGTTTAATTGTGCGATTTTTAGTGTACGACCGCTCGTATTCTGTTTTCTCCTTTAAGCTAATTTTCCCCCGAGAAGCATTTTTTTGTGTCTTTCTTTTCTTTAGGCCCTTCTGTTTCCTCCCCGCTCGACTTCTTGGCATGGCTGTACTGCATCCCCCGCTGACCCTCGCGCTAACCACGCCCTGTCTCGGTAAACGCGACTTCTTATCTTTTCCCGGCATTTCTGTTTTTTTTTTTTTGCGTCTGCGCAGCATCTTCCGCACCCTTCCGAGTGCTTTTTTCTGTCGCTATCCCCTTTTTGCGTTGACTCTTCGCTTCCTTTTGATCATTTGCAGGCGCGTGTGCTTGCTCCAGAAGACTTGTTATTTCTTCTTTTCCTTCCTCCAGGCCTTTTTCTTTTTCTCCCCGCTTAACTCTGATTCTTACTTAATTACTCATAGTCCCTGTTTCGAACCTTTCTTGATTCTTCCTTTTCGTGGGCAGCGAGCTCCTCTCTCTCCGCTTCCAACCCCCCTCCTATTTCGATCCAGGATTGTTATTAGCACGCTTTTCCTTGTCCCAGGCTACCTCCTAAGATCTTTTTCCTCCCTCTTCCATGAGTGTTCCCTTTTTCCCGGTTTTCCCCCCCTTCTTATTCTTTTTTTTTGCGCCTTCTGCTATCCGTTGTTTTTGTGTGACTCCCTTTCTAGCTTGGCCCCCCCTCGATTCCACGACCCCTCTAGAGATTACGCCAGTATTTTCTTAGTATCTCCAAGACTTTTATGACATTTTTTTTTCTGCTTCCTTTCAGACCCCTTATGCGCGAGTGTTCTTCGATCTATCCACCTATCGTTACATTCCTCGTCCCTCCTTCTGCTACTGGTCTTCCTTACGTGATAGGTAGTCGTGTCCTTGCCCCCCTTTCTTTGATGGGGCGAACTCCCGGTCCTTTTTCCTCTTGTTCGTTAAGAATCGGCGCAAGTCCCTTCCTACCATCTCCCTTCTTTTCTCTCATTCCAGAACAATTAAGCCTAGTTATGCCCATCCTCTCTGATATTGCCGAGGTCTATGCATGCTATTTTTCTTCCTTGTTCTTACCCTCCTTCTGTTAACATGTCTTGCACGTCCTTCTCGTTCGCCCGCCCTTGGCCCACCCACGGTAGTAGGTATCGCTCCCCCTAAAGTGGAAAGCCCAACTTTCCCTTTGTGGTTAAAATTCCTTGTTTTGGTGTTTTTCTCCCTGTATACCTCTTTTTCAGCACCTGATTCACCCCCAGTAATGCGGCATTCTTTTGTTTCCTTCCCCTGGAATTCAAAGCGGGTCTCTCCCTCCCGTGACGGCGCTTTTCCCTTCCCCTTTCTTTTATGGTCGCGTAAGTATTGTCCAGCCGCGCTGTCCCCCTTTTCTCACTCCTCTTGAGGTTTTCCTTTTCCCCTTTTTGTCTCCGTTGTTGCTTCTTTTTCCATCTGGCTGGCCTTTCTCCTTTTGCGCGTTGATCCTTTGAAAACGTCCCTTTTGCGTCTTCTGTTTCCCGCCTCCCCCTCTGCTGTCAGCTGTAGACCCCTGTGCAGTACTTTTTTTGCTCTCGTTAAGTGCTTTTTTTTGTGGCTTTCGGTTCCATAGGTTGCCCAGGGGTTTTCCTTTTAGCCTACGATCCCTTTGGTGAGAGAGTTCGCTCTTCCTCCTTCTTTATAGGATTTTGCCCCCCTCTTTCACAAAAACTATCATGCTTCTAGCATGCGTAGACCGATGTTCCTTTTATTTTTATCATTTTCTACCCTTCTTCGTCACTTTTGTTTTATTTCCTCCCCTTTTCTCTCTCGCTTTTCTCCTTTTCTTCTCCCGGTCCGTCTCCCCTTTTCTTCCTCTCTCCCTTAGTCTTTTCTTGGACTTTCCCGGTCGCGTATTCCTGTGGTAGCGTCCCTTCCCCTGATCCTTTTACCCCTGGGATCGACTGTGCCTCCCGCTTTCTCTTACTCGCGTCGTGACTTCTGTAACTCAAGAAGCGCTTCTTCCTCGATACTGATCATATTATTGCTTGTTTTTTCTCCCAGGGGCGCGATCTTTTATTTTTCCGGAGATTGGTTTAACTTCTTGAATTTTGGTCCCCCGCGACTCCTTGCTGGCTTTCTCCCCTTGCGTTTAGGAATCTGTTCTCTCTTCCGTCATTTTTCTCCCCGGGCTCTTCCTGGTTCTACGGACAGAACTTCCAAATTCCTGCCCCCTTGTTCTGGCCTGAGGATCTAGGGGCTTTCTTTTTTCAAAGCCAGTAGCTTTTTCTCCCCCTCCTATGTCTGGAGACGACGCCAGCGACGGTCCCTCCTTAATCCTTTTCCCACTTCAACCGCTTCTTGCTTCCGTTTTTGATTTTTGCTTCCTGCCGAATGGTCCATCTCTTTTCCCCCGAGTTTGTTTTCCGGTCGCTGATGGCCTTAGCTCCGCCTGTGTCAGTTCAGGGTTTCCTGCTTTTTTTGGGTCTTGTGTTCTTCTTTTCGTTCTTCTTCCGTGGCCGGAATCCCGCTTTCTTCTCTCCCGTAGCAAAAAGCCGTATTTTTTTTTCCATCCCTGCCTTTTTTTTTCTCTCAGTGGTAGATCACTTCTCATTCCTCGTCTTGCTTCCCGCGCTCCTCCCCTTCTCTCCCAGTCCTGTGATGCCCCCCGATCTATTTATTCAGAATCTTCCCCCCTCTGCCAGTTCAACCTTCTTTCCTGGTCCTACGTCGAGAGATGATGGTTCGATACGCTCCGAGCTCCATCTCCCCCCTGTTGTTCAAGGGTTTCTCGCCTTAGAGTGTCCCGCGTTCCTTCTCCTTTTCTTTTCCTTCCTTCCTTTTGTTTTTTTTCCCCCGGTCAACTTGTCTTGACTTTATATCATCTAGTTCATCTAGCTTTTGTGCTCTAGATACGCCAGTTAAAGGGGACTTTTCTTCTCTGGAGTAGTCTAAGCTTTCCCTTTTCTTTACCTTTTAGCGATTTGCTTTTTTTTGCGCGTTCAGATTTTTGTCCTTGCATCCGTAGCTCTCTTACTTCAGATCCCGTTCCTGTCTCCTGATGAGCCCACGATCTCCTTCCCAGGCCGGACCTTGAGCCATGGATTTCCCCCCTTTTAGACTTCGCATTGTGTTGGCGGCACGCTTGTGGTAGAACACTGTCCAGACCCTCCGGTCTTTTTTTTGGCGACGGGATCCTATTCCTCTTTTTAATTTTTCCTCTCTCACGTCACGAGCACTTCTTATCTCCCCCCTTTCTGACCTACAGTTTTGCCCCGCTCCCTTTCTCGTATGCCTTTTGATCCGCACCGACGTCCATTGTTTCACCTCCTTCTTCTTTCTCCTAGGTCACCCAGGCGGCGATGCCACCCCTCCAGGCGGCCTCGATTTGTCGACTCGCTTTTTCCGTCGCAGCTTTACTTTTTTTTCTTCGGCCTCGATTTGTAGCGTTCGTCCGCCTCTCTTTTTTTACCCGCCTTCCTCTCCTTGAGAATGCCCTCATCCCTCCCTTTTTTTTGGACTCCTTCGTCTTTTATCACTTTATTTCCTTCCCTGGCCCCAGGCTGTTTCGGCGTGTTGGTCGGTCGCTTCGTTCCCTTTCCCTTTTCACGAGCCACCACCTTTTGTATAATTATAGACCTCCTCTATCTTGACCCGAATAGACGGCAGATTTTAGTTCTATCCAGAGGCGTCTTTCCTTTTCCACAGTCTCATTTCTTCTGGACGAATAGGATGTACTCTCGATTTTTCAGTTATGATCGAGGTATTCGAGTCTCAGCCACTTTGTGATGTTCTTCCTCCTTAATTGTATTTCGAGCACTCTGTTCTTGTCACGTTCCCCTTCAGAGTTCTGTTTTTTCCTTTCTCCCGGCCATTTATTTTCGGTGTCGTTTTTGGTTACACCCGCATCCCTCTTTCCCTGTTTCTCAGCCCGAAGGAGATCTCTTGACCTTGATGTTTTTGTTCTTCATCCCCTCCTGTTTTTGATTTTACGATCGTTCTCGTTTCAGATTCTGTACCTCAAGCTGCCGGGAGACGCGTTGGTCTATTCTACCAGGGAAGCCCGCGCACTCCGACCATATTCTACTTTTATTCCTGTTGCACCCTCCCCCGTTAGACCTCTTTTACATTTCTCCCCCCCCCCCCACCCCGGCTTTTCTTTTCGTGCGCCCGCCTATTTTGCCCTTAAAAGTTGACTAACAGCTATCCCCTTCAACTCTCTCCCCCTGAGCCCGCGCCTCCTTTTTATACAGGGCTTTCTCCCTTCCCTATTCTTACGCTTGACTCCCTCACCCTTGACGTTTACGGGCAGGCGTCTTTTACCTCTCTTATTTTTGAAGCCTTACGGAGTTTTTTTTTGTCTGTACTCCCCCCCCTTAGGGTTATCCTGTTCCTCTTTCTCTTTTGACCAATATTTTTTTTTCTACCGCCGTCAGGCTCCGGCCGACCGCACCTGGCGGCCCTTACTTTTGGTTTATCCCCTTAATTGGACTTTCTTTTTCCCTCCGTTACCTACCTGTTAGCTTCCGGCCGGTTTTTTCTCGAGATGTTGCGGCCTTCTTTTCTTTTTTTTTCTTTTCGAGATGGTACTATCTGCTTCGAGTCTTTCTCCTTCTGCTTAGCCCATTTCTCTCCTTTTCTCCCCAAGAAAACTTGAACTATTCTCCCTCCTCGTACAAATTGCTCTTTGATTTTTTAGATTTTGTTTTTTTCTAGAGTCTCTCTTCGATTTTTCTGCACTTTCACGACTGATTTTTTAGCAGCTTTTATCCTCCTTCACGGAGTCTATTCTCCCTCCGCGCCTGTTTTCTTTTTTTCAGGTCCAAAACCCCTCTTTTCTGCTTCGCCCGACTCACGTATTTTTACCCTTCGATGTTGCTTTCTTCAGTGATTCCTTGTTTGTTTATTGCCCTTTTGTGTTCCTCCACTAATTTTTAGATAATCGATTAGTCCCTTTGCAGAGGCTAGGTTTTTTTTCTCTTAGTTAGCTTCCTCCGCCTACATAGACGAAACCCAAGTCTGAGTCTTGAGCTGTCCCTTTTTCGTTCCTTTCAATCTCTTTTTTCCTATTTTTTTTAGATTCCTCCCAAATTTTTAGAAGCGCCCCCGCTTTTTCTATAATAGCACAGTCGTTACTTTTTGATGATAATAACATCCGCAAGTTAGATTCCTGAAACCCCCGGTCCTACTACTGATGATGCGCCCCACCCCAGCACTCAGAAGCTTTTCTCCTACTTTGCAAGATCTATTTTTCTTCCCCCCTCTTGCGGTTTGTCTTTTCTTCTGCAGAGGACCTTTTTTCTTTTGGTTTTCCCCCACCCTCTCCTGTTATCACATTCCCATGACCTCGAAGAGTCACCCCTTCCTTACCTTTTTCTTTTAACTGCTTACCGTGGTCCTTTTGTAGAACCTCTTATCAAGATGTCCGGATTTTTCCCTTTCTTTTTACTCTTCAGTTTCATGACTGTTTCCTCGAAGACCTCTTTCTCTTCTCCTTTGCTTTCTCTTGGTTGTCTTCAGTTCGCAATTCCTGAGCTTTCTGTTTCATTTTTTGCCCTTTCGTTCTGTTTTTTGCTCGTATTTATCTCTTCCTCTCCTCACTACGTGTTGTTTTTTTACCGTTCCTATAATTATTTTAGACATTTCCCTTGATGTGGCATGTTCCCCCTTAGAATTCCGTATCTCTTGGCTTTGCTCTTCCCCAGGTTGTTTTCTTTAACTTTGCCCCCACCATCCTTCTTTTAGAATAGGTCTCTTCTCTTCTCTTTTGACTTCCTTATCTCGTAGCCATTCCCCCTTTCCTTGACTCCCCCATTTCCCTTCACTATACTTGCTTCCTTTCTCCCCCAGTGCATTTTTCATATTGATTTTTGGCTTTCCGCCTTCCTTTTTCTTGAACTTTCTGAGCCCTCGTCGCGAGTTCCCAGCTGTTTTAAGTTCTTTTCTTTTTTCTTTTCTTTTACGTTCTATAATCTCCTTCCTCCCAACAGCGATTTTTCTCACAGTCCACCCCACTCCCCCGCTCCCGTGAGTCTTTTGCCGCCCTAGAGCTGATTGTGAGTAGCCTTTCAGCCTGTCGACTCCCTGGCTTTCTCTTCTCCGAAAAGTGAGATCGCTTTTTTTCTCCTTTTTTTTTGTCTCTTTTTTTTTTTTCCTACACTCTTTTTTTTGCAGACCCTGACTTGACTTGGCACGTACTCCCTTTAAGCTATTCTCCACGGCCCGAGAAGTATTACTAGCATTTTTTTTCTTTGTTGCCCCCTATGCTCTTTCCTTTTTCTGCATGGAGTCCGTCCTTCCTTGGGAGCCCGGATCTATCTCCTTTATGACCCCGGCTGCCTCTCTTTTGTTTTTACTTTTTCCCTTTGTCGTTCCCCCCCCTTCCCCTAATAGTTTTTTTCGATTCACGGATTACGCGAGCGCTTCTAGCGACGTACTCCACGATCCCTTATTGTTTGGAAGAACTTGCCCCTTTTCTCTCTTCCTTTCCGTTTTTTCTTCGCTCCAGACGGGGTTTTGAAGTTTCGAGCGCGCCTTTATCTTTGTCCTTTAGTCGAGTCACTAAAACGACAGGCTCCTTTCCCTGTGAATAGCACATTGTTCCCTTAGATGAGCTCCCTTTCCGCCTTTTCCTTCCCTTCTTTTTCTTTCGACCCACCCCCTCTGTCCTTCTTTCCGTCTAGGTTCCCTTCTGTCGCTATTTTCGGTTTAGTCTTATTGCCCGTCTGTTTCTGCCTTTTCTTCTTGCTTTCCCTGCTTCCAGAAAGAGCGGAAGCACCTGATTCTCCCTTCCTTATATTTCTTTAGTCTTTTTTGTAAGCACGTTCCATTACCCCCCATGTGTTCCTTTCGAGCACTGGGTCTTTGACGAGGGATATGAATGCCGAGCACACACCCTTCCCTTTTCCCCTGGTCCGCTTTTCCTAGTCGCCCCTGCCTTTCTTTCCCGTTCCGCCTTCCCATTTTCTTTACCCTTCTATTTCCGGCCAGTGGAAGACCCCGTTGGAATTGGACACACGCTCGGCCGGTCTGATAATCAGTTCCTCCCTTCATCGATCCGTGCCCCCACGACGAAGGTCTAAATCTGCTCCTCATGGTCCCTCTTGGCCTCTTTTTTGACCACGGGCGCTACTTTCTGACTTTCCTTGTTCCTATTTGTGCGTTCTGCATTTTTTTGTTTCTCCTTTCTCTTTACTTGTAATTTAGTGTTTTTTTTTCGATCAGAGCCATTGGCTCCTCCCTAAGGGGTTTGATTGTCTGGTCCTTTTTTACCCGGCGTATTTCTGTACGAGTTGCTCCCCTCTCCTTTTTATACGGGATCTCCTTTTTCCGCCCCTCTTGTTTGGACATTTCTGAACCTTTTTGTTCTGTAACATCTGTGGAGCTCCCTTAGTCCCCGGAAGATCTCTCTGACTGTTTCGTCTTGTACATTTGTTCTTCGTCCTCTTCAACCCCCCTCTGTAAGATTTCCTCGTCTGATCTGATCTTTTTTTTGGCCTTTCTTTTCGCGCTTTGTTTTTTTTCCCTTTTTTGGATATGCTGAACACTCTTTAGTATCTTTACTGTGCACTCCCTTCTCCTTTTTCTTTATAGTCTTTTCGTTCTTCTCTTTTCCCTTTTCGAGCGTCCCCCCTCGGGAATTGTGATATCGATCTTGCAGTTTTTATTCTTTTTGCTGCTTCGTTTTCTCTTCCTGTCAAGAACACGAAGCTGGTTCCGAGAATTGTTCCCGCGACGGCACGTTTTTCTTTCTCCTTGTCGTTGCCCCCCAGTAGGTCCTGGAATCCCTCGTAGTATTACTCCCCCCCTCTTCGCTGACCGTGTCTAAGGCGACTAACTTTTTCAACCCCTTTCCGTTTTCTGGTTTTTTTTTTTCCAGATTTCTCCGCGTGCCCTACAGTGCTAAAGCTTTCCGATTTTTTTCTTTAGTTTTTCCCCGGTCTGTAGAGTGAGACGACGTCATTCCTCTATTGCCCCATCATCTTGACCCTTCTCCCCTCTTGCCCCTTTTCTGTCAGACATGACCCCGTCTTTCCTATTGTGTAGAGAACTACTTATTTTTCTATGCACCTCTCGGAGCTTGTTTGGCATTGGTAGTGCCTTTTGCTCGGTCCGTTGTCCTTAGGGGTTTTTCCAGGCTTGTGTCTTTGGTCTCCTTTACCTGGTCATTCTTGAGCCCCCGGTCTTCTTTCGTTTTTGCCTATAATCCTTCTTTTCTTACCAACACAGCCGCTCTTTTTTTTTTCTGTTTTGTCATGTGTTTCTTCCCCGAGTTTTTCTCGTCCCTTCAGCCTTTCTTGCTGGTCCCCTTTCCGCTTCGTTTTTCCCCCCGCTTCGTCCCGCCCCTCGTTACCGAATTGTGCTCGTTGCCGGCGCCTGCCCCGTCCCCTCGGTTTGCCCAATTCTTTGTTTGACAGTCTTTTTCCAGACTTTTTTTGACGAGACTTCTCAAACGTCAACGGTCTTTGGAGGTATCTTGATCCCTTTTCCTCCTCCGTTTTGTTTTTTTGTTAGAGTCTCCTTTCTTTTCTTTTTTTTTTCCGTTGACTTGTTTCCTCCTATTTTCCTCGTCAGTCTGCCCCGGCACATCCTTTTCTGGCTGGTTTTGTGTTTAGTCGCCCTCCGCCCTGATGGACGTTTTCAAGATTTAGTTCTTAGTTGATTGTTTCCACGCGCGCTTTGTTTTTTTCCGTCCTGTAGGACCGCAATTCTTTTTCGGCCTGGTTCTACCTTCTGTTAGAAGAGGCGGACCTCATTACTTACTCCGCGGCTGGTGGCTCCGGCTAATCAATTTTTGTTTTTTTTTTGTTGACTCGATTTGAATCTTTTTACGATCTCCTTTCCCTCTTCGCACGATCCACCTTGTAAGTTTACAGGATTACCACCTCTGTCCTCCCTTTTTAGTCCCGTTACCAACTCCTGATTCGGTTTAGGCCCCTGGCGGCGATGGTCCTTCTCACAGAGGGCTCCTTCTTTTGATTAGCCTTTTTCGTTTTTCAAGGATGACCTTTGATTTTAATTCGTTCTTAGAGTCATCATGTCTTCCCTTGTTCTCTGAATTAGCCCGCCTTTAGTGTCGCTTCCTCCCCCCTTGTTGCTACCTCTTGTTTCCATCTTTTTTCTGTTTTGTTTTTTTTTTCCTTAAACTCCGAAGTCCTCTTTTTTTGTTTCGGTAGTAGAAGTACCCTGACAGCAGAGCAACCAATTAATCTCTTTACTGTATCCCGTACTTTCTTTAGCCTTACTACCGCAAGGATCCCTTCCTCGTCTAGAACACGTCCCTTTTCCCTCGGACCCCCCTCAACCCCTTTCCTTTGACGTGCATAACTTAATTGTTGACCTCCTTTCATCTCCACGTAGTATTTTGGCGTCTCCCTATTTTATTCCAGACCCGTCTTTTAGACTTTTTCCTTTTCCTTTTTTCAAGCTTGCTTTTTCCTTTCGAGCCCCTCTTTCCTCGCTTGCCCTTGTCGAGTTTCTGAGGAATGACTTTTTGTTCTTCCCTCTATTCTACTTCTCTTCCCGTTTACCTCTTTTTTTCCTTGACGTGACCCACTCTGCGGATCCCCTAGGACCGACCCGTTGTTTTTCTTTTCCTCTTAGTTGAAAGAATCGTCATCCAGGGCTAGATTTTCTCATTTTTCTTTTCCCATGTCGAGGCTTCCAACCTTCCTTTTCCTCGCCGTCTAAGCCACCTGTCCTTTTGCCTAGAGCGCTTCACGCAGGAGTCCCTTTTTTATCCCGACCTTTTCTATGTTGGGAATTCATTTTGAGCGCCCTTCTTTGAGTTTTCTCCATTATATCGGTCTGTTTTTCTTCAGCTATTCTAGCTATTCAATAAACTTTCTTCATTACTTCTCCCCCCCCTTCTCAGTCTCCCTTCTTCTCTGTCCTCACTGATTCTCGGCGCTTCTTAAACTTGTCCTTCTCTTCACAACCTTTCGCTTATGGTTTTCCCCTTTAATCCTGAGTTTCACCCCTTTGGATCCCTGTTTCTTTTTATTGTAGTCAGGATTGTTATCCTCCTTATGCTGGTCTTTCCCTTTTTTTCCGTCCTTGTATTACTAATGCCGATCTTGAGATTTTTCCCTCATGGTCTCCGGCCTTTCTTTCAGCTTTTCCCGGTCCTTTTTTCTTGCGATCATCCTTTTTCTTTCCTTCTTCTCCTTACTGGCCCTTCTTAGACCTTCCTACCGTTTTTCTTTCCCTGATGTTTTTTTTATGTAGATATGTTTTATTGTTTGTATCTACATCCTTTCATTCTCCTTCATCTTTTCTCCCTAATTTATCTACCTTGATTAGTTCAGGTCCTCCGTTCAGTTCTTTTTTTTCTCGAATTTTGATTTCTTCTCGCATTAGCGTCTGTTCTTTCCCCCTGGTTCTCGAAGAGAGAGCTACGTACCCAAACCCAGGAGGTCCGTTGGCTTGGGGTGGTTTCTCCCACTTAACCCCCATTTCTCTTCCTCGTGCTTTGTATTCCAAATTTCTAGAAGGATCTATTCCTGTCCCCCTGTACCTTTCCCGCTTTCGCTAGCCCTCGTTCCCCTGATCACCGCAGAGACTAGTAGCCTCTCCTTTTCATACCACTATCCCTAATCTCTCCCGCGTCATGAGACCCTGATTTTTTCTTATTCCGACCTTCAAGAGCCTTCTTTCTTGAAGAAGACCCGCTCTCCGAGTGGTCCGCCCCGCCTTGATCTCCTGAACTCTTTGCTAGCTCGGGGTCGAGTTCTCTCCATCCCCCTCAGCGTCCTATCACTTCCCCGGTGAGTCGTCTGTTGTTTAGCTACTTTTTTTTTGTGGCCCTTTCCGCGCTTCCTGATCTCTTTAACTAGAGGTCGAGCCTTTTCTCCTCCCCTCAGATACTTATCCTCGTTTTCTAGGGTTCCTTGTCGTCGTATCCTTGTTGTCGTAACGAACTTCTGTGAGAGTGTCTGTTTGTACTCAAGAGAAGATACGTTTTGATATTGTATATTCCCTCCCCGATCTCTGTCGTTTTGTTGGCTCCTCTATTCTCCCCATCCCCTCCGTTTGTTTTTTCTTCCGACCGTTCCCCCTCTTTCAGCTTTCCACGTCCCTCTTGAGTTTTTTCTGGCTCTGTAGATCGATCCTTTTGGTTCCCTCTCTCTCCCTTTCTTGGAGATCTTTCTTTTTTTCTAAGGAATTCGGCTTCGTTGCTATTTGTTCCCCTCCCTTTAGTTCTTTTTTTGACAAAATACCTCCAGTCGGCCACTCCCGACCCTGTTCTCCCCCTGCTCTTTCCTTTGGAGTCCGCGATTCTCTTTTGCTGTTTTATCATATCTTTTTTTTTTTTATTTCGCTTGTCCGAGTTAGAAAAACTCTTTCCGCAAGTCGCGGCAGTTTTTTTCGCTTCCCCTTTTTTTCCCTATATGCTTCATTCACTTTAGGCTCGACCCCTGATGGCGATCGACAAGTCCTTTGTGTTTTCTGTATCGCTGTTTGGTTTTTCCTTGATAAGAGGAGCCCCTGTCTTTCCCCCCGATCTTAGGCCTCCAGAGAGGTTCCTACATTATTTTCTCCTCCTTTCCCCTGGCTCTCTTCCGTGCTACCTCTTCTTTGACTCCATTTCCCCTTTTTGGTCTTCCTGATCGCCCCCGTTTATCAGTCCCTCCCCGTTACGGTGGGCCGCTTATTTTTTTTTCTCTCCGTGTTCCTGCTGACGTTACTTTCTTTTTCATGGTTTCTCTTTTTTCCTCCCCCCAGCCCCGGCCTCTTTCTCTGTTGTACCACCTCGTGTTTGTCTCTTATCTCTCCCGGCCTTTCCTTGGGTTTTTCTTACTTCTTTTTTTTTTTTCCCTCCGATCTGTCGCTGCCAGACATTGGCCGCTTTTTTCCCTTTCTGCCTTCCTCCAGCCCGGTTCTTTCCCTTTTTTTTTCTCCTTCCTTTTGTTCCTTTGCCTCTTTTTTTTTTAATCCGCTCTCCTCCCTGATCGCCTGATTACGGGTACCCCCTTTTTTCGATCTGTCGCGTTCCGTGTCCTTTCTGTGGCAGGTGGTTTTTTCCCCGCAATGCACATAATCCATCTTCTTTTCGTCATAAATCCCTCCCAAGACGAGGTCTTTTTTTTTTTTTACGTTGAATTACGCTTTCTTCTTTTTGTCCTCTAGAAAATGATTTCAGTAGAGCGGTCTTTGATTCTAAAAACCTTTTCTGGAGATTGGTAGTCCTCTCTCCATCTTTTCTGGACCCCGGTTCTTACAGTCCTCAAGAAATCTTTTTTATTTTTTCCTTGGGTACCTCCTTTTTGAACTGTTTCCTTTTTTTCCCCCCTTCGTCCCTTTCCCTGTCCGCCTACACCTTAGTCCATGATCAAGAACTGCTCGTAGTCTTTCTAGAGATCGCGCAAGTCTATTAGTTTTACTTAGGGGCCTTTCTCGGATCCTCTATTTCTCCCCCTTTCTGAATCTCTGTTCGGCCTCCTGAAGTCACCTTGTTCTCGAAGTTTATTCACATCCTGTGATGTGTCTTCTTTTGGGTTTCAATTGCTAATGACTTGGATCGTCCCTTCTCCTGTCACGCTCTTAATCCTGCTACACACAGTGGTGGATGTCTCACATTGGCTGTATTTTATTTGCTTTTGTTTTTTTTGCAGGGCTCCTTCTCCTTCCTTTGATTTGATTTTCCCTTTCTTGGAAAGGGGAGACCTCCCCAGGTCTCGAGTCTTTTTCAGGAGCCGGTTTTTTTTTTTTCCTCTCTTGTTGTCGCCTCTCACCAGGAGCGGTTTCTCTGCGGCACTCCAGACCTTCACATACTCAGGGCCGTTTGCTTTTCTTTTGACTCTCCCCCTTTTTTTTTTTCTTTTTTTTTTCGTAGAGCTTCCTCTCTCCCCTCATCCTTCCTTTCTTTTTTCTCCCCCTCGGACACCTCCTAGGCCAGAGAGATCTTTGTTCTGAAGCTTAATTTTTGTCACTGTGTCATTTTTAAGAACCTTTTCCCTCACTCTTTTCTCATTCTTTTTCTTCGCGTGAAGTAGGATGACTCTCTAGCATTTTTTTTGTCTCCGTTCCCCTCAAGAGAGAAGGCTTTAGTCCGAATGCCCTCATTTTGGGATGTCATTCTCCTGTGATTCTTTTCTGCTTCTTTGTTCCTGTTATTAGGACTCGCCCCTTCCTTAGAGGGTCTTTTTTTTCTTCTCCCCCCCCGTTTCTGCATTCGCTCAGGTGTCTTTCTTTCTTCTAACCTTTGATCTTGTCGAGCTTTATTGAGGAAGAATATAGACGAAGTTTTCCTTTTTTGGACCTGATTTCCTCCACCACAGAGTTCAGACTCTTCTGGGCCTGACTTTGTGCATTTTTTCCTTAGCATTCTTTTGATCAGTTCTTGATTTTTTATGGCTTCTTTTTTTTCTCTTATTTTGGCCGTCGCTCTTGTTTTAGTCAGTTTCTTTTTGCTCTTACCCCCCTTCCTTTTCTCCCTTTTTTCCTCGGTTTTTACTCAGATGATACTATCCCTCCAGAATAAACCGTTTTTTTTACCGCGTTCCCGTGATTTTTAGTTTTTGGTCCTCTCATGTTAGGCTCAATGTCCATTTGCGACCGTCCCTAGGTTATCCAGTTTATATATACTCTTGCTGTTTCAT
>Ga0179593_1446129_pt1 | contig 16422 bp, 13 predicted proteins | sample CZODoug2_1_08_16_FD_185931 | JGI IMG/M metagenome (GOLD analysis project Ga0179593, IMG submission 185931) | Vadose zone soil fungal communities from Angelo Coast Range Reserve, California, USA - CZODoug2_1_08_16fungal (PacBio error correction) | ecosystem: Environmental > Terrestrial > Soil >... | reverse complement strand
TTTTGTCTGTATATATTCCTCTTATCTTTAGAAATTCCGAGTGGTAATAACTTTTTTCCCCATTCCTATGCCCGCTTCTTCCCCTCCCAATATATTCTCGGAGCTCTCTCTTGCCGGCTTTCCCGATTCCGATTCCAATGATACCCTACCCCTGAACCTCAGAAAATGTTCGTCTCTCGATACTCGACTCCACCTTCTTCTCTATAAGTCCAGTTTCCCTTCTCGTACTCCCGACATGATAATGTACCTGCTTTTTCTTCATTATTGCTTTCCTTCTCAATCCTTGCATGTCTCTTACACTAATGAATCCCCGCAGTCTTTTCCGCTGGTGGTTATGACGAAAGTAAGTCTAGCCTTCCGCCATTTACCATATCGTCCCCAAAAGGGGTCTGCCCCGCCTAGATGACGCACCCTCTTTGCTTCCGGATATTTTTTCCTCATAAGTTCTCTTCTTATTCCTCAAACGACCTCTTTTCTGTTTTCCCCGATTTTCCCATGCCTTCCTCATTCAGCCTTCCTTTTGGAGGTCTACAAGAGGCGGCAGTCGGATTCGGTACCTTGCGCCTCACCTTCTCTTGGATGTCCAGCTCCTCTCTCCCCCTCTTTTCCCCAATAGAAGTGCCTGTTTTTGCAGATGCTCAGTGTATTTTCATTCGTACCCCCCAAAGATGCTGCCACGAGGCATTTCTCGTCGACTCGCCTCTTTTCTGTGAGACACTATTTTGAGTTTTTTCCGTGAACGCCCACCGTCGTTTGATCTCCTCCTGATCTCTGCCTATATTTCCGTCTTTCCTTTTCGCCACTAGATGCCTTTACTCTAAAAGCATCTTTTACCAATAATGATGCTGGGTTCCTTAAGAGCGCGATCCTTGTCTTGTCTCCTCTATTCCTCTGGACCCTGCATCCTCAGTCGATTTTATATAGCTCTTCCCCCCTTTTTTTTTTTTTTTTCTTTCCGATCTTCCAATTATAGATTTTTCTCCCTTCCAGATACATGTTTTAAATCGATTCCGCAGTTCCGATCTTGCTCTCTGTAGTACGTCACCAGCTGTACCTTTTCTCTCCCCTCCCTCGTTAGCCCACGAGAATTCGTTCATTACTCGTATTTTCTTTGCTCCTCGATATTCCGATGACTTCTTCGCTACGCGCTAACTATTTGAAAGGAGCTTTAGATTCCGGGTGTACAATCCGTAACTCCTACCCCGCTCCGATCTAACTCTTTCTTAGGCATCTTTGAACTCCTAGGCCAGTTTCGACCATACCCCCCCGCTCTAAGCCTCTCTTTCTATTCCATTTTGCTCTCTCTTTAATCACCTCCTCTCTTAGAAATCCTTTCTCCGCCCTATGACCTGCCTCCCCTTCTTCGAACTTCTCTTTATTCCAAATTGGTTACCTCGTGATAAAGTAGTGGTCTTCTCCTTTCGTTCCCTGCTCCCGGTAATAGAAGGGTCTCCCCCCTCTCTTGCAGCGATAGTTATGACCAACCTTTGCCACGATATGGTGTCGTTATCCTTCCTTTTTACTCTCTCCTTCGGCCACACTTTGTTACATTCCACCCCGATGGGCTTTTCCTTGGTGTAGTTTTACCTTCTGATCCGCGAATTCTATCTTTCACACCTCCCTCACAGCTGGCCTCTCATCTCTTCCAAGTTCGGTATCTCTTTGGTAAGTTCTCTTATCCTCTTATCGCCAGTCTCCTCTTTTTCCCTTTCCTCGCAATCCTTTTCCCTATGCCCGAGTGCATTCCCCTCCTCCCCTCTCCTCTATTTGCTTCTTCCGATGGCGAATCCTCTTGGTTACGTGTATTAAACACGTTCCCCTGTTGTTTTCACTCTATTCCCGTGCTCCATCGGTGATCTCGTAGAGTCGGATTCTCGATTCACTCCATGAATCCGCCTAGCTGTCCTTTGAGCGTTCAGTCTTGTCGTTGACCCTCCCAAGCTTACCGACAAGCATCATTCCTCGAGTGCCCGCCTTTTGTTATCCACCCCCTCCTCTTTTTTATGAAGCGCCACCACTGATCGTCGGAGGTTTCGCCTTTCCCTCGCCACCTTTTCTCCTTGGAGATCCTATGACCTGATTTGCTGCCTTCAGAGCTGTTCTCCACGAGGACCCGCGATGACGCGCTTTTTTGCTTCTCTATTTTTTTCCCCTTCCCCCTGTTCATCTGCTCATTTTCGCCGCTTCTTCGATCGACGTCTGAATTCCTCCTTATTCTATCTTCGCATCTTTTCCCTGTCGAGATTCTATTTTCGTCACCTTAGCAGCGTTCCTCGGACCCAGCAACTCCTACCTCCCCTTACCTCTTGCCAGCACATCCTACCATTCTCCTTCCCTTTCCCCTTCCACCCCGCCTTGTTGGCCTCGGAGGCACGCCGCCCGCCACCCTTATTTTTTATCCCTGGTCAGAATACGATCCACCTTTTTCATAATTCTTAGCCCGAGCTCTTGAGGTCCGCTCCTCCTCCCCAGTTCTCCTTTTTCCCGCTTTTGGCGGATCTTTTTCTCTGTCAATCCTCTCAGCCCCTCCCCGCTACGCGCAACGCATAATTTTCGAATCCAGACAAATCTCTTTTGCGTCAGTCCTCTCCTTTTTTTCTTCTTTAACTCCCTGATAGCAATGTAGAATATCTGTCACACCCTTTCTCAATTCCTGCGCGAGAGGCTCGACTGCCTTGTTGCCTTCCCTCAAGAGCGCTCATACTGAAGTCCTTCCTGCCCTAGTGCTGGTGTTTTTTTTTCTTCCCACCAAAGCATGCCTGGATTCCTAGGTCTTTCATTGAGTTCTGTCTTTATACATTCCGAGCCTTCATCTGAAGATCCTCCCGACCCATCCCTTTTTTTCTTAGACCCTCTTTCTTTTTCAGCCGACCTTCCTTCCCTTGATTCAGAGTGCTGCTTAATTCGGTGTTTCCCTCTCTCTTCGTGCTCTTCCTCTGACCCATCCCCCTAATATAAATTGTTTTCCCCCCTGTCCTCCTTCCTAGCCCCTGTCGCTCTCTGATTCCTCCGAGCCTTAATGCGACTTGATCTTGGATTTCATAGCTTGGCAGTTCTGCTTCCGCCTAAGAGTCACGTTAGGCTTTTTTTTGTTTTTCCCTTCTTGTTTAATTTACCAGTTTTTGGGTGTTTTTACGGATAGAACCCTGGGCTTTTTTTTCGGGCCTCCCTTCTGATATCCACTCTATTTCGAGTGACGTTTCCCGCCCTTAGAGTCGTTCATAATGCGGCGCCTTTTCTCCCCTTTTCTTCGGGAGAGTCGCGCTGTCCCACTTTGTTTACTCTTTCTTTTTGAGATCGTAAGATCCTCCTATAGACGATTTGCTCTTTCCGCATCTTCTCCTCTCACACGCGGCGCACCCCTTACCACTACCGTTGCACGAGCCACGACCCATCGAGATGTAACCCTTTCCTGCTCTCCGCCCTTGAGATCATCGTGCTTAGTAGCGCCTTTTCTCTCTGCCCACTCCTTCTTCTCCTTCCTTCCATATGTAATCTTCTTTTCCTTGCTAGCCTTTTCAGTGCTGTCTCCCGGTTTTTGATTTTCGTCAGTTCCATAGTGCGAAACTCCTTTGTTCTTTTCCCTTTCCTTTCTCTGGTCTGCCCTTTTCTGATGTAGGGGTCTCCCTCGGTCTTTATGCTCGCCAGCCTCCTCACCGCGAGTCTTTTCTTCATCCAGCGACAGATCTTGCAAGACCTTGTTGTTTGTCCTGTAACTTTTCCCCTTCCCCGGATCTCAGTTTTCGGAGCCTGATTTCATCCCCATAAGGGTCAATTACAGTTTATTTCCTTCCATCTAGAGTTTTTCCCCCCTTGACCCTTTGAGACATCTTTTTCCTATACTGTCATGGAATGTAGCTTTTGTGCCGTCTTCCTCTTGCTTGTGTCTTGCAGTGAAAACGACAACCTTGCTAACTTCCCCCCTTCTTTTCCTCCAGTATTTGTTCTTTTTTTCTATCTCTTCATGATGAGCCTTTGTCGGGTTCCCTCCCACCATCACCCCCCCCCGTCTCGTGCACTCCTGGCCCCCTCCGGCTCCACCCGATCATTCCCAGGGCCTGCTCTACCACCTATTTCGCCTAACATTGCCTTGTTAAAAAACCTTATGTAATCCTTTCCCCCTTCCTTGTGAAAATTCTTGTAAGACTACCCTTCCATTTTTCCTCCCCTTAGTCTCTTTTCCTTTCGAGTTCAGGACCCCTGCTTTCTTCTTCTCTGGACTCAACATTCACAGCGTGTTTTCTCTCTTTTCGCTACCACGACAGAGGTATTCCGTCGCACATCCCTTTACATGACCCTCTCCTCCTCTCAATGACTGTCCTTCCTACAAAGGTTTTTTAGCTTGTTGTTTAAAGTGACCGAGTATAACCCCTCTTTCTTCTACCAATGGCCACAACGTTTCTCGAACTTTCTCTACATCTGCATTTTTCTCGCTGCAGTGATTTAAGTCCAGGCCCGCTCTCTGTTCTCGTCGTTTGCGATGCTGCGTCGGGGTCATGTTAGCCTCTATTTCTGCTGTGGAGATTCCGTCGGGTGCTCCTCGTCTTCTGTCGAAGGCTGCTAAACTATCGCGTTTTCGTCGCTCGTCTTCTCGAGACTGAAGACTCTTTGTTCCCCCCTAATTAGACAAGTTTACCAGAATCTCTCCTCCATGTATCACCTCCTCTGCATCTATTTGTCCTTTTTTTTCCTTCCCTGAGCCTGCATGCACTCGATGTATATGAGTCCGTTAAACTCCAAGTGTTTTTCTCCCGCACCCCTGCTGACGATGCTCCGACTCTTCCTCTTATCTCTTCTCTCTTGGTTGTAGATACGCTGCGTCATGATCTTGCGCGCTTGTTGGGATCAATGGTGTTTTTTTTATGTTGGTTGTCTTTGTTTCCCTGAGCGATTTTTTTTTTTTTTTTTTTTTGTTCTTGTTTTTGGGTTTGTGTGTTTGTGTGCTCCCCTTGTGTATTATTTGGGGGTGTGGTGTGTGTGTCATCTGTTCTACATCTTGGGTTGTTTTTATGTTTTGTTTTTTCTATTCTTCTGTAGCTGCAGGCGAGTTGATGTTTTTTTCGTTTTGTATTTGGGACCCATCCTCCAATCTCTCAGAGTTGGCCCTTGCGGTCATGCTCCTACTATTTTTTTATCAGACCCCCCCCCCCCTCCACCCCCTTCGTCACGGGGTGCCGTGCATCGTTACGGTTTTCTCTGCTAACTTGTTATTCGAATCCCCACCGCTCGAGGAGTATGTCCGCTGTCCCTTCCTTTGTGGTTCGTTTCCCCCCCACCCTCGGCCCAATCTGCCATTCTCTTTGAGATGACCTCTTTGTTGACTGCACCTCTCCCCCCTCCTTACGGAGGGACAATTGTGAAACCCTTTTTAGTCTTTTCACTTCGACCCTTTTCCCTTTATTCGATTTCCATCCCCCTTAGCTCCTCCACCTGCCCGACCTCTACTTGCGTATTCTAACTCCTGGTTCTTCTTGAGAGTCTTTCTCGCTTCCTCTGCTGGACAGATCGCACCTGCGCTCACCCCTCCCTCTGGGAGGATCGTAGATGCTCTTTGCGCCCTCCGCGCGGCATTCCTTTTTCTCTTATGGTGATTATAGTCCGTTCATGAAGCACATACTTGGGAAGCCGGTCGCTGCGCCGCTTACCACCAGGCCCTTTCTTTTTACCTGATGAGAGTTATCAATTCTGTTTGCCCGTCCCTCCTTTCTTGTTCGCAGAGTTGGCGTCCCTATTCGCTCCGGCTCCACTCCTGCAAAGATTTTTCTCGACCCCTGACCCATCCTGCTTCCAGATTAGACTTGATTCCCAATACTTTCCCAAAGCGATTTTTTCCACCTCGTCGCCAGCGCTCAAAAGCTTCCCCCATATAGCCCAGAGAACAGATAGGTGTAACCGTTACATCTCCCCTACGCGCTGATTTTCTGACCTAGCAATCTTTACCCGGTATCACACCTCCCCCCGGTTTTAACGAGTTCCTCTCAAAATCAGACGGTCTGGTGTTCGGTTTCAAACTTCCGCTTTGTCTTTCTACGTAGTCGACGATGGAACGCGCTCTAATCATTATTATGTGTCTTCTTTTGTTATTCCAAAGCCTCCCTCCGATCCCCCTCTTTTTCATCTAGATTCTATTAATGGTGATTTTCGGCTCAGGCCCCCTCCCCAGAACTCTGCTTGTTCGACGCTCGAGCCCGTCTACCCATTCACCCTTCCCATGGTGGTACTCTAACTTGGACCCCTCAGATTCTTTTCTCTTGCATACCAAAATCGGACAGAACCTATCTTTTCCTTTCTTGGAGTCCTCTTTGTGAACTCTTCAATTGCTACTCAAGCACCTACTTGAGTAAGATAAGATTCCTTTTTAGCCCCCCTTCCCTGTCGAGGATAAGACCCTTTTCCTTATCTCTTCAGAGACTTAGAAGTTTTTTTCGACCTTATACCCATATCTTAGATTTATCTTGTCGACGCTTCACCAGAACTTAAGAGAACTAGGAGTCCTTTTATCCTTTTTGTTCTTCTCGATTAGCCAATCCGCCAACCAGTGTGAACCCACCTTTGAACCCCTTTTTCATCTCTATCAAGATTAGCCGACTACCACCCTATCCCTCCTCGTTGTCTTCTCCTACGCTACAGCGCTCGTGAACCTCACCTTCCTGACCGTTCCACGCGTGTCTTTCCCTTTCAAGTGACCCTTTCTCAATTTTCCTCTGGACATTTACCTGTGCGGGCTCTCCCCTTCCGGAGTCGGGATATTTCCCCCCATGCGCCCTTTCGAGCTGGGGATTCGTTGCCCTAGAGGATTGGTGCAACACCCTCTCTTGCTGTACGAAGGGCTGCCTTTCCTCACAACGGGCTGATCTTTCCTGCCGCCTCATCGTTTTCTGATCAGATTCCACTGTCTGTTTTCCGGCTTTCTCTCAGAATAGCCCGCCGCCAGACTGATTCCTTTCTCCTCTTCTGAAGTCTCATAATTCCTTCTTCATCGCGCTTCCCTTTTCCCCCTTAGGCTTTCCCATCCCCATCTAAGATGTTTTCCGTCGCTCTTTTGCCCTCTGCCGATCGATTCCCTCTCAGGGTAAATGCGCACCAGGATAGTTGACCTCCCTCCCTCCCCCGTTTTTTTTTTTTTTTTATGAGAGATCCTCCTCTCATTTCGACTCTCTCTCCCTTTCCCAATCGTATCTGGAGTCCTCCGACCCGTGTACCGTCCTTCCCCCAGAGTTTCGATGGACTTCCCGAATGGGTAGACCGTGAGCCCGCCATTCAGCCTTCTGCCCCCCTCTCCTTATGATGATAATTTTCAGTCTATGCGCATCCCCTCTCAGCGCGGTACAGCTTTGGTTTGCTTTTCTTTTGGTCAAATCCTTAAACGCAAACTCAGTGATTTCGCATCCCCTTTCTTCTCCTTGAATAGACTCCCCCCTTTGTCTAGATTTTTTGCTCCCAAGCTTCGATTTTCTTTCCCCTACTACTCGTTGGAAGGCTCGTTACTCCCCTTTTTCTGCGTCCATTTTTCCCCTCCTTCCGCCCCCCTCCTGACTGACGTCCATCCCCCACCGTCTCTCATTCGGCTGCACCAGGCTCTCCAGGACAAAGTTGCCCCGTTCACTGTGTTCTGCTCCCTTCTCCTCTCTCTTTGATAATATACGTCGTCGCCTCCCGATTGAGGCGTTGCGCTCTTGCGGCAAACTGTTGCTCTTTTCTCGCCGGGTCTGTATATCGCTCCCTTCCGCACATTTCTTTCTTTTTCCAACCTCGCTGGCTTCCCGTTTTTCGTTTCCGCGTCGCCGTCCGTTTCTTCGCATCTTTCAAAGTCTTTCTCCCTCCTTGCGCAGAGTCTCCTGAGTAAAGTCTTTCTTCTCTCTGTTTTCTTTTCGCGTTATCCAGACTTTTTTTTTTCTATGCCACTTATCGTTCTTTCGTTGGCTCCCTTTTTCATCTCAGATTTTCATGCAGACGCCCCGACCGTCCCCTCTCTCCTCGATTTTGTCTGATTCCTAGCTTTGCCAGTCCGTCTCATTCCATTGAATGCCAGCGGCCGGTTCTCCTAGTGCTCTATGGCCTATATCTTAGTAGTGTATTTCTGACGTCCCACTTCTTCCTATTCTGCCTAGATTTTCTTTTGTTTCTCTCTCTTGTCTTATTAATTTTACGCCCCACGATGACCATATTATCTATAGGAGCTTAAGAACTCAACAAGTCAAGCGTTGAGCAGCGCAGACACCCAGTTTCCTTCGTTTATTTCGTCTTCCCAATAGGCCACCTTGTTTGTCGCGTTCTTGTTTCTTGAACATGATCGGCGAAATCCAGAGCGTTTCCTAAGGATCAGAACCAGATTGATCGTTCTCTCTTTCTGACCCTGGTTATTGTCATAGCAGTCAGCCCGATGTTAGAGCTTCTTCTCTCTTGAGTATTGACTCTACTTCTCTCATCTTAGTTGACTCGTGCATTGTTATCGCTTAGCTTTCAGGCACATTCCGCCGCCGCTGCCCCCTGCTCCCTCTTTAACACCATTACATCCTTTCCCCGAATCGACCGCCTGATCCCTTTTTTTCTCCCCCCCCACCTCCCCTCGTTTTTGTCCTTAGCTGCGCCCCCATTTTCCCTTCTATCCTTCTCGCTGCAGAATTGGTGAATACCTCCGCCTCCTTTCCCTCCTTTCAGGAACAGTCGTTTCTCGGTTTCTCTGCCCCTCCTACGAGCCCCTGATAGTGTTCGCGTTGCGGCGGTGTCTCTCCTTTACCTTTCGACTGACTTGTCCCATCGCGTAAGGTCGAAAACCTCAGGACGTTGTATTGCTCCCCCCCTCCCTTGTCGTTTTTTTTTTTTTCTTTTCGGAAGTCCGCGGGTATGTCGGGAAAGCGATTACTTATTTTTCCCTCTCTGGTCACCTTTTGTTGCCCCTCTTTCTTCAATTGCGCGCGATTCTTTCTGCTCTTTGGCTTCTAAACCCAGACAACCTCGCGCCTCTAATCTATTCTTTTTTGCTTTCGATGTGTTTTTTGATCCCCCCCCTCCCCTTCGGTTTCCCTCGTGCTTGGTTTCTTTTTCGGCGTCCTCAGTTAGTCATTCTAGTCACCCCTCGACCTGACTTTCCCTCCTGTTGGTTTCTTAACGACTGGATTTCTGCGCTTCCCTTTTGTCATTGTCTATTAAGGCTTTTCCTTCCTGTAGTCTCTGGACGCCATACTCTTAGACCTTTTTAGAACCGAACCCCCCCGCTCAGTTTCGCAGCCTCTTCTTCCTCATCCCTCTACCCATCTTTTCCCAGCTTTCTCTTCAAGCCCCCCAGAGATGAATTGTCGCGGCTTCCTGTTCTGAGCTAGTATGAGAGGTAATGCCTGCTCCGGGACCCGCCTTTTCTCATCTCCTTCTCCCACGTTTTCTTTTTCCCGGTCCTTTCCTCCCAAGCATTATCTCTTACTTTTTATATTCGTCCCGATGATTTCTTCATGTTCATCGGAAGAAGTTTCCTTAAATGTTGGTTTCGTTTTTCTGCGTCAGCTCTATCCGATTGCTAGGATTTCTCTTCATTTGTCCCTACGACTAAATTTCGTGGCCACAGTCTCACAGTCAAATCCTAGCCCGACTCTCGCCCTATTCTGTTACAACTCCTTCCTTCTCTCCTCTAGACCCTCGTTGCTCTCTACATGAACAGCGGAAGGAACGGAGAGTCTTGTTCGCTTCTTCCCTCATCTGATCATTTCTCGTGAGTTTCTCCTGTGAATTTTTCCTTTATCTATTTTACTCCCCCTATCTTTCAAACTAACTTTGATGGACTCACCGACTCCCTGGTCAGCCGCCTTTTGCACAAACCGTGGTTCAGCCTCTGGTCTTATCATGATCAGAAAGCACAACATCTCAGCACACCCCTTTCCCTGATTCTTGGTTATGTGCCGTTCTATCTTCTTTTCCCCATCACGGTGCAGATAAACTTCACTTTTCCACCGTTTTTCTCTTCTTCAGTAGATACGAAGATTGACTTTTTTGCCTTAACTCCAGCACTTCCACGGTCTAAGTGACAGGCGCTTCTAGTTTTTTCACTCTTTTTTACCGAAGTTTTCCCCCGCTTTTTTCACCACGTTGCCCTTTTGTGACTCACTATCTTCCCTTCATGCGGCATGTAGCTTTTGATTATGGTTAACGCATGAATACTTACGCTCTTTGTTTTTTCCCTCCCCTTTCGAATCTCTTCTCTATTGGTACTCTCTTCCCTTTTTTTTTTTGAGAGCGCGCCTTCTCCCCCCTCTCTCTTTTTTTCCCTCCACTACCCCCCCCCCGATCGGAATTTAACTTCGTTTTTTCATCCCATGTTCCATTCCTTTGTCTTTCAACAAATATGAGCCCTTTTTCCTTTGCCTTTGTTCAACACGATAGGCCTCCCTCCCCCATCCCTTTTATTTTTCCGACCGTACCCATTCGACAAATTAGATCAGTTTAGTTCAGGTTCCTCCCCCCCCCCATTCTGTCCCTTCTTGTGATTATCTACTCCCTGAACGCCTTCTCCTCTCTACTCCACACCCCGACTCCACCTTTCAAGCTCACACAGTTCAGTCCCCCTCGACTCTTTCTTCTTCCCCCTCAAGTCTTTTTCATTTGAAACTTCCTCACACCCGATCTTCCCATTCCCAAAGCATGCCCATGTTGAACCCCCCTGTACACCTCTGCTTAGATCTCGACTTGACTTTCATCTTTCCGTTTCTACTCACAGACCTCTTCAATTCCTCTCGGTTTTCGGAACTTTGTTTACCGATCAGTCTGTCTTAGCTCCCTTTCTCTAAGGGAGTTTTTCGGTGCTTCTCTCCTTTCTTGAAGGACGTTAAAACACGGTTTGCACAATCGTAGGCTCTGAGCGTCCCTCTTCTGTCTCGTTCCGTGCCCTTTTTACTTCCTTTCCAGATAAAGATAGCCCTTCTTCCATTCCTCTACTTCTTGCCCTAATAGAAATGTTTTCTTTTTCCTTCCCCGTCTTCTCTAACGCGATGGTTAGTCGCTGCACACAATCCCCCCGTACACTCAAAACTCCCCACCCCCCTCCTGTTCCCCAGATCCCCCCCCCCCCCCCCCCCCCCCGCACCCCCTGCCCACTCTCAAACCCCGCCACACTCCAACACCGCCCCCCAACAATTCCCCCCCCAACCCCACCCCCCCCCCCCCCCCATCCCCACACCCCCCTCCCCCCCCCCCCACCCACCCCCCCCCCCCCCCCCCACCCCCCCCGCCCCACCCCCCCCCGCTCGAACGTTACGGCACCTTAGACTCATTGCTCGAGTGCTCTGAGCAAGCTGTATCTTTCTGTGCAGCGGCGCGATTCCTCCTCCCGATTGCTGCTCAACGGCTTGCGTGGTTTATTTCTTCGTCACAATTTCCCCCCCCTCTTTCAGCTTTGTTTATCTCTCGAAGAATGGTGAGTAACGACCAATCGCACGCGAGACATCTCTTGCGTTTTCTTCTGCTGCAGACTCCTCTGTTCTTACACCGACGAGTCACTGATTCTCGGCCCTACCCCTTTGCCGACTTTGATAACTTGCATCCGTCTCCACACTCTCGTTGACGCTTCTTTCCGCCCGGTTGGGATCACACCCCCTATCCCCCCCTTGAAAAGAGCCTTCCCCCTCTCTGAGAGCTCCTTTCGTTTAGTGTATATGCCCCCTCCCCTTTGGCCACGGCACGTCGCAACGAGAGAACGATTTGCCGTTTCCACCTCTCAGCAATGGGCTATCGTTACTCCTTCCTTTCCTCCCCCTCCTCATTTCCGGACAGTCTCTTTTTTCGGATCTACGTATTGAGGTTTTTCCTTACCGATGTTTTCGGAAGGATGGACGATCTGTCCTTTCCGTACAACCTCGCCAGAGATTTGCCTCGTCGCTCGGCTGCCCAAGCCGCAGCTTATTCTCCCTTCCTCCATGTTGTTATATCGTCCCGTTCTGCCTGAGAGCCCCCCCACCCACTGGATCCTTTTTTTTTTTTCCCCTCCGAGGACAACAGCGCTTTTCTTGTGTCCCTGATTGTTTTTACGCTCTTAGGGAGAATGAAGGTCGATGCGGTAAGTTCCTTCTGCCTCGTTTTAGTTCCAGCGTTTTCGAGTGCCTTTCATGCTCTGAACTGCTTCTTCACCGGCCCCAGCTGCGCTCTGCATCTATGAGCTGAGATTAAATAAGTCCGCCTATACGGAGTAAGCTAGCGCGCCTGTCCCCGCAAACGTGGTAACTACTCTTCCGATTTCCGCGATTCGGGCTCGTCTTATCGAGAGTGGACTGAACGTTCTAAAATTACCCAGGTTCCTCGTTCCGCGACAAATCAGACCTCTGTTTCAATCCCTCGGTCCCCCGTGTTCTAGGAGGACAGTCGCGAGGAATCGGGACTTGACGTACCGCATCACGTCCCGGTCCCGAAAATTCAGAGTCCCCCTTACGCGCCATTCTGTCCTCTTTTTTCCGCGCACCCTTTTTTTTTCTACGCCCCCTGCCGCAGTGCCCCTTTCTTCTCTCTCTCCCCCCCCCTCGCACCCCAACACCAACCCCCCCCCCCATCGTACCCCTCGCCTTCCCTCCTCTTTCACACTGCCGAGGGGTATTTCACCCTTTTTTCTTCTTACTCTAGGAATCACTCCCCCCCGCCTTACTTTCCCCGTGCTGGCCCATTCTCTTGTAATGAAATTGCACCGAGGACGCAAATTCTCCTTCCTACGTCTCCTGTCTTATCGATTTCCCCCGCCTCCTTCCCCCGACTGACTCCCAGAAGTGTATTTTCCTTTCCGTCTTCTCTTTTCGTTTTTTGAGAGTTTCAGCGCGCAGTGGCGACTCTGAAAACGCATTTCACGCAGCTTTGATCTTTTTCGTCCATGGTTTTGTCGAAGTCGCTCTCCCCCTTACCTTGACCATTCGTCGTCAGCACTCGGTCCCTCCCCTCTTCTCCGCACAATCGCGCGCCCTTCCTGTTCTCCTTATTTCTCTCTGCGCCGATCCACTCCGTTTGGCGTCCGCTTTCCAGGAGCAGTTTCCTTGAACTTCCCTGATTATTTTTTTTTGTTCATCGGCGGAGAGGCCGTTAGTGCACTGGCGCCTTAGCCCCCCCTTCTTGAATTCAACTGTTCTTTTTCTCGGCTGATGGTACAAACATCCCCCCCTACTTTTTTGCGTCTGTTCCGCAAAGAATGATGCGTCTTTTTCCCCCCCGGTGGCAATGTTTAAGACTTCCATCTTGGCTAGTCTAACTCGTTTGCCTATGTCCTGATTTTCCCAGAATATGCACACTCAAGCATCTCCTCCTGTACGCAATTTGGCCTACTTGAAGTATCACACACGTCCTCGGTTTTTCCCCTTCCTTCCCATCCCCCGACTAGGCTTTTACCATCCCTCAGAAGATGTTCTTACAGACCGCTTTTCCTTTTTTGTTCGTTTCCTGCCTCTTAGATGTGACCCCACCCCTTCTTACGGTCTTTTTTCCCTCTCTTCTGGCTCCTTATTCCCCCCTTTGTTTGATGAGAGATACCAGATCTTTATTTCTATTCGACCAGAGCGAACGAGTTTCCCCCGATCTCAGGCAGTACGCCGAAAAAGTTGACTTTTTTTTCCTGCTTCCCCCCCCCCAGAGTCGAGGGAGTCTCCCCTCACTTTTTTTTTTCTCTGATCCATCGCGGCAGTGAACTCCCAAGAAAATGTATGTTTCTACTTCCTCTCTTCGCATGCTTATGCGTATAAGCTCTGACCTTCGTTTGTGCTTCCTTCTTCCCGTACAGGAAAAACCTGATTTTTACGATTAGTTTCTTTTTGTTAGAAAGTTGCATCGCAAGCTTTGCTACTGAAATCTTCTTTCTCAGCCGCGCTTTCGCTTTTGTTCCCTCCGCTCGAAGAGATCTTTTCCCTTCCTTTGCTGCGTCTTCCTCGTCTCGCCGCAGCTGAAGCCTCAAGCTAGCCTTAGTCAAACTTCTAATGGAAAATCGGTCGCCCAGCGTTCACTGTTTCTTTCCTTGAGCTGAAGGCTGCGGATGGAATCGACAGTTTTACCCCCCCTTTTTTTTCTCTTTCGCTTCTCCCCCATTTTGGACGGAAGTCTTGTTTTTTTTTATTCGCTATCCCCCCCTTTACCAAACCGATATTTGATTCATGCGTGGCAGCTTGAATCTTCGCTCGACTCTTTTTTCTCTGCCCAACCCCGCCTACATTATAGGAGCGCCGGATGCTTTCCCCCTTTCGGATTCTTCTTTCCTTGCGCGAGATCGATTCGTTGACCATTTCGGCTGATCATTGAATCGCTTATGTACGCTGTTACCCCCTGAATCATAGCCCTGATCCCCCCCTCTAGAGGTTGATGATGCCGATGTTTTTCAATTCTCCATTAATGACTGGTAGTGTAATTTGTGAGGTCTTTTTTTGATCCGTCGAAGCTCTGCGCAGGCTCACCCTGAAGCATTTATTGCTTTCCTGAGATGGCTCTGCATTCTCTGAATTTTAAGCACATATATACATACTCTCTCGCGATTCCGCATCGACTCCTCGTTTCGCATCGCCACCCCGACTGTCGTGATTGTCGCGGAACTGGACCCGTTCGTTGGCGAGTTGTACCTTTCTTTGACAGAAAGCCGACGTCTTTTTTGACCCCCTCCGAGCGTGAGATAGGTGATGTATGAAGTTGTCCCAGCCCTTCCCTTGGTCCCTCCTTGTTTGCTGTGGAGATGTGATTTGGATGGTTGTTTTGAGGTTGTTTTTTTTTTTTTTCTGTAGTTTGTAGTTTTGATTTTAGCGATCGTTCCTCATTTTCTGTCCTAGATCGATTCCAGGCATTCGCAACGCGATCATTTATCCCTACCCCCATTTTTAACCAGCAATTCCTCTTGTCCCCTCATCGACCGCAGTGATCTTCTCACAACCTCGATGTTGGCTCCGGTCGGTCTCGCCCCGCCAACTATTTTGTTCTCGCGGCAGAATTACGATATACCCTAATACTCAGTCATTTCGCGGCGAGCTTGAGCCGCTTTTCCTCTCGTGTTATAGTTTCTTCGTTTTGGCCGGTACTTTTCGCGGCCCGCGCAAAGAGCTCCTCTAAACCCTACATACGTTCTCACTTTTCAAAGCTGCTTTCTTTCGTTCGGCGGAAGCGGGTTTCGGTTTTCCCTTTTATACCCTCGCAGAGCGGAAAATTCGTTCTTCATTTGCCCAGTCGGAGAACGTGTTGGCATCTCACGACCCAAGTACGCGCTTAATCTCTGTCCGGCGATTTCAGTCTTTTGGCTTTTTTGCTTCCACCCCTCTCGGCCGATTCCTACTTTTCGTTTCTTGAGACGTATTAAGTTTAGCACTTAGTAAACTGTCTGATCCGAGAGCGTGACATACGTCGTGTTGGCACCCCACCCCTCCCCTTTCTCTCGGACGCCACGATGCACGCAGACACACGCACCAACACGCAACCCCAAACCACGACGCCCCCCCTCTCTCCCTCTGTCCACCCCCTCTCCTATGAAACCCCGTTCGCAAAGACTCCACTCTATACAGCCAATCTTTTCATGTGTAGTACGTATTGGTGGTGATTTGTTATGTGCGGTTTGCGTTGGTCTATGGCTGCGACAGGCGGGCTCATATTCTGTGCCGCGATTTTTCCTCTGCTTTCTTGTGGTTTTTGGTTCCCCCTTCACTTCCCTTTTTCCGAGTCGAGTAATTAGGCTCTCACCTTGCGGGATTAGTCATTGCGCCCTCCAGAGACCCATATTCTTTTCTCGCGCGGATTAAGGTCCCACTCCCTTTCCCCCTTTTTTATTCCAGAGAGGTTTTCATTGCTGATCGGCTCTTCTGAAGTTCACAATTTCCCTTTTTTCTGTCGAGTTGAGTAAGCTCCTGTCGCGGTACGATTTTCAGTATGTTCGTTTCCCTCCGCCGCATTTTTCCCCGAGCGGCGTACAACCTTCCCCCCCAGTTTGCTCTCTCCGAGACACATCCTTTCCCCCCCATTCATTCGTCTTACTTCTCCTATCCTCGTGAGTCTTTCTTATCACCTTAAAGCTGTCAAGCCTGTCGCGCGCGAAGCTCGATTTCCCTCTTCCTGCCTGGTTGTCATTTGCCTGAGCGGTGCTCTTTCAATGGTTTGGACCCCTCCTTCTTCCTTCCGCTTTTGTAAGTTCGAGGGTCTGACCGGCTTAGCTTTGGAGGGGCTCCCTTTCCTGTGCTCCCCGCGCGAACCGCGTTCAGGATTTCTTCAGAGTTTTTTCCTGTTTTTTTTTTTGCTTTGATTTTGGTGACTTCGAAAGGAAACGGCGCGAAGTTTTTCGCTCTGCTTCGTCCGGAAAAACCTGGTCAAAGGAATTCTTTCGTGCCTCGGTTTCTCCCAAGGGAAATTTTTGTTTTCATTTTGTTTCCTTCTGCCTCCTCGTTTAAGCTTATGGGCCCATGAATCTAAGATTGCTTTTTTGTCTGTTGGTTCGACAATTCC
>Ga0179593_1288069_pt1 | contig 16422 bp, 16 predicted proteins | sample CZODoug2_1_08_16_FD_185931 | JGI IMG/M metagenome (GOLD analysis project Ga0179593, IMG submission 185931) | Vadose zone soil fungal communities from Angelo Coast Range Reserve, California, USA - CZODoug2_1_08_16fungal (PacBio error correction) | ecosystem: Environmental > Terrestrial > Soil >... | reverse complement strand
TTTTTGAACGAATGACTGCGAATTTTTTGCTTCTCCTGCCATCCCACCCCCTCATTCTGATTCTTTCCTTCATCTGACTGTCCACGACCGTACTACCACCTCTGTACTGAGAACGTAATTTTCGAATGGCGGCAACTCCCACTCCCGATTCTTATTTCTTCTCATTCTGTCTCTTTTCTGGTCCCCGCTCGGCGCGATTGTCAGCTAGATCCGACGCGTGTGTATTGACGTTTTTGTTATTCCTCTAGATCCTGATCCCTCCCCTCCCCTTCTTTGGACGTGTTTTTTGCTGGGCTTTTTGCGAAGAAGTTTCGCCCGACCCCAAAGGTTTCGTCCTCGAGGTCAATGAGCTCCATCCAATATTGGATACCTTTCCTGGAATCGGGGATCTTGCATTTTCTCCTCAGCCTTGTCAATTTTCCCCCCTTCAGGCCTGGCTTGCTTTGAGGCCCCTATGGTGGAGGACCGCGATCACGCGCGCATTCGACTTTCCCGGGTACGATTCTAGGAACAAGGCTCCCTTCTCCTAAAGTCAGTCAGGTCTTCCCTTTTCTAGCGTCTCGTTCCTGTCTTTGCCGCTACGCTCCCTCCCCTTATAGTGAGACAGCGTCGGATGCGATAAAATCGTTCCGATAGTCAATTTTTGTTACGTTTGACGCGCTCCCCCCTCCCGTCCCTCAGTAAGTACTCCAGTTGCTTTTTTTTCGAGCTACTTCGGACCGCCGGTTTGCTAGCGAGAGTCTCCTGAATTCCACATGGCCAAGTTGATTTTGGCACTGCGGCCTCGTTCTTGACAGAGTCAGCTCAGCTTTAAAGGACCTGCGTCGCTCCAAGATTGATCTTCGCACGTTACGCAAAGATCTTTGAGGCGCAAATGAGTGGTTTTAACGACGTTTCTATGCGCGGGCCGCGGCGCTTTTATCCACTTTGCCCAGCCTTTTCCCACCAAATCTCGTCTAGCGCTCCGCGCGCAGCTATCGACCCTGAGCTATAGGCCGTCGATCTTCTATCTTCCCGATGCCGCGTTTCCGTATCTCGCCTCTCCCTCCGTTCTTGAGTATCGTCTTCCGATTGTAGCCGCAGCGCGAGCTCTTTTTTCTGGCGATCGCCTGCGTTTCAGCGAGCGACCTTTTAGATGACCGCAGCGGCGACCTTCGGCGGATCGTCGAGACAGCAACAAGATTTCTTCCCCTAGTTTTAGTTTTCTGCCATCGGCTGTTTTTCCCTTACAAAGCGTCTGAATGGGCAAAGGGAGCATCCGGTGCCGCAGGTGTCCTTGTCGCCTCTCGTTCGGATTCCCTCTTACAGTGTCTTTCTGATTTGCCGACGAGAGCACATTCGATTGTGTGTCGAGACCTCGGGGCCTCGATGTTTATCTTACGGAACGTTAGGTTCAACAGCTCCCCTTGTTTCGCTTTCCCCTGCTCCTGGGACCCGTTCCCCTGCGCTTGCCTTTTTCCCCCCTCGCGGGCGATTTAACGCGTGGGGGATTATCCTGTAGTGCCCCGAGTTTTTCCCCACAGTCTCTCTTTCGGTCTCTTTTCTCCTTGCACTTTTTGTGACTTACGAGGCGGTTCTTTTTCGTCTTGAACAGTTGTGCTGCGTTTATCCCGCGAGAAATGCCGTGCCGACCCATGCATGATTCCGGAACGTCTTTTTTCACCTTCCCTCTCTATGTTGCACCTTTTCTCCAGGCGGCCCTTCGAAGATTTTGGATTACACTCTAAAGTCGTCGGCGGACGTCTTTGAAAACGGTCCTCCAGTTGTCGTTCGCCTCCTTTCCACTACTTTTCGCCGTCTCCAACTCCACCCCTTTCTCGTCAGCCACGTTTTCGCGCTGTTGCACCGACGTCTCTCCCACTAGGCGATAGACAGAGTAACCTCGTTCTTAACCCGCAACCCTCTCCAAGCTTAGGGATTTCAGCGGCTTCCTTGTCGATGTGCTCTCCCTCCCCCTCCCTGAGCTGTCTGTTCGCCGCCCCGAATCGCAGACCGTTTTCCCGTTGGGTATTGCACCGGCACGCTCTTCTGCTGCCTTGGGAAATAGGCATCTGATACGATTTCTGCGGCTCCTCTTTCCTTCACCCAGCTCTCCCCTTTTTTTTCTCCATCGCGGTATCGAGATTGTTGCCGCGTAATATTGTGAGGCGCGGCCGCACCCTCCCAGAGAGAGGACGAGTCGAATAGGCAGTGGGACAACCTCCCTCCTATTTACCCCGTCGCCAATCCCTTCTTTTGTCGGTTGCCGCCGGCATTCCACAGCTTCGACAGCTCGGCCTCGCCAGTTGTCCCTTGTGCAGAAGCCGCGCTGACCCCCTGTTGCAAAGCAAGATGCTTCCTGTCAGCTTTGCCGCTTCCCCGTTTTGCCTTTGCCCCGCCGGTTATGCGGTTCGTCGGAACAGACCACTCACCCCTGACCAGCCGATTGCTGGCTTGCCCCGTTACAGAACGCAACTCGGAGTTCACCGGCACTATTTCGGTGGCGCCGCCGACGCTGCCAATCTCTGCGGCTCAATGACCCCCTCTTTTTTCCCCTCCGGTGGTTTTTTTTTCCTTATTTTCATTCCGAGGTCGCAGCGAATTTTCTTTTTTTCGGCGTCTCAGGCGGCGCGCCGTTTCATAGGGGGGGGGACCATTGTGTTTGCTGGATCAGCTTGCGCGCCATAGACGGGCGACTTCGTTCCCCGTTTGCCGACAGCCCGTCCTTGGTTCTTCTTTTTTGAAGGCGGCGGCTCGGCAAGCTGTCCCTCTTATCATGCGGCCAAAGCATCCCTCCGAGAGCGCGCTGTTCTGATGCGAGGCAGTCCTTTAGACTTTTGGTATGTGGATATTCCTTTACCCGTTAGTTTCCTTTCGCCGCTTACGTTAGATTCCCCCCCCTCCCCTCGCGGCTCGCGCGTGGCGGTTGTCGCCGGCCGGCGCGCCCCCCTCTTTTCAGCTGACCGTGCGCATTGTCGATTTACACGCGCGTTCTTACCCCAGGGCGAAGGAAATTTGACACCTAGAGATCGGCAGTCTTCTCTTTTTGATTTTTCATCTGCTCTAAGTCAGCGGACCGTGCAATTTCCCAACCGATTAGGGCCGACCGTCTGCCCGTGGGGGCGGCTGAGATTCGCTGCTTCGCAATCTATGATTTAGACCCTCCAAACCGACTTTTTCTTTCCCAGACGTCCACGCTTTCTCCAATGTCTCTCGCCGAGTGGCCCTTCGCGGTTAAGACAGCCGAACTTTCGTATTTCGAGGTCTCCTTTACAAGTTTGCTGATTTGGTTTTTGTTTCCGGTCGTGCAAGTTCCCCTTCTTCTGGCCGCCCCCTGTCTTTTGTTCACCCCACGTCTTAGACGTTGCTTTTCCGTCCTCTGAACGAAGTGCGCAACCAAGATTTACCCGCAGCTTGAAGACATCGGATTGGCCGGGCCGCTTCTATGGCCGGAGGTCGTGAAGAACAAGCTGTCCCGCGGCGTGACCCCTCCTCTCCCTGACTCCACGCGATGGGTCCATGGCGGCGACGCTTTGCATTGCGACGCGGTTGGCTGTCCGTTGTCCACAGATAAGCTGGTCGCGGTCAATCTGCACGCGAGTCTTTTTTTAGTTGGTCACCTTCCCAGGTCTCTCCCTCTTCGCCTTTCTCCACCCGGTGCGTTTTCGCCGACGTGCCGGAAGATGCCCATGCACCCGAATGGCGCTGGCGCCCTGGAGTCTTATTGTTTTGTTTTTCTCGCGTCCCTTGGACCTTCTCCTCTGCTGGAGCGCCTCCCCCAGAAGCCTTTGCGGGAGCTTCCTGCGGGCACCGATGTAGGATAAGGCCCGCGTGCAGCTGGCTGAGTTGCCCAATAGCCTCCTTCGTCCGATGATCGGATTTTCCTTTTCGCGCCCCCGATACGACTTTCTTCTTTCCCCCGCCAGCTTCCGGCGCGTCGAAGCTGGATCGTCCGTCAGCGGCTTGCGGCCAGACCTTTTGTTGAGCTGATCTAGAACCTTCCGAATTTATTTGCGCGGCCCGATTCTTACGGCAGTCCTATTCAGTATCGCTGGGTTTTATCGATCGACGGCACCTTCGCTTCATCCAGCATGCTTTGTTATATGAGATGGATAGATGGCGGCGCCGGGTTTTGGGTTATCTGCTTTGGGCCCCCTCGTTTCGTGTCCCCGCGGGCAAAGATTTTTTACTTGCACAGACAGGTAAAGTGCGCCGTTAAATTTTTACTTCCAAGAAAACTTTCCCCTTTCCAGTCGTGGCTGTGTTTTGAGTCTTACTCTTTACGCCTGACGAACGGGTTGCATCCTGCGCATGTCCCCCTTCGGTTCTTTCTCTCGAAAAAGTTCTATTATGCTCTATCTGAATTGCGGAGTCCACACAAACCACCCAAAAATGGTTTTTCGAGGCGTTCTCGGTCCTGGCGATTCTTGTTTGGAGTCTAAGCAGATGGTTTTGCTTCACAGCCTCCCCCTTTGCGGATTTATCCCTCATCGGCAAAGATGGCCAGTTAAGAGAGTTTGCTTATGTCTTCTCCCCTCCCGTCCTGAGCCCCGCGCTGCAGTCTTGCCCTGATGTTCTCCGTATGTCGCCGTGCGATTGGCTCCGAATTTAGTCGCCCTTCCGCCCTCAACCTTTGAAGTAGTTTTCGGTTCCTGCGCGTTGATCGCTACCGATATTGTGACTAGGTCAATCCTTCGTTTTGGCAGTATACCCTCCGTGTTTCCATTCTCTGTCTTTTCCCTTGTCCTTTCTCCGCCCATAGTTTCTTCAGTTTGCTCAATGGACTTCCCGGCCGCGTGTCTTGCGACGAAACTTCTCCTCCAATCCAAAAGGTCATGGCTGTCGCCGGATTCAGGACGCCCTAGCATTCTACTAAATCCTTGTCTCCCAGTCTCTCTTCTCGGAAAGCTGATAATCTTGACGCGCTGCGAAGATCCACTTCTCAGCCACCCCCCCTGCGAACCTTGTCTTGATTTTAGTTTTTTGAGTTGCGATCTGATTTCTCCCTATTCCCCATGTCCTAAGGTATCTCGGTGGGGTTTTCCTGTCTTTCAGGCTAGTCTGCCCGAAGCCCCGAACTGGCTTCGATACAGGACTGCGACTTGTTTGCACAACATCCTCTCTCGTTTCTTCTAATCCTTTTGTTTTCTTCTTGCCTTTTCCCACGAAGTCTTCTTGCAGATTGGTTGTGAATGAAGCGGCTACCAAGCCCAGAATTGATTTGGCCGATGTCTGAATGAACCGACGTCTCCCCCCCCCCACACTCATTTCCACTTGCGCAAGTTGTCCTTTTTCGAAATGTCCACCGTTCAAAGATGCTTTGGAGGTTTTCCCGGCGCATGTCCTTGGGCAGTTTTGCGCTGTTCAAGCCGGTATTTCCCGCGACTGGAACTCGCTTAGGAACTCCTGAGGCGTAGTTTCTTCGACTATATTCCTCGAGCCACGGCCGGCCAACCAGTTTCCCTGTGATGGCGGAGGAATTAGCTTCAAGTTCAAACGGTCCTCTCAAGAGGCAATGACGCTAGCGCCACTATTTCTTCTCCTTTTGTCCGGGAGTTCTTGGCATGCCCGAGTGCATGTTCCACAAGGAAGCATGTTTTTTCGTCTATTCTGCCTCTGATACTCTCCTCCTCCCCAGCTCTCCCCCTGCTTCTTTTCGGGAAGCTGGTTTCAATTCCGTCGTTCCTTCGGACCGTTCGAGCTGTCGGGTTCCCCTCAGCGCTCCTTGTTCTTCTGCGCCCTGAGTCTCCTTCTCTTGCACATTTGCCCGTTTGCGATCATCGCTCACTCAGAATTCGACAGCTTCGGCACTAGTTTCCTTTTTAGATCCTGGACAGACGCGACTCAGTTTCTTTGCTTCTTCTCATTTCTCGTCGGAGCCGCTTTTTGCGATAGAGAAGTAGGCTACTCCTGAAACCTGTGCTGCCCGCCGCGGCCATTTTCAGGGATCGTTCTTCTTCCGGTCAACCCAGTCCTCTGGATGGCCCTTTCTTTCTTCCCCGCTCCAACGTTCACTCGCGCACGTTGCACTGCCCCTGGCTTCTGTCGTCAAAAGCGTTTGGGTCCTACGCTTTGACTGCGCTGCGCAGTCTCCTTTTTCGATCAGCCCAGCCCCCTTAACCCCCCAAAACCGTTGCCGTCACGCGCTCCCGTTTCGATACGCCAGGGGAAGCAGTTTTTTTATGAATTCTTTTTTGATGTAGATTATCCCCCCTCTCTCCGCCCTTGGTTTCCCTTTTGCCTTATTTTTCGTCCTCGCAATGCATGTCCTTTTCTATTTCTCAGAGAAGTGCCTCCCTGCGATGAAACTGGTGACCGGCGAGTCTCCCCCGTTCGTTTTTGGAGGCATACGGTCGTGTCGCGTACCCCTCACTCTGATTCAGTCGATTCCCCTCCTTTTCTCCATAGTGGCTGAGGTTTCGGACAGCAAAGCTGATGTATCCCTTAATTGTCGACTTGTCCCCTCCCAAAGTCGGCGATGATCCAGTCGACGGTGACGGTCCTTTTCCTTCCCTCTGGCCGACCTCTATCACCATCGATGACTTTCTCAGGTTGCGCAGGAGCGAGACCACTGCATAGCATAGTTCTTAAGTACTGCTCACAAAGCTCCCGTGGCGAGTCTTATGTCTATTCTCTCCCCTAGGAGCGAGCGCACCTTGCTCGACGTTCCCTCGTGCTATTCCCCCGACATAGGTGAGGGGCGCTCGCCTATGCGCCCCCTGACGTGCTTTGCACCCGGTCGCCGCCATTTTTCGTGGTTTTTTACGCCGGCCGTCGACGCCAGTTGATGGAAAACATTCTTAATTTTACCCCAATGCCTTACCCTAGATTCTATTCTGCTGCCTTCTAATCCGGTCTTTTTCCCTTTTCCCCGGGATGCTTCTGGTTGCGCTCGATCAGCGTCCCTCAGTAGTTGGTACAGCCCTTGTAGCCTTTTGAGTCTGGTTCCACGGCATTGCCTTTGCTATGTCTCCCTCTTCCCTCCCTTCCCTCCTTCAGCTTAGCCCCCCTGGCATCAAAGCGCTTACGGTCCTCTGGCTGAACCGAGGACATTGAAATCCTCGGCTCGACCTTCTATTACCTTGTTAGGATGTTCCAGTCCCTTCCGTCTCCCCTATGCGTTTTATTTGCGCCTTTTTTCAGGTCGCCTTTCGTATGTCGCCACAAGCCGTTGGGTCGCGCCCCCCCGCCGTGACGGTTCGGACATAATAGGTGTCTAAACGAATGAACGCGCTCTCTGCTCATGCAGTCGGCAATTTTGACGTTGCCTCCTTTTCCTCTCCCTCTCTGATTGCGGCTTTTTCTTACCGCCATGATGGCTTCCCTCCCGAGTTAAATGCGTAAGCTATTGCGATTGCTGGTGCGAAGGCCGGCCCCCCTCCTTGAAACGCTCTTCGCAGGTCGAAGCTTTGCGTCCCCTGGTCTCCTCCCTTCCCGCAGTGTTCCGTTTGACCGTCTCTCCCCCCAGTACCCGGATCTTCTTCCCTGCGAGGATAAAGGAGCGCTCGGTAGTTATTGGTTTATGTGTAGAGGGAACGTCCGGCAGCTTCCCTTCCTCTTTCTTTGAACCACGATTTTCTTCTCCGATGATCCTGCCGCACGCTCGCGTTCCATCTAATGATATGCTGCGCGGCACAAAGCAATTTTTACCAGGAAAGATCCCTTTTCCCCTGCCCGCCTCCCCTACTCCAGTCCTCCCAGTTTCGGCGGACCGCGGCCTCTTTTCCCTTCTCTTCTTTTCATCCTAACGTTGGTTTCTCTAGATCCTGGGTCGCCGCTTGCAGGACGGCGTGCGGGCCGCTCGACTTAATGATATTTTAAGCACCCGCCTTTTGCGTTTCTTGTTCGCCGCGCAGCATCCCTGTTTTTTTTTCCTTCTATGTTCCTCCGTCCCCTCCCCTTCTTCCCTTATATGCCCGACAGCCCTCTTTTTTATCCGACTCACCTGCTGCCTAGGTTTCCGGCCCCCTGGCAAGAGTGACGAGTAAGGCGGCTTCTCCACCAGTTTTGAGTGAGCGAGCGCGCGCTTGTTTTTAGCAGACGGCAGTCTACCGCTTTACGTTATGGGCGAGGAGCAATGGTTCCTTTTTTCCGGTCTCCTCCCGTCCCCCCTGACGAGCTCTTTTTGTACCTGCTCGGCACCTATCTTTTTCGGGTGTAGGAGGCATCAACCTCATGGTGAGAGTCCCTCTCTGATCCCCGCCTTCAAAGTTTCGACAAAGGCTGCCGGCACCATCGCTGCGCGCAGCTCTTTCCTTTCGTCTCCGATTGCCGCCTCTCGCCGAAGATTGCCGTGACACGTTTCCTACCCGACTTAAGCCAGGCGGGGGGAGCGGCCACGCTCTTGGCGCGAAGCCGCTCCCCTAGCTGCGCACAAACCGTTTCTGGCGATCTTTTTTTTTGCCTCACGAACGAGGGACTTTCCCTTCTCTAGATCTGATGGCAGTCGCGGTTTCTCCTTCCGACCTTCGCTGATTTGCCGCGCTTCAAAGGTTTCCTGAGGCTGTCTCTCTGCCTCTGGAATTGATTTTCGAACGGGACGTCCGGCCGGCTACCTTGGAGTGGTTACATCCCAATTCTTCAGGTCGACTTTCCCTCCTTCTCCGCATAACCTCTTGGATCGTTCTTTTAACAGACATTCCTTTGGAAGGGGCCGGCGGATTGCTTCTTTTCGTAGAATTTTGGATGCGTGACACAATCTGTTGAGTTCGTCCCTTCCCTCTCGTCCCCGTCTCCTATTGTCCATGGGCGACCGTGCCCAAGCGCGGCCCCCGTGCTGGGTCTAGAGGCGACGTCAGATACCTCTTGGCTTGTTTGACAAGCGCCCTGGTCGCGCGGTGGTCGCTATTCCGTTCGGCGTCTCGCCCCCTTTCCTCCTCAGTCGCACCCTTGTCGTTTGCGCCTAATCTTTTTTTTATCGCTATGCCCCGATGCGGTGCCCCACTTGCAGATAACGTTCTTCTCTTTTTTCGCCTCTCCCCCCTATTGCCCGTTCCCGTCGCTGCCGTTCCACCTTTTGCTGACAGCAAGCAGCCTTGAGGTAAAATCGCCTCGCCAACGAACATAAATGCGCCCCTTCAGAGATTGTCCGTGCCGTTCCCTTCCTCCCCCCTTTGTGCATCTCTTCTTTCTGTTCGTTCCGCGACTTCTCCGACGTACTTCTAGCCGCTGGCGGTCGAAGTGATTTTTCCTTTCCACTGTCACGCCTTTTCTCCGACCTAGCTCGCGCTGCTTGCATGATTCCGACGTCCCTCCCCTCCACCCCCTTCCTTTTGCGCTCTTACTGCCAGCCCACCGGCTTATATCGAGGAGAGTCCGATCGACGCACCCCCCTTTTTCATATTCCCACTGATTCGGTTCGGATCGCTTTTGGAGCGCGATGACCTTCTGGTTTTTCTTTTTGCTTTCCAGCCCTGCGCCTCTGGTCCGGGCTTTCACTCTGGGGTGCACCACGCTGATGTAGCAAGAGGGCCGGTGCACGTGAGCACGGTGTTGATCCTCTCCCCGTCCACCTTTCCAGCTCCCCCTCTTTGTAGTCCGCGAGGGTATACGCCGGCATCTGACGCTTGGCCAGAGCGCTGCCCGGAAGGGAGTTATAATTATCTTCACATTGCAGCGTTGATGCATCGGTCATCTTTTTCCTGGTTCCCGTCTTTTTTTCAAATTTTTGTCGAAGTTCTCTTGGTTCGTCTTCATTAAGCTGGAGTCGGCGATCTCCTGGACTCTCCGCTCACAGCTGTCATGCATAAGTGCTGCTTACTCTTCTTCCGCCCGGCACTTTTCTTGCGCTGTGCTTAGACTTTCCGTCTCAGTATGTCGCACGAGCTTGGAAAACGTCCGACTTTTATGAATCGGGACCCTTCACCGTACGTTTCCAGACCCGCATGCCGGGGTCTTTCTTCCTTCTTTTATCGTCTTCCCCCATCGGCACCTCCTAGGCATCAAGTACTTCTCGGTTTGCCCTAGGTCTCCCCTTCGGTGAATTCCGATACGCGATCCTTAGCAAGGTTCCCTCCTCACCATAGTACATTCTGCTGGATCGCTCTTTCCTCTTTTGATCCCGTTGGGGGGAGCCTTATCAGATTGCACCTTTCCAACGGTCGTGCGTGCGACGCCTTAATGTTCAGTTACCTCCCCCCCCCCTCGATCTTTCTTTCTCTCCCTCCTTTCCCAGTCCTTTATCCTGGAAAGAGAAATCGCGCAGCGCTGCCACGGAACGGCTAATCTGCGAACTTCGAAGAATTCTTAGCTTTTTCCCCGTTTTTTTCCCTTGGCCCCTCCCTTCCTCTCTTCCCACCCTTCAGCCGTCATCGTGGAAACGTCGTCGTTTCTTTCGTGCACTCTTCTCCCGCCCCCGTGTCTTGCTCCCTTTTCCGCGCACTCCCTGCCTGGTTCCTACTTCGTTTTTTGCCCAAAAATTTTCCCTCATCCGTTTGTTGAGAGAGATCACCCCTTAAATCCTTCTCCCTTTTTGGTCTTTCTTTAATTCCCCACCACGTGAAGTGACTGGCGGCCGCCTTTGCAGATACCTGCAAACCACTTCGTACCTGAGCCTTTTGTCGTTCCGTTAGGGCAATCCGCAACTCCTTTCCCTGAGTGCGAGGATTTTTGCTGCAGTTCTGAGGCCGTTTCGTGCAGCGCTGCCTCCTCTGGATCGTGGCGACTGGAAAATCGTCTTTCTGCGGACCTTTCATCTTCGTAGGACTCCTTCGATGCTCCTCAAAGCGCTTTTTACCTTTGAAGTGGCTGGCGGTCCAAGTTCGAGACCAACTTTTAGCGCGAAGCCATTTTCAATGATTTCCTCAGAACCTTGGAGCCTTTGCCATGGTCCCCTTTCTCTATCTCCCAAAAATCCCCTTTTTGTGTCTACTGTCGGAACGAGTCAAGGACTGATGGCGCTGCTTTTCAGATCACGATTCACCCGCGCACAGCAGGCCTGCTTTTCTTTTCCTCGAGCCCCTTGCCTATTCTTAGGCGGACGTTTCCACGGCGACCGGTCAGGCGCGACGGATCAGGCGACCGAATCAGCGCGGTAGGTCGGTCCGAGCACCTCCCTTTCCCCTTCACCTTTTCCTCCTTTCTTTTATCCAGTTTTCTATCGCGCAGCGTGCCGCCCAACTGACGCGGCCCCCGTCTTAGTTCGTCCCTTGATCTTACGTTGACTTCCCCGATCAGCGTCTCCCTCTGCATCCTTCCCTGTCTCGTCGGTGCGACTCGAGATGTGCCTAAGATATCAACATTTTAAATGCCCCTCCTCGACCAACGATTCTTTTTTGATGCTAACGTGTCTCGATCCCCTTCCCCTCTTCGTCGCTTGCCCTTCTTTTTTTCCTCTCAACCTTCCAGCGAGTGCCCCGCCGTGGCTTTGTTAGGCAACCAAGTCCGTGTTTCCCCTTGTGAAGATCAAAGATTCGTTTTCTACCTCAAGCCCCGGCCCCCCCCACCCGTTCGCCCGTCACGTTGCTCACCGCGCCCGCTCCTCGATGAAGGTTGCTGATTAAGGAGCGGGTAGGATCCCATATAGTCCGCCCCTTTTCTGGAATTCTTCCTCGCCAGTTTTTCAATGCTTTCTTTTTTTCTCCAGGCGCCCGCAGCGCTAGGCTCCTGTCTGGCGATTGACGGGCGCGATTCTCGACTCGACCGCGGCGATTTTTGACTTTTCCGGTTTCTCTCGCTACCCCTCTTCCTTCCGCCCCACGCGGGGATGAATTTTGTTCGGCCTTTTTTTCAGTTTAAGCGGTGGCCAGTTCTCATTAGGTGCCCAGCGCTTCGCAAGTCTGCTGTCTTTATATATTTGATGCGCGACTACCCCTTGTAATCGCGTCTTCGAACTCTTTCCCATGTATGTGCCAGGGTGCGCCCCTTCTTCTCGACATCGGGCATAGATGGGATATTACATTCAGGGAGCGCCCCCGTGGAGATTTCGATGAGAGCTAGCCTCTTTGATTTCTCGACCACCTCGGCCCATAATTCCGCGACCAGATGGTATTTAGGAGATAGAGACTCCAGCTCGCCCCTTGGACTTTTTTTTCCTCCTGACCATCTTTTTTTTCCGAAGATTCGGTCGGCTTCTTTCTTGCTGGAACAGTGATGACGAATAAAGAGCAATGGGTTGCGACGCATAGCTAGATTGACCAGGATACTAAGGTCTTCTTTCCCCCTTCTGCCGGATTCCCCGCTGGTTTTCCCCTTTCCTCCTCGTTTGATCGACAGGTCGAAGACTTGATCATGTCGTCCGGCCGGAAGTTTGCAACCTCATTGATCTCCTTCTCCAAAGCCAGTTCCCTCCTGTTATCCCGTCTAAAACACGTCCGCAGAGCGGCGACGTGATGGAATTAACAGCGCTTGCCCTTTTTGGCTTAGTTTTTTTAGTCCTCGTCGTTTTGATGCCCCCTCGTTGAAGAGTCTTCTTCTTTTGAGACCCTGTGTTTTTTTCTTCGTATGACCTCCCCGTTTTTTTTGGGCGCTCGAGTCGAGGGGCCGACGCTTATTGAATGGTTACTGTTTTTCCATCCTTGCCCCTTCTTGTTACTTTCAATCTTATGACGTTGGTCTCTTCGGGATCCAGAGATAGATCGGAAGCACCAAATGTTTCTAAGGATATCCTAGCTTTATCTATCTCGCACGTCTCCGACTGGCTTTGTGACGGTTTCGCGCGAAACCTCCGCGCTCGTTCCGACGCAGGGTCTGAGCTTTGTAGGATTCGCCGCCCCTGACAAGCCGCCGTGTTCGCTAGACCCTCCCGGATCGCGCCTTCCGCTTCCCCCTCCCTCTTCCGCTCCGTCTGTGTCGCCATGAACTTGGCGTAAGCCTCTTTACCCGCTGGGAATCAAGCTGAAGGCGGCCACCCTCTGCAGACGTCGTTGACAACGACTTCGTTGCGGTGCATGAACGAGGATTTTGTAGGACAACTCCCCTCCCCCCGTCCCCCCGCCCTACTGCTGCGCTTTCCCGTTGAAATAAACGCACCGGTTTTTTTTCCCCCCGGCCGTGGGATAAGGCGGCGCCGGCGACGCCTTAGGGTCATGAAATTTCCCGCAGGTTCCGCCCCTCCTTTTACCCCCCTTTTTTTTTTTTATCATGGACTTTCCCTCTCGTTGCCGCGAATTGAGGTCTGTTGTGCGGCGTTCGGCGCCGCGCTGCCTGATTCTATGAAGGGGGGAAACCCCGGTGGGTTTCTGGATAACTCGCTAGGTTTTGGGTGTTTAAATGGAATGTAAGACTCCCCTTGCTCTTCTAAAATCCAGCACTCCTGTGCCGACGGCAACCTGCAGTTTACGGCGGCTTCGGCAAGCTTATCCCCCCAGGATCGCATTCCAATTAAGCGAGAGCCGCGCGCCATTTTTTTCTGGCTTCCCTCTGCGCTTCCGCGACGACGCAATGTTTAGGGACACCCGGCATCGCTTTTCCCTTTTAGCCCCCGGTCCTCTTATTCTCTACCTGTTTTCCCTTTCCGCTTGTTTTTTTGCGGCCGGCGGCGACTCAAAGAGAACTTCCAGGGCTGCGCGCATTGACTCCTCCAGCCTGTGATGATCGGGTTTTAACCGCTCGCTCTCCTTGCGCGCTGCGATCGGCGCTCCTCGCTGCCCTTCCCCTTCATGCAGTTAGAAGCGCGGGACCGTCCTTTACTCAAAAAGTAGTTACGACGTAGCTTTGGGGTTGCCTATCCTTTATTGTTCTGCGCATCGTTCCCTGTTCAGCTTTTTTTTCCCCCTCCGGCCTCGCGGGTGCGGCTTCCGTCAAGGTATTAAAGGTCGATGCGATGGAAGGCGGTCGGTGAAGGCAGGAAGTGGAGACTTTGGCGGACGCGTTTTTTTTTTCCGATTCGTCCCCGTGGCATCTGGCATCTTTTGCAGGGATTCCGGATCTTTTTTTTTTTTACTTTTCAAGCTTGGTAAAAGTCTTCGACCTTGGCCTATCTTCCTCTCTGATAGTGATTGCGGAGCCCTTATGAAATAATATGCTTCACTTGAGTATCTAGGCGTCCCCCCCCCCTTTCTTTACTTTTTCGCCTCGGCTTTGCACAAGTTCCGATACCTAAAGCTCGTACGACAGCCTCGTTGCATGGCGGCGTGCCTTCTCCCCTAGTCTGTCGATTTTCCTTCTCGTCGCCCACGACACCTCTACGATGGTCGTTTTTACCCCTCCACGCCCAGTCGGTCTCTGCGTGGTAGCTCTTCACTTAGGCTCGACGATCTTGTAGAGTTGCGCCAGATAGAAATATATGCCAATTATTGAGTTGCGCATGCGATATCTCTTTTCTTTCCTCCGTTCTTCCCTCCTCTCCTTTTTCCCGTTACTTCCGAAAGCGACTGTCTGCCGTCTCAATGCAGACTTTTGTCCTTGTTGGGCCACAAGGGCTAACTGCCCCTGATTTTTGATGTCACAGGGTGAGCGAAAGCTCTCCCTCGTCCTTCTATCTCGGGGTTTCGTTCCTCTTCCGCCGTCTTTTCTTTTCCTTTTTGCTTGCCCTTTTTTGCGACGGACGGATCTCTTTTAATGTCTCCAGTCACAGCTCAGCGCTGCGCTTCTAGACTGACCCTCGAATGCATGTCGAGGCTAGGTCGCGCACCTTTTTTCCCCGCTTTTGTCCCTATCCGATCCCTCCTTCAACTTCTCTCACTTCTTCTGTTATGATCTATTAAGTCTGGAGGCGGAAGGAGTGTTCATGGATGCGCCTTTTGCGCGTGCACCGCGTGATCTTGACATCCTTTGGCCCCTGCTTTTTTTTTTTTTTTTTTTTTTTTTTTTTTTTCCGCGACGCCGCCATTAGGGGGGGCCCCCGCGCGGAGTGACAGGTTGTAGGAAGCGGTTTCCTTCCAGCTTTTTGGGCGGACTCGTCCTCAGAGGCCGTCCCCCCCTGCATCGAGATTGGCCCGCGTTGTTGGGTGAGACTGACCTTCAGTCCGATAGAAATGAGGCTCCTATATGCCGCTCCTCGCTTCGTCGGGTCCTTCGGTTTTTCCCTTTTTCTTCCGGTTTCGGGGGGTGCGTCAAGATGTGGAGCGATTGGAGAGCGCCCTTTTTTCTTGATAACGCTGCCCTCAACTCCCTCCTTTGATTTCGTTTTTCCCCTTCTAGTCGCGTTCCAGTCTTCGCCCTGATAGGCACTCTGTAGCGGTCGCATTGGACCGACTATAGAATAGGGCGCGACCCTCCCTCCTTTGGCCGGCTTTCCGGCGTCCTTTTAAGCTCCCTCATTTTTCCCCTTCATTTCCCCAGTTGCTCATATCTTTCTCGGTTGGGCAGTAGTCCCCTTGCCCCGGGAAGGTGTTATGCGATTACCGATTTACTACGCGAATTTAAGCATGGCGCTGTCTTCCTGCCTTCATCTTCTTAGCGTTCCCCGTTTTTTTCTTGAGCGCGACCTTCTTCATCAACCCGTCGCTTATTCGGAATGTCTCAGGACCCCTCGTAGATAGTGTCATTTTCCCCCTTCGAGTGCCAGTCGCCTGCCGGCCCCTCTTTCATCGTCTTCCTCCTTTCCAAATCATCCGGTGTCCTGCGTTTGCAATCATCTCAAAGAAGGGATTCTATTCCCGGTCTCACCCCCATAGGCCAAGGGTTCGCGTACAGGTTGTTGGCCAGAGTGGCTTTTCATGCAGCTTCAACTCGGCTCCAGCTCCTTCACGTTTCTTGGTGAGACTAGCCACAATCGTCTTCGTTTGCACTCTCTCTTTTTTCCTCTCCCCCTGTTTTTTTTTGTCTTTCTGTTTTTTGCAAACTCATTCTCCCTGCGCATGTGCTGCGGTCAAGCGCCCACCATTTGTTCCGCGGTATTTGCACCTGAAGTAACCCTCCCCCCCGTTCTGCCCCCCCCCTTCGTACCTTGCTCCCCCCAAAGTGGGAAGCGTCTCCATGGCGGCAAGGCAAACGTCTCCCACAGCCTTCTTGCTGTTGCCGGCTGAGCCCCTGGTATCTAGTTGGCAGTCCTCCTTTTCGCGCTCTGTTATATCGCGCGCATTGAACTAAGGTTCGAGGAAATATCTCGAGTTCTTCGAGTTCCTTTAAGAAAGGCGAGCCCCCGCATCCTTTTCCAGTTTTTGAGTGGATTTTGTTTTCTGAGCTTTCCTTCTTTTTCCAAAACTGTATCTCTCCTGAGTAAGGGTGATCCAGCGACATATTGGGATTGGAAATTGTCTTACGTTGATTCATCTTTCTAGTCATTTTCTCAACCGCATATTTCCCTAGGTTGTTCTATGAGCAACCAGAGAAGAATGTTATGTTTTCGTTCTTGCACTGGTCTGGATCGCGACACTCTCCCCCTCCTTCCGACTTCCCCCTTTCCCCCCTTTTTTTCCTCCTGACGGGCGCCGTATCTCGGACGTCCAAGTCGAACTGCGACTGGCGGAAGAGAAGGGCCAGCATTACGCGCTCGACGGTCAGAAGCAGTCCATCCAGCCCGTATTTTACCCTGTTCATCCTTTTTGTCTCAGCTCTTAA
>Ga0179593_1631895_pt1 | contig 16423 bp, 23 predicted proteins | sample CZODoug2_1_08_16_FD_185931 | JGI IMG/M metagenome (GOLD analysis project Ga0179593, IMG submission 185931) | Vadose zone soil fungal communities from Angelo Coast Range Reserve, California, USA - CZODoug2_1_08_16fungal (PacBio error correction) | ecosystem: Environmental > Terrestrial > Soil >... | reverse complement strand
AACCTTCCTGGTCTCCAGGTCTTTCTTTCCCCTTTTTCCTTACAGGCGCATTCGAACACGAACTTTGGGTCTCCCCTTCCGATACGTCATAATTTCTCTTTTCTATCTCCCCCCCCCCGACTCTCTCCCCCCTTTTTTTCCCCTGCTCGAGGGTTCTTTCTCTTTACGTTCTTCTTTCAGCCGATTCTTTTTCCAAGAGTCAACCCCTCCCCCCGCTCTTTTTTCTCCTTTTTCCTAAGAGCCGGCCAAGTAACGTCCTTGCGCTCCGCCCCACCTTTTTTTTTTGGGCAATGACGTTGCGGGCGTGTTTTATCGGGGGATGCGGCTTTTTCTTTTTCTTCTGACCCACCCTGCCGCCAATACCCCCCTTGGTTTGCCGTACAACTTTCTCTCCATGACTTTTTTTTCCTCGGCAATTGAAAGCGTCGAGAACCTCTTTTCCCCGCCCAGTGGAGCTGTCCCCCCTTTTCCCGCTTTTCCGCGCAACTGCCGCTTTTCCCTTTTCTTTTCCATCGAGGACGCGGATACACTCTTCTTTCCTTTGTTGTGTTTCTTTATCTCTTTGGATGGCGAGCAGGGTCGCGCGCTTTCTATTTTTTTTAGGATTCGCGAGGCCCTTTTTTTTCCGCCTTTTTTGTTTTGACGAGTTTTTTCGACTCTTGTCACTTTCTCTCTCTCTCCTGATCGAAGCCTCGTCTGCTTTGTTATTCCCCCCCTTTTCCCCGTCCCATCATGGAAGCAAATTTGCCTTCTTCCCTTTCAATTCCCTCTGCCTTCCGTAACATCCCCTTTGATTCCCTCTTTCCTTACCTTTACTTTATTCATTAAACCTCGTTCTCTTTTTGCCCAACCGCCTTCCATTTTTCTTTACTTTCCACACCTTTTATACCCCGTCCCTCATCTCCTCCTCTTACTTCCCTCATCCCCTCCATTTTCTCTCTCCCTGTTCTTCCCCTCTTTTACGTTGCCCCTTTCTCCTTTCTTCCTTATCCTACGTTTATCTCGTACATTCCCTCTTTCCCCTCCCTTGTTCTATACACCACCATTTTCTATCTTTTTTTGTTTTGCTTAACCCTTTATAGTTTTCTTTTATTATTATACTTCCTCCTTCTTCTCTCCGTCTCCTGCTTCCTAAATTCCGTACCATCATGCATATTTTTGTTTTTGCTTCTGACCCGCTCCGTCCGCCCCCCTCTCCTCTACCACTCGCTGTTCTTTTCACTCCATATTCCCTTCTCCCTCCCTACTCCTGTCTTTTCTCGTCCACCCATTTCCTTCCCTTTTTAACCTTTTATTTTACCCCCCTCCTCTTCTTCACTCCTTTTTCCTCCCTCCCTTTCTCCCATTAGTGTTTGTTCATTCCTATCCTCCCCCCCCCCCTGTTCCCTTTTTCTTTTTTTTACACGTCCTCTGCCTTTTTCCTCTACCACCCCTTCTTCCTTACACCCCTTTCTTCCTACCAAATTCTCTCTTCTTTCCTACCCCTCCCCATTCTCATCCCTCCCTCCACTCGTTCTCCCCCTTCTGGTTCGCCCTTCTCCACCGTTTCCTCCCTGACACTTGCTTCTCCGCACTGCCCCGCTCCCTTCCCGGCAGGGCCCAAAAAAAGCTCTACTTTTCTTTCTCCTTAACCTGATCCCCTTCCTTCTCCTTTGCGCGTTAGATTTTCCATTTGCCTCCGGATTCTCTGTTCTTGTTCTTCCTCTGGAAGCGGGCTGATCTTTTTTCTTTCCGGTGGTCCTCTTTCTCCCCGGACCCGCGAGCAGGGCCCTTTTCCGTACACTGGTCCTTTTCCTTGGCCGGTCGAAGTCTTTCTTGTATTATGAATGGATCGTGCTTCCTTTCCTTCTGCCCGAAACTTCCTTTTTCGTTTTCGTATCATATTGAAACCCCCCCCTCCTCTACGGACTTTTTGCCATTCCCCCCCCCTTTCCGGTCCCCTCACCTGCCTTTTTTCGACGACCAGCCGAGCTTGGAATTCCGGCGGCTCTTTTTTTCGGGAGCGCAGCAGCTTCCCTTTCCCAAGTTCCCTTCTGAGAATGTCATGCGTTCTGCGTGTTTCCCCCCCGTAGAGATGCATTCCATCTCCTCCCTCTAGATTTTTCTTTTCTTTTTGGCATGCGGGAGCTTTGATGGGACTCCCTTTCCTGTCCTGAGCGCGAGTTCCTGCCCTTGCCTCGATACCGGCGACGCTTTTTTTCCCCGAGCCCCGTCTGTACCTTCCCTCCCGGTACGGAAAAGCGCGTTTATAGCGTGGTGCTTTCCTTCTGAGGCGTTTGACTGTTTTTTCTTATATCGCGAAACGTGTCGGGTTCCCTTTTATAAGCGTTGTCTTTCCACAGGTGAGGTTGTTGGCTTTTTTTTTTCCAGCGCTGAACGCCCGATCAGCTCAGCGCTTCTACCAAACGGATCGCTGTAGGGGTCCTCCCAGCCATCGTCTCTCTCTCTGTAAATAGTATATTGGCCGTCCCCTTGTAAGTACCCCCCCCCCCCCCGTCTGCGGCCAGGCATTCCCCCGACGCGAGAAAGAACCTCCAGGACATGATGTGCATTATTTTTCCTTTCTCCGGGTCCCCTTTTATTTTTTTCTGCATCTTTCGCGATTCTCGCAGATTGGACTGTCGCGATCCTTCTCTGGGACAAGTTGTTCCTTCTCGGAGCCTTCCTCTTTAGGTTCTTCCGTGCCAATCTTCTTTTTCTTTTCTAACGATGCGGCTTTCGACCTCTTAAGCGAGGATGTTCTTGTTTGCTTCTTGACTTTTCATGTGCGTTGCGACCCCCCTGCAGGGGCAATATCTCCTCCAGCGGCTCCTCGTTTCTCCGAGACAGGCGCTTTTTCCTCTCAGATCTCATTTCCCCGTTTTCACAAACCACGGCTTTTTTGGGCCCGGGCTTTTTTTTTTCAAAGCTCCCTCTCTTAGCGGCGAAATGTCTCTCCTCTCCATCCCGCGCCCCTTTTTTTTCGCTCTGTTGCCGCTTGAGTTTCCTCAGGCGTTGAGCCCTTCTTCTTTGATTTTTTTCGCACTGCAACCGTTTTTCTCTCTGATAGAGCCCCTTTTCGTTCTCTCCATTTTTTGTGGTGGCGGCGTTCCTTCCTCCTGTGGAAGGGTTTTATGAGACGTGCGTTTTCCTCCTTCGCCGCCACGATGAAATAGTTTTTTCCCTTCCCGAGAACTCTTCCGATTTTCCTGACCCTGTTTCGCTACTGGGGTCGTCCCCCCTTCGAAGAGCGATGAGTGCTACCTTTTCAGTGACGAGTTTTCGTTCCCCACAATTCCGCAGACTCCGGCCCTTTTTTTTTAGTGACGCCCTTTGCCCCCTACTGGAGTGGATGGCCGAGTGGCCCCTTCCCTTCAAAACCCTTCCTCTTCTTTTTGACCATTAGTTTGTCTTCCAAAGGCCCTCTTGGTTAGGCTTTTCTCGTCCTTTCCCAACCACAGCGTAATTTCTCCTATGCAGAACTTTTTTTCCCTCCCCCGCTCTTCTTTTCCTCATTTTTTTTTAGAGAGCTTCCGCTTATCCTAGCAACCGACCCTTTTCCTTGGCCCTTACGATGTGTTTTCGATAGGGTCCAATTTCCCCTTCTTAGCGATTGGAGGGTGTTTTTTTGGACGAGCCCTTTTTTAGTTTGCACGATTTCTTCTTCTGAAGCGAAGGGCCCCTTTTCTTGCCAGCTTCCCCGCATTCATAGCCTCCCTGGTACGAGGCTTTTTCTTTCTTTTTTCTTTTTAGGGCTCTTTTCACTTTCAGAACGTTTCCTTTCCTTCGGCGTCCCCCTTTTTGCACTCTAAGGTTGCTCGCCTCCCAGGTAGAGCCCTTTTCTCTTCAGTTTTTATCTCCTCTTCCCTTCGACGATGGCATCGGTGGAGGAGAGTTTTTCCCCGTATACTCCTTCTTTTTTTTTGATTCAACATGGAGTTGAAGCCAGGGTTCCTTCCCCCCCCCAGGATAATTTTTTTTTCTTTTCGTGACTGTCCGATCAGCGGAATATTCCTTTTTCTTTGCCTTCCCACCGAATCTTCGCGGAGACTCCCCCACGTTTAGTTTTTTGCAAAGAATGTTCTTTTTGGTCTTTTTCTTCATTCTTTCCCAGGTAGTTTCTTCTCTTTGCCCGTTGCCGCGCACCCCCCCGAAGGCCAGGGACGCATCGTTTTCGGGGCTCTCCCACCCCTCCCTTTCCCAACTTTTTCGGCGCCCCCTCGTCCTTGCTAGGTCAGATCACGGGGACTTCTTTGCAGAAGTACCGTTCTTTTTCTCTTTGTCTCTTAGATCCATTGCTGACCCCCCTCAGATCGACTTCTTCGCAACCCCCCTTCCCCCCCCCGATTTCCCCCGTTAGCTCCTATCAGTCGTTTCCCCCCCGTAAGCGGCTTTTTTTTTTTTTGAACTTAGAAGGCGCCCCCCTCGCCGGCCTGATTGCTCGATTCAACTGTTTTCCCTTCCCGAGCGCATACGGAGCTTCCTTTTCCCAATTCTTCCCGCTAGATGAGCGGACCTTTCTTTTTTTCCGGATCGTTATTCATCCCCTCCCCCCATGCACTCATGGCAGGTTTAGTTTTTCGTGTCCCTTTGCTGACTGGCGGTCTTTTTTGTGTCCTCTCTCTCGGGCCAATATCCCGAAGCAATGCGGGCTTTCTGGCTTCCTGACCTTTTTGAGGAATTCAGTTCTCTTTCTCTTGAAGCTCCTTTTTTTTGCTTTTCAGATCACCACCCCTTCCAACAAACGCATCTTTTTTTTTTGCCGCCCGCGCTTTCTCCCTCCCCCTACGCATGGAACACGACACGTTGTTTGTCCACCATTTTCCCCCCCCTTCTTGGCGCGTTCCGTGACATCACCCCTTTTGAAAATGCGCGCGTTTTCTTGACCATTTTCCCCCTCCTTTGCTCGGAGCTCTCCGTAGTTTTTGGATTTCGGACGCGCATCAACTTCCCTTCTTCGTCCAATCCGCCCTCCTTTTTCCCGCATGCCCCCTTTCGTTCTCTATAGAGTAAAAACCGGGATCTCTTCCTCCATCGCGATTTTTCCTCATCTCGTTGCCTGGATCTTCTCTTGCACGGCCGAGGCCTCTTCGCTGCGCCCCCCCCTTTTCCTACTCGAGCAGGCTTCCTTCCAGAGCTCGGCGGGTTTCATTTTTTTCCCTTTTCCGGACGCCTTTTCTGCCTTCTTGACGAACGGGCTACGGTCCGGAGAGTCTCTTTATACCGAGCCCACTCCCCCCGCAACTACGTTGCTTTTTTCGCGTCCCGTCCCCTTTCCTGCTTCTGGCCTTGAGACCACCTCTCAGATCGTCCCAGTCGTTGCCTTTGGTTTTTGTTAGCTGAGAACCGGGCCCCTCTTCCGAGAAGCTTTTTTCCTCCTAACTCAATTTAAGCCGCCCCTTTCTCAAGAACGATACGTAGAACGCTATTCCTTTTTTTGACTAAGTTTGTCTTTTGGCATAGATCTTGTTTGTGGGCTTTGCGGGGGGCTTTTTTTTCCCTTTTATTGGCGTTTGTTTGCCATGGATGGACGGGCCTGCTCAGCGTGGTGCAGTACAATTTTTTTTCCCACTTTTCGAGCTGCGATATTTTTTTTGAGGCCATTGGACAGCGTCGACTCCTCCCCAAAGTGGTTTTTTTTTTCTTTCCCATCGCTGCTAACTGCCAGCCGCGAGCGCCTCTTTCATCTCTCTCTTTCCTCCTCCCTTTTTTTTCGATTGTCCTTTCTTTTTACTTTTCGCGCGATTCCGGTGCGCGCGCATTTTTTTTGGACGCGGCAATCCCCCCTTCCTTTTCATTTTCGATGAAGGCCCTCTCCCCGACCCTCGCAGCTCGGAAAAGTCATGTCGTTTCTTCCTTCCAACACAGCGCTTTTTTCTTTCATCCCATCCATGGAAGCAAAATTCCTTTTGCCTGCAGCCCTTTTTCTCTTTCCCCAAGCCTCAGCATTGGGGCGTTTTCCCCCGAGTCACAACGAGTGAAGGTTACTGGCTTTTTTTCCCCCTGTATTCGTGACTCGGCAGTTTTTTTCTTGCGGCTGTGTTTGGGGCAGCGGGTCTTTTTTTTTTTCCGTTTAGCTGCGTTGAAAACCCCGGTTTTAGCAGGACATTCCCTAGCTTTCTTTCCTTTCCAAAGGCAGAAGTAGATGGGTTTTCGTTTCTTATGATTTTTTTTACCTTTTCCTCCCGAATGTGCGTTTCTCGCGTACCTATTGAAAAAACAAACCCTTTTCCCGGAGACCTTTCTTTCCTTTTCCCTCCCCTATCGTCGGACCGGTTGAAACCCCGTGAGTTTTTTTCTCTGATACTGGAAGGCTTCCTTACTTCTTCTTTTTTGGGAGCTCACCACGGCGCCTCCCCTTCCCTTTTTTTTGCGATCAGATAGTTTCCGCTGGGGCTCCTTGTTTCGCAGAGGAATTTTCCCGTCTTATAGCTTTCCCCTGTCGATTCCCTTGCGGATGGTCTTTCCCCGAAATTGATGCGCTCTTTCTGAATTCCTTCCTCTTCCCTCTCCTTGGTACGAGGTCGATGTGGGCGCCTAGCCCTTCTGTTGGTACACTCTTCCCTTCCCCCCCATTTTTTTTGAGCATCCGCGATGCAAGGCGTCGGTTTTCTTCGGATCTCGCTCCAAGTGTAGGGGTTTACTCCTAAGCGGTTTTCCCCTTCCGTTCCTGTTTTTTTCCTTCCATGCGTGGTCAGCGCTGTCCTTCTTCTCCTTTTCCAGCGGCCTCGAAATCAAGGATGCCGCTTTTTTTCCTAAGCCCTTCCTTTTTCTCTTACCCTCCTTACTGAAAGGGTCAGTACAGGCATTTTCCAGGGCTCCCCCCGACTCTTCCCTAATGCAACCGCTGTCTTTTGTGACAGTTTTTTTTTTTTTCCCTCGTCCTGCCCCCAACTTCCATTTTTTCGCGCGAAATAGAGAGCCTATTGTCCCTCCTCTGGATGAGAATCGGCTCTTTCCAGTTTCTTCTCTTGGGCGCCGGCCTCTTTGCCTTCAGGTGCGCGGCGAAGGTTCTTTGCGGCCGACCTTCTCACCTCTGAGGATGGTTCTGCCTTTTTTGAGTTGTCTTGGGCTTCGTCCAACTCCGTCTTCGAGTCTGCGACAATAAGCCGATCTTCCTTGCGCTTCTCTCTCCCTTTTTTTCTGAAAGAGCGGCGAGGACGCTTGATGCTCATTTTTACCTTTTTTTTTTTTTGCGGTTTTTTGGCTTTAGTGTTGTTGCGCGCTGTTTTTTCCCGCGACGCCCACGGCTCTTCGTGCAGAGCGCCCAGGGCGTCCTCCAGGCTTGCAGAGCGAAGCGGTTTGCCCCGATTCTCTTTTGGCCGCAAACCCGGCTTTCTCTTTTATCGAGCAGACCCTGTCAGCGTTTTTCCTCCACGCCTTTCTTTGCGTTCTTTAAAAGCAATGGGGATTTTTTTATTTTCCCTGAATTTCTTCTTTTTCCTTCCTTCTGTTTCGCCTCCCCTCTTTCCCGTCGAGGTTAATGTATTTTTGCACTTCTCCTCCCAGAATGCCTCTTTCGCGTCTTTTTCCTTGACACGGGGCGTATCACCCCTTAGAGGAGCGCCTTATTGCCTCCTCTTCTTGTGTTTTGCGGCCCCCCCTTCCGGTCCGGTACATCTATGTGCGCCCCCCTTCGACGTTGTCTTCTTGAGATTATTTTTTCCGCGATTCCCCCTTCCGTTTCCCACTTTCGAGGAGAGGTGCCCTTCCCTTCCCGAGCGGACCCTTTTTTGGCCACCCCTCCCCTCCCCTCTCCTGGAATAGCATGGTCCCAACAGCGTAAGGCAAGGCGCCCTATGCTCCCTTCTTTGGTAGAGATCTCCTCCTCTTTTTTGTTTTTTTGAGCTAGTACACGCCCGCCCATAGGCGAGAAGTAATCGTTTGGGTTTGCCCTTTCCTGGACTCACCGATCTTTTCGGTTGGAAGCTGCCCCTTTTTTTCGCGGCGGCTTCCCTTTCAGTAATGTTTCCCGTTTCTCTCCTTTTTTCTTTGTTTTTGACGAGGTCCCTTCGGCCTCCCCCTTCTCATTTACCCCTTACTTAGAACGAGTTTTTCCCCCCCTCTGTCCGCAGCACGGAGGCTCTTTTTGCCCCGCACTTCCACTCGACCTCATCTTTTTTTTTCGTCGCTCCTTTTTTCATTCGCTTGCCCTTTCGCGCAACTCGCTTTTTCGTCGGCGGCAGTCGGCGCTTTTCGAGGTAAAGGAACCCGACTGTTTAGGCTCCTTTCTCCCTTCGTTCTCCTCATAGGCAGGTCCCACCTGCTTTTCTTGGCGAACGCCACAGCATATTTTTTGCCGCTCCTTTTCTTCGCCCGACAGCGTCTCTTTTTGCGTGCTCTTTTCCCGATCAGCGAGCTCCAGACTTGAGAAGATCGCGCGTCCCCCCTTTCATCTCCTGGGTTTTTTCCTTCTTCTTTTTCTCGGCTCTTTCCTCTCCCCCACGAAGCGCCAGGGACGCAGGTTTGTTTTTCCTCTCCCTGAAAAAAATGAGATAGATGTGTTCGGCTCCCGGTAAGCTTTCCCTTCTTCCCCCCCTTTTGCCGACTCCGGTTTTGTCGCAGACTTCTCTCTCCCATCGCTGTCGAAGAAGGACCCCCAATACCCCTCTCTCCTCAGAGGTTCCTAGTCTTGTCGCCAGTCCCTCCCCCTTTTCGAGGTCTCCGGGCCAGCTGCGGTGAATTTCTCACTCCCTCCCTAGCCGAGATAGCCCCCTGGGCCCTTTTCTCTCTTTTTTTTTTAGTAACTTCGAAGCCACCCTTCACGACCGATTCGAGCGCGCCCTTTTGCGCCCGTGGCATCGGTTTTAAGAGCAAACAACCTGCTTGTGCGCGGGTTTTTTTCTCGGGGCATGGCACGTCTTTTGTTGTGCGTGGACGTCCTCGTGACATTACCTTTCCCCTCCCTTTCTTAGATGATGGATTTTGCGACACGTACAGTTTTTCTATTTTGTGCTCCTTCCGTCTCTTGCCGAAGGGCATGGTGTTTCATCCCGAACTTATTCCCCCCCAACTTTGGGCTCCCTTTCTTCTGTTTTCCATGACGCCATGGACCTCTTTGAGCGAGATCGTCCCCTCCCCTCCCTTCCTTACTTTCCCGGGCATAGAGTTAAGTCCCTGTGGACTCTTTTGGACCAAACTGGTACAGCCGTTTTCTACACTACTCGTCGCCGGGATCGATCCCCCTCCCGGCGGCTCCCTCTTCATCAATGTAGGAGGGTCTTTTTCCCGAAATCCCTTTTGCAATTTGGGGTCTGTTTTTTCCCCCCCCCTTCCACGGTTGCGTGCGACTCCTGGATCGATGATCTGTCTATGAGGACTCTTCCATAACGAATCACCTTTTTCCTCTCACCTGGCCTTCATCTTCTCCTTTCCTTCGCTCCCTCGGCGCCAGATCCCCCTCATCGACCCGCCCTCTTTCCGGCGCGCCTTGCCGCCCTGCATTTTTCCTTTGAGGGACCCTTCCCTACTTGTCCCCGGAGATTCTTTTTTGTTCACTTTTCTTTCCTCCCCTCCCGAAAACTGAAAATTACCCTTACGTCACTTTCTCTCCCAGTCAAATACGCGCGCTTCCCTTGGTTCTCCTCTTTTCCCTGGCACTCCCTTTTTTTCCTTCCTTCTGCCGGCCAATGCTGCTTCAGCAGCCCGCTGCTTTCCCCATCCCCTCCCAGCAAGAAAGCGCCAGTCTTTCCTTCCGTCGACCCTCTCGCCCCCACTTTTTGACGGTTACTGCCCGCCCCCCCGTCTTTTTTTGGGGGCCATGCGTTGCCGGTTTTTTTTCGCAACCTTTTTCCCCCATTTTCCCTCTTTAAGGAAAGGCAGCCCCCTTTGTTTCGTACCCCTTTCTCTGTGAGCTTTCCTACGGATGGATCTGTCTCCTTCTCATTGACAGGTACGAATGAACAGGCCCCCAATTTTCCCTCTGCTTTCCTGAATCCATAGCGAGAAGCCTTCCAAGCTTTTTCCCTCCTTTTTAGCATCCTTCATCCCCCTCCGTTTTTTTTTTTTGAGAGAGTTGATCTCGGCAGGTTTTTTTTTCCTTGTTTTTTCGCTATGGAGTTCAGGAAAGGAACTTTTGGTGCCTGACGTGTCCCCTTTTCCTCCCATTAGACCTCCTTATCGCAGCTCGGCCCCTTTCACGGCATGTTGTCCGGCAACCAGCGCTTCCCGTCCCCTCCATGGACCTCCCCTTTGAAACCCGTTTGAGAAAAGCCGCCCCCCCGACTTCCTTTCTTTCACCCCGATTGGTGGTTTTTTTTTCGTCAAACGATGTCCGGGTTAATTGGCATTTTCTTCGACGGGCATTTTTTTCTTCTGTGTTTAGTGTGATTTTTTCAGCGGTTTTTTCCTGGGGCCGGGTCAGCTCGTTTGGACCAGCGGAGAAGGGCCTTTCCTGGACGACTTCTTGTACCCGTCAAGGCAGACCTTTTTTCTGGCTTCTTCTTCCCTGGCTCTCCGTATACGAAATTCCTGTTTCGTTCTTATCCTATTGAAAAGCGGAGACAGTTTTTTTTTTTCCCCCCTTTTCCCTTTCGGACGGCACGGCAGGCTCTCCCGAACGCTCTCTTCATTCGTTCTGTCCGTTTTTTAGTCGCCGACCTCGCGGCCTCGGCAGTACACCTCTTCCCCCCTCTCTCTTTATGAGGGGAGAAGAGTAGCCCCCCTTTCCTCGAGCTCTCTCTCTTTCATCATGCTTGGATCTTCCTTCTGGCTTCCAAGACCGCCGACAGTTTTTTTCCTCGCCCTCCCCTAGCATTCTCTCCTCGATCCGGCGAAGCGGTTTGGACGGCCTTCCTTCCCCTACCCCAAAAACTGCGCGAAGCTCCCTCCTACTCCCTCGTGCCCGGCTTCGTCCCAAACCAAACCCCCTTTTCGGATGGCCGAGAGGATCTCGTTCTTTTTAAGGTTTCCCTCCCTTTCAACGCTCAACACCCGTTTTTGTGGCCGGCATGGAGTTTTAACACCAGTCCCCTGCAAGGCGTGAGCTCGTTCTCTCAACCCTTGTCTCGCCCGAGAAAGAATTCAGCCTTCTCTTCTATTTGCCCAGAGAAGTTCACGCACCCCACTCCCCTTTTAGGCAGCAAAAGAAGCCCTCTTCCGCGCTCTCCCCTTTTTTCTATTCTATTCACGTAGCCACACCTGCCTTTGTCGGCGCGCATCGAGTCCCCTCCCTCCACTATTTGACCTTCCTTCCCGGATGCGCTCGGGCTTTTTTTTACTCCCTCTCTCTCTCTTTTGAGTGTAGCTTTTCCGCGCTGGACCGCTCGAGAAACTTTGCTTTTTTGGCGAGCTCAGTTCTCTGATAGGGTCTTTTTTTCCTTTTATCGGCCATCTTCATTTGGCGAGTCGGCGACAATAAGCTCCCGACTTTCTTTTTCTTCCTCTTTTCGGGAGCTAAACGAGCCGGCTGCGATCCCTCCCTCATTCCACCTGAACGGCCTGTTCGTCCCCTGTCAGCTTAGTGTTCTCTCCCGCATAGCGTCCTCTCTTAGAGATCACTGCGCAGCGGCCCTCTCTCGACCCCTTCTTTTTTCTCAGTTTGAGCCGCCCTTTTTGCGGTGGCCGATTGAAGTTCTCTTTCGAGCAGAACCTGTCATTCTGCACGACATTTCTTTTTCCGTTTCCTCCACGCCAGTGAAGACGGAGGGGCTGAGCCGGTGAAGAAGGCGATCGGTCTTTCGTCGGTTCCTTTTTTTTTTTTTTTTTTTTTTTTTTTTTTTTTTTTTTTTTCTCCGGACGCGCGGACGCTCGTAAGCGATCCTGGTCCTCCCTTCTGGAGCGACGCGCCTATTGCGCAGTTCGTTCACTTTCGTGCACACTTCACGCAGACATAAGGGCGTCTCAGTATGATTTCTCCCCCCCTCTGCGCTTCGTCATGAGTGCTATGTCTCTTTTTTGGATGGCCGCCGCTGGCCCTAGTTTTCTTCAAACCCGTCTCTTCTGTGCCCATGACGCCCGATCGCGGTTGCCCCCTTCTTTACAAGTCTCCCGCGGGACCGGCATGGACTGAGCGGGGCACTTCTCTGACTTCTTTCGCCTTCTCTTTGAGCGTGGTAAGAGAATCCCTCTCCGTTTTTTTTTTCTCCCGCAGTTCTCCTAGGCGATCCTTTATCGCAGGGACCTTCCCCTCCAGGTCCAGGCCTTTTAATACCGTGAGATTTTTCCTTCGGCCTTTTCCTCCCCCTCTTATTTCTACTCCGGGTTTTGAAGCTCATGCGGTGACGAGGGCCCCCCCACGAACCTCTCATAGCATCAAGAAATTTTTTTCGACCTTCAGGCGGTTAGCGCCTTCCCTCTTCTGGAGTGTGAATGAATGTCTCATCGGCCAGGAAACATTCAGGTTTCTCTCCCCCCCCCCCCCTCCACTCTCCACGAAGAGCGGTTTTCGCAGTCGGGCTTTTCTCGGTGACTCTGGTACAGGAACCCGAATATTGTTCCTGATCAGCCTTCTTCACCTTCTCTGCCCCTTTCCCATTTCGTTTAATCCCAGGTCTCTCCCTCCAGCATCATGGTGGCTCCTGCCTGACAGGGTCTGCTTCATCCCCTTCCTTTTCGCGCAAAAAGCAACGCTCAGATCCCTCGTCAACGCCTTGAGACTTTAAGACCTGGGCGCTAAGCTCTCTGGGCGCCGCGGCTTCCTTCCCGATTCCCTCCGTCACCACAACGACGCTCCATTTTCCCGGCCTTGGAGTTCCTCCCTTGAAAAAAATGATCTCCTTCTCCTTCCCCTCGTGCGGGCGAAGGCTTGTGCGGAGCTCCTTCCTTCCTGCCCACATGGATTCTTATTTCGCAGGTTCTTCGCTGTCCGCAGCTTTGAGCGCAAACAAAAGCTTCTTTTCTCAGTTCTTCTTTTCCTTTACGCCCCGAGGTCCGGCAGCTTGCACTCGCCGCGAACCTCTTCTTCGCCTTGGCAGACGGCTTCCACCCGGGCCAGTATCGCCGAGAGCTCCTCCGGGCCGGTCAATCTTCCCTTCGCGATCGATTCGCGACCATCCCTGGCATGGCGCCCGTGGATTTTCTTCACACACTTCACACATGGCTGGAGCGCTTTGCCTTTTTCTCTTCGTCGGGGGATGACTCTTCTTTTGTTGAGTTTGTAATTCCCCTTTTGTGGCAAATATAGCCTTTCCCCCCCCTTTTTTTGGACCCCGTCGACCCGACAGCCACTTATCCGTGAGTAGAGTCTTCCCGGGCGCAGTGCTTTCCCCCCCCCGCCCTCTGCCGTGTGCGACTGCCGGCCCCGCTCGGTACAGTGCACGCCCGTTGCGCGGATCCGCGCGGCCATCAGCACCATTCTCCTCAGAGGTTCCTGTCTTTTCTTCTGGCAATTTGCGCGAGTTTCCTTTCCCCTTCTTTTACCAACTGTTTTTTTTCACAAATCGACCGCGTCTCCCGAGGCGCGCGGACCGGAGCCTATCTTTTTCATTCGGGTTTTCACATCCGCAAGACTTTTTCCCTTCAGCCACAGTTGAGTGTAGCCCCTTGTAGTGAGATGGACCTGCTGACGCCGTAGCACCAGAAGTCTTTGTGGACCTCTTTCTCGCCCCGGCCTCCTCTGAAGCTGCTGCTCTCTCTCCCCTCTCATCGACGCCTGCTCTTTTCTTTTCGAGCGCCTTGCCGCCTGTTTTCCCTGACGTCCGGACGCTTTTGCATCCCTCCGTTCTTCTCTTCTTTCTACGTGCAGAAACACGAACATTTTTTTAATACGGCAATTCTTCTCAAGTCATAATACGCTCCCTTATCATCATACTTATGCCTTTGGATTTCGCTCTTCCCATTTTTCTTTTCGCTTTGGGGTACAGGTTTCCTTCTTCCCTCCACCTGCAAACTTCTTTGACAGCCCGCTGCCCGGCCCAGAAGCCATCACCTTAGAACTCTTCCCTTTTTTTTCACGAGAATTAGAACGCGACTGCCAACCTCACTCGTTTTGACTCTTTCTTCTTCTTGGCTACTTGTTTTTTGTCCCTGCTTGGCGGGGGGGAGAGGGGTTTTTTTCCAAATTTTCTTCTTATGTTTTGGGGACAGGCAAGACAATACCATTTTTCTTCCCATGCCGTACCTTTTATCCGGAGGATCGATCCCCCCATTGAAAAGCGTCGAAGAACCTCCCACAACGTGGCGTCTTTTTTTCTGCGAGTGACTGCGCGCGCAACCTTCCTCTCTGCCTCGCCCTTCGAGGACGAGATCCCTTCCTCAGGTGTTGTTGTTGAGAGAGATTTCCCCTCGATGGCGAGCGGACAGTCGAGCGCTTCCCTTTTCCTGCGATGAGTCAGGAAGAGTGCATCCTCTCCCCCTTCGTTTAGGTTTAGTTCCGCTGTCAATGGCCTCGACCTCTTTCTGCCCCCTTCCCCTGGAAAAAGTTTTTCTCCGGCACCCAGCGCTTGGTGCCTCGTCCCGTCCCACCAGGAAGCATCCCTCGCCGCCCCCGTTTCCCCCCTTAATTCCCCCAAACCAAGCCCGCCTTTGGGGCGTTGTACCTGAGTCAAACGATTCTTTTTTTTTTTCGACGTATCGGTCTTCGATCTCATCCTTGTGGCTTTCGTGCATGGTCTTGGCCGTCAGTGGCTTTCGGCCGGGCCGGTGCGTCATTTTTCCTCCAACGGCCCTTTTTCCTTGCCAGGGCAACTACTTTCGCTTCGTGAACTCCCAAAAGGCAGAAGTGGCTCTAACTCTCTTCTCGTGCCGTTCAAGGCCGTTGACCGTCAGTATGTTGCGTGTCATTTCTCCAAAAACAAAAATAATCTTGAGACCTTCTCAGTGTCCCTCCGGACCGGCACCTTCTGGCTTCCCTTTTTCTATGTTTTATGATGAAGCAGGCGGCGCGTCTTTTCCTCGTGAGAGCAGTTCCTGACGTGACACCGGTTGGATCACCCTTCCCTCTGAATGATGAGTTATGCGTTTTCAATCTATCTCCTTCTCTTTCCCCGACAGTGACCCCCAAGTGGGGCATCTTTTTTTTTTTCCCTCGTGCGGATCTTTACCTTCTCCGTTGATGCGCGATTGCCTCTTTTCATGAATCCGAGCGCCCCTTTCCCGGTTCGATGTGTGAGTCCGCGCCCCTTCGACGTACGTAAAACGCTGCTTTTTTCCTCCGTGTTGGTTCCCTCCCGCGCATGACCCGGCATCGGATAGTCGGGCTTTTCCTTTTCGCTATTCTCCGCGCACGTGTCGTTGCTTTCCCTCGGCGGCGGACGGTCACTTTTTTTCGCACCCAGTCGTGAGGTTGTTGGTTTCGTGGTCAGTCTGCCCCCTCCCCCCCTCGTGAGCTCTCTCTGCTCTCCATCAAGGATTCCTTTTCTGGTACTCAGCCAAGCCCTCTCGATTAAGAATGCTTCCCGCGGAAGCGAAAGTTTCCTTCCCAACGACAGGCAGAAGTCTCTCCCCCCGGACTCTCCCCCTACTGCACCGACGATCCATTCCCCTCTGTCCGTTTGTTGGCTGCTGAATACTTTTTCGACACATGCCAGGGATTGTCGCTCTCCGCTGGGGATAGAAGCTTTTTCTCTCGAGCGGACTTTGCGATCGGTTCCAGTGTTCCTGCGGGTGCGTCAGGTTCTCCTTTCACTTTTTTTTAAAGTGAACTGCCGACCCTCCTTTCCCTCGGTCTGGCGGAGCTTCCCCGAGGATCGGTCTTTGTGTCCCTTCTTCCGTACAGTCAGTCTGCGACACTCCTCCAGAAGGACTTATGAGCGTTCTTCTTTTTACGAGCCGGCGCTTTCCCGCTGATAGAGATCATTTTTCCCTTGCGGTGCGCTGGCCGCGCTGTCCCCCTTTGCCGGTTTGTTTTGGTGGGTTGGCGGAAGCGAGAGAATCGGAGCCCTTCTCCTCTTCACGCGAAAGTTTTCTTCAGCTTAGCTCAAAGTCCCCGCGGTTTTGATCAGGAGTGAGCCCCCCCTTTCGATCGTTGCTTTCCGCAACCCGGAGTTCCTCTTCTCTCGCAGGCCTCGGGCGCGGCCGCCGCCACGCATTGATGCCTGGTTTTTCTCATGGTTTTCCCCTCATGTTTTGGTATACTTTTGGCCTGCCCTGTTTGAAGCAGTTTCGTCTCGCCTCCACCGTCTCCTCTTGTTCCCCCCCCCCCCCCCCCCTCTCGGCACTTCCCTCGACGATCCGCTCGTAGCGGCGCCCTGTTCCTTCTTTTTGCTCTTTTGCGAGAGCGATCCTTTTCCTGCGCCGCTTTTGCGGTCCTCGGCAAACTCCGACTTTTATCTCTTTCCGTATGCTTTTGTGAGACCTTGCTCCCCGGTTAGAGATGATTTTTTTTTTTTTTCATGTTTTCCTATTGCCCGCGTCACCCCTTTCCTTTCTTCAACCCCTCTGAGAAAATCGGCCTCTCGACGCCCCCAAGGTCTTTTCCCCCCGCCACTTTCCCATCTACGGCAATGGACCTGTCTTCCTTTCCCACCGCGACTTCCCCTAGGACTTCCTATGCTACGCGCGTGGT
>Ga0179593_1423916_pt1 | contig 16423 bp, 24 predicted proteins | sample CZODoug2_1_08_16_FD_185931 | JGI IMG/M metagenome (GOLD analysis project Ga0179593, IMG submission 185931) | Vadose zone soil fungal communities from Angelo Coast Range Reserve, California, USA - CZODoug2_1_08_16fungal (PacBio error correction) | ecosystem: Environmental > Terrestrial > Soil >... | reverse complement strand
TATCCCCCCTTCTCTCATGCTTTTTCCCCCCTTAGCCGTTTTACGGAATAGCCTGGGGTCTGTAGTAAACCGACATAAGGAAAATAGGTTTAGTAGCCCCCCGACCCAGCCATTTTCCTATGAACCTGGTGAAAATCATCCGACTGGTATCTCGAAGTTCCCCCTCCCCTAGGATTTTTTACCCCTTGCCTCAGGACCAGGGGAAACACCCAGAGACCCCCCTCACGACCCGATCTGATTTCGACCCCCCTTGCCGCTTACCATCCCCTCCCCCCTCCTTTCTCAATAAGTATTCCTCTACGCCCCCCCTTTCCAATTCAGACGTTCTTAACACCAAGAGCACCCTCCCCTATCCGTTCGATTTTGTTCGACCCGGTCCCTCCCGTGCAACTAAAAATTAATTCGAACTGAGCGTGTTATTTTCCCTGTCTTCCCCATCTTTCCGCAACTAGGAACCTCCCTCCATTCCGCCTGATCGCCGCCGCACAAAGAAATGGAAACCCTCCTTCCGCACCTTCCCCTTATTAGCAAGGCATTTTAATCCTCGACGCCGCGCTGCGACCCTGACACTTTTTCTCTACCCCTGCTGCCCCTGCCCCCCCTCTTCCCCACCAGCGTCCCCCGCGCCGCCTCTTTCCCCCCCCCCAGAGACGGCTATTGCTTTCACCTCTTTTTCCGCCGTTCATTCCTCGCCTTAATTTTTTACCGGTTGCGTCCACCTCACGCATGAGGACCGAATTCAATGACATGCGAAGACTAGCCCCATTCCTTCCCCCCCTAGTTTTTCCCGTCAACTTTTTTATTTTACTTTCGCACACTAGGCAGACCCCCCCCCTATACCCAGCGCCCCGTGCATGAACTAGTTTTCCAAACCTGGAATCGAACGTTCGTACTTCCCACCTTCCCGTTCGGCCCCTTTGCTCCCTACCCCCGCCGCTCTCCGATGGCCCCTGCGACACCTTCATTTATTTCCCGAATCTAATAGGCTTACTGTACCGTCTCTTTCGCACTGTTTCCGCCATGCATCCACACGAGCCATATGTAAAACCAGGGCCCCCCCCTTTGACCTCTATCGGTCCTTTGCCACCCCTTGCTTCTTGGTGACCCTACCCGTACCAATTCCGACCCGCTTAGGTCCCGATTTTCACTGCCCGCTAGCTCATACCACCCCCGCCGCCCCCTATTGTCCCCTCCGCTAACTCCCATCCATGTTGGGTCCTGCCGCCTACTTGCACCAGCGCACGAATCAAGCCGTCGTGTCCCTCCGTCCGTTGTTCCCCACCCAGGTGACCAAGAGTGCGCGCCCGTCGTCGATGCATATGGCTAGTTCTGTGGATTCCCCCGACAGTGCTGCTCGTCGTACATAAGTAGCAGAGGAATCCGCAAATTGATCCCCCAACCCCCCCGGTCGCCCCGACCCCCCGACTGAGGAGTGCGTTGCTGACGGAATTTCACTAATCAGGTTTGTTTTGAAAGTGCAGCGATCTTCAATGTTTTTTCCTCCTACACCGATTTGCACTGACTACGGAGCCTCCCCGTTTTCTTTCGTATACTGAGAGAGTAGCCAGCCGGACATACCCGTCTACCTGACCCGTCTTCTCGCCCACCTCTAGGAGAGCGTTTCCTCTACTTTTCTTATTTCGAAGCCCTCTGATTTCTATAGCTGCGAATTTCGCGGATGGTTGCGCTCTTAGTGCCCGATTTCAAAAACTCCTATTCCATGCGGTATACTTCTTAGTGTCGTTCGGCTTTTTAATCCTTTTCGTTTTCCTGAGGATATTCATAATTCCCTGCACCTATCCCACTTGCTAGTGTCGCATATGAGTTCACGGCTCGCCTGGCCCTCCACCCCTCCCCCCGTCCGTTTTCCTCACCACCCATTTCCCCCCTCTCAAATTCCCAGGACCCCCCTTTGCCTCCCAGCGCGCTCTATCGCCCTTTAGCCGACGGGTTGTACACTCCCCTGCGCCTAATCCTCGGCAGGATACTCCTTGCAGCTCCCCCCTTCCCGGCACCCGTAGCGGACCGTCGATGATTCGTTTTTGCTCGCTTTCTCCCACCATGCTTCTTTTTTTTTTTTTTTTCATTTCCCCGCCTTCTTCGTCCGGATTTCCCACCTTAATAGATTCTCTTTTTTGCTAGCACATCCCCCTATCCTCGTTTCACAATTTTTTAGGAACACTCTTCCAGGCCTTTTTTTTTTGCTCACGTATAAGTGGCAAAGTCAACGGGAAAGACCCTCTTTGTGTTGTAGAGCGGGATTATTACCAAGCACCTAAAGCCTACAGAAAGAATAATTGTCTCAATTTTATAGCTCCATCGCTCAGACACCCTCTTTTCGTCAGAAACAGGTGCACTTGGATTTTAATAGAACTAACTCTGCGCAGCCCAAACCCTGAAGCTTTTCTCCCCAAAGAACCAGCTTCGTAACATTTTTTCTCGGGTGGTCCTTCCCCTCCCTGCCATTACTCCGACCCCGATTCGACTTATTTGTACACCAGTCAGGGTAACGTCATTGCCCCTTGAACCCCCCATTTCGCCCGTGTTCTCGCGCAGTGGGTTAATTTTTCTCCCTATGCTTTCCCCTTCCTCCCGTGCGCAGGATATCTCGGAAATTGGACATCTGTACGTACTTCTTTCTTTCCTTACGGTCGTCATACATACGACTCTCCCTACATATCCGTTTTTTCTCCCCCCCCCCCGTTCGTCTACCTTAAGTTCATGTGTTGCACAAGAACTTCTGAATGTTTCTAATCAAAAAATCGGGATGGTATAGTCTGTCGCATGTTTTTCGGTCCTGAGTTCATGAGTAGCTTTCTCTCATCTCCCTTTGAGCGTTTGAGGGATTTTCTTTGACCAGAACCATTATTTACCTTCTACTGACAGAATTGTTCCACGAAAGGTGTTAGAAGTCCATGGATTGTACCTTATCTGACGTTTCCTTTTAGTAATCGAATAATACCGAATGAAATGGTGCTTGCACTCGAGCGTAGCTTCTTTCAGCTTGATTCCCCTCCTTTTTCCGAGACTCCCCTTTCCTCTCCGGTTTCAGTTGCTTCTCTTTTCTAGCCTCGTCCGTGACCCCTTTTGTCCTTCGAGAATTTCTTCCGACATCTTCGTTTGAGCCTGAATGTGCATGCACTTGAGGCGATTGTCGTCACACCCCCATTCATATTGGGATTTTTTTTTTTTCCGTCCACAGAAAAGAATTTAGGAGTCCCCGCTTGCGCCTATGTTCGTGTTTTGAACCGTCCTCCCCGGTTAATGAGCCATACTACCCTTAAATGTGCCTCGATCCTTGCAAGCTCGTCATTTTTACCAATTTAACCCATTCCCCCCCCCTCTCGTTCTTCCGTCCTCTAGTGTAGCTACCCGGAGTTTCCCATGTCCTCGGTAGGCGAGCCTTACGCCTAATCGAGCGAACCGCCCCTCAGGTTATCGAAAGTCCCGTCCCTCTCTGACGCTGCCCTGATCTTCATTGGATCTAACCGGCGTCAATCACTAGGACGCGACAGTGTGAATATGGAAAGATCGGACGAGTCGATCAGGACAAACAAAGAAAGAAGCCATGGAGAAGAATGAATAACCGTAATGTCCCACTCCCTTTTTCTCCTCCCCGTTCTTCTGCATTATACACAGCTGGCCTTCAGCTATCTTTCGCAGATGGCAGTCCTCCCTATTGCCATCTTTTTAGTATATCATTTTGAAGCGTCCACGCAGAGGAAGGGATTTTGAGCAGTCCTTCTTCTTCATATCGTTGCTTTATTAATACTCCCTGTATTCTCCTCTTCCTTCCCTCTAGACCCCCCAGTAAAGGACTGGAAGTCGACACGCCGTGGCCCCAAGTTTGAGGCTCCCTGCAATAGTGTCCTACCATTTTTATTTCCCGCGCCGCATCCCGATACACGTCCCCAGCCCCCCCCCCCTTCCCCCCTGGATTTGGAGACTCTTTCCTGCCCATTCTTTGTGCAATTTGCTCGCAATTTCGCGACACTGCCATCCCCTCCCTCAAGCCGGCTGAAAGTCCTTTTTTTCCCCTCCTTTGCCTGAGAACCCCTTTATTTTGTCTTTCCTCGATCCGAGTCGTTTTCTTTCAGGGGAGTCCGTAACCGGCTCTTTTTCAGCTATCTTCTTGGTAATTCTCAAAACTCCGACCCGCATACGTATGTTCACCTCAGGGCGAACCTGCCGCGATTTTCCCTTTGGAAGCTTAGATATTAATCCCTCTCCCTTTTTCCCCCCCCCCATTGTCTTGATCGACGTCTGCATAATGTATTCCGTTAGTTTCCTTGCAAAATTCCTCCAAGTCCCTGTCACCCGTCATCCCTGCAGAACTACGAACCCCTCCCCCCCCCTTTCCGCTTTAAGTCCCCCGGACAGACACATAAAGCCACGTTGACAGGCCCTCCCCCGCAGTAAGATCCTCGTCGGACGCGCCGCCAGGCCCCTCTATACTCTCACACCTTCCCCCAGGCGATACTTTTTTTAATCGCAGAGCTCCGCTCCCTCCCTTCATCGAGACTCAATATAGCCGTGTCCTTCCCTGTCATACACGTGTAGTTAGAGAGTTTTTCCTTCACCTACTTTCGGCCAGAAGCAAGCTTTTTCTATACTAGACTTCGCAGTTTTTTTTGCCCGATCCCGGATCTGTACCCCCCCAGAGGCGATCCTGCCAGCGCTCGAGCGCTCGCACACTGAGGCACGACCTGATGAGTCCTTCCCCTGGCGTTCTCTCCTTTTCTAACACCTTCCGCGCGAGAGATACAATGCTCATACTGCTTACCCTACAGATGTCCGCAACCACACCCTCGTGACTTTTCTTCTAAGGTCTTATCTCCTCCGTAGGACATTCTCTTTCCCGGAAGAAGCCGGCGAAATCTCGCTGCAGAGGACAAGTCTTCGTTAACTAGACTCACCTTTCGGCTCAACTCTTCCTTACCTGCCTTTTTCGCCTTACCCTCCCCCTGAGGTCCCTCGATGTCGCCAAACCCGCTTCTTTGCATTTGAAGGAGTACTTTTTTGTCATCCGACGGCTCCCCCTTTCTCCCTTTGCGGCGCTTACCTGTCGTGCCCCCTTTTCTTCTTCTCCCGAGCTGAACGGCAACCCCCTGTTGCTTCCCCCTCCTGCCTCCTTCGAATACAGCCACGAGCGGACCACCTCCTTTCTCCTTCACCACCCCCCCCCCGAGCGCAAAAGCGATGCAGATCCCCGATTCGGTACGCCACCCATCATTGTGTTCTGCTGATCTGAGAATCATGGAGAAAACGCCCCCCCCCTCTCTACGAGGAACTTTCCCCGGTCACGCCTTTTTCCCCCTAGAATCTCCCTTCACTTCTTTTTCTCCCGCCAAGAGATACTCAATGAAGATTAGCGAGATTCTTCCGTAAGCTTTTTTTCGACTCCGGAAACACCCGCAGCTTCTTTCCGCTAGTGTATCCCTAACGCTTCTCATTCCTCCATTCGTTCACCACCTACTTCTATCCTATCCCCATTCGCTTCACCACCCCCCTCCCCCCCCCCCCCCCCCCCCCCCCCCCCCCCCCCCCCACCCCCCCCCCCCCCCCCCCCCCCCCACTGAAGAGGAATATAGTTAACTAACGTACAGAACCAAACAATGTGCTTCTTTCGATAGGAAACCCCTAACCCCCCTCCTCCCCTCCCCCGGTTTGCCGTCCCTACACTCCCCGAAGTCTATGACTTCGCACAGAAGGCGTCCGCACATCCCCTCCCCTGAATTATCTGTTTCCCCAGCCACCCCCCCTTCGGTTTCCCGCGTTTCAACGCGATGCGACCAGTCCGCGCTCGATAACGAGCACGGGACGCATACATCCGGGTTTCACGACATTCCCCTGCCAGATCCACATCCTCCGCCTAACTCTCAAACCTGCGCATACAGATAGGCTCGAGCCCCCCACCCTGTTATAGTGCTCGCCCCGACTTTTACCCCAAGAGATTCTCGCTGTACTTTTTCCTCCCACCTCAATTGATTTACCTCTTTCACCCCCCCCCCTGCATAGATCTACCCGGCATCATGTCCCCGTTCACCCCTTCCCCAGCTGTCTTCGAGGGTTGCCCCCCCTACAAGTGCCAAGCCTTTCATGTCCCAGTGATTTTTATCCTCCCTGCTGTCATCCTCCTACCTATACGCTTGGCTCTCTCCCCACATTTGACAAGGTCGACATCTTTAGTCTCGGATTCCTGCACCTGATGGAACTTAAGACCATCCAACCTTGGCTTCAGGTGAGGTTACCTGGCCTCCGATGCCGGCATTTCTCCCCCCTAATTTTTTTAACAAATCACCCCCCCTTATCATTTCGTCGAACTGTACTATATGGCGGTACAGTGTACTCAGAGAAATCGGGAAGAATCCACGGCAGCCACTTTGTCTGCCCCTCTATCGCCGCGTTTTGATATTTCTGAATCCTTGCTTCCCCCCGGCCCGATGCGATGATTGTTCCAGCCTACTTGCCCAGGCAATGCCTTCCGGATCCGACCATTTTAGATAAGATGAGCCTGTAATTTCCCCCTGGGGCCTTTTACGCCTTTTCACGTCGTCATTACTCCCTATGTCCTTGATTCAAAAGCAGCAGCGCGTCTTTGCCAGTCTTTGGAAAGTGCGCCTTTTTTTTACGCGCCGCTTTTCCCTCCGCCAGTCACTAGATAAAACAGTGCACAGAGAGACGCGAGACTGCAGCTCCCTTCTGATCCAGTAATCAATGCTCGCCAACTCGACTCTGGAGTCTTAGATGCCCCTTTCCCGATTACGGATAGGAGACATCGCGAAATCCCCCTTTCCCTTTCGTTTTCCTCCCTTAGTTTTTTTCTCTCTTTCTATGGCCCGGCCAAGCACCGTCTTCCCCATTTTGCCCTTTCGGCCTCTAGCTTCCCATCCTGCCGCGTTCGTCGTGCGACATAGATAAAGACTGGAACTAAGACCCCTTTCCCCAACTTTCCCTTCTGTGACCCCGTTCTTTAAGAGATATCAACGTTCTCCTTAACCGGCCTGCGCCTGTGATCAATCAACCCCCCACTCTACATCTGCCCCCGGCCGATTGAAACAGACCATCCCCCCTCCCTGACATAGGGAGGCGATTGAAGAATGGACTAGACATCTCTGTAGCCTGACAGAGTCTTCCTCGAGATCCTCTAAACGAATCTTTCCGCACTAGACTCCAGGAGTTTAACAAAAAATTTTACTTAGAATTGCGAGGCAGCCATCGGTGCACATTGGCTCAACTTTCGCCGAAGAAGTTCGGCCCCTCCGATAGAGCTGTGTAGCACCTTGCCTTTTCTTACCAAACATCTTTTTAGGGTTACTCACCTTCTTTCCCCTCTGTATTGAGTCTTATCTTTTCAGCCGCCTGGCTGCTTTAAGAAATCATAGATGTCGTAGAAGCCTTTAATTATGGAAAAGCGAAACTTTTCCTCATGTCCCCCCCCCCGAATATCTTCCCTCAAAAGAGTCCGCCTCCCCTCTTGACAATGCCAAGTTACAGACGTAGTGAGAAGCCGTTCCCAGTGTTTTCCGCAAGAACCCCCACTTCTCCGGACAAGAGTACCTTCCCAATTACCTTGCTCTCTTATCGGACTCTAATTTTCGACTAAGCAGGGAGATGTGTTTCTAAGACGTCAAGTCTGCTCCTCCATTTGAGTCCGAGTTTTCGCAAATTTCCTTTTAAACTTTCAATAAAGGCCCCGCCAGCACAGCAAACTCTGTCTACAGTCCCTGCGATAGGTCGCAAAGACAGGTAAGATTAGTCGGCCTCTCTTTCCTTCCGTTCTTCTTCCGACTACTTGTAATCGACCCCCCATTATTTCTCCATACCCCCCCTTAGACTCCTACTCTGCCACAGTGGCTGCCCCCGAGAGGCAATAGATCTTAGTTAGTGAGACTACTAAACAATCGTAACCGCCTGGTTTTATACGAGAGAGTTTGATTTCTCTTCTCTCTCCCCACGAGAGAAAGAGGGTAATATTCAGACAGCCCGACCAGAGCAGGAGTTACATAGGTCCGGTTTCCTTAGCGAAATGTTCTGGATAATCTTGTAGTAGTAGCCGCTCTGGCTCTCCTTCTTCTCCTTAATGCCTTTGGCTTTTCCGACTCGTGATGAGCATTCCCCCCCCCCTTTTCATGATACCTGTTTTCCCAGGAAATTGATGTATACACTCGTAGTTTTGGGATAAATGTCTTCACGACTACTCTGGCCTCCCCTATAGTTCCTAAGCCCCCCCTTTCCTCCTCCATGAGTCGGCCCCAGTGTACAGACTCCGGCCCCACCCGATCCTAACATCATATCCAGGTGACCACTTAGCGAACATTCCACATGCCCACAATGTGTGCTCTGTATGACGACTTTTAGAGTGTTCGAGGATAAGGGTAGTATTTTAGCTTCTTTACCTCGATAAGTCCTCTTCTTAACACGCTCCCCTCAATAGGTAAGTTCGGGCTAATATCGTGTTTTACTCGAACGACTCGCACCCTCTACAGGTTTGTCCCCTTCGAATGTCCCCCATCCCTAACCCAAACGAACTTACCCAGTAGGATAGGATGAACGCCCCCAGCTATCCTTCTTTTTTTAAAGGTAACGAAGACTCACTCCTCTCTACTTCTTGCTTCCGAAAGCAAGTTTCTTTCGGCGATTCCTGACTACGAACTTTACTCCATAGACGAACTGAAGCAGATACCATTAAGAAGTTAGGTATAATACCTTTTCCTCTCTCCTTCTCTATAAGCTTCTGCGAATCCTTTCTATTCCTACTTTTCTGTAGGCAGCTCGACCTGCATCGCCGGTCTGATGTGTGAAATATTCCAAGGAACCTGCAGATCTATTAGTACATGAATGTATGATCTCCTCCCCCTCCCCCCCCCCCTCCTCCGTACCGCAATTTTCCTGATGCCTTCCCCTTGCCTCCCTCTGATCGTGAAGGCGACCCTGTTTTCAGACCACCTACCTTCCTCCCATCCGCCTTGCTGAAAAGAAATTCCAGATCCGGTGCCCTTTTGGAAGACGTACCTTTCCTTCATAGGAATGAAACTTTTGCCGGCCTCCCTCTCCTACCCATTCCTCCTGTCCTCCTTTCGGGAGAGACGTAAAGAAAAATTTACTTTCTTCCCGAGAGTGAAGCACTTAAAAGTCTATCTGAAAGAAAAAACTAGACCCACCCCCCCCCCCCCCCCCCCCCCCCCTCCCCCCCCCCCCCCCCCCCCCCCCCCCCCCCCCCCCCCCCCCCCCTCCCCCCCCCCCCCCCCCCCCCCCCAGACCCACCCCGCCACCCACCCCCCCCCCCGGCTCATTTCGTTGAACGTCTCTTTTCTTTTAAAGGTCCACCCAAGCAGCACTACTATTTACCCCCGCCTTTTGGACTGTGAGATTTATAAGCACATGAAGTCGTAGAGGTATCTCCCGACGTAAAACTCTGGCCCTGCAAATAACCCCCTTTTTATCCCAATCTTTTCTTTTTTTTTGCACAGGTCCATACAGCAAATGCCAGCCTCATTCGTTTGAACCTTTTCCCTCCTCCTCATCCTTTGACGCCGTATCAGGGATACTCTAAGTTTCCAATCGGACACCTCACGGATCTGACCAAGTCTACCCCCCACATGCACCAATGACGCATCCCACAGGTCAGTCTGGTAGCCCATCCTCTCACCCATCTAGACTCCCCACGACTTTCCGACCCTGTTCGACACCGGCTTCGTCCTTCTGGCCCCTCCGTTCTAGTCGAGGCACTCCAACTCGTCTTAAACCCACATCCGCGTAGTCTTCCCCCCCCCCCCCCCCCTTCTTCTTCTTGCATGTCCTTCTCAGAGTCCATGGGTCGTCAGAGGAGCTCCCCTCCTTTTTCTCCCGTCAACGCAAGATGTGACCGCCGTTAGCCTGTCAGTGTTCAGCCCCTCCCTCCCCCCTGCCTAATGACTTTTTAATGAATTTTACTTCAAAGTCTCGTCTAGTACCGCAGCCAGCAGACGGGCCCAATTTCTCGAATCCCCCTCCTGACCAGCTTAAAAGGCGACTTCTGCCTGCGACACGATCCCTGCCCCTTTTCCCCCCGAAGCAGCGATTTCTTAGTCACTCCGAACCTATCGAGTCCCTGGTTTTCTCACCAATTCAACCAAGTATCTCTCTCATGCCTAGTCTCCGTAACTTAGCGGCTTTCCCCCCCTTTATCTCACATTAAACACCGGCCAATTACCTTCCTCTTCGAGTGACATGTCGGCTAAAGAACCGGAGCCGCTTTCCACCTGCGAGCCTATATATGTCCATTGTCTACGGACGGTGCAACAGTAGGGAGTATGGATCTCACGAACGCCCCGTCCTCCCCTTTCCCCCCCTCCCCTCTTTCATGATGACCCTTTCTCGCCCTCTCCCCCCCCTATCAATTCGGATACATTGTTACCTCCTCGACATTCACTCCAGCCGCCAACGACAACATCCCCTCCTATGAAATAAGCTTCCCCCCCCTCTACTCTTCTTGCCCCAGCAGTTTTGCGCCCGACATACCTCTTCTGAAAGGAATCTCTCTCGTAACTCCCCGCCCTTCAAATTGCAGCGAAGTTAAAAAAGCGGGAATGATAAGACAGTGACTATCAGCTTTCTGATGCGCCCGCCCCTCTCTCTCCTTTACATGATCTTGCTCTGGACCTAGCTTTCCATCTTCTTCCCTCAACCCCCCCGCCAGCTTCATTCTCTTCGAACAAAGCCCCCGGAAAGCTGTAGAAAACTACTTTCCCTTGACTCCCCCCTTCTCCCCTTTTTGCCTTCGAGACCCGTCACGCCTCTTTCCCTTCCCCTCCCTTCGAACCCCGACCGCTCAGAAGCTTAGAAACCAGAACGCGCCCTTTTCACGCCAAGAGAAATCAGACCTGCGTAGACTAGAAAAAGTAGGTGCTCTGCCCGGAGGTCTCCGGATGCCTCCGCTCTAGGTATTGGCCTGCAGAGAGCTTTTTTCTCCCCGGGGAGATTTGAGTGAGCTAGAGCTTATGACTAGTGAATCTCCGCACAGAAAAGGAAAAATTTCCAGTTTTGATAATTCGAGTCACTTCCCGATAGCCCCCCCCCCCCCCCCCCACCCCCCTACACCCACACCCCACCCAACAGGAGCCCCCCCCGCCCCCAACCACCCCTGCCCCTCCCCCCAAATTCTAATGCTATAGGGAAATAGATGAAACCCTAACTTCCGCGCTTCGTCCAAGCTTCCTTTCCCATCAAAAGTCCTAACTTCGCTCTTCAACATCCTAGTCGGGTAATAAAGCCGTGTCAGACCAGAAGAGAGGCAAGAATGCAGAAGTGTTACTCATGTCCTTATCTTTTCCAACACCATTCCTCGAGAGACGCACTCCTCAAGATCCCTACGAGCAAGTCTCGTGTTTTGGGTTGGCGGGTGTTTTTGCTGTTTTTTTTTTTATTGGAAGCGTTTTTCTGTTTTTTTTAGTTTTGGTTTTTTTGGGAGGTCGTGGGTGGGGGGTTTTTTTTTTTTTATTTATTTAGTGTTGTTTTTTTTATTTCTCTGGGGAAGGTGTGTGAGATCAAGGTTGTTAAAGTTTGGTGACTTTCGGGCATTTCTTTTTTTGCTTTTTTATGTCGGGGGGATTTCTTGGTTTTTGTGAGAGGGTTAGACTTTTTTTTGGTGGGGGGATTTGATGTGATTTGGAGGAGGTTGGAAAGTTACGGGGGGGGGAGCGTTCTGGGTGGTTTTTGTACTTTTTTTTTGTTTGGTTGGTGTGGGGAGTTTTCTTGTGTGGGGACTTTTTTGTTCTTTGGAGCCCTGGGGGGTGTGGGTTGGGAAGTGTTTGTGGGGTCTTGGGTTTTTTTTTTTTGGGGTTTTTTTTTTTGGTTGTTTGTTGTTGTTTTGTCGAATTCCTTTTGTTTGGTGTGTTGGGGGGGGGGGGGTTGTTTGTGTTTTTTGGGTGGATGTCACTCCCCTCTTCCCCTAGCTGCCTTTCCCCTCCAACCAGCTGGATGTTACAGTTTCGCAAATCAAGACCGGCAACGACTACTCTTTGCCTCCAAATACCCCTTTTCCCAGACTGTCCTCTCCTCCCGTCCACCCCCCCTGGATGGGACGTTTTTAAGTTCACTTTCCATCGCAGCAAAGTCATTCTATTCCAAACGCCGGTGACAGTTCTCCTCACTGCCTCTACAGAGCCTCTGATCGCACCAGGAAATGAAAGCTTCCTATTCCTGAACCATTAAGAGATATTGAGCAAGACCTCGACTTTTTCCCTTCGTTGTCACTTCTTTTTGAGGCACTCCCTTCGCGAGCTTCTTTGCCGCACCTGCTGGACCATTGACTTATTGAATGCTTCATGCATTGTCCCCCCCTTCTACGACTACACCAGATGACAGAAGTCTTTTCTCTCCTACAAGTTCCCCTCGACTCCCCCTACTCCGTCCAGCCCCGGGCCGAACCTAAGGAGGGCAGGAACTACAGCCTTTCCCTTGACTTTGCTGACCATATTGTTCTGCAACGAATATTCTACTTCCCCCCCTTACTCTTTTTCTTGCAAGTTGACCTATTCTTTTACCCCCCTTTCCCTTCAAGGTGCTACCCTTTTTTTTTCTGTCACCTTATGTACGGCACTCGTACATCCCTGACAGTCTATCCCCTGTAATCGGCGAACAGAAGTAACATGTGCCCTCGGTACCTTTAGGTAGCTACGTGATAGGGCCTGTTAGCAAAAATGAGAGAGGGGCCGTCCCGTACCCGCATGTAAGCCCCCCCCACCCGACCTTCAAACGGGGATTAGACAAGCCATTAGACCCCCCTCCCCCCACCGATCAACGACCCTCCCAGATCTCCGCTCCCTTACGTCCCCTCCCCCGCCTCTATCCCACGCAACCTCCCTATACACTCTAACCCTCCCGATCCTGTCTCTGCTCGTCCCCCGCCCCTCTTCCCCCCCCCCCATTCCACTACCCCCCCTGGCCCTCTCCCTCCCTACCCCCCCCCCCTATTCAGTTACACTCTCCCCCTTCTATTTCTTACTCTCATCCCCCCACCACCATCCCCACCTCAACCCACTTCCCTCCCCAACTCTCTCCCCATTTTTCGTCCCCTCAACCTTCTCCCTCCCACCCAAACTTCGCATCCCACACACCCTCCCCTCCCCCCCCCTCCCCTCCTTCCCGCCCTTCCACCGCCACCTCTCACCCCCCTCCCTACCATCTCATTCTACCTTCTCTTATATGCCCCCACCCCCATCACCCTCTTACCCCCTCCCCCCCGTACCTTTACCCCCCCCCCCCTCTGTTCTACCCCCTCACCCCTTTTTCCTAAACCCTCCATCCCCTCCCCTCCCATCTCCCTTCCCCTACTCCACCCACCCACCATTCTTCTACTGCCCCTTCGTCTTGCCCCTTCTGACCTCTCTACTCACTCCAACCTCTTTTTCCCGCCCCCAACCCACCGCTCCCCCAGCCCTCCCTTTCTCTCCATAGATCCTCCCCCCCCCCCTCTCAAGGGTTCCTCCCTCTCTCCTCCACTAACCTCCCCTAACTTGCCCACCCACTCCTTCTTCCCCTCCCTTCCGCTTCCCCACCCCCCCCCTCCCCCTCCCTCCTTCTCTCTTTACCGTCCAAACCCCCCTGATCCCACCCTCTTACCACTTCCATTTCTCCTCACCCCGTCAACTCCCCCCCCATTCTCCACCCTCACTCATCTACCTCTCCCCCCCTTCCTTTCTAACTCCTCTATCGCCTTCATACCCCCCCTTCCCCTACCACCCCCCCCTACTCTGCACCCCCTCCCCCCCCCCACCACCCTTCCCCACCACCTTCCATCCTTCCCCACCCCCCTCCCCGTTCGCCCCCCGTTTACTTCCCCCCCCCCCTTTCAACCCTCACCCTTTCCCCCTGTTCCACCCTATTGTCTCCCCTCACCCAACCCCCTCTCTACCTCACCGCCCCACCCTTCCCCACCCCCTACTTCCCCACCCCTTACGCCACATCCTCCTCCCTCTACTTCACTCAACCCCCTTTCTCCTTTGCCCTCCTCCTTCCCACCCTTCCTCTCTCTCTCCCCCTCCCCGCCCAACACCCCATCCCTAACACTCTCCGCTCACATAACGCCCTCACTCCTCCAACTCTCTCCAGAGCTTCCTTTTCAACCGTACACCTTCCCCTCTTCAATAACCCGTTTTCCCTTCTACTTCTTACTCCCCCCCGCCCCCCATCCACACCCCTTCTCTACATCTTTCGCCCCCCTTTGATTTATCCCCACAGCTCATCTCATCCATCACTTCACCCCGTTACCCCCCTTCCAGCTATTCTTCACCACCCCACTTCACCAAAAATTTTCGGCAGACCCTCGCCGCAAGACTGTATCGCCGAGGTAGACCCTATAACTTGTTTGTTTACCTCCTTTTTTTTTTTTTTTTACACTCGATAGTCCTTTTAATCGGTAGACTAGATGCTCCGAAGAGGTGGCACGGTGCTAGGAGCCCGATAGTCAGGCGCAACAACTCTCTTGCGCTCCCCCCCCCTTTCCAGCCGCCAACTGCCGCGTCTTTTATTTTTTTTAGGGAAAGCCTGCTTTTTAAATTGTGATATGACCCATATACCTTCCGCCCTAAGCCCTCTTTCCCATTCTTGATCTTCACCCGAAATGAAAGCCTGAGTATTGAGATGGGCAAGCTGATAGCTCTCGCATTTCGTTTTCGTGAGCTCAACCCCGACGGGGACCCTTTTCCTTGCTTCTTGTGTTATTTTATTATGTTATTTTATGAGAATCTCAAGTTTCGAAACAGCGCCTTGCTTCAACCCCCGAAGGTTCAGACTTCCTCTAATCAGCTCGCAACTCATCGCATCGCGTTGGCTTTATGCCCCTGACCAATTTAAGTCTCTCGCACACTTCTGATTGCCCAAACCACTCTCCTCGCCTCTTTTCCGGTGACCTTGTTCTAGAACCCACTCAGCCCCTCTGTCTTTACAGAAGAACTTTCATACCAAGCATGACTTCCTAGACCATACTAACCCTCAGGAAGAAATATCCTGGGTAATCTTAAGACACCCGGCCACCTCCACCCCGTACCTTCCCCCCTTAATCCTCTTTTTTTTGCGATGGTCTTCACGTTAAACTCGTATATTTTTTCGCGACTTTTCTACTCCATGTCCAGCTTGATGAATAGTTCAGTCATTCGGCGACGCAATCAGATGCTCCCCTATGTGCCTACTTGACTGCTTCTTTTGTCTCCTCTCCCCTCTTTCTGTTGTGTCTCCTCCAGCGAGCTTCTTCTCTTGCCTTCGTACTACGCAAATAGCTCGGCGGAGCATTCCTCAAACACGATGCAACATACGACCTGGCGGTTCTTCCATTCCCTGTTAGAGCCGAGCTTTTCCCCCCTTCAGTCGACCTTTCCTTCCCGAGCCTTGGCGCTTAAGTCTCTCGGAAGCGGTCTTTTCTGTATCGAAATATCCCTGAGGTTCTGCCGACCCCTTTTCCGCTCATGGAAACTGTATCTAGTTTTTCCTTACCCCTCCTATAAGTACTTTTTTTTGCGGCGACTTAGTTTTTTTTTTTTTCCAGCCCGCTGCCCCTCCCCTTTCAGCGCTCCGTCTCTTAATCCCCCATAAAGAAGACTGAACAGCGCGGTTCTGACTCGCTGCTTGTGTTGCCTTTGTGTGTACTCGCAGGTGTGACCTTCTTCTCCCTGTCTTCTTTTTTTTTTTTTGGTCCTGCATGTTATCTTGAGGCTGGTTCCCTCTCCCTCTCTTCAAGTCGGACCCCACTGAGTTGGTCCCCTTGCCCCATGCCCCTGCCGTGCCGCCAGCACGTTTCTCCTTCCCGATGTCCCCGACCTCCCCTGGTCTATGCCTGGATACTTATCCCCTCTCCCGCGACGCTTCTTTGTGTTTTTTTTTTCTTTTCCCCTCTCCAGCTACAGTCCCCAGAGTCCTATCTGATGGAATGCATTGGCCCTAGGTCTCCCCTGGCCACTGAAGATAGTCCCTTAGATTCCTTGGTCCTCCGACCCTTTTTCTGAAGTTTTCTCCACTTCACTCTATCCGTACATGACCGCTCTTCCGCTGGTCAACCGCTTTCTTAGAATCTAGTTCCTTTATCGTCACTCTCGCCATCCTCCTTTCTGTGTCTCGAAGAACGTCAGGAGAGTCTTTGCATTTTTTTTCCCCTTTCCTCTTTTCGCCCTCCTTCTTGTTGCATGCCCCCCTATGAGTAAGCGATGACCGAGCTCATCTATAGCATCGCCGTTTTTCTCTCGCTCGACTCCATAGCCCCTGAAGCGACTAAGAAAGCACGTTAAGACGAGGTTTTTAACTCAGGACTCCCTTTCCCGAGCTCTCTACCCATCCTCTACCGCCATGTGCCGCCAGCAGAAAGTCTTAATAGTATCGACGCGTTTTTCCCTCTGCAACCTTCTCCTCCCCACGGCGGGTCGTGAGAAATTTCAGTTAATATGGGAGG
>Ga0179593_1599263_pt1 | contig 16424 bp, 13 predicted proteins | sample CZODoug2_1_08_16_FD_185931 | JGI IMG/M metagenome (GOLD analysis project Ga0179593, IMG submission 185931) | Vadose zone soil fungal communities from Angelo Coast Range Reserve, California, USA - CZODoug2_1_08_16fungal (PacBio error correction) | ecosystem: Environmental > Terrestrial > Soil >... | reverse complement strand
GGTGTTTTCTTTCTGTTTTATTCTCGCTAACGATAGCGCATCACTTTTTCTGTTGCCCCTCTCCCCGAGTTCTTTAGGCAGAGAAGAATGGGTCTCTTGCTTTCTTTTTCGTTTTTTTAGTTGTCCTCGCGCCCCGACCATCTTTTCGAAACTCCCTCTCTCGAGCCCCCGCCCCCCTAACAAGACCCGAGAAGGCCCTCTGCTGATCGCGAGGCTCATCCCTGGTGGTTTCTTTTCCCCTCGTAGCCGTAGAGGCCGTCAGTAGATTCTCAAATCTTTCCTTCAATGCCTCCTCTTTCAGGGGCGCGTTTGGATCGATTTCTTTTTCCCTTCTTTTTTAAAGTCCGCGGCAAGCTATGACGTTTGAATTCCCGGCGATGTTTGCCCATATTAAGTGACGAGTGCCGCAACCGACCCCTACGTTTCTTCTGCCGTCCTTCCGAGAGCCCCTGAACTGCTGCCCTATGCTTCCCAATTTTTTCCTGTGAAAGGAACCCCCTACCCATTAAACGGACGCCCTGCGGATTTCCTTCGCCCCCCCAAATACTCCGCAGAACTTACAGCCGATCTGCGATGCTCCAAGAGGAGTTTTACGCAGAACTCCATGCTTCTTTCATCTCTCCTTTCTCAGAGAAGCCTCCGATGCCCCCCAGGTATGGAAACTCCCAACCCCTATGACCGGAAACGCAATTTGTTGTAGCTCCCCAGCTGAACGCTACCCACGCTCTTTTAATCGAGAGAGGGTTTTCTCCCATTTTCCGATCATTCAGGTTACCCAGTTTTTTCGGCGCCCAGATCGTTATTTTTTCCCCCTCCCAGCCTCTTCTTCAGCTCCTTACACTTTTTTTTTTCTCAGCCGTGCCGCTGGAGATCCCGCCTCTGCCTCAGGCATGTTTCTATGGCTTTCATGTTTGAGGTAGATCGTTATGAAGGACTTGATTTTTTTCTGCTGATCTCTCGTATCCCGAGACCTATACCCCCCTATTCTTTTTGCGCCGAACGCGCAGAGAGAGATCCCTCTTCTACTCTTGTCTTCTAGTTCCTATGTAATGATCCGTCATTTTCGGAAAGAAAAGTAGCCTCCCCCCAGCCCAGGACGCCTTCCTTCGCCTAGTCGAACAGTACTCCCCTGAGAGGCCGAACGCAGGTGCTGTTCATTTCTTCTTAACGTTTAAGAGGATTTCACGTTTTGCATCGTATGCGCGAGACCTTCCCCTGGTCCTAACCCTCTTTTTTCTTTCGGTATGATCGTGTTCCTTCTCTGTTTTAGCTGAGGATGACAGCCACCACTCTCCTTCGACGCACGCGGTTCCCTCTATACGGTGAGGATTGTTTAAGAGTTCGCCTGACGACCGAACTTTTGCTTCATCCGCCCGACAGTTCTCGCATCGCCCCCTCCGTCACCTTGGTGATGCCATTCTCTCATCAAAGTTTTTTTTCGACTGAGGCTACACTTGGCTATTCTTTCGTCTCTTCTCTTCCTTGAGAAGGACTAGACCCTCTTTTTCTACGCCACAGAGGAGCTGTACGCGCTTTTTCGGTCTTTCGACCCCTTCTTTGTTAGTATCTTCTGTGCGGAGTCGTGATTATTTTTCGCACTGGTTTCCCGAGAGAAGGTCCCAGGCGAAGTTCATAACTTTTTCCCATCCCGTTTTTTGGAGTCTGACAGGTCCTCGGACTAGCGCTGAGCGCGGTTTTTTCCGCTGCTCCGACTTCACCTCGACGATCCTCACTCCTTGGTAGTAGCCGTACTACCTATAAGATTTTTTCTAGCGCTGCTTTCCCCTCCTGAGCTTCTTTGAACATTCTCTCGTTTCGCTACTGAGAATCCCAGTCTTTTATTAGTTCCCCCCCTTTTCCCGACGTGGAGAGATGTCATCATACTTTACTTCCTTTTGTGATCGTTTTACTACCCCGCTAGTGCTTTTTCTTACTTCCGAGTTGTGGTTCTTTGACTATCTCTCCCCCCGCCCGTACGTGATGGACCTTTTACCCTTCGGTCGCTACGTCGTTTTTATCAGCGTTGTCTGTTCCTTCACCTAAGCTCCCCCCTTCCGGCCACACGGATCCTCCCACTCACTTACCTCTAGATGGTTCCTTGTTTTGCGCGAGAATAGCGTTGAAGTTTGTTCTGTCAGTCCACACAGCCCTTTTTTTTTCCCTTCGCTTACCTTGATGCGGTGAGAATCTTCCGCCGGTGTAAAATCGTGGCATTTGAGAAGGTGATTGATATCTTGCGTCACGTAAACCTATTTTCCCCCCCGACTCTACTGCAGCTCCTGAGGGCTGCTCGTTCTCCATTGCGCTCTTTCCTTCCATAAGAAGCTCCGTTTCTCGCCTGAGGAGTGCAAGCTAGCGGCAGTTCCCGGATTCCGGCTTCATTTTCCGACTCGCTAGCCTGCCCGTATTTTGAAGGATTCATGCTGGCGATGGAAGCGGTTCCCTTAACCCTTTTTTCACTTTTTCACAAGGCTATGATGCGCTTGTGATTGATCTTCTACGTAGTTTTTGTTAATGAGATAATCTTTCTATTATCGAAAGCGCTTACCTCCCCTTATTCTGTTTTGTGTTAAGGTACGGTTCGACTACATATTGTTCCTTAATTGCAGTCTTCTTCCCCCTTGCTGCAGGAAAGAGTTATCCCCACTCATTCTTCCAGTTCTTATACGTCCTCCTTAAAAGGAACACCCCCTACCTCTAAGTAAGTGTATTCGCCTCATCTCTCTTTTTAAGTCTGGGGTCGCCCTGTTGTTCCCTAGAAGTGAGCTGCTTCACGTGTGAGTTACTGAAGTATTGACTGCCCTTTTTCCATTTGATCCTTCTGGGATAGAGTTCTTCGCGCAGGATTAATCAGCTTTTAGTGATGGTTTCTTTGACGTCCACAAGTTCGACTTTTTTTACTCCCCTCTCCGTGCAGCTGGTCCTGTTGGTTTAGCTCAAGACGTTACGCCTTTCTGTCGACCCTCCCCTTTCAATCAGTTTCTTTATATTCTAGTAACTGGTTTATTAGGATTGGTCGTCCCCCTTGGATGAGCCATAGCTAGTCTACTCCTCCGTCATTTTGTCGCTCTAGCTTCGCGTGGCTCGGAAGCTTAAGCCACTCCCCTTACCCCTTTTCATAGCTCTTTTCCCCAATCTAACTCTTTTTTCCCACGTCGAGGCTTCTGCACCTTCATTCACTCGGCGCTGATAGTGTCTTCCGCCTTCGAGTTTATTGCAGACCCCCCAGAGTCACCCTTTTGCCCGCCCGATATGCGAACCCCTGATGCGATTTCCTCTCCACTCCTGTCTCTGACGACATTGACTCCGTTTTCCTTTTTTCAAGACCTCCGTGTGAGAGACTTTTCGGACCCTTCCTTCACGGTGTGGAGAGATTCCGCAAAGCTATCTTTCTATTGCCTTTCTACGATCATTTTGTTTTTCGATGTATTGGGACTCCTATCTCGGCCCCTAAATTTTTTTGACTGAACTTTTTCCCCGCTTTTTCCCTCTTTGCCATTTTGGACGTGGAAGCCCCCGGGCGGTCACGTCCAAAGTGGAGAATAGCTGAAGGAACCCATCAAATTTCCGTTTTTTTTCAGTTGAAAACACGATTCAGATTTTTTTTCCGGTTCCCTTTTTTTTTAAGTGAATAGGATTCTTAGCTCCCGGATCTTTTTACCATCTTTTTTACTCCTTAAAAGTTTTTGGAGATAGATCGATCAGGCATTCGATCGATCCTCTTTCTCCTCCGACCCTCATAGGAGAGTGTAGTGATCTTCTGTTAATTTTCCCCCTTCCAAAAAAGGTAGGTTTGATCTTTGAAATACCCACCCTACCTTTGTGTGGGGATTTACCCGTGGACTGCGCAGATTCTATTATCCACTCCTCCTCTGAAACTGCCTAATTCCAGTCGTTGGGGAGGGGTGTTTGAAGGATACCAGAAATTCCATTACAACAACATTTTAACACCCCCCCCCTCCCTCTCCCTTTTGCAATGAAGAATAATAGTTCGGTTAAGCTACACAACGTCCCTATGACTCCTGAGAGAACCCTGGTCTTTTTCTTTTTCCTTCACACTCCGACGGAGCCAATGTGCCCGTACCCTTAGGGATCTAGATCCCTCTGTAGACTCGAGAGAGTATCACTCTTTTTCTTCTGATGTTCGAGAGTAATAGCATTCGGTTTTGACCCGCTTTTTCCTCTCCGGGATGGCCGTCTCCCTAGCTTGACTGTCCCAGTCGTCTTCCGCCTGTGTCTTTTTCCTTCGGGAGTTTCAATCGGCCAAGTATCCTCTTTTTTCCCCCGAATTTACAGCCCTCCGCTGCCCGTCTTTCCCCTCTAAATCCGTCATGAGGGGATCCTTCTTCTTTCCCGGGTTGCGCGGTACAATCCGCTTCCTTTTTTCCTGCCCCCTCAAATCCAAAGGATTGCCCTTCGCTTACTCACTCAGAAAGGCGGTTTTTTTCGTCTGGATCTTTCCCCCCATCCTCCACGCCGTGACAGGTCCGTCGGTCCCCGCTGCAAGTTCGTTAACGCGGACACTGGTCCCTTCTTTCCCAGACTTGCGAGCTTTCCATTCGAGGGATGCCGCTGCCGCCCCCATTCTTTACGCGCACGGCCGACTGTGTGCCCCCGACTGCAGGATTTAACCACATTTCCTCCCCCGCAGGCCCACGGCGATCTGCACCGCATTCCCTCCTTGCCGAAGATCTCGAGCGGCGAACCTCCTTCCGTCCTCAGCGAGGTCCGTGTTTCCTATTACCTTTTACTACGTTCCGTAGTTTCCAGCGTTCTGCCTGTTGCCCCCCTCCTTTCCAACAAACGAGGATTCCGCGTCCCAACTCTTTTTTTATCGAACGCCCTTGAGAACCCCCCCATTTCGTGGCCCCTTTTCGCGTGCGATTGAAGACTCGCCCCGTAGCTTTTCTTACTGTCGCAAAGATAGTCTGTTCCTCCCTTCCTACTTTTTTTTGAGCAGCTCCTTTCTAAAAAAATAGTTTTCTTACTTCCTTCCTGGGATTATCAAATCGCCACCACCCCTAATGAACGGCATTTCTTCAGTCCTGCGAACCGTTTTTGAGGTATCCCTTCGTCGTCAATCCTGAGAAGGCTCCTTCCCTCTATAGTGCTCAGGGAGACGTCAGTTTTTTTCAGTTTGATGCTGAACCCACCCTCTCCCGAGCAAGAGCTCAGGTCCCCTGTCTTTAGATCCCGTAGCGTAGCCTTACGAGTATGGACCTCCTTTTACCTAACGAGACAAGTCCCCCCATTAGATTCCGTTACGGCACGGATTCTTTTACCCGTGAAACCGGCATCCTGGACAGAACGAATTTTTTTCTTTGGTGATTTCCTTTCTTCCTCGTCTCCTCTAAGACCCTTCTTCGCGCGAAACTCCCCCCCCAGCCTCAAGAGATTCAGGCGTCGCAGGAATCCCGGTTTACCGGTTTTTTCCTTCCGGGGGATCCGGATTCCCTTTCAGCCCCCACAGGATATCCAATGCGAGAGGAGACTAAAGATTTTGTTTTTCCTTTCCATTAAGTTATCTGTGCTTTGAAGATTCCCCCCCGACCCGAAGATTTTTTGTTTTTTTGTTCTTCATCCAGCCGAAAGAGACCATCTGTTCCTTCCTTCGACACTTCTCTTTTCTGCAGGATTCGATCAATACGTTTCGGGTCCTTCCCCCCCCCCCTTCCCCCCAGAATTTTCGTCCAGAGTTAAGTTTCAACCTGGAAAGCCGACGATCGCTTTTGACCCTCCCCCCTCGCAGTCTGTCGTCTTTTTTCCTAGGACGACGACTTTGGTTTCTTCTTTCGGTGCGTGTTATTTTTTTTCTTACTTCGTCGAGGATAGAGATCCCATCGTCTTGCTCGATTAACTTTTCCTATCTTTCACATATAAGTTGTTTGGAGCGATATGAACGGCCCTCACTTCCCCACCCTCTTGACCGAGCCTTCGCTCGTTCTGACATCGCGCGACGAATTTTTCCCCCGATAAGCTCATAGTAGTCCCCGTCTTTTGACTCCTTTAGTCAGCGTTCGAGCGCTTTGCCGTCCTAGGCCCCTATTCCTTTCGAGGTTCCTTGCAGCTGAGTTTTTCCCCCTTCTCCTTCGTCTCAGTCGCACTGAAGAGGGAGTATCCTCCATCACGAATTGACTTTCTTTGGCGTGACCGCCAAAACTGGCCCCCTGTTCTTTGCGGTTCTATGAAGTGACGCGTTTGCTCCTGTTACCCATCCAGTACATAGTGCGGGCTGTCCCCATTTGTGAGTGAGCTGTGGCCGTCCCTTTTCTGCTCCTCAAGCTTCACAAGATAAGGGACCAACTATCATTCCTTCTCCTAATAAATGAGTTTTCGTTTTTTGAGTTTTTTTATTGCCGACCGATCGGTCCTGAGTTGTGCTAATCCGTCCTCTTCTAAACCACACCTCCAAAGTTTGTAGACTTCTTACTGAAGACGGTACTCCAGTAGAATTTTTTGATCTTTTCTTTTCTGACGAGGTTTAGCTCTTATTCGCGACAATAACGGACCTCCCCAGAAGCCGCCCTTTCCTACTAGGCCTGCTAGCTTTGGATTGCCGGTTTTTGACCTCCGCGGACGAGCCCCCTCCTTTCTCTTCTCCACGACTCTGAATTTCTTTGCCTCCGGCGGCGAGGCGACGCCTCTCTGACTCGAATTAGAAAATTGACCAATTAAGGGCCCCGCTTCAAGCGCCGTCCCCCGGCCCTTTTTCTTACCTTGTTTCCCCGCAGGCTTATGGTGAGGTGCTAACTCTCCTTTGTTTTTTTTTGCCGATATGACTTGTTCATGACTGCTGATTTCTCCCTCGAGTTCGAGCACTTGAAGTTAGACCATTGGCCTTTTTTCACCGTTAATCTTGAGGTCCTAGTGATTTTCTGTTCTTTTCTGCAAAAGATCGCTACTAGTCCCGGCCTTCTTTTCTGTTATACCCATTGACCCGGCAAACTATATTAGTGCTGCCCCCCTTCCCTTCCTGAGTTTCCAGCTTCCGCTTTTTAGGCGATTCCCTTTTGATGGTCCCTTCCTCTTTTCTGCCCTCTCCTTTTGCCCTTCGTTGTTCCTCTTTTTTCCCTGTAGGGGCCTCGTTTTCCTAGGGAGATCGTTTTTATTAGTTCAGCGGCCTCATTCGTTTTCTAGAACCCGTACATATGGTCCCACATTTTCCCCGACACCATTTTTCCCCTTTTAGTTCACTTCCCCCTTCCTTTTACTTTTAATATTTCTGCGGGTTAGACTTCATGAAGATTACTATATGGCAGATAGTCCCTTCCATCCTATTACTCGCCTCTGGCCCTCTCATCATTCCTCGGGATCTTCGTCCTACAACCACGTGCTTCCCCCCCCAGACTCGCCCGCATTCCTGCCCTCTGCCTTGTCCTCCCCCCGCTCTTTTTCGCGCTCTGGGACGATTAGCCCCTTTTTGATTATTTCACGCCCCCCCCCCCTCCCCTCAGGGCAAATCTCAAAGTATTCCCTCTCTCCCGTTCGCTGTCGACGTCGTCCCCCGATGTGGCCCGAATTCTTTGACCTCTTCCACCCCCGCTAGTCCCGAAGCTTGATCCTTTCGATGATACTCCTGTCCCCTTGACGACTAGATCTTTTTCGCGCCCATACCCCCTTTTCCTTTTCGCGGTAAGAAATTGCCACGGTTTCCTTTTCGCCTACATTTTTTCTCATGAATTGCCCTTTGCTCGGGGCATTTTGCCAGGAGCTTCTGTCTTTGGCGTCCTAAGATTTCCCCCCCCTGCCCACTCGATTTTCCGCTTTTTTCCTTTTCGTGGAAGCCAGTCTTACGAGTACCCTTTCCTTTTTCCCTCTTAGTGCAGTCCCCCAGATACAAACGACGGTTTGGTTTTTGCAAACCACTTAGCTTACTGGAAACTCGAATTTGTGACTATTTTCTCTCGATTCTGCTTCTTCAGGCCCGATCCTCTTCCCTTCGTTGTTTTTTTTTTCTCGATTAGATTCTTCGGCCCCTCCCTCAAGAGACGATAGCCTAAAGTGCACTTCACCCCTTCGGAGCTGTCGTGCTCCTTCATTGTCCCTTTTTAACTGAAAATCCCGGCGTTTGATATTTGCCCCCTCCTCTCCCCCCCTTGTCAAATTTTAAGAGACGGTTTCCCCCTTTTCCCCCTTGCTCTGCGGAAATCCCCTCGTCAGGCCATTTTGCTTTTTGTGGTGCCGTCGTTCTTCCATATTTTCTTCCCTTCCCCCACTATACTTTTAACACCCCCCTCTCTCCGACATTCTTCTTGTATGCTTTAGCTCTCCACAAACCGTTTCTCCTTTCTTCCCCCAAGCTTTGTCAGTGGCGCCCCCGCTCCCTTCCCCTTCAATTTCTTTCACTCAAAGATTATCTTTCCGCGTCGCGTTTTTCTACTACGGTGTACGCTGATCCCTCAGTCTTTCCCTCCGACTTAGGGCTTCCCCTTTCCCCTCCCCTCCTTTTTGATGCTAGAAGGAGCCCTCCGTTTATTTTTCGCGCGCCTGTTTTCTTTTGAACTTTGACCTGTTCGTGGGTAATCTCAATGACCCGTTCTCCTTTCCCTGCTTAGAGCATCACCTGTCTACTACCTTATCAGTCAGGAGTCCCCCCTGCCTCTTCAACCGGGTGGTGAGTATGTCCACAGTTTTTTTCCTCCTCCCGTCTTTTCCTTCCCTTCCGATAATAAAGAACGGATTCTGCCGAGCCCCAAACTCGTATGCGTCTTTTTCTAGTTCGAACCTTTCCGGGCCGCAGCTCCTTTTTCTTCTTTTCCTCTTGGAACCTCGTCCCCTTTTGCCACCCCCAGATCTTACCTGCCATATGTTCCTGAGGCTTCCCCACGCACCCCCCCCTCTCTTCGAGCCGTCGATCGCAAAGACAGGTTGTCCCCCCTAGTCCCTTGACAGGCAAACCGGAAACCCCCATCGAGGACCCCCCCGTTCTTTTCTTCACCCTAGCTCCCCTCCCTTTCCCACGCCGACATGTGTGCTCCTCTTGGCAGCATCCCGGATTTTTGCCTGTTCGGTATGATACAGATACTTTCGTAGTCGTAACCTTTGTTATTCCATCCCTGCCCTCATCACCGAGGACCTCTTAGGAATTTTTTGGGCAAGTAGAAAGGACTTCAAAAAGTTTCCAGATCCCTACCACTCTCTGTTCTCCGATACCTTTCGTCCCCAGGAGAGATTCCACTTTCTTCGACCTCTTTCGTAAGCTCACTTTCAGATGCTTTTTTGTCCCAAAAAGTCAAAGAAGTTTTACTCCCTCGACTCAAGAGTCCCGTGCAATAGGCAAACAGGTCCCTGCGTTTGATTCGCATAGTAGTCCCTTCATTATCCGCTTCATCAATGTTCGTCAGAGTTTTTCTCTGGAGGCTAGTTTTATGAGTCTTAGACCGCGAGCCCCCCCCTTTTTATCCCTCCTGCATTTTTTTCCCCGTCTAGTCAGCCCTCTTTAATTTCGGCGGCTCCCCCGCCCCTCGACTGAACGGATTTCTGGCCGATTTTCGAAAAGTAAGGACCTGTCCATTTCCCTCACTTCTTTTTTTTTCTTCGCTACGAGCTCCCCTCAATCATTCGAGACAGTCGCCAGCGCCTCCCGCCCCTTTAGGTAGTTAGATATGCTTTTTTCCCCGGTCGCGGTTCTGCTTTGTGATGTCCCGCTTGTCCTGCATTTCCTCCTCGCCCTCTTTTGATTTCTCCCCCCTTTCCTGGCTTTTTTTTGCTCGAGAATGCAACGCCCCCGCACGCGGTTCACCCCCTTCCTCCTTGACCGCGCATGTTTGGTCTTTTCCCCCTCCTCCTTTTTTTTCCAATCTAGGTGACTCAGTCTTTTCTCGCCACGCGTTCCCGTTCGCTAGGAAGACGTATTCTTATGCTCCAGCGTAGCCGCCTACCCCCTCTCCCCTTTCTTCCTCTAGAAGTTTCCCTTCGGTACGTACGCCAGCGCCCTTACTTTCGGTTTTAGCCTTATCATACTTTTTGTTTTCAGAGGCATTCTTTTTTCTCCCCCTTTGGACCTTCCGCCCCTACGCCGATTAGCTCGATCTTCCTCGCAGTTAATATTTATCTTTCCTCTCCTCCGTTTTTTTTACTTTCGATGAACTTCTACGGTCCCCGATCTCTTATCGAAGACTTTTCCTCCTGGCTGAAGATTCTCCATCCTTCCACCACAGAAGTTTCACCAAGAAGTCTAGCAGACCCCCCAGCTCTGAGACGTTGTCGTTATCCCTCCCTTCAGATCAGAGAGAGTTCCTAGAATCTTTTCTGCACTTGATTCTGCTAAACTCCCTCCATGTGGAGATCTTTCCTTCAACCAGACTTGACCTCCAGGTACCCACCACATGCCTTTTCTGATTGAAGCCTGTCCTCCTTGATTCTTTTCCCTTCCTTTTCAACCTCCGAACCGTCCTTCTCTGTCCATCCCAAGAGTGCCTTACCCCTAGTCGCTCCAGTCCTTCCTCTTTTGTTATTTTAGCCAGTCCAAAAGGTTCCTTATTCCTTTTTTCATGACAGACTCATCTCTTTTTAGGTGATTCGCTAGAGTTCGATAGAGATGCTGCCTATTTTTCTTATCGTTAGAAAAAAAGCCGACCCTTTCGATTTAACCTAATCCGTTTTCTCCTTTTTGTCAGAGCCTTGCTCTGAAGGAATAGTTTCCCGTCCTGACTTCCCTCTTTCATTCAGCCTCTCTGACCCCTCCCTATTACGGCACTAGACTTGTTCAGCTGCGTTTCGCATTCCCCCCCCTTCACCACCCCGATCTTTCCTCCGATAGAGTCTGCGCTCCCCGTCTCATCTTCATTTATGAAGGGCTCGAGGCTTCACCGCGCCCGATGCCCTCTCATTTCTCCCTTGGTGGGAAGTACCCATTAGGGCGATGTCAGAGACGTTACCTTCGGCTCACTTTGTTGTAAAAGCCCAGATGAATTTCTTTCTTCCTTTCCTCAGACGATAGGTTTTCCTCTTTCCTCCTTAGCCTTCCCCTGCTGATAGTCCGTCCCCTCATTCGCTGGCCCGTCCGCCGTTCTCTCGCTTGTGAGATAAACCGCGTTCCTCTTGCCGTTGCCTTTGATTTTCGCTCGAAGAACGTCGTTTCACTTTTCTTTTTTAGCCTGATCGCTCACCCCCAAAATCATTGTCTTGCATCCCGAGTATGACTTTCAGCTCTTAGGAATATGATTTCGAGATGGTGAGGACATGTTTGATAGGAGTTTATTCCCCTTTGTTACTGTCAGGTAGCCGACGGTGACCGTTTTTATTGGATCCAGAGTTCTCGATAGGTATACCTAGGGTGATTGGTATGACTCCTCTTTTTTCCGAATTTTAGAAAAGTTGGTCTCGTTCCCACCCCCCGCGATGTCCTTTCTGTAAGGAGTTCCCTCTTCCCTGAAGATAACCTCCTTTATGTTCCTTCCTCTCCCGCATTTAAATTCCTACTTATATTCTCAGACTGTTAAACGGATTTCTGATGTACTACCCCCCCAACCCTTTATGAGAAGAGCTGACTCTGTCCCCTCGGTTCTTCTTGCGCTATGGTAGATACCTTTTCTCGTCCCGGATTGACACCGATTAGACCCCCTCAGTTATCCTCCAATACACCTATCGATCCTTTCAATTTTCCTCCCCCATGTCCCCTTTCTCATGAAATCCCGTCGACCGCCTTCTCGGCCAATCACTTTCGAGGAGATGATTGTTCCTCCCCCTGGATTCTCGCATCAAGAGCAAATTTCCTCCCCTCTTCTCCTGGTTTTATGGTCGCCCGGAGATCCACTCAGTTAGTCCCTCCGCCTTCGGTCTGTGTTGGATAGCTCCCCCCACTTGCCCCCTTGTTTCCGCCTTTCCCGCGGCACCGTAACCTTTTTCCCGGTTTTTTTCTCCCTCTTTTCCCAGATATGAGGGCAGTCCCTGACCCCCCAGTTTTTCCCGGCGAGGGCATTTTGTAACTGTTTTTATTTGGTCTCTTCTTTCCCCCTCCGACGGCCCCGAAAAGGAACGTGATCCTTCTTCCGCCTCCGCCGTATGCAATTTGTTTGTTCCTCCAGCTTAATCTCGTCCCCCCCTTTCCCAACTTTCGAATCGATGTGCATTCCACTGATCCAACCGTCTTCTTTTTCCGTTGACCCAGATTCAGAAACTCTTTACCCCCTGACTTTTTTGCCCGCTCGGATTTTCGCGATTTTTCCCATAAGAGGCTGCTGCCGACTCCTATCTTATTTTATCTTTTAATTTTTCTCCTCCTTGTTTTTCTCTCTCAGGCAAGACGCGCTCTTCTCTGAGCCTCCGGCCAACCTTACCCCATTAGTGCGGTCGTGATCTTTTGAATAGTTGTTTCCCTCACCCTCCCCTTTCTGTGATATTTGGGCCTGCAACCCTTTATTTTTTTCCCCTTTCCTTGCCTCCCTCGACGCTATTAAAAGTTCCATTCTTTAGTCCCATGTGCAGTCCTTGTGCAGTGGCCCTTCTTTGTTAGAAAATAGCGTCCCTCCCCCACTCACCCCCCTCCCCCCTTATATCCGGGGACAATTATGCCCCCCCCCTAGTTTTTCCCGTACTCATAAAAAGTTTCCTCTGCACTCTCCTGCCCAACTTTTTTTTCCATGTGGCTCTCCTGACCAACCTATTCCCCTTTCTTAAGAGAAGAGAAGTGGCTTAATCCTGTACCCCTTTATTCTAGAGGCGTTCCTCGTTTTGTTTCGATATAGCTGAAGTAACTCGAATTCTCTGCAGAGAAGTCCCCCCCTCCCGATTTATTGCCTTCTCAGGATCCTCTAAGGCTGGAAGGGATCGCCCTTTTAGCTTGACCTTTTCCCCCTTTCTTCGTTTAATCCCCCCCCCCTTCAAGCCCTATTGAGTCATTTCCCCCCCCTCCTCTGCTAGAAAGACTCTATCCCCCCCAATCCCTTTCCCCCGCCCTGAAGGAGGCTTGACCAGACCTCTAGTCTACAGGGTGTTTGGCACGAACCGTATCCAAGCCTTCTCTTTCACTCCCCTGGATCCATGAGATACCCCCTCTCCATCACGTCGTAGGTGTGTCGAGTTTCTCAACAAGCCGGACATTCGTCCTCCTTCCTCTGATAGTTATGGAAACCCTCTTACAACCCCCCCGTCCTCAGTGGGCCCTTAGCCCCCCGACACCTGATTTTCGAGAGCGCGTACCTCCCCCTCGCCTCTTTATGTGAACTCCTTCCTTGCGTAACCGATTTGACCTGGAAAAAAGCCTGACGTGCCCCCCCCCTATTTTCCCGCGCTCCCTGCTCCAAGTAACTCCCCCTCACTCCCTTCTGACCCTGGCGGTCGTCTCAAGAAGATGATTCTTTTTATCCTTCCCCCGGCGTCAGCTCCGAGGTTCGAGCCAGTTTTTCTTGCTCCCATCATACTGGAAGGAAATGAGGGCTTTGTAGACAGAGCCTATCCCCCCTTCAGTCTCCCCCCCCCCTCGACGTGCTTTCGAAGATCCTCCACGACCTTTCGATTGCGTCCCCCAGATAGTATGTGCCTCTCCCCCCCTCAGCGCCTAAGGATACCTTTTCAAAACCTACCCCCCGCAGCTTCCTTTCTATTCAACCTTAACCCCTACCTCCCCTAAAATTCTTGAAGAGTCTCCTCTCCTGCGTCCCCCCTTCCTGAAATCATGCGGAAGGCCTCCACTGTCAGAGATCTATAAGAGAGCGCCGATTCTCCGCTTCTTTCCTCATAGCGAATCTCCTATCTAGTAATCCCCCTCTTCGTTCGGAAGATGTAATGTCCTCCTAAGAGAGACTCCCAATTAGCCTACCCTTTCAGTCTTGAACGCGCCCCCGTAAGCTTCTCACCTTTAAGGAACTGAATCCTGACGTTTCTTATTGGGGTCAGCTCCACCTCTCTCCCCTCAAGAATTTTCTGAGATTCCCCCTCATTCCCCCGAATCAGACTCCTTCTTTTTTGCCTTAAGATGATAGTTTCCCCCGTTGAGTGATCCTTTCCTTATGACGCCCAAAGCCCTGACCAGAATCCGCCTTCGACGAAAGCTTTTTCCTGTACAGATGCACTGTCTGATTTGCCTCCCTGCAGAAAAGCACTCCTGCCCTACAGGCCCCGTCCATACGATTGTGGAGTCCTCCCCCCCATTAGAGGTGATGTCCTTCTCTCCACCTGCGTCGTCGACGATTCCGACCTGTAACACGTTGATTCAGCTGTCTTCGCTCACGACGCATTGTCTCCAATCCCCGCTTACTGCGGGACCGCCCCCCACCGCTTCCGAAGCGCCGGATCCCCTTTACTGTTAACTACCTTTCACCGAATTCTTTTCCAGGATTCGGCCGCAGATCAGACCCTCTTCTTTCTATACCGCGTATTCTTTTCCTTCCTCTTTTCCTTTTTCTATTGTCTAAGAAGAATGTGTTTTGGAGAGACTCGAAACTGGCTCCCTCCCGAAGACGTATGTCTTAATTCTTTTCCCTGACAGACGAGACCGCCAAAGAGAAGTAATACCCTCGGAAACTACTTTCTTCTCCGACCTAAAGAGACGAGTCTTCGCTTGGGAGAGTTTAATTCTATTTCTTATCTATCCCTTTTCTCATATGGTATCTCGATCCTCTGCTCCTTCCGGTCCCGGACTTTTCAAGGAAAAGACGCTTTTCATATCTTTCTTCCCATAGAATATTTTTCATTCCTCGGCGGCCTTCCCCCCATGCATAAGATGTCTTTCTCATCGTGTTGGTAGGGATGCTTTTGCCAACTCCTCCCAGTAATTCTTCTTCCAGGAACCATTGGCTCCGTAGAGCTTCCCTCAGCCTTTCCGGCCCTCTCAAAAGAGACCCCCCCCCTCTTAATAATGCAGAAGGCCCTTCCCCCTCTCTTGATTTTTGTTTCTCTCTCATCCTGAGATGCGAAGGCTTGCCTCCTCTAGCATGAACCGAAGACCATGATTTTTCCCCACCATGCCGGTGCGTCTATTTCCTATCTCCTGCCGCTGGCGGACGTCCGTTCTCGTCTTCTCGGCCCTACATCGTCCCGACTCCCTCCGATCTCGAGGGCCTTTCTCTCTGCCGAGCGGCCCTCCGCCAAGCTCGCGATAGAGGCTCTCCCAGATGAAGTTCTTTCCCCCTAGAATCTTTTCAGTGTCTTCTCCCTCCCCTCCCCCCCCAGAACTTCCAGACCTCCCCTCCATTGGCAGGAGGAATCTTTTTCTCTGGACTACAATCTCCCCTCCCATCGGCTAAAGCTTATACCGGAGATGAGCTCTGCGGTGCCCCCCTTCTTAGACGTATCCTCTGCTTCCTTACCTGAGATAATTCTTTTGACACATATCTCTGAGACGTAGAAGTTTCTTTCTATATCTCTTTTTCCCCGTCGTTCGGGTGTTGATGTAGGTTCTGCATCCGTAGAGGCCCTCGTTCCCTATATAAAGTGTAGACCTCTCTCCACTGCCCATTCATATTCGTACTTTTCTTCCTCCCCGCTTGGATCCCATCTTTCCCTTCTTTTTTCTTCCCTCTTGTTGGAGATTCTGTTTTCTTATCCCCTTGGTCCCCCCAGGAGGGTTCATGACCCCTTTTTTTTTGTTTTTCCCCCCTTCATAGGCCAATGGACTTTTGCTGGGTCGATAGCCTCTCGCTCGGCTGATTCGTCCCTCTTTTCTTTTCTGGGCTTCCTTACCCTCCCTTTTGCAATTTCCCCCCCCCTTCTTCCTGAACGTCATCATTTTCCGTTCCTTTTCCTTTGCGTGTTCTCCTTTCCCCTTCCGCGGCGCTCGTCTTCTCCTTTCCCTTTTCTTTTTGATCGACGGATTGGTTTCCCCTGTTCCCTTTTTTCCCGACCGCCACAACCCGTCTGATTGACTCTCCGTCCGCCGGCACGGATGCGGTAGCCTTTTTTCCTCTAGCGGTTTTCTTCTGAGCGCTCTTTCCCCAACGGCTTTAGTTCTTCTATTGCCCAAGAAAGACCTCGTTCCTCAAGGGTTAACATGAGTCCCCCCTCTTCCCTTCCCTCTCCTTGATCCATAAGTCACTTGCCGGAATTCGGTGGCTCTGCCCCCCGTCGACGCCCCCCGAGCTCGTCTCCTTCTTTTCTCGCTTCTCAACCGATTCAGGAAGTCCTTGCCTCCCTTTCTTTTCTTTTCTCTCCCCCTGCAAGTGTGCTCTCCTTGCTAATTCCACGGTTTGTGTGGCTCCGAAATTCCCCCTTTCTTGGCGTCCTTGAAATGAACGTGGATCGCTTCTTTTCCCGCTTTTGATGAGATTTTGGTCTTTCCCCTGGCCTCCCCCGTCTCCCTTGCTAACTTTAGAAGAAATTTTTTTCCGTCTCCTTTAAAGTTTTCCGCCCCTGCCTTCTTCCTCCAACCTCCCTTCCGAATCTGCAGGCAAACTACTCCAGCGGCGGTTCTTGAAAACGATTCATCACAAGCGGATAAAAGGAAACCGTCCTCTGAATTTTTTCCTGTATTCTTCCCTTCGCGT
>Ga0179593_1553716_pt1 | contig 16424 bp, 32 predicted proteins | sample CZODoug2_1_08_16_FD_185931 | JGI IMG/M metagenome (GOLD analysis project Ga0179593, IMG submission 185931) | Vadose zone soil fungal communities from Angelo Coast Range Reserve, California, USA - CZODoug2_1_08_16fungal (PacBio error correction) | ecosystem: Environmental > Terrestrial > Soil >... | reverse complement strand
CTTTCTTTCTCAGACATGGTCAAGGGACCCCCCTGGTTGTCCTGCATAATTTCTTCCCGCAAGGTGTGACCCCCCCCTTTCTCAAGAACCTCTTTAATCAGGATGGCGAACTAAAGTAGGAGATGTCTCTTTTTTTCAAAAAAACCCCCCCTCAATGCAGAAGAGCCCACCGGGGAAGCGCGGACCTTAGTAACTTCCCTCCTTTTTCCGGTTCTTTCCCTTCCCTGTCAGGGTCGCGGACAATTCGTTTTTCTCGATCGTCCCCCTCCGATTAGCGATTCGGGATTTTCAGATGATGTAACCCCCTTTTTTTTTGCCCACATATAAAAGTTCTTCCAGGTTCTTCTTTTGAGCCCTCCTCTGCTTATATGCATGGCACGAGGATTCTTTTTTCTTTTGTTTTACCCTCCTTCCCTGGGGGTAGAACTCCCCCTGGTATTCAGGGTGGACGGCTTTTGTTACTCCTTTCGAAGGAAAGGAGTGGTTTCCCTGAGTGGAATGAGGGTCTCACGTTGTCTTTTCCCCAAAGAGAGGGTTTTCCTTTTTGTAACTTCCCGTCATTCTTTTTGAAGAAATTATCGAACGTCATAGGCTTTGAGTTTTTTCGACTTTTCTCCCTCCTCCCTTTCCCCCACTTGAAATTGAACGACTTTCTTCTTCATCAAGATCAAGTGATAGGAAAGCCGTTCTCCTTCGATGGTTTCCCTTCCTTTTTCGATTTGAGGCGCGGAGACCCCCCCCCCTTCAACCATGTGATCGGCCTTCCCCCTCCCTTTCAGGCCTCTAGGGTTTTCTTCTTCATCGATGGCCACCCCTTCTTATGGGAATCCCTCTGTTGAAGACCCTATTTTTCAGCGATAGTAAGGTATTTTGGGACAATTGGTCCTTGTCCTTTTCCGATTTTGCAACTTTCCCCCCCCTCGGACGAAATGGATGTTCGTCTCCCGACACAAATCTTGGTGTCTTTTTTTTCCCTTTGCTCGCAGAATAATATCTTTTTTTTTTGGGGGGGGGGGGGTGGGTGTAGGGTTTTTTCTGTGGGGGGGGGGGGTTTTGGGGGGGGGGGGGGGGGGGTTTTTTGTGGGGGGGGGGTTGTTTGGTGGGGGGACCAAAAAAAAAAAAAGAAAACCCACCACTTGGGGGGAATGAAGGGCCCCCGTTAGGGACTGACCTCCCTTTTTCTCAAAGTTCCATTTTCGCCTTTCTTTTGAAAACAAGCCCCCTTTTCGCGAGTGATCCCTTTTTGAACTTTTTCCTGCGTTCCCCCCTTTTCTCTTTTGAACTTCCATACCTTTCTGCTCGGAGGACATTTTCTCCCCAGTACTCCCACGACGTGGTGCTTTCCCAGACGGATCTTCCCCGGATTGCACTTTCTCTCCCTCTTTTTGAAACATTCTTTTCCGGTCTCCTAAACTCCTTCTTCGAAGTAAAAGTCCTCCTTTTTATTCAGAGATAGAGGTTTTTCTGTGATTTTCTCTCCCCTTGCCGTTGTTCCCAAATCAGAAGGTGTGTTTTTCTCGGGTCAGAGTTTGGACTTTTTCTCTCTGCGTTGAAAATGACCGTTCTCTTGATCCGATAAAAGTGCTTAATTCACCTTCCCCCCCTCTCGCCGATTTCCCTTGCCCCAAATTTCTTTTCCCCCTGAGGCTTTTTTCAACAGTTTGCTCTCTTTTTTTCAGCTTGCCAGGGTCCCCCCCCAATGACGATTTGAAAAAGCTTCCCAAGAGATAATAACCCCCCCCCTCCCACATCTTTGAGAAAGGCACTTTTTCCTCTAAGTTTGTCTTCTTTTTTTCTCTTAGCAGCCCCCTTTCCATAAGGTTTAGGTTCCCCTTCCAGATTCTTAGCGACAAGTTCCTTTTCTTTTTATTCCTTCTTCTCGGGCAGGTTTACCGGACGAATCCCCATTCGCAACAGTTTCCCCCCCTTCTGAATATAAACTTTTTTCTCCTCACCGGTCGCTAAAGTTCTGTAAGGAGCCCCTTCCTTCAGACCTCCCCTGATTTTACGCGCCCGTTTTAAGGGCTTCTCCTCGGAAATTCCCACGCCTCATCATGGTGTTGTATTTTTGTGTGGTATACCCTTCTTTTGCCCCAGCTTCATTGACGCAAATCCTTCCGTCCGCCAGCAATTTTTGTTCGCACCTTTTCCGCAGCGATCGGATGCAATAACACTCTCTTTTCCCTCGAAAATAGTGTTGTACGTTTTTTTTTCCACAGTACCTCTGCGTGAGCCGCTCCAGAAGTCCCTTCCCCTTTTCCCCAAGATAGAATTGGTATCGTTCTGGAGAATAAGCTTCCCCTCCTGACCCCCATCCCCCTTCTTCTCCCGCCCATCTTCCCCTTTTTTTTTCCCCATCCGCATTGGCTCTTCCGATGCGAATATTATCCTCTATGTTTACTAAGCCTACTTTTTTTTTTTGAGTCATTTTCCCTTACCTCCCTAGCGGGCCTTTCTTTTACTTTCTCAGGCTCCTTCTTTTCTTTTGAAAAATAATGGCTTTTTTTCCCCTCTGCATGAAGGATTCGGGGCAGCCTTCTCTTCCGCGGAGTTTGTGATCCCTTCTTACCAATGCTATCGTTCTAATTTCTCTTTTGACGGCTCCCTCCCCCGGGTCTTTTGGGAAGAATAGCCCCCCATATGTAATCTTTTTTTTTTTTCAATAAATTCTTCCCGCATTCGCTGCGTCTGCAAGTGCTGGCTTCCTGCAGCTTTTCTTCCATCAGAGCTGCTTTTGGCACCAGTCCTTCCCAACCCCTACAAGAAAGAATGTCTTCCTTCAAGTTTCTTGAAATTTTACTGACCCCGTCGCTCCCCACGCCGACCCCCCCCCCCCAGTTGAGGTCAGTTTATCGGGCCCATCCATGGCTGCCTTTAGCCTCCCTTCCCCTTTTCAAAAGATCTTAAGAGTGTCCCCCAATTGTTGTTATTGAATTTTGTCTCCTTTTTTCTTCCCCTTTGCCTCCCCTTTTCCTGAATAAAACATCCCCCTCTTCATGACTGCTTAAACTACCACTCTTACTTTTTAGCTTCCCCTTCGAAGCCCCCCTGAGAAGAATCTTGAAACCTTATTTGATTGGGCGTATAGATTTTCCCCGGGTGTAGCCCTTCCCTTGGGATTATTTCCCGAGCAAGATGCTGATCTCCTCTAAAGGCCCTTTCCCCCCAGAGAAAGTTTCGAGAACTGACCCTTCCATTTAACTTTGCCCTCGGCGAGAGTTCCTCCTTCGCTTTTCCCATGAAATTCGAAAACCTTTTTCCCCCTCAACACTTTTTTCCCCCGAATTTCTCGGAACCCCTCAATGCATTCTTCTGAATTTTTTTACACCCCACAAACGGCCCCTTCCCCTCCCTAATCTCCCCCCCTTCCTCTCTAGAATCCCAGTATTTTCTTTCTCCCGGAAAGTTTACCTTTAGACCGGCCTTCCCTTTCCAAAGCTTTAATTATTTTCCTTTTCAGTCGGGTTAGACATTCACACCTTAGTTCCGTCGTCCTCCTTTGTCAAATCCTTTTTTTTCCTCTTCCGACATTTCTCCCTTCCCGAGGGTAAGAAAGGCCCCTTTCTTTTTCTTTTGAAAGAGCGCCGGATTCCCCCGTTTGATCTTTTCCCACTCTAAACTGGAATGTATCCCCTTTTCGAAGACCCCCCCGATTGCGCCTTCAGATAATTGAGGACGGGCGATTTTACCGCCCTTCCACCAAACTTTTTTTTTGTCTCTCCCTCCCTTTCCGCGGGTGATGAAATTTGCAACTTCTCAAGACCGATGTCCCCAGGACCTCTCCTTGACGGATACGTTGGTCCCCCCTTCTTTTGCCCCCTTTGTGACAGCGATTGCCCCTTTTTTCTCCGGAATGAAAGATCTTTCCGGCAAATCACAGGGTTTCCCTTTGGTGCGACCTAGAAATCTCTTCTAACCTCTTATGCCCTCGCACAGGAGTGCCCCCCCCCCAAATAAAATATCGTTAATGAAAGCCACTTTCTTTTTTCAACCCTCGAGCCTTTTTTTTTCATGAGATTTTTTTTTCTTCGAGAAAAAACCTCAATGAACATTCTTTTTTCGCCATTCCCACCGGATGGTCATGTACTGCCCCCACTTTCTAAAAACCTTTTGTACTCATTTTTGAGTCCCTCATACGCCCCTTGGGCAGACACTTCCCTCCTCTCCCGGCGTTCCCTCTATACAGAAGGTTACTTTCCCCAAAACATTCTTCTTCAATCACCAACCCCCAACAAGCGCTTCCCCTCCCGAGCCTTCCTCCCTTTCTCAAAGGACACCCTTAAAATTGATTATGTCTCCCCCCGTTTCCATCACTCTTCCAGACCTCTCTCCCCCTCATCGGCAATTTTTCCCTAACGCGAGTACGCGCCCTGACACTTCCCCTTTCCCTCCCTCCCCCCTTAAACGCGATCCATTTTTTCCCTTTTTCAATTCTCTCTTTTCTGAGATGAAACTCCTTTGACCATCTGCGAACCCGACGTCTTTACTTTTCCGGCCCTTCTGATTCAGACTTGTTCTTCCCCTTTCCCTCCTCCTAAGTCTCCCGTCCCTGTTTTGCTGGCCCCCTGGTTTTTTTTCCCCTCCCTTTCCTCCTCCTCCGTTGTTGTTTTTCTTTTTCAGGTTCGGCTCCGCCATGTCGCAAACCCCTTTGTTTTCTCCGCCATTCGGGCGCGCCCCCGGCCCCCCGGTCTGCCGCCCGCTTTTGTTCGGGCTTTGTTTTCCCCAAAAAAAAAAAAAATTGAAAAACTGTACCCTTTTACCCCCAAAAAACGGAAAACAACAAAAAACACCAAAGAGGCCCGGCCAACCGTTCACCTCGATCCCACACAAACCTAGCTGCCAAAAACGTTTAAAACCCTTCCTTTAGAACCAGACTTGCAAAAAACTTTTCATGTGACCCCGGACCTTTTTAAAATTTTTACCACCAAAAAAAAAGCAAAACCAGACAAAAAAGCACACCCCTTTACTTTCGCTGCGGAAACGAGTAAACACATATCAAAAAACAAAAAGTTCACATTAAATTATCCAACCCAACAACAAACAAAAAAACACAATTGAACTTACTTCCCCCCTAAAGAGCCCCCACACCCAAAAAACACGCGGGAACAACCCCCCCGTAACTCATACAAACGTTTTGATCCCACAACTTGTTAAGCCGAAACAAAAAATAAAAAACAACAAACAGAGTCCATTTTTTGTGTGTCCCTATCTTTTCATAAAACACACCTTCCGCAAGGGTTGGAATAGCACACAACAGCCAACCACTATCCCCCCTGACAACGCTTACCTATAACAAAACGTAGAAAAAAGAGTAAAAACACGTATGCCAAAACACAGACCAAACACCGCGCCTTGGCGTTTCACATGTCGTTTCCCATTGGCCAGAACCCACAAACTCAACATGTACAAATTACAAAAAGCCCCCTGACCGTTGAAGAACAAAGAAAAAAAAACAAGTTACGGGCCCCCCCCCCCCGACTTATAACCTTTTTCTAGGAGTCTCCCGTGGCATGTTAAAAAACCCAATCACACCGTAGATAAAGCCCGCCCCCCCCCCCAATTCCTGCAATCAAAAACATCCAAAACAAACCTTTCCCCACTCACAGAGATATGAAGACAAGACTTGTCAAAAAAACCATTAAAATTTGACTCACCAACAAACTTGAAACTGTGTTGACAAAAAAAAAAACAAACACAACAATAACTTTCCCCAACACCACAAAAACACAAACCAACCAACCATCCACTGAAACACGAGAGAACATCCAAACAAAAAAACCAAAAACAAACACGGTTCCAACACCCCGTGATCAACAGCCACAAACTAACATTACCCACAACGTTTCATTAAAAACACAACAAACAACACAAAAACAACAGCAACCCCACCAAACGATCCACCCAGCAAATAACCCAAACGAAAGCGGAACCAAGAAAAAAAAGAACGCAACAAAACTAACAGATTCGTTCACCTTCTCACAAAATTAAAAATTCCCCCCCCCCAAAATTATAGAGTAGAGCTCAAACAAAATCAGGGAAGAATCTTGCCACTAAAAAAAAAAAACAAACCACTGCTTGCCCCCGGTCCATCCTGGAAACCAACAACAATGTCCTGCCAAACCGAGCCAGTAGGAGAAAAACCCACCCCCACGCCAAAAAAATACAAAAAAAACAAAACAAAGACAATACATCAACTTACAACCCCCACAGAACACAAAAAACCGCACCCACAAAAACTTTTGCACGTTAATTCCGTGTTGTATCCACACAAACCCCAAACAAAAAGAACACAAAAAAAAACAACTTCACTAGGCCCCCTAAAGTAACACACTTATTTCAAGACAACAAGTTTTACATGGGCAAAAAAAAACAAATGGAAGACTCTAAAAAAAAACCAAAACCCACACCAACAAAAGACCCACACACAAAAACACCAACAACAAAAAAAACGAAACCAAAAAAAACATTCCACCCCATTTTAGTGGACATGCAAACAAATTTTATGAAATTATTGCAACTTTTTCCAACCCACAACCACCCTCCCCACAAACACGTTAGGGAGAAAACCAAAAAAAATCTCCGACGAAAACCAGAACAAATTTTTCACCCATTCTAAACCCACCAAAAAGAACTCCTGCCACCTTCCGGAATGTCCTGGCAAGCCACCCGCGTGAATTAGCACCTTGGACCTTCGTTATCGTTGCTGTCCGCAAGGACCAAAAAGAGCCCACAAAGAAATTTTACACAAGGTAAAAGAAAAACAACACCGGAAAAAAAAAATACGACACAAACCGAGAGTGGTCTTTTTTGGAGTACAAAGAAAGGTTGCACACCCAAAACCACTGTCTTTTCCCAACAAGTAAGTTAAAATTCTACACCTACCGTGCTTAACAACAACAGACCACTCCCTTCTCAACACGCACTCCCCAAGTTAAGGAAAAACCCAGTCCACAAAGTAATAGCTCCCTCCACAAAAAAAACCGAAATACAAACAACAATCAACGTACCCATTTTTTCCAAAAAAAAAGGTCAAAACAATCAAAACCCACCCACTAAAGAACCTTCTCGAACAAACCCAAGAACCACAACACAAAAAAAAACAAAACAACCACAACACCACACAAAAACATCCAATGATAACAGCCTTTTGCCCCCCCCTTTCAAGTCTACCACACAATTTTTTAATGACCCCACTCTCCGTTGCACGAAAAAAACCTTTTACCAAAAACCAATAAAAACAGCCCGGATTTTCCAACACACCACGCGGGCTTGCTACCCCCAAAAACCAGAACAACACGCCACACATCAATGTGGCCAAGAGTTGTTACAAAAAATGTTACCATGTGCCTGAAATAACAACATCAATACAAAAGTGCAAAACCTGTAAACTTCCCTCTGGAAAAAAAAAAAAAAACAAAACCACACCCCGTAAACCAAAAAAAAACAACAAACAAAAAATAAAACAAACACCATCTCAAGGTATGTGGAGACCTGAAACAAAACAACAACGAAAATTTTTCCACTATACTTTTTACACCTTTCAAATTCGGAAATCCAAACAACACACCTAGTTGTAAAATCAGGAAAACATCTCTGCTCATACAAACTTTTTAACAGAAGCCCCCCACATGGGGACTCAACCCAAAAACAGAGAACAACCCACCCCCCCAAATTTGTCAAACCGCTCAAGTTAAAAGCGAGAAACGCCAATCAAAATGTTTCAGTAAAAACGTTTCCTCGTTTTTTTCTCAAAAAGTCCATAAAAAAAAACAACTTTTTTTCTACGCACTTCGAGTACCAATAACAAACAACTTCCTCTCCGTCCTCAAAATTCAACATCAAAGACCCAAACAACCCAACATGCGAGTGTTCACTGCACTGTAAAATATACAAAAAAAAAAACCCGGCAAAGACCCCAAAAAGAGCCCAACTCCCCCCGCGTTGCTTTGACGTGAGGACACAAAACAATATCAAACACCCCCCCAACCATACATAAGAACAACATGCAAAAATATATACGCACCAATTGTCAGATCGCATCTGAAAATATGAATAATGTGAGCACAAACTAACGAAAACAAAAACTCCACCCACAACACAACAACCCAAGGCTGGTCACATAAATAACGAACAAATACTTACCACAATATGCCACCCACATCCCTACTATTGATACCACCACAGACGGATTTGTTCGTCCCAAACACGGACAAACACTACAAAACCCACAAATCAACCTTGGCGGATTAAAAAGGGTGAGTGAAAGAGAAATAAACATCCTTTCAATTGTAAACAAAGATTCGGACGAGACAAAACAACCAGACCCATGATAGTGGTGAGTCGAAATAGAACACCCCCACACCACCCACCACCACAAAATACAAAACCAAACAACTGTCTTTCCCAACTGCCATTTAAGCCGCTTCACACGTAACAACAAACAGTTAGTAGAAAAAATTTTTTCCGACCCCGAGCAAAAACAACCGTTCCCCCGAACCCGATTTGTTTTAAACACCCAACAAACACAGACTGTGCTGTTTTTTCCACTAGTTCAAAAAACCAAAACCGCCCCCTTAGATATACAAACTACACGGTTTGCTCTTTTCTGATCATCGACCCCGTGCGGTGGGTGGAGTAGTAGGAAAAACCATTGTTGACAACCCTTGCCCTTGTTCGCACCTTAACCAAAAAAAAAAAAAAACGACAAAACACCAAACAAACACGAGGTATCCCACCAAACAAACACACCACGCTACCCAGACAACAAACCAGACGTTTTTTTGCCGGTTTTTTTTTCGCAACTAGATTCAAGAAAAAAAACAAAAGTTTTCCCCCTGTTTGTTCCTAGGCAGGTAAGCTCTTCCAAGAACAGTAGTCCAAAGGCGTTTTTTAAAAACACAATAACAAAACTTTCGTAGTAATTAAAAACCAACAAACCACAGATTGTTGAACCAACAGCTGAATCACGCTAAACCAACAGCAGACAAAATTTACCCCCCGTAAAAAGAGAGCCTACACTTAACGAATTCTAACTCACACTTCTTTGGCGTGGAAAAACCCCCCTTCAGTGGGGTTCACTTTTGAGAAGCAAAAGTTTTTTTTCAAGCCGTGGGGTAACCTCACCGTGATTTGTGCTGTGTGACGTGGACAAAAATACTTTTGCCTTATCGAAACCGAAAGGGATCCAACTTCAACCAACTAAGAATCCACAAAAAACAAAAAAATTTAGTGTAATGTATCAACCCACCCCCAAACATCAAACAAAAACCCACCTAAGTAAATAGAAAAATAATAAATCCATCCTGGAGAGTTTTGTTTCCTCAACCAACTGTGGGCGTTTTCAAACACCAAAAGCCAACGAGTTTTGTAAAAATTTTGCGCCCAGGGATTTGATAAAAAACATAATGCAAACCCCCGTGTGATGGTTACCATAAACAAAGACACGCTAAACAACAAACCCCAACCCCAAAACTTTTTGCCACAGCAGCTTCGCGCGTTTTGTACATTACCCGCTTTAATTAAAATACAAGAAAAAAGAAGCAATATTCGAAAATCCCCCGGAAAAAACAAAAAACAACCCTTTACCCCAAAGCACAACCTGCGGGTAATCAACCCACCACTTAATAATATAGAAAAAGTGCGGCTTGCCAAAAAAAAATTGTCGCACAGTTTAAAAAACAGCATCCCTTTCTCCCCGGAATTCTGACATTAAAAACCAACACGGTAAGTCCTCATAAAAAAAACATAAATTACCTCCGGACCCAACGATCCATTACAAAACCAAAAAAATTTTAATTACAACAACCAAACTCTCAACTCCATATCACTTCGACTTAAAACTTTCGCAGCGCAGCGGATGTAAAACAAACAACTCGCCGCAGTAAACAGTAAAAAACAGACCAAAAAAACACCCCTTTACACACCCAAAACCTGTTGTATATTTTGGACCAGCCAACAAAAAAAAACAAAAGCCTCCCCAACCACATCAACGAGTATAAGTAGGACATACCAAGAGACAGTCACAAAACCCTACCAAAAACACCTTGGAGCTTCCACATTTTTGTACAAAAATAGTTTTTTTATGATACGAACCAAAAACATAACTTCTGGGCAAGCCAAAAACACTTTTTTACCAAATCAATTCTTTGAGCAGCAAAACAAATGAAAAACAAAAGTAACCACACCCACCCCCCACCCAAAGGTACTTTCAATTCCTTGGTTGCGGGGGACAAAGCAATTTTAGAAAATGCCCATAGTTTAAACGTTATCGGATATTACTATTAAACCTATTAAGGAGTTCAACAAAAAACAACAAACCCAAAACAAAAAACAAAAATAAAGACAAAGAGCGCATAAACTAGAGGATACCCAAGAGAACATAAGGTGCAAAACGAGGCCTTACACGGCCAACCACAACCAGTCGAACACCTCAACCCCCACACAACACACAATGGAGACACACAAACACAAAAATGACCCCGCAACAAAAACAAGAACACTCCGTTTTTCACGGGATTAGGAAGTTGAAAAAAGCAAAATTGTTGGCCCTTTTTCCGGACACAAAATAAAACTGTTGTAAAACAACAAATCTTTTTATCTGGGAAAAAAATAAAAACCCCGTTACACTGAATAATATATCTTCATTATATAAAACAAGAGTTTTTCGCCCCACCACCCCGTAAGAAACAACCATCAACTTGGCAAATGCAACGAGATGACAGCAATAAAAACACAAAAATCCCCGACTCAGCCCCCTATTATGCACAAAAACTTGAAACCCAGCGGGTCAAGCCACACAACCTTACAACACATGAAACCAAAAACCCTTTTACCTCATATTCACTAATACACCCCAACAAAAAAAAACGCTGACGCCAAAAATCTCAATAAAAACCAACACCAAGAAAACCCAAAAAGAAAACATTAAAAAAAGCTAAACAAAGGCAAGCACAGGAAACAACAAATTTTTTGAACCGGGAGACTTGCGGCCTTCCATCACCACCGTATTTTTCCCAGGGGCCCCCCTTCCTGAAGATATTCGAGAAATTTAACTCAGGCCCCCCCCCCTCTTTTCGGTATCGCCCTTTCCCGACAGGGTTCTTCTCCACACGGGCGAACAGCAAGCCCTTTTTACGAGAAGGACGGCCTTCCTTTGATCAATTATTTTCCCTAAATACGTTTTCCCCCCTTTCCCCGATTGACAAAGAGCCCCCTTTTTTTTTTTCACGAATCTTCCTCCCCGATCACCTTTTTTTCACGTGGTTGCGTTTCCTTCTCCGCCCTCTCATCCTCTCTCTTACCCCCCCTCCTGCAAGGCAATTCACAGGCTTTCCCCCCTCTTACTCCTTCCTACATCTTCTTTTTTACAGACAGTCCCCCCCTTCATTGCGGCCCGGGACTGCTTCGCTTTTCTACTTTTCGTAAACTCCCCTGCATCTTATGCAGATTCTTCCTAAGTTATTAATTTCTGGTGGAATGACGTCCTTAACCGTCTAGTGCCCAACACGATCTTGTCCCCCCAGCCGTTAGAAGTCCTTTCTAAGGAGGGTCCCCCGGGAAGGAAAAGGCCTTTCACCACCCTTGCCCATCTACCAGCGGGGCCTTTCTCCCCAACACGTCTTTTCTTCAAGGGGAACCAACCCCCTTTTAAGCTTTTGCCCTTCCTCCCCTCCCCTGGTTTCGCCCCTACCTTTCGATATTCCCTGGCGCCCACCTTTTGGAAAGAACCTCCTCCCCGATGTTCCATTCGGGCCAGTTCGCACTTCTTCCGAGAACCTTTTTTTTTTTTTTTTTTCAATACAAGTTCCCCCGGCGAAAGTCTCTCTTTCACTCCCCCCCCCTGAACCGTTGGCTCTTTTGACCACTTAGGAACTTCCCGGGTTGAACATATTTCCTTTCGTAATGTTCGTCCCTCTACTTATTTCAATCACCTTTCCCTCCTTTCTCTCCTAATCTTCTCCCCCCTTTTCCTTTGAACCATGGAGGAGTCCTCCCCCCCCATATATATATCTTTTACTCCTTCGAGAGCTTTCGATATTCTTTCATTTTGCGGCTCCCCTCCCCCCTTTTTTTTCCCACAGGGCCCCTTCCGACAATTAGGAGCGCCTCCCCCCGTGTATGAAGAAGTCATTTTCTCATCTCCCCCCCCCGTCACGAAACTCCTGAGTTCGGCACTCCGTAAATCATATGCATACCCACCGCCCCTTAGGAAGCTAGTTATTCCCCTCTAGAAGTTTAATGTTTATTGATTGACCTCCTGTATGTTTTAATCTAGTTCGAATAGAGAAATGGCCCCATCTCTAGAGGATGTAAGCAATGCTCCCCCCCGTGGGCGCCCCAAGGAAATATGGAAAGTTTGTCTTCTTGGTCGGATTGAAGTCCTTTTTTCTTGATGTTGGTTTAACCCTTGCTTTACCGGTGGGTCGCCCCAGAAAAGGGATGTCCTTCTTCCAAGGAGTTGTGTGGATACGTCGCCCTCCTGAGTGGCTTTCCGCTGGTATTTCTTCTTATTTCCTTTTAGGACAAAGAGCGTTCCCTTTAATCCGTTCAGTACCTGGTGAACTCTTCTCTTGAGAACGCTCCCTATGCTGTGATTGCGCTTCCGTCTTCCGCCCTCCTCGGGAACCCTTTGAGAATCCCCCCCCCCTTCCCCCATGGGAACCTAATGCCTGTCCTTTGCATCCGAGAGTTCGTGTAAGTGAGTTTCCCGCCGTACTTGCCCTAAGAGGGTTGTCCGCTACTTGTCCCCCCTCTGCGGGAGATTTCCACAAAAACCTTTTCCCCCCCCTTTTTTTACAAAAATGTGCTCGGCTCCCCCTCAAGCCGTTCAGGGCCGCTCTTTTGAAATCTTCTTGGCATTCCATTAAAAGTGCTTTTGAACACAACGTAGCGTCCTGCTTCTTAAGGGTAGGAAATAGGGGAGTTTTTCTCCCCAGTGTTTGTCCCCTGTTTTTCCCAACGGACTCCATTGGCGATACTTCCCCCCCCTTTGGACTGGATTGCTCCTCGACGCCCTTCTCATAGATTCAGGAGATGGCAATTTTTTGATTCCTCCAGTGTTATCCATTCCTGCTCCTCCTTTACAAACCTCTTTCACCCTTTCCCGGCGCGGCTTTGAACGGCACCCCCTTTGCGCGTTCTTACCTCGTTTTTTTTCCTTAAAGGTCTGGATTTCTTCCAGAGTGACCAAGTAAGTCCACCTTGGTGAATGTCGAACCCTTTCTTAGTGAAATAATTCAAGTGTTTTTTTTCTCCACATTTTTTTTCGGTATCCGTCCCACTCCGGTACTCCCTCAGAATATGTAATCTTTCCCGAGAAAGAGGTTTTTTCTATTAGAGTCCCTTTGTTTTTGGACTTCAGCAGGTGCTTTCCCTTCCTCTCTTCCCGAGGGTACATTTCGTTTTTCGGGGAAATCCTTGTCCGAAAGTGAATTGTATCTCCCGTTGCTTTAATGCTGAGAGAAGACTTCCCCTTTCATGGCTGGGATTGTTCTCCCTCGATTGTGTCATTAGGTTCTTCGCCCCCTCCGCTCACTTGATACAGGTCCTGAAATAATAACCCCCCTTTCCCTTCGGCTTCAATAGATTCCCCAAGAACTGCTCCCCCTTCCAGAGCTGCTCTTTCTGGTATTAGAGAACCCCCCCCCCCCCCTTTCATAAGTTTTAGGTTTATCTTTCCCCCTAGAAAGTGGCCTCGGTTTGTTGTATTACGGCCAAGTTACTGATTTTCCCCCGGCCGAGACCCTTCGCTACCTTGACCCTTCCCCTTCCTATAAAATTTTCCCCCTCTCCCTTATAAAGTTCCATTACAGCAATAATATCCTATAATGACCATCCCCTTTTTTATTTCCCCCTCTTGTGATGATGACTCTTGTTCTCAAAAACCTCAAATGACCTTCTTCGTTTTTCTTAGTTTTCTCCCTCTTGTGCACCATCCTCCTTTTCCTTCACGAAATAAGAGAACCCGAAAGTGATTCCCGACTTTCCGTCATCGAATGAGGATGCCTCTCCACCAGCTTCACTCCTTCGTACAACGAAAGTGTTAGCGTCCAGCCCCAGCTTTTCCGAAATTTTTCTTCAAGACTCACCTAACTAGAACGTTTCTTTTGTTTTCTCTTTTTTTTGTTTTGTTTTTTGTTTTTTTTATATCTACTTGCTCACTCATCCTTCATCAAGAGTTAATTCCTTTTTTCCAGTATTTTCAAGAGCATCTTTTTTTTTTGCAAGATGCGATCTTTTTTCCCTTTCCCTCCTTTTCCCCCCCCTTTTCTTTTTTAGAGCGCTCATTTACCCCTTCCCTCGGCATTGTCAGTAAGGGTCAGATTTCCCCCTTTTTTTTCAATAATGGAAGCTGCGTTCCTTCTCAGGCTTAGGGGCAGCAGTATTTTTTTTTTTGCGGAGTTGGTTCGCCGCTGACCAATGCATCTTCTTCCTCCTTTTTTTGTCGGCGTATCAAGCCTTTTTTTTTTCAGAATCAGTAAAACCCTCTTACTATTGTACCCTTCATTGTTATTTCACCCCTTCGATGAGGAAAGCATTTTCTCCTTGCTGGAGTACTTCCCTGCGTGCAACAATCTTTTTTTTTACCCTCCTTTTCTACCCCCCCCCAAAATAAAATCCTTTTTATTAGGCAGTTGATTTTTCCAAATTTCTCCCCAAGTTCTCCCCCTCCCCCCAGCGTACAAAACCCCTTTAGTTTATGAGAGTTGGAGCCTTCTCCTTTAGCGAATGTACCCCCCTATTTATAGTCATGATTTTTCCCCTTTTTTCGAGCTTTGTCTCCGGAGTCAAACCCTTCCCCCCATTGACTGGAACCCCCTCAATTAAACTTCTTTTTGATATTTGCTCCCTCACCCGAAAATCATTTTTTAGATTTGCGCTGTTCCTCAAAACGCGAGCATCTTTTTTCGTTTGCAAAGCGTGGCTTTTTTCTTAATGAATTTTTTATTGGGATATTTATGACCTTTTTCTTCGAAGGAGAGACCTTCCTCCCCCAAATTACTTTTTAGCTCAGCCAATCCGTTTTTTGCCACGGCGAGCTTTTTTTTAAGCACGTGACTTCAAATTCGCCATCTTGAACCCAGCCCGCTTCCCCCGAACCCCCTCGTTTCCTCGAGAAAATGCAAGCCTTTAAGTTTTTTCAAACCCTTGAAACTTCTCCTCTAATCATCCCACGCCCCCTTCGCATAATTCCCCTCTCATTCTATTTAAAGGAGTTGACTTTTTTTTTCCCTCACAGAAGTTTCCCCCCTTTTCATTATTTTTCCCCCCCCCCTCCGGCATATCGTCCTGTCCTCCCTTCCCCACGTCGTTGAGTATTCTTTCATCCTGTCTCCGATCCGGACTTCATCTTCCCTCGGGTAAGAACGCGCCGTCCCCCTTTTTTTTTCACGCGTCCGTCTCCCCCGTTGGAGCGGTCCCCCTTAACCTGGAAATGGATTCTTTTTTTTTCCGAAATTCACACAACGTCCTTTTTTCCCCCTGAAGCTATTGAGGCTTTGAATTTAAATCCCCGGCCACCAACTTTTTTCTTGTATCGCCATACATGAGCCTTTTTTTTTTTTTTGAAACAAGGACTTCCCCCCTCCCTCCCGATTACTAACGGATCGGACGGTACGTTTGCTTAAACTCTTTATGTCCCCCCACCAAATACCCTTTACAGAATTGAAATTGGCATTCACCCTATCTTTCCGGCACTCCCCTGGTTTCCAGGGTTTGGTGTTCTTCTTCGAAATAGATCCCCCAAAGCGTCCCTTCCCATTTCCCGGAGTGCCTATCACTTACCCTAATAACTTTTTCTCCTTCAGCCTTCGTTAAACCCCACCCTTTTTTTTTTCCTTGAGGACTTGATATGCCTTCACGTTCTGCGCAACCTCCCCCCCCCTGATATGACGAGGCGTTAGACTCCAGGATGGGTTACTTCTCCCCCCTTAGAAAAACATCTTTTTCCTACCGCCGCTCCGGAAACGATCATTACTCCTTTTCCCCCCTTTGCCTGCGAAGGCTCTCTGCCCTTAGAAAGCCTTTTTTTTTTTCACAAAAAAACGGTCCCTTCCCATTCCCCCCCCCCATCAAAGTCTCCCTCTTCTTTTCAGATCAGAACCTGCCTCTCAAAACATTTCAGATCCCTCTTTTCTATGGAGCCCACGTTTTCCCGTCTGGCCATCCCTCGCGCGCCTCCTTCCCTTTCGCCAGTTAGACCTTTTTATTTCCGCGACCCCCTTTTCAATCCCCCGACTTTTCAAACTTCTCTCCAGTTAACTACTTCCTTTTTCCTGTGGAGATGGACCCTATGATACGGGTGAACATCTGCCCTAACTCCCGGACTTTCCTTTCCCCTGTTCTTCAATCTTCCTCTTTTCCTGAGGGGCGCTACCTATGTCTTCCCTTTTTTCCTTTAAAACCATGGCCCCGGATCGACCCCC
>Ga0179593_1643131_pt1 | contig 16426 bp, 28 predicted proteins | sample CZODoug2_1_08_16_FD_185931 | JGI IMG/M metagenome (GOLD analysis project Ga0179593, IMG submission 185931) | Vadose zone soil fungal communities from Angelo Coast Range Reserve, California, USA - CZODoug2_1_08_16fungal (PacBio error correction) | ecosystem: Environmental > Terrestrial > Soil >... | reverse complement strand
TCTTTTTTTCTTTCCTGCCGGGCTGTGTGCTTTCTTGGACAAAACCCCCCTTCCCGATTCCCGTCCTTTGGGTGATTCCTTGGCATTTGCACTTTTTGTCTCTTTGTCTCCCCGCTCCACCCTTAGCAGATTTCACTGGTGTGAGGATTGACTGTTTTCGACTTTTGTTGCGGCCCCAATGTTTTTTCCTTCCCTGAAGCCCCCTGTTTTATTTTTGGTTGCCGCCCCCCCTGGTGGTTCTTGCTTTGGGGTGAGGGCGGTTCGAGGGTCTGGTTCCCCTTTTTTTTTTTCAGGGTTCCCCGACCTTTCCTGCTGTTTTGCACTTCTTTTTTTCCGTTGCTTGTTGGCGGCTTCCACGGTCACTCTTTGAGCGGACTTCCGGCAAGGTGGGGCACAATTTTCTTTGACCCCCCAGTTTTCATTTCGTTCTACCATAGGTAAGTAATTGCATTGGTTGGTCATTCATCTTCCCCCCTTTTCTTTGATTTCCCTTTTCCGTGTGAGTCGTCCCCTTTACTTGAACTCGCCAAACCTTTTTTCGTTTGACTAGGGTTCCTTTGAGTCACCCTCGCTCTGATCCCCGGTTCCCCTTTTTGTCTGGGCCACCGAAGCCCGCCTTGTGAATGTCCTTTTCGTTTGATATGGGAACCTGGGCGCCCTCTGTTCCGCGAGTTGGGTTCCTGTTGCGACCCCCCCCTTTTTTTCTCGACGTCGCACCCCATCTCCGGAACTGCTGGGACCTTGCTTCGCATTTTTTGATTTCCACCCCCCCTCCCTTGACCCAATGCCTTTGGCTTTAGGTTGTCCAATTTTGGTCTTTACTTGTTGCACTGGCTTGTTTCTTGGCTGCCAAGTTGTCTAGCTCCGAAGGGACGGGTTTTTGGAAGTTCCAGGATTTTTAATTCCTTGGTCGTGTTTTTCCCCCCCCCTACTAATTATTTCCTTTTGTCTCTGCCCGCTGAACTGGTGCTGCCGAACCCGGTCCCCTTTCCCCTCCCAAACCCCTTCACCATTCCTGTTTTTGCGACGGTTTTTTTCCCCCTTCTTTTTTTGATCTACGGGGCCCCGTCTCTTTCCTCTTTTATAGCGGGGGTTTGGGGCCGGGGTGGCGTCTTCTTTCTGGTGGTGTTTATTTTGTGTCCACCAAAAGGCGTGCGTGCTTTGCGTTTTCGGCCAGCTTTATTCTTTTCAAAAATACTTTTTCAATTTTTCCTTTATTGTCTTTTTACTCCTGGGCTGTGTTTTCCGAGCAGAGATTGCGTTTTTTTTTATCCTTTTCACCCTCTTCTGAGGGTGTTCCCCCTGTTTTTCATTTTGTGCAAATGGGCTTGTCCCCCCCAAAGTTTGAGGAGGTTCGTAGGGGCGTTTTTTCCGCCCTGGAACTGCAAAGCCCCCAACGTGGCCCCCACGATCATTCAGCTGACGGATAGCGAGTCTTTTGGGAAGGCCCCCCTCTTATCCAAGAGTTTTAAGTTTTCCTTGTTTTTTCCCCGGCTCCACCCGCCCCCTCGCGCCACAGTTTTGTTTTTTTACCCCAGCGGTTTTTTCCTTTTTTTCTTTTCCCCCTCCGTTAAAGTGGGTTGATTAACGCGAGTTTCTTGGTAGACCCTTCCTTGTTGTGTTGTATGCGGGTCCCAGCCCCGGTTTTTTTTCCTGAGGTGCCCCCTTCACATCGACGAGGTTTTTTTCCTTTCTTGTGTTTCACTACAAAAGCCTTGTCACTTTCAACTTTTTCGGGCCACTCCTGGCGGTTTTCTTCTTTCCCCCCTGGGGGGCCGTTGCTCCCGCCACGCACCAAGTCTGTTCCTTTGGTTTTTGGGCCCCAATTTTTCGTGTTTTGCTCCCCTTCTTTGGGTGGTGGCGTTTCATCCCCTACTTTTTTTGGGTCGTTTGCGTGGTTTCTTTTTCCCCTGTTTTTTTTTTTCTTCCCCCGTTGACGAGGGGGGTGCTCAGTTCACGAACCGGTCCAGTGTCCCCTGGGAGCATCCTCTGCTTTTTTCCACTCCCCTGCCCACTTCAGAAAGGAGTACTTTGTCCTCCGATTGCGATTTCCTACTCCCAACGACGTGCGTGGGCATCGAGAGGAATCGCCGACTTTACCGCATTACTTGATTCCCGTTTCTTCGCCCCACAACAGTTGTTGCCTGCGTTTGTGTTTTGTACCTTGTTGCCGGCGACCGCTGCGAACCACACTCGTCCCACGGACGCGTTTTTTTTTTCGGCCCCCGTTCCCCCCCCCCCCCCGTCCCTTTTTGAATGCTGCCCCCAATGGGCTTCCGCCTCCTTCCCCACCGTTGCTCCTTTCCCCTCGTGCTGTCCCTCAGTCTCCAACCCCCCCACTGGACCAACGGGTCCTCTGCACCCACCCAACCATCTATTTTTCTTTTTCCTCTGTGTTTGTTTTTAGAGTATCGTGGCTTACTTCTGGGCTTGTTTCCCAGTTGGTTAGCCGTCGTTGGCATTGCACCTTTGCAGCACCGACAGGGTTTGGCACCTTTTTTTTTTTGATTGCCGTCCCCCTTTCCTTTCTGTTAGCGCTCCGTTTGTTTCTTTTTCCCTCCCGAAAGGGGCCCGCTGTTTCAGTTCTCTTGTCCGTCGCCTCCTGATCTTTTCCTGGAAGACGATGCAGGTTCGCCGGCCTTCCCTTTTTTTTTTGATCATGAGGCCCCGGTTCTGCCCCCCGTATTTTTGCTTTTCTTTTTCGATCATCTCTTGGCGCCGGCCCCCCTTCTTTTTTATCATTGAGGTACTTGCCCTTGCAGCGTCTTTGTTTGGTGATTTTTTTCGTTTGGCCCGCGATAGACGTTTCACCATTTTAGGTAAATTATTCTGTGTTTTTTTTTTTTTTATTTAAAGACCAAATACCCCCCTTTTTGTTTCCCAGGATCCGGACATTTTGTTCCCTTGCCCCCGTTACAGCCCTGGGATGCACCGTGTCTGCCCTTTTTTTCTTGCGACACTTGGTTGTGTCCCCCCTTGGAATTGCGTTTTCTTCCCTGCACGTTTCCCCCTTTTATTCGCCCTCGGCCCACCCGGCTTGTGGAAAGGTTCCGTTTTGGTGACCCCGCGGTGGTAGGTCCCACTGCAAGGGCCTTCAGTTTGTGGACCCCGGGACCACTTCCCCTTTTTCGGGCGTGAACGTAGTTTTCCCCCTCCCCTCTTCGTGGTTACCGACCTACCCCGCGTATCCCCTTTAGGGGTCTACCTGCTGGTCAAATAGGTTGCCTTGGATTCTTTTTGTTCACCTTTTTCAAGGACTTGGGCTGGGTTTCCACGGGTTTTTTTTTTTCGGTTGTCTTCCTTCGTTCCACAAGGTGTCCCCCCCCCCCGTGAGGTGGTCGTCGGTTTTTTTGCTTCCTTTCCCCCGTCTATATTTTTAGCGTAGTAATTTGACATTCGTTTTTCCTTTTTTTTTTACAGTTTTTTGTGTCCCTGTAAGGCCGTTTCTTTTCCATCGCCACTTCCGTTGTTGTTCACCCACCACGGGGCGCCTGGGCTTTCCAGAAGATTGAACCCTGGTTTCCCGTTCAACCCGGTTTTACATTTTATTTTGATTTCCCGATGACCGCCTTTTTTTTTCTTTTTAGACGGGACTCCCTTCTCAGTCTTTTTCCCCCCGACCCGCCACATTGCACTTCTGGTTGTTTGCAGAGTACCCCAACCCCCACAAGTTTTTCCCCTTTCCCCGCGTTCTAACCCAAGGCGGGGTCCGTCGTATTTCCCTTTTTTTTTTGGGGGCACCGTTCCGTTCAATTTTTTTGTGGTTTTTCTTGGCTTTTGTCGGCCCGCAAATCTGGTTCCGAGTGTTGTTGCCACGAAGACCCTTTTTTGCTCCCCCCTTTACCGTATTTGGGGTCCCTTTTGGCAGTCGCTTTTTTGTGTTCTTCTCGTCCCCCTGCTTCCATCTTTGTCGCTTTTGGCTGTCAGTTCTGTCCTTCTTTTGCCTTCTCCCAGATGCCGTGGTTCCCCTTTTGCCGGGATTTTTGTCCTTTCGGAAGTTGTCCCCAAGGTTTTCCTGGATCCTTCTTTTTTTTTCGTTGCCTGGCAATTCCCTTCCCTACAGTTCGTGTCTTTCCCCCTCCGTGCGAATCTTTTCCTGCTAATAACACGGCCCCTTTCCATTAGGTTCTGCTTTGTTCTTTGGGTGGCCGTTCTTTTTTAGTGAGTTCCCTCTTTTTTTTTCCAGCCCAAACGGTTTCTTTTTGTTCCCCTATCCAGGTTGAACCCTCGTTTCCTATTGCATGAAACTGCACTCATTATCCGTCTGTTACCCAATTATCCCCGGGTTTTCAAAGTTTTCAGGTTTTTGGGCCCCCCTTCAACTGCTCCCGACACGTTTTTTTGCCCTCTCGCGCCATTCATGCCCGGGAAGTCCCAGTTTTCCCCCCCCCCGCTGTCACCTTCTTTTTTTTTTTTTTTTTTTTGTCACCTTTCACTACCTGTTCCGCCCCAAGCACGTTCGGCCCCCCCCCCCCCCTTCCCATTTTCCTGCACGGCCCCCAAGTTTTTTTTTCCCCCCCTACGTTTTTTCACCCTTTTCTTGAGTCTCCCCCGTTAACCCTTGTGTTTGTCTTTTCTCGCGCACGGTATGTTACCGGCAGGTGTTGTGATTCACTGTCCTTTTTCCCCCAATTTTCCTTCGCGCCGGTGAGGTACTGTACATCACTTCTGCCGTTCCCCCCCCCGTTACCAGCGATTTTACCCCCATCCTTGTTTTGTTTGTTTTCAGCTCTTTTTCTTTTTCTTTGCTTGGTCCGTTCCTTTTTTGAGTTTTTTTTCCCAAAACTTTGAAATGTCAGTGATTCCTCATTCCCATGTGCCTAAACCTCTGCACCCTTTTTTTCCTGAGTTAATTTCCACCAATGGTTGCTTTGCTCTTTTGGGTCTTCGCCAAACCTTGGTTTTCCGTCATTTGGAAGGCTTTCCCTTTTGGATGCCCTTTTTGGGAGTGCTTTTTTTTTCTTTTGGTTTTGCGGGCGTATTCTCGGGGTTTGACGGTGTCCCCCACGGCCAATTCGGTTGCAGGTTCTGGGTCGGGATGATTATGTGTCCCCCCCTCGTTCCTTTTTTTTTTGGTTTTTTTTTTTGATTGAAGTCCCGCAACCCCCTTTTCCGCCTTTGACTTGCGTTGCCCTGTGCCAACATCCTTTGTTCTTTTACAGGCCTTGTAAGTAAACCTCACACGTTTCACCCCAATAATTAGCTGGTTTATGTATCCCCCCTTTTCCCCCCCCTGATCGTTGGTACTGCTTTTCGCACCAATGACACAGGCATTGCACACCCTTTTTGGAGGGTCGTCTTGGTTTTCGACCCAAAACTAGTAAACTTCCCCCCGTGTTTTTTTTGAGGCCGTGACCCTTTTTGAAGGTCCCCAGTTTTTCCGACCGCCGTGCTCCCAACGTCAGTTTTCTTTCTTTTTGTGGGAAATTTACTTCGGACCGTCCTGATCCCCCCTTGCATCTTCCATATCCCGTGACCGCTTCCTCACCCAGTCTGGACACCCTCCCGGTCCTTACAGGTCTCTGGGATTCTCCTCCTGCACTTCTACCCTTCCCGTCCCCCCATAGGTGACGGTGTGCCCTCGATTGACCCCACTTTTTTTTTCAAGACGTTTTGCGGTCCCCCTTTTACCAAACTCTCTACGTTCTTCTTTCACGACTCCTTTTCTGTTTTCTTCCAGCACCAGGGGAACTTTTATTGTTTTTTTTACACTTTAATCCGGTTCCCCACCGTCCCCTCCTTTTCCTTTGGTGCACAACGGCTCTATGTCCCGGGGAGTTTTTCGTTGATCGAGTTCTTAGCTGGGGTTGCCGGGAGTTTTTTTCCCCGTTCTCGGTTTTTTACGGCGTGCCCCCACCCCCACGTTCGTTTCGATTGGCTTTTCTTTTTGCTCCCATCGGGCTTGAGCCCTTGAGGAAAACTTGATTCTGTTCCCTTCGGACGTCCCACGTCTTTAGAGAACGCAGCTTTAATCTTTTTCAACCCTTTTTGTAGTTGGCCTAGGCCCCCCCCCCTTTTAGGTCGCTGGGGTAGGGGTGCGTGTTCGACTCGCCTGATGTTGTTTTCCACCTGGGATTTTTTTTTTTTCTTTTCACGGATCCCCAGTACGTGGACGGTTTTTCATACGTGCTTTTCTCCCCTGCGCGTCCCCTCTTGGTTTTTTTTTTCCACGTTTTTTCCGGATGGTCTTCCTTCACTTTTTTTTAGATTTACACGACTCCCCCCCTCCCCCGTCCTTTTCCCAAAGTTCTGGGAGGTACCACACCTCTTTTGAAGCCTGTCGAGTGTCCTTTTTTTTTTTTCTTTGTCCCCCTTTCCTTTGGGGCTTTTAACCCGGTTGTTGTGTATTCTTGTACACGTCAACCAGTGGATTTTTGTTGGAGCCCCTCTTTTTTTCTCCGCCTCTGGGCGTGGTCTGGCCCGGAGAGCCTTTTCTTTTTCTCCTTTTTCTTTCCGGACACAACTTTTCCCCTCTTTCCCTGGGGTCCGGGTTTTGTTCCCCTTCTTTTTATCTCTCCCTGGGACGTGGAGTTTACATTGGTTTTACCCTCCTTTTTCTTGTTTTAACCCAATGGACTCTCGCTTATTTCTACATACTTGTTTTTTTTTTTGACTTGCTTTTTTTGGTATGGTCAGGACTTCCTGGTTGGTTAGGATTGAACCGACTCTTCCGTTTTTTGTCAAACTTGTTCCACTACTCCAGTCTTAAAGGGTCTTTTTTTTTTTTTCCTTTTAAGGCCGAAACATAACCCCCTCCCCCCCCCACCCCCCCGTATCGTTTCCACCCATGCCAACGCCCCTTTCATCCCCACCTTTCGGGGCGTTGCAACGGGACCACTGCATCGAAGAGTGTTCTTTTTCTTCCAGTCCAAAAGGGGTCTTACTTTTTCTATCTCCTGTCCCCCCCCCCGTTTTTGCCTTGTCTCCTTTTCGGCCACTACTCCCTGCGCGGGCGTGCCCCTTCTCCTCCAACGACCTTTCGCGCCTTCCCACCTGTCACCCCCGACCCCCACCTTTTATGTCCTCCTCCCTTTTTTTCCGATCCTTTTTTGGCACCGTTTTTTGGCATTGTGGTCGCTCGTGACCCTCCCCCAAGGACCCAAGGCAAGTTCCCAAGTTTGAGGAGTTAGTTTTTCTCCCTCACGTATCTCTTTTTTTCTTCCCCGTTTTTTTTTTTTTTTGAAAGATTTATGGCCTGTCTTTTTGCAGTCTTTCGATGCCCTACCACTTCCGGACACAAGACTGGAATTTTGCAAGTTCGAGTTGATCTTGGTTGCCCCCCCGACCTTGTGACTTTCCCTTGCCCGGTTTCTTCTTTCGTTTTTCTGTCGCCTCAATGAATTTTTCCCGTGGAGTTTCTCTTTTCTTTCCTCTCTTGATCTGGTCCTTCTGCCTACGGAGACGTTCGCTTTCCTGAACCATGGTGGTCGGCGTTTTCCTCCTTCCCAGGAAGAGTGGTTTTCAGCCCTTTTAGACAGAGTCAATCCCCGGCTCTCCCCATCCGTGTCTATTTCTGGCGTTTAGGTTGATCCCTATGTGCATGTGCCCTCCATTTTTTTTTCGAGTGTTGCTTGTTTTTTTGTTTGTTTTTTTTAAGTACCTGGACCTGTCTCTTTGTGCACTTTTGCTTAAGGGAAGTCCCAACTTCCCGGCCGGTTTCCCCTGAGCCGAAAAAGTTTTTTCCTTTGTCCTTTCCCCAGGCCGCATTCTGCCGTGTCTTTGACGCAACCCCCCGTCCTTTTGCTCCCCATTGGGGCCCCCCTCCCCCCGCTCCCCCCGGAATTGGTGCTTTCATGATGAGCACGTTCCCCCCTTTCGTCTGTTATCACTCTTTTCCACGTTCTGTTTTTTTTTGTTTTGGGACCCAGGTGGAAGTTTGTGACGGGTGTACTCCACCCCCTCTTTGCGACCTTAACATGGTGGGTGACGCTTCTGGGTTTGAGCCTGATTTGGGCTTCACCCGCCCAACTTGGTCATTTCTGGGTTTCCCTCCCCCCTGTTAATCCCCACCGGATTGGATCCCCTGGCGCATCCTTGCTCATTCCGGTACCTCTGCTATGTGCTTTCCACGGTGTACTTCTTTTTTTGCGGGCTGGGAGGCGCGTCACCGTTTAAAACGGGTTGGTCACCCTTTTTAGTGTCCCCTGGGATTCTGTCCTTCTCGTCGTCATCTGTCTTGCCCACGGTCCAAGTTAGGGCTTCCTCGTTAATTGCTTGTTCGTGATCGCCCCATACATCCCTCCTGCACCTTCCATTTTGGGTAAGGGGCCCACTTCCGTTGTTGATTCAACCCGTTTTCTGGAGGAGAGGCCTTCGTCGAGAAGACGGGATTTGTTTCTTCGTCGTTTGAGGTCAAGTCAGGCTTTTTCCCCCTTTTCCCTTTCCATCGCCGGACTTTTTTTTTTGAAGCGGAAACCCCCCACCCTTTAGCTGAACTCCCCCTTTCCCGCGCTTCCCCTTTTTTGCGGACCGTTCTTGCTGGTCCCCCCTTGATCCCGTTTCCTTTGTTTTGACACCCGTCGTCCCCACCAAGGGATTGGTGCCCCACGGTTTTTTTCCACGGTTGTCGGCTTCAGCCCAGGGGCTTGCTGGTCACTCCCTGTCCGAAAAGTCATCCAAAAGCCGACCTTATTTCTGATGAGTTTCCTTTCCTTCCCACTGAAAAGTGTCCTCCCCGTCAAATGGTCCCTGCCGGCGTTCGCGGTTTGTTCATGGATCCTTTTTCCCGGCATTGGCGTTTACCAGAACAATGCCCTTGGTCCGGCCGTTAGTTTTTGTTTTTTGGCCTGACCTCCCAGCTTCTTGCCCGTTTCGGACCTTATCGACTTTACGAGAACTTCCCGCCCCCACTTTGATAGTCTGCGTGACAACCCGTGGGGCCGTTGTCTTAATGGCCACCCGGACCCCTGGTTAGTTCCCCTTTTTCTACGAAAGGGGCCCCTTCTTCCCAAGGTTTCATTATTTTTCTTGTGTTTCCCACCTCAAGGGGGGACAACTTTTCCCTGATTTTAACACATGCTTACCCCGTTAGGTCTATCCCCCCTTTGCTGTCATTTTTCTGTTTCTTTGCCCCACCTTCCCAACCTGACCGGTTGCGTTGCCCCGCCGCGCCCAACTTATGTTTTTTCTTCCCACCCCCTCCCCCTTGAACCCCCTTTTTCGTTTACACCCTGCCCGTCTTTTACCCCCCAACCCTTTCACCCCTTTGGAACCCCTCCCCCCCGGGGCCTTTCTCAACTGCCCACAGGGTTTTTTTCTCTTTTTTTCTAAACGGTTCTCCTTCCCCGCTTTGGGTGAATGTGGGCCCCCCTTTGTTGGGCGTTAGTCCAGGTTTCACTCTGTTCCGGCTTTTTGGTTCTGGGGGACGTCACCACAAAGGTCTTTCCCTTTTTTCAAGCTTTCCTCTCTACCTTTATTTGTTGTTGTTGATTTTCCCTTTGATCTGAAGGGTACGCCGCTTTTTTTGTTAGTTCGTCCGTCCCCACCACCTACAGGCGAAGTTTGAAAAGTTTTTTTTCGGTTCAGGTTGTCCCTCCCCCTTTCTTTTTGGTAGTGTCTCCTGACTTTTCTTTTCATTCCCCCCCCCATTTTGGTTGAGGCTATTTTGGGCGGGGCTCGCACCCTTTCGTGAAGGTGACGCCCTTCCTCCCCCCGGTTTTTTGGGGTGTTGCGGGCGTACTGGTTCGGTTTCCAACCCACACCGGCGTTTCCACTTTTGCATGGTCTTTTGGAATAGATGTCTTGGACCCCCCTCCTTTTTCTTGGGCGTCACCGCAATTCCTTTGAGGGTCGCTCCTGTTGGGCAACCAGCTCCACATCCCCCCATTTTCCCATCCCTGATACAGTCCCCTCCTAATTACCGAGCAGGTTGATTTCCCATGTGCATCTTTTCCCACCCCTTGATTCGGGGAATTCGCAACGGCCAGTAGTCATCCGCAACCAACCTTTTGCGGGGGTTTCGGCGGCCCTCGACAAAACCCCCCCTCTCCGAAAAAACAGCCCCCTCTCCCGACGCACGTGCCTTCGATACGGTGGCCCAGTTGTGCGGCGGGGATTTTTCGTGTGGCATCGATTGTCATCTTTATTTTGGGCATTGCCCTTGACCATATATCCGGAGTTGGTTTCCCTTGAACCCAACAAGTGCCGGTCCGGTTTACCACTGGGCTTTTTCTCTCCAATTTCCGTCCTTCCCTTTGACCCCCTGCCCCTCTAAGGTGGCCGTCCCCCCCCACAACCCAACAACCACCCCCCATTTTTCTCGATGTCACCTTTAGCGGAGGAACAACTTCCGACCCGCGGGTTTACTTCCCGACTCTTAACTTCTTCTTTCTGACTACTTTTTCTGGGCTCAGGGCACTGAACCGTGGATTTTGTTTTTTGACCTGGGGTCCCCCCCTTTTCCCCCCCCCCCATTTTTCTTGTTTTTTTTTGGACGGGTGACCAACCGGCTGCCGGTCAGCGATCCCGGGCCGTTTGTTCCCCAGTTTTTAGTTGCGAGGGCAACCGGGTTTTAGTTTTGGTTGTTTATTTTTGTTTTTTCCTGTGCAAAAAAACGTTGCGATTTTGTGCGTTTTTTGTTTTCTATGTTTGCCCTTTTCAACGGACGAGGTTGACCCTGGTCTTCATTTTCTTTAGTTTCCTTCGTCTCTGTTCCCGGTCTTTATGTCCGTATGAGTTTTTTATCTTTTTCCTGCTTTCTTGTTCCGTTTTATTATTTTTTGTTTCCGGACCCCAACCTTTATTTGAGGTGGCGTATGCAGTCTTCCTGCGCCCCTTTGTCACTGTTGTCTTACTGGGAGGCATACCGATCAGTCCGACGGGTTTATACTAGCACGAAGAGTTTGCCCCCCCGCCAGTCTGTTGACCCCTTCCATAGGGGGATGTCGGTCCCCCTTTTTCCTCCGTGCTCTGCCCGTCCAACGTGCCTTCCCCCCCCCTTTGCGTTTTTTTTTTTGTCCTGGGCTGTCCCTTTTTTTATCCCTCGTGAGTGGTTTGCTTTAACGCTTCCTTTTGGTAACGAATTCCCCGGTTCTTGGTCTCGAGCCCCTTTTCTTCGCCGGAACACTTGGTGTTTCTGTGCGATCTTTCTTTTTTTCGACTTTTTTTTGCCCAAAAAGAGTTCCCCCCCAACGGGCCAACTTGGTGCCCCCCCCTCTGCAGGTGGCTCTTTTCTTCCCGGGAAGCACTGCCCCGACAATTCCTTTTGCCCTTTTTGTCTCCATATTTTTCTCCCCCCTAACTTGGGTTGCGCTTTCCCATCCCCCCTACGTTGCTGGACTTTATTTTTTTTTAGTTCCCTTCCCCCACTCTTTTTTTTTTCGTGGGGAAAAATGTCCCCTCGTTTCTTAGAAGCTTTCCAGCTCGAGGTTCCTCTTCTTCCGGCGAAAAACCCCTCCCACCTTTACACAAGAGGCCCTTTTAGTTTCCCCCCCCCCCCCCCCCATTGTTTCTTTGTCTATGGTATCACAACCTTTAAACGGGGCCCCTCACCAACCCTTTCCCCCCCTGGCCCCCCGCCGAGTGTGAAGGGGGCACCCTCCCCCGCTACCTGATTCTTTGGATGCCGACCACCCCCCAGTCCATGGCCGGGTAACTGTCTCGGGCCAAGACTGCCCCCCTCTCCGTATGACCAACTGTAACTTTATCCTTTTGGCCCCCCCTGTCTTGCGACCTTTACCCCGACCACCCCGAGTCGCAATTCAGGGGCTTCTGCCCTCTCCTTTTTTCTTGGCCCCGTCGGTGTCCTGCGCTCGGTACGATTTTCCCCCCCCAAACTGGCCCCCCTTGCATTCGAGTTCAATACAACTCCTTCTCTCTACGTTGTGTGTTTTTTGATCGATCTATTGGATTGAACCCCACTTTCTTTGGCCCAGTTTGTTCTTGGAATCGGCAGGGTGCCTCCCCTCCTCCGTTTCCCCCCCGGCCTCCTTTCCTGCGAAGCCCCTTTTCGTGATGTAGTCTGGTGTTCGGGGTGGAAACTGTTCCGTCTATTTTTTTGCATTTGCGAGATGAAGTTGTAGCTTTTTTTTCCCCCTGTTTGTCCGTTTCGTCTTGCCGTTCTGTTTCGTTCCGGGTTGCATTTTTTTTTTTTCTTATTGAGGCGGTCCCGTGCCCTTGTTTTCGTCTGGCACTCTTTTTGGCCCATGGTCGTTTTGGACTCCTTCTTTCAGGTTGACATGGAGTTCGAAGGTCACCTATCGTTGGTGTGGTTGTTCGTTCGCCGTCGGGCACTGCTCTTCTGGTCGTTGCTTTTTCCTGCCCCCACTTTCTGTTTTTTCCCCCCAATTTTCTTGAACCACCCCAGCTTTGTATGAAAACTCCAAAGCATCCCGTTTGGCCTTTCCCGTTCCACCCTTGTCTCCCCATGTTTTTTCCACGGCCCCTGAATTTGGTGCGTGTTTTTGTGCCTGGAGGAAACGTTCCCCCCTTGGGAGGAGTCAAACTCGTCCCCTTTTTGGACCCCCCCAGGTTCCCCTTTTCTTGTGACCCGCTGGTGTTCCCCCCTCGCTCCGCCTTTCTTTTTGATGGGACGTCCTTTGATTTTTTATTTTGACTTTCGAGTGCTTTCCCCTTTCTCATTTTCGGGAAACCCCTCCCTTACCTGCTTTCTTGCGGTACCTTTCTTCCGTAGGTTTTCAACCCAGCGTGACCTCCCCAGGATTTTTTGGTTTTCCCCTGGGCTGCACGTTGGACCTTTCTGCCTTGGTGTGGGTTTGGGCGCGCACCACGGGTCCCATTCCCCCTTTTAGTGTGGGGACGGGTTTTGTCCGGGCCCAACCTTTTTTCTTTTTGTCTTGTTTCTCTGGTTCAGGTGGGCTTTCCACGTCGTCTTGCTTCGGCCCATCGAACCTTCCATTTTCCCAACCCTGCCCCCCTTCCCAAACCAATGTTCCGCCTTTGTGGCCTCAGCTCCTTTTTTTCGGGAGTAACTTCTTTCCCTGGCACGCCTTTTTCTGCCAGTGTTCAAGATTTTGCCTTTTATTTTTCCTCGTCGTTGAGGCTCAGCGTCTTTGCCATTCCCCGCGTTTTTGGTGCAACGTCCACTTTGTAAACCGCCCGTTGCCCTTCGATCAACTTTTTTTTGGCCCGTCTGGCCCCGTCTCCGGCCTGTGGGTCACCAAGTAGAACCCCCACCAGGAATTTTTTCCCTTTTTTTTTTTGTCCCCTTGGGAGGCCATTGTTTGCAGTACCACCCCTTTCGTTGTGCTGACGGAGTAGTGCGTCCCCGTATTCTTGCCTTTTCCCGGTTTTTTGGTCACGTGTTCCTCGTTTTTTGAAACATTGGTCCTCCCTTTCCTGGGGCGAAACCGGGGCTGGAGTTTAGAAGGGGGTCCGGCCTTTTGAGTCTTCCGGCCAGAGGTGTCCGGCGGGTGTTCCTCCTTTTTTTTCCCTCAAGCCGGTCCAGCTCCTTTATGGGATGATTGGGTCGGACCTGGCCGTCTTTTTCCGTTCGAGAAGGTCGATTGGCCCCCAGTGACCACGTTGAAACCTGCCCCGTTAATCTCCCCCCTTCCCCGTTCGTCTCCGTTCCTGCCCCCACTTTTTTTTTCTTCCTCGGTTCCCTAGGTGGTCGTTGGTGCCTCCCCGCCGCGTTTTTGACAGCATCTTCTCCCCGATCCCCAATGGTTCAAAACTTTGTAGTTCATGGACATCAACCCTTTTCCTTTTCTTTGTTAATTATCGTGGTGCTGTTCCCTGGTTTCCCTTGCTTTTTCTAAAGTGACCCCTTCGTTTAAAGCGCGCCCCTCCCCTGTTGGAACACTCTTGCCCCAGTTCAACTTCGTGGTTTTTTTTTTTTCCAAACGACTCGACCGATCCCCCCCCACCCTCCCCACCCCCCCCTCCCCGGGAGTACGCCCCCCCCGGTGCGTTTCCCCTGCTGCGAAACCCACTTCTTTTTTACCACAATTGGGGGAACTTCTCGCTTCCCCTTTGTGGGCCTTCTTGTTTACGGCAGGTTCCCTCTTCACTGACCCTCTAGTTTTCGTGGACTTCCCTCCAACCCCCCCCCGGGCCCGTTTTCCCAGTCGCTTAAGATCTTTCTCTTTCTCCTCATAAGTTTGTTTGTCCTTCTCGTGATCTGAATCGCTGGTTTAGGATTTCGTCCCCTGGACCCCCAAACTGGATACAGGGGTCGGTCTCCCCTGTGGGCCGGATTCCCAACCCCGGAACACCACTGTCCCGCGAGTATTCCCCCCCCCATTTTTTTTTTGCGAGGCTACACTCTTTGGTTTCGTTTCTTCGGTTCGTTCAGTTATGTTTGCTGTCCCCCCCGGGCGTGCCTTGTGGTTTGGTGGTGGGTTTCGGATCGAGGGGGCCTTGTTTTTCCCGCCACCGGCCCTTTTGGTCCAGGCTGTTGCGTTGCGCCTTGTCCTCTTGTGTTTGGCCACGGCCTTTTTTCGGCGGATCGCCCGTTGGCACCCCCCCCCTCCGCCCCTCTGAACCCCTTTTTCCATATTACCTGGTCGTAGCATGTTGATTTTCCCCATGGTTTTTGTCCCCCTTATGGTTGGAAGACCACTGGAAGGAAAAACTCACATGCAACAAAACTTTTGAGGGCGCGGGCTTTTTCCTGCCTTTTTTCTCCACCCCCCTCTTGTACCAGGGGCCGGAGGCCGGATTGTGAATTCCACACCGTTTCGATACTCTTTTGCCATCTTTGATTTCCAGGGGTGGCATTTTAGTGCACTTTCTCGACGTTCCTTTTTCTTTCAAGGCCCTCATATTCTCCGGTTTGGATGGGTTTTCCCGCCCGCCCCAACCAGTGTATGACCCCACCTAAGGAGACCAAAACTCTCTTTTCTCCTTTGCCCTCCATTCTACCTCCCGCCAGTTTGCCTCCCCTTTTTCCTGCAAATAGGGGGGTTTCTTTACGCGGGCTTTTTCCCCTTTTTGCCGTTGCTTTTTTTGACTAAAGAATAAATTGAATACGGGGTCTCTTTTCACCGCCTCTTTCTTCGCGGCCTGGGATTTGTTTTTTTTTCTAAAAAGGTTCTCACTGCCCCACCCCGCCCCCTTTTTGTGATCCCCTTGTTGACCCACCCCCCTTTTGGGAGGCCCAAGCTTCGGTTCTTTGATCTAGGAGGCTCCTTTTTTCGTCCTGTTACTTGTTTGCCCCCAACGGGTGAGATTTTGTGGTTTCGTTCCCCTCGCGTCTTTTTCCTCAAACCCTCGTCGGAAATGGACCGTCGTCTCCTTCGGTCCGGCGTTTCGAATTCGTTTTCCCCCCCCTTTTTTTGACAGCGTTTTTTTTTTTTTTTTTTAATACTCCCCTTTTCTTAGCACATTTTTTTGGAAAATGACTTTTTTTAAAGGCCAATGTTTGCGTTTGGAGGTGAGTATTTTTTTTTCGGACTCGAATGCCTGTTCACCCCCCCCCCCCCCGCCCCTTGGATGCCACCGCAGTTTCTACTTTTACTTCCCGCCGACGCCTTTCTTTTTTTTTTACCAGGCACGCGGGACCCTTGTCCAACTTGGGTGATGGGAACCTTGTTGCCAGTTTCCTTCCGGCCTTGTCCCTGCAGCTCCGGGGAGGGTGACTTTTAACCTGGCTGGTGAGGGTGGCCGGTAACGAAGGTAATCCCCTCCGATTTTAATCATTTTTCGGTACTTTCTGTACCCCTCCCATGACCCTTGTTGGATGGTGACTTTCCCCCCCCCACTAGTTGTCTTCCCTCCTGGGCAACTTCGTTTGTTTGGCCTAGCTTCTTGTGCGGAGGTTTTCTTCCACCGCATCATTTGCAAGTTTTTCACCCCGTCGGTGCCCTTCAGTTGGATTTTCCCCCCCCCCTTTTTTCCCGTGTGGTTTTTCAGTTCACCCCCAACTGGTTGCGTTTTGTCCCCCATTTGGGTCTTTTCCCTCCTTTGGTTTTTTTTTTTGCACCTTGCCTCCGCCCTTGCGCTTTCCAGTTTGGTTCTTTAGCCCACAAGGAACAGTGTGTTTTTTCCCTCCCCCTTGGAACGTGATTCTTCACCTTCTCCAGTGGCCCGCCCGGCTTTTTTTCACTAAACAATAACCCCCCCGCACCCCCCACCCCCTTCTTTTCCACCCCTGTCCCCATCGTACCTGATCACAACGCAAGGGCTCCCCAGTGGACCGACTTTGTTTGAATCCCTCCGACCCCGTGGGGCCCCCTCCCCCCGCTCTTTGCTCCCGTCCCCTCCCCCCCCCAGTGCATGGCCCGGCGCCAAACTTTCCAACAACTGACTTCAAGCTTTGCTTGCTCACAGGCACTAGAATCCCCCCACTCCCTTTTCTCGCCTTCCGGCGGACCCCCCTCCCCCCCCCGGACCCCCACCCCTAGCGCTTAATCCACCGACCTTTCTCAGTGCAACGGCGGCCCTTGGCCGGCTGTTCTGTTGCTGCCTGTTCCTTTTTAATTTCGACTTCTCCCCCCAGAATTTTCGTCTGGAGTTATCAACCCCC
>Ga0179593_1619179_pt1 | contig 16426 bp, 22 predicted proteins | sample CZODoug2_1_08_16_FD_185931 | JGI IMG/M metagenome (GOLD analysis project Ga0179593, IMG submission 185931) | Vadose zone soil fungal communities from Angelo Coast Range Reserve, California, USA - CZODoug2_1_08_16fungal (PacBio error correction) | ecosystem: Environmental > Terrestrial > Soil >... | reverse complement strand
TTCTGGCAAGTTCGGGGTCCCTCTCCTGGTTACCTTCTTGGATGTTCTCTTGGTCCTTGTCACCCTTGTTTGAACCCCACCTTTTTATTATACAAGGACTTTAGACTTTTTCTCCCCGAGAACCCCTCATGCTCTCTTACGAGTAAGACCCCCACCCCCCTCACCAGTTAAGAATCTATTTCTTTATATTCCTTAGACTATTCATCCCCGCATGACGAGGCCCCTCACCCTCCAACCCTTTTTTTCTTATTGATCCAACTTGTTGGTGTTCGTTAAATTTCATTGAAGATATGTTTGGTATTGTCCTTCTGGTAGCCCCTCCCTTCATATCTCCCACTTCACTTTACCCCCCCCTCACGCGGCCCTTTTCCGACAATGAGCAAAGCCCCTTAATCGCCCATTCACCCCCTTTTCAAAGTTGCCCACTCGTTTTTGCACAGGTCTCCCTTCCCTTTTCCATTGAAATATTTAGTCCCCTTGATCCCTGTTTCTATTTGGTAGCTTCTTCCCTGGCTTGGTCACTCCCCCCTTGTGACCCTTCCCCCCCGGTCCTTTTTTTTGGTTAAGAACACCTTCAATTTCCCTTTAGTGCTAACCAGGCCGTTCGACTCATGATTTTTCTCTCTTCCTCTCTCCATTCTATTTTCCACCACTTTATGCTTGTTGGCCCCTACCCCCTTAACCCCCTTTTTTTTGAAGCTTCCCTGGCGTCACTTCTTGGCACGTTAGAGAATAGACCTTTCTTCGGGCCCGGATTTTTGTAGAACCCTCCATTCTCTGCACTCGGGTTGTCGAGGTTCCCCCAATTATTTTCCTCAGAAGTCCCTTTTGGTCTGCTTGGACTTCTCTTTCCCTCGGACGTTTCCTTTTTCTTCTTTTATTCCCCCCCCCCGTTCTCCTTTTTTTTTGCCCTTTTTCCGCCTCCCACCAAGTTCATCAGTTTTCCCCCCCTTGTTTTTGCCTAGGAATCGCACTCAGGTTGATCGAATCTCAGCATTCTTTCGACGTCTCTTGTTTGTTTGCAAAAGATTTCTTGTTTCAGAGTGATCTTGGTTGCCTTGCCCCCTTTCTTTTTCTTTCTTGCATGGCTGGAACCCCCCCCCCCTCTCCCGGTGCAACATCACCCCCCAGCCTCTTCCTTCTTTTCTCTTCCCCCCCCTCTTTCGCTTGCTTGACTGGAATGTGCAACTCCTTTCAATGGTAGGATTACCTCCTCCGCCCCCCCCCTAGAGCCCCCTTTTTGCCAAAGGCCTCGCGAGTCCCCCCCCCCCCCCCCTGACTACCCCTACTTTCCCTTTCCTCTCTTGTCTTCTGAAGTCTTTTTTTCTCCCCCTTTTATACGTTTGTTTGAGAGATGAGATTCAGAGGCAGAAGCCACTTCCTAAGGAAGTATTTCAGGTCTCCTTTATTTTTTTCTCTTCGGTGGAGGCTGGGCTCCTTCCTTTCCCTTCCTTACGTAAATCAATACCATGTTTTTTTTACTAGCTTTTTTTATGATTCCAAAAGATCAGAGAATCTCCCTTTTCCCCATCCTAGCCCCCCTCTTAATTGTGGTGACCCCTTCTTTTTTTTCAGCTTTTTTAAGCCCTTAGCGTACTAACCGTCCACAAACACCTCCCTCCTCAGGGCACCGTAATTTTGCCCCCCCCCAACATACTCATTTCCTCAGAGTCCCATTCTGGCGACGGAGACACCTTCTCCCAACTGCTATGCTTTTTTATTCTCGGTCCCACGTGGCTCGAACTTTTTAGTCCTCCCCCCCTCCAAAAGTGCCTTTTCCGCCTTCTCCTCAACCTTCCCCTGCGACCCCAAATTCCTGTAGAGAACATAAGCCATTACAATTTCGAAATCCTGTCCCCTTCCCCTTGCAATTTGCCCTTTTCAATCCCTCTTTTTCCCAAGTTACTTTTTCTTTTCCCCTCCCCAGGGCCTCCCCCCCAGAGATGCCTTTCCGTAGCTTCCCCCCAATGACCTTCCCCCATTCGAACTTTCTCCCGTGTTACGTGTGTTCTTCGAATTCACCGCTTTTTTCCCCACCCCGAAATCAGAGGCCCCCCAAGTCCCCTCTCGAAGCGCATAATAAGTACTTTTTGTAAGCACATTTTTCTTTCCCTTTGACCTTCCCGTCGACTTTTTCTTTGCCTCTTGCTGCACCATAGGCCAAGGATAACCCCCCCCCATAAAGTAACCTTCTCACAGGCATCTCTTCCATTTTGAAAGGTGCCAGGTTCTTTTTTTGACGCTGGGTTCAACTTGGCCTCGTGTCAAAGTTTGTCCTCTGGCTCTTTTTTCTTTTGCCCCCCTTCTAATCCCCCTTTTTTCCCTTTAAGAATTCTTTTTCCTAGGCCTTTCCCCCCCCGAAGGTACCTTTCGTCACCCACCATTTGCCCTTTGGTCACTCTACCCACCACCACAACCCCTTGATCCAAGTCCTTCCCCCCCGGTGAAGGCTAGTTCTCCAGCTCTTTATATCCCCCTAATACACGCCCTGAAAACACCTCACGGTCTCTTTTTTTTCTTTGGAGGATCCTTAGGAAGGTAGCTTCGTGATTCTCGATCCGGCTCAAATGTAACGATTTTCTTCCCCCCTCTTTTGGGTTTCCCACTGGTGTTTACCCAGATGACCTGACACCCCCCACAGAAGGTACCCCTTTTGACCCCTTCCTTGCCCCGGAAATTTTCCACCCACCTAGGCGGCACCCCTGCCCTCTCTCTCCTCCCCCGAAATCAACTTCCTTTCTTGCAAGAGGTAATCTTCTCCCAACGTGTTTGGGTCTTTCTGTGTTTTTTATGGTACGCGAGAATGGTCGACCTCTGCTTTTTTTTCTCCACGGTTTCTTTTCCATGCTCCTATCTCAACCCCTCCCACCTATCTTTTGAGCTTTTTTTTTTAGACAGCCCTCGATCACAAGGCCCCACCGAAAATCGGAGACGCCACCATCTCCCCCCATCACTTCGCACAGCTCCTCCACAAGTAACAGAAACAAGAAAGACCATGACCCTTCCTTATCGGCCTTTTTTGTATTAAAATCCACTTCCACAGGGCTCAAAGATCGGGCGTTCAGCTTCTTCCTCTTTTTTTCTGCCCGTAGAATCTTGCCTCCCGACTGCCAAGGCCTTGGGGGGTAAGATGCCATAGAGGTCTCCGTGGCGGCCTCTCGAACACTGTGACTCTTATCAAGTAGAAGGGTGCCTAAAAGAAAGTCTCTCCCCTTTCCCACTAGTGATCGCCCCTACTTGGGCGTTTGCAAGTCGTTTCTGGATATGAGGTAGAGAGTCACTTTGGGGAGGGATAACGTCTTTGATCAAGTGGTCTTCTCAAGGGAGCTAGAAATCTGGAAAGAAGGGACTTTCCTTTCACAACCTCCATCGTTGTGAGCGAGGGAACAGTTTTTTGACCCCCCCTGTGGTGTTTTTTTTTCGTCCCAGTCAGGGAGGCGCGGGAATAAGATCCTGTTTTTTTTTTCCCCCTGTCCCCGCCAGAGACCTTTTTCTGCCGCTCTTGTCTTTCACCTGAATCTTAACCTATATACCTTATATGTGTGAACTCTTCTATTTCTCATACAATAATACATACGTTTCCCTATCGACTTCGAGAGATAGGCCCCTTTTTTTTGTTACCCACTTCCCTTTTCCCATTCAAGACCTAGGAGAGCAGATTCTTCCGCGTTAGCTAGGTTTCCCATTTTCAGTCTTTTTCCCCCACTCGGCCCCTAGTCCCCTTTCCTTTCACCACACTTTTTACGAGACTGGTAGACACTACCCTGTGACCCGCTTCCCATCCTTTTTTCAATTTTTGAAACCGACTTAGGACGTCGTAGGGGCACTGGCTTCCCCCCAGATTTATATTTGTCTTTTGAATTAACAAGTATTTGTATCCGGACCCTTTCTTCGGTGCCGTCCCCCGAGCAACGGCTACCGATATGTTGCGATATGTGTTCACAACAAACCTTTTTGGTTTTCATTCGCACCTATTCGAACGTAAGACAGACCTATGCCTTACCGAATAGTTTTTTCCCCTGTTCTTGGAGGGTGGGACCTAAACCCCCCTTGCCAGGTATCGATTTCCCCATTCGTGGGTTCTTGGGTCCAGTTACTTTCTTTTGCATTTGCAGAGATTTGTCTCGTCTCTCTTCTTCGGTTTTCTTTTTTTATCGATTTTTCGACTTTTTCCCCCCCCGCAGCACAAACGTTTTGGGAGTGGAATAGTCCAACTTTCTCCGCGTGGGCCCTTCACGTACCCCTTCCGTCTCCATAAGGTCGCGTCCTATTCTTCCGTTTCAGTCAACCTCATCCCACCCCCGAAAACACCATAGCCCAACCCTCTATCGTCCTTCAATCTTTCAAGAGGTCTTTAGAAGATTAGCTCAGGGCATTCAGCACCCGGTGAACCCCTTTGGCAAGTTCTTTTTTTTAACTTGCAGGGGAAGAAGGTGATGTCGTCTCAAGGGTGAGCACCACAAACCTTGATGGGCACCCACCTTATGTATTTCGTCCAATTCTCCTGGCCTTAACCGTTCCCTAGCTCCTCCGGTCTCCCTCCCCCCTTTTCAGCGTTCAATCCGAAAAAGACTGCGTGGACCCGTACTTTAGGTGACTTCTTTTTTTCTTTATTTTTTTTTCGAGAGATACCCCACTCAAGAGGCCCCCCACGTACAAATGTAGGTGGTGATTCCAATTTTTCGGGGTGGTAGTTATTCCATTTGAATCCTGTTTTGCCTTGCACCAACATGATTTAGAATATACCTTCACGATAACAAGTACTTTTTTTTCACCCGGTCCACTCATTGGTATTTCGATGGGGGCACTCCCAAGTAGCACGCCTCCGATCTCATCGCCACCTTTCCCCCCCTTGATTCATTAACCTTTGACCCTAGGCGCACCGCGAACTGTTCAAGCTTCTTTCAATGGGAGCAGACGGTGACCCCTTTCCGTTATCTCTATCGGGGCCACGTGCAAGACCAGCTTTATTTTTTCCACATTTTTACTCTTCTGTCCCCTACCACAGCAATGACCAAATAGTGATCCGGACGGACGGGAGGAGGAATATTAGTAAGGGTTGCCCTCTGACATCTTCGTTTTTTCCCTTCTTATGCCTTCGTTGCCCACGTAACCCTTGCCCCAGTTTCCCGATGGCGTCCATGTCGGAAAAATTACTAATCTCTTCGCTGTACGGACCTCTTGTGTCGACCCCAACTTTCCTCTCTAGAGGTGCTTGGACCCCACCCCCCCCCCCCCCCCCCGAGCCCCCCAATTCCAATTGGCTCGACATCTTGAGAGACATCTTTGGAGTAGATTGTAAGGAATTTTGTTCTGGTCGCACGGCAGCTTTCCTTTTTTCCTCCCGCTCCCCGACCCCACCCCAACTTCCTTTAGTCCACAAAAATTGGAGTCATCTGCCCAGAGCAGTGTTGTTCTAGAAATTCCCGCACAGTTTTCTATTCCTTGGGGTTTTTGTTTTGTTTCTGACCCACCCCACTTTATTCTGTGCATTCCTTGGATTTTGGCCTGATTAGGAAGTCTGCATGCTCCCCGGCATGACGGGTGACAACCAATGTCAACCAGCAATAGTCTCTAGAGTGATGTCCCCTATATTCTCTCCTCGATTCCTTACATGGTATTCTTTCACTGAGTAAGAAGCCACCCGAAGAAACGCCACGAAAACGCCCTCGGTTAGCAACCACCCCATAATGGGATCCCCGGCGTGTTACTGCTTTTCCCAGATTTTCTTGCTTTGTAAGAGACCTATATCTTCCATAATAATCCTTTCTGTTGAGCTTCCCAGGCGGCAGTCCAGTAATCGAGTACTTCCAATTCGTTCCCTTTTCCCCATTTTCCTCAGCTTCGGTAGGCTGATGGTGGCTGGGAAGAAGGATCTTAATTTCCACCATAGACAAGGATTCCCTGAATTTCAACACCCCTAGATAAACTTTCATCCCCAGTCGGGCAGGTTTTGACGGGAGGTTCGCGGGCGATGTTTTCCGACATGTGCAGTCCTTTTCCGAAACGGCAAAACGCCACTTTTTTCCCCCCTTCCGTAAAGGCTTTTTTGTAAAAACCAAGAAGATCTTCCTCGTACTTTGGCGGGAAGGCTCCTTTCTATAAACCTGCCTTTATGGCAGTCCTCATCTCCCCCTGTGGCCCCCGTCGGAAGTGGGTTGTTTCCGGACCCCTCGGACAATGCAGTCTGTCCTTTTTTCTCACCCCCTTCTTCCGCCCAACCCCTGTGTGTAATCGAACCCTTCAGAATTCGCCCCTCTGCCCCTCTTTACGTCGGCCCCCCTTTTGATATTTATTCCCACCCTTTTGCCCCCCGGTCTGTGCAAGTTTCTTTTCTGAAAAGGAAGGCTCTGAATTAATTCTATCTTCGCATTGTCGGCCATAACTGGACCTCCCCCCCCGCAGCCTTGGTTCCTGTGTGACTAAAAGATATACGTCTTTGACAACCACGATCCCCAAGCTTCAACCCTCCTGAGCCTCTGAATCCGCCTTAGAACGGGGCATCACATTGGGTAGTGCAGGTGGAATCCCCTATTGAGACCTTTGTGTGGTCCCAGTCTTGATTGCCCCCGCGGCCCCGTTCAGAAAACACCAGTACAACGTATCAACGGCTACGCCAGATATTGCCCTGGATGCCGTTTGCGCCTGTTTTGTTTTTTATTGTGTTTTTTTGTCAAAGGTACTTCGTGAACGGGGCGATGATTTCTTTGCTCTTCTTTGCCCCCTTTTTTAATCCCCTTTTACTTAAGTGGTAACCATTAATATGGTTGCTTGAATTTATTTTCCCAGAATTTGACTCGGCGGCCGGACCCACAGATCTCCCCCGAAATGCACACCACCAACAATACCCCTGTTGAATTCCTGTTACCACCTGGTGACGTGCTCTTGCCTCGTTCCATCTCCCCCCCAGTCCTCATCATCCTGTGACCCAAAGTTCGCGTTCTTTCCGGTATCGCTTATTTTTGTGATGGTCAGCTGCCGTTTTTCTCAGTTTTCGCTACGCTTTTTTCACGGCACGTTTATAATAACCACAACGACTACAATTTTTGGTGCCCATTCCCCAGTACGAACAGGGCGATGTCCACATGACCTCTTGAAGTTCCTTAGGAATCCCCCCAACTTCCCACTAAAGTGTAAAAAAGGAGGCGGGACCCTTGATTATTACCCTATAAAATCCACCGCCATTATCCCTCTTTTTCACCAGTTAAATTCGGGTCCTTGTTGGGGATTTTCATTTTTTGGATGGTTTTGAGGATGGTACGTTTTAGGAATGTCTCCCTCGACTTCTGGTTTCCCTGTTTAGTTAGGCCCCCCCGATGTAAGCAGATCCAGACTATGCCTTTTTTTTGGTTTTGAGAGGGTCCTTTTCGAAGAAACTTTCTCCCAAGGGGCCCCCCCCAGCAAATCAGGAGAAACACGACAATTCCTTTACGCTAATAACGCCCCCTTGACGCCCAACGAGAAATAGTGCACCCCTTTCCTCTGCTTAGGGTTGTTTACCTTCCCGCCCCACCTGGATCCCCGATAGGGATGTTACTTTATTGCCTCCTTTCGAATTCCGAACGCTTGCCGCGGTCCCCCCAAAGGACTGTTTTTAGATGCCCCCTTGACCGTTCTTAGGGAAGCTTCAATAAATCCCGAGAGCTCACTCTTGTGCACCTGCCAACAATATACATTCCCCCTGGTCTCCACCATTGGCGCGTCCACCGTCCCTATTCCGGGTATACTTTTAGTAACTTTGTATTTCCCAGGCTCTTACCCCTGATTAGTGGCCCCTTCTCTGGAAGTATTTGTCCCTTTGGCCTTGTCATTGTTCCCTCCCCACATCTTTGTCGGACCTGCTCCTCGTTCTAAATTGCCCCCCGTTACCGTCGCAATCCCTTTTCCCCCCTTTGTTTTTGTTTTGATGAGAGTTTGAATCTCTTAGCCCCTGTAAACGTATGCAATTTCACAAAGAGGGATCCATTCCGACACTAGTTTCCCGGTTGTTTAAAAGTAAGGCCCCTTTCACACCCCCCCTCTAGCTAGATTTCCCTAATACACTTGATATTCTTGACTGGTAGACATACAGAACCTTTCCCCGCTCCACTATGTTGTTTTTTTTCGGAGAATCCCACCCCACGAATTTTCCGCGACAAGTAGGGCTTTACTAAGATTAACTTTTGCAGTTTTAGCTGTGCCTGTGAGCTCGGTGTGTGATGTTTCTTAGTTTTTCCTGCCGGCTAAGCGATTTGGGAATCCCAACACAACTTCATTGGTTTCAGTCACCGCCCCCTTCAACGCGTAGTTCAGAAATCATATCAATAGATGAACCTCCCGCCCTCTTTGTAGTGCTCTTTTCCTAACAACCCGGCAGCAGTAGTGAAGGGGTTCCCCTTTCTTAGTTTTTGGGCGTAAGTTTCTTTAGCGTGGCGACCTTTTCAGATGTGCTTCTGGTTGTTCTCTGTTTTGGTGTGGAGAGTATTCGTTCTCAGAAGCAAACCGACGCCAAACGATGATTTTGGGAGTGTTATAGTAACCCCCTTATCCGCTTTTCCCCCTTTCCAAGTAGTAAAACAGGGGAAGGATCACCCATCCCGTGGAGTGTCCGATCCCCTCACACAGCCTCCCCAGGACACCACCATCTACCAACCCGTGCTATAAGCATTCCCAATCTCGTCTTTCCCCCCCACCGTTGGTCGCGTCGGGTGAGAGCCCGCAGTGTCCGCCTGTGAACCTCGTGGAATCTTTTTGTAATCGATCTTTCCCTTTGTTTCTTATGTAAGGTTAATTTAGACTTGCCCATGAACCCTTTTGGGGCACCAACTTGTGTATTAGAAGCTTTCTTCCCATTGTCTAATAGTAGAGGTGAAATTCCTAGCTACGGCAGATCCTTACTCAGAACCCCAAGAAGCTTCCCAGTTCCCCTTTTTCCCTAAGGCCCCACCTTTTCATTATTGTATTTCCCTTCTAGTATCACGACGACGATTCAACACCACTTCACATTTCTTCCCCCCTTGCATTACAGTTTGTAGTTTAGAGTGTATCGTTCCATTTCCTTGATGGTGGTTCCGGCCAGTCCCTTCTGGTATCCCCCCTCACTTGTCTCTAAAAAGGAATCTTTACCCCCAGGTAAGCTGGCGGTATTTTCTTGGTTTTCAGCGACACAGAACACTCCCTTGATACTTCTTCGTAAAGTTCACCGTAATTCACTTGTTAAACAAGCGTTTCAGAAAAGTGAATGAAATTTCCTATCTTGAAATTAGTCCGTTTTGATAAGTTTTCCTTTATTGGGGTAGCCCATTCTTCCTGGGAAATCTCGAGGGGACTCCAGGTTCCCATTTCTTGGATTCCCATGAAATGTGACCATTCTTACACTTTTTCCCGTCCTTCAGCTCTGCGCGCTGGTTGACCTCTCCATTATAGTTTTCCAAAGCTATTGCCTTTCATCCATTCCCCGCGATTTAGATGGAGTCCAATCTTGGAAGACCCCCATCAGGACGCCCATCTCTCTTCGGCCGGGTCCCTTTGGTGCCGAAAAGCCACTTTCATCATTTCACGTACGGGATGGCAGGCCAATTATCTGCCGTTGGACACTTTCTCTCTTTGAATGCGTGGTAGATGACATTAGCTTCCTTTTTTTCGTCGGCCTTTGCCAAAGGGCATTTTATTCCTTTGCTGAACGGTTTTTCGAAGACACCCCCCCGTTTCGCCCCGGGTCCACTGAGTCCTCTCCTTCTTTTTTTCTTATCGACCTTTCTCCTTGCCAGAATTATCTTCGACGGCTTCTTTTGTTGTTTGTTGAAAAATCATTTCTTCCGATTGGCCTTTTGCTTGGTTGTTTCCCTGTTGGAACGGCCTGCCTTCACCCCGCCCCCGGTGGCAACAGGCAACCCTCAAATGTCTTCCGAGGATGTCCCCTCCATTCGCTGTGCTTCACTGATGTGCCCCCCTAATGGTATTGCTACCCTTGCGTACGCTCCCCCGCCGCGCCCGCCACCTCTCGGCGCCACCCATCCGAACCGTGCTTGTTTTTTCTAACCTTCGATCTTGATGCGGAAGATGAATCCTGAAGATATATTTCATCCTCCGTTGTTTTGGAGAGTGCGTCTCCGGCGGCCTAAGCAAGGCTTCCAGTTTCCCCTCTTGTCCCACGCTAGTTTCTTTCTTCCCCAGTTATTTTTTTCCATAGAGCTCTAGAGGGAGGTTTGGTGGAGTGCGGCCGAAGGAGGTACCATACCATGGACTTTGAACATGCAGTTCCCCTTACCTTTTTCTATTCACAGGATTTTACCACTCTCCTATATTGTGGTTTTACTTCTCAGCAGAGATGTTTCCTTCCCCCTCCCCTGCGCCTTCCAACGAGTCCCCACCAAGTCCCCCCCAATTTCCCACAGCCCCTCTGTTTGCAACCCCCCCCAAGAAGCCGTCCAAGCGATACTTTCCTGGCGAGGAGAATTTCAACCTGACCTTTTTTGACGATACTTTTCAAGTGTGCTTACCTTTTGTTTCCTTTCTAAGACCCCCCTGACAAAAGTCCTTCCTCTTCCTAGCAAAGTCGCGAAACCATGACGTTCCGGACCCCCGACCCCCCCAGGTCAGAAATCATTGTCGGAAATTTTTATTAATTGGCCTTCTCCTTCCCGCTCTAACAAGAGGTTTTTTGCTTTCGCCACTATCCCTTTCGGCCGCGAGAGATTCTCCCCCGTAGCCTTTTAGCAAATGCCTCGACATCGGACCCCTGACGTGGTTTTGGGATGACACCGGCATAGAGGTTTCCCCCCCCCACCCACCTCCCGGAAGAGTGTACCTTCCCGCTCCGAATCATAAGTACGCTTTTAAGGCACTTGTCTTGAATTTTGTTCCTCCCGATTAGACTTTGGAAGGTACCCCCCCTCGGTGGGTGTCCCGAGTGGGAGACCCTCCCTGCAAACAACTAAGTTTCAAACCTTTCACGGCTTACTATTTCAGAATCTTGAAAGGCTTCTCCGGTGCGCCGTGGGTCACCTTGAATTCTTTTCTTGTTCCTTTGGAGGTCTGGCTTTGCTATTTGTAGACTGCCCCAGCAAGAATCTTGACCGGGGTCAGAAATTCCTTTCCCTGAAGGTATCTACCAGAAGTGGGGAATTTCGGAACCACCCCCCTATTAATTCCTGGCCCCCTACCACCCCCTCAAAATCTAAAACGGACAGAAACTCTTTTTAGTGTTCCCCCCGTAGGCACTCATCTCCTAGAATAAAGTCTGACCCCAAAATAGGCAACCTGCTTTTGTTCTGGTATTAAGCGCTGCTGTAGCTCAGTCCTGTTAGCTTTTCGTCAGTTATAACTACTTTTAATACAAATGGCCCCAAGTGGGTGCCCCTCCCTGTTTGTGCAGACCCTGGCTTCGACCTGTACATCTGAGGAACTCCGATTGACACAGAATTGTTCCGAAAGTCCCCCCAACGTCTTCGGGTGTACATGCACCCATAGGATACCGACCGGCTTTTTGGAAAGAGTGTCCCCCAAGGAGTTCATTTTTCGCACACCGGGTTGTGGGTTTTTGGGTTCGGGTAGGCTTGTAGGCAGGAATTTCGACCTCTCTATGGGTAGCCCCGTTTACGAGGCCAGATCCCTCCTTTTCCCATTTTTGCTCCCCCAAGCAGCTTTTGGAGCGGGTTCCTGAAGACACTCTCTTCCCCAAGGTGCGTGTGTGTACCGAAAAGAATTCTTGAAGAACATCGCCCAGTTCCTCCCCCCCCCAATCTACCCCTAAATTTACTAAACCACGAAGAACCTGACCTTCCTTTGCGCCCGTTTTTTTTTTAAACCCCCCAAGCAACCTCCCAAGCGATTCTTGGTTCTTCCACCTCTTTAGTTCGACGAAGAGAACTCTTTCAGACGGTACCACACTTTCCCCAAAGGACTTTTCTTTTGTTGTTCGTAAGATGCCCAAATCGCTCGAACGGTGCTTCCCCGACCAAGCTCTCCAAATCCCCCTTGTTGCCCCTGACCCACCCTCAACTTCGGGATCCAGCCCTCGTTAGAGTCCTACTGCGTTTTCCCGTTTTTTTCTTCATCATTATTTCTTCGTAACTTCTGGTATTTCCTCATTATTACAAGTGTTTCTTTAACTACTTAGCTAGACTGTCTTTTTGGAAAGCCTTGACTTTTCACCCCCAAGACACTTCTTGTCGGGCCCGATTACTCGTTTCTTGTGCCATCACGTTACCGTCTAAATCTTCTCTCTTCTCCTCTTTTGTTGAGATCTGCATGTTTTATTTCCCCTTAACCGTGCTGGCCTTTCCGAACGAGGGCCGCGATTTCCTCCAAGAGTTCGATTCAGGTTGCCACTCAGGCTTGCTTCCAACATACCCCAGGGCCCTAATACACACTTTTTAAGAGAATGTTAGCAAAAGAAATTTTTTCGTTCTATTCAATAATGCTGACAGAGAGAAGTACGCACGTTTACCGTCGTCCCAGTTTTTTGCTTTTCCACCCGACGATTTATTGCTTTTTTGGCGGTTACAAGACATGAGCTCGCCGTAGTGTGAGTTCTTTCCGCGCTCTTTCTATTTTTGCATCCTGGAACACCACACAGTATTTTTCATTGACCGCGGCAAGTTCCAGCGTCGCCGAATATCTCTCTTCGGAGCCACTTGTTGTACACAGGTTTGGCTTTTCTAAACATGGCAGCCTTTAAAGGTCCTTCTTCGTTTTTTAGGGTTTTTTTCCTTTCCTTAGTTCTCTTTTGCGTCCCCTTTTTGGCGCTGCTTCTTGATCCTTATTTGTTTCGTGGATCGAGTGACCCGACGCAACTCCCCAGCCACAACAGCTTTTTTGTTTGGATCGTAAACCTTATCATCGAGTCGACGTAACCAAGTGGGACGTATAATAGTCGGCTTTCGATGGTGCCCACGCCCCCTACACCCCAAGAAACCACACCCAAAGTGTTCACGTCCTTGAGCTTTTTTGACTGGGGTCTGGTTAGCCATGTAGAGATCCTTTTTCCCCACGTGGTCCTCTTGTTTTCCTTTTCGTGGAATTTTTCCCGGGATCGCAGAGGTCCCTTTCTGTCAGGTTCATTCTTGTCGGCCATTGTGTTCCCCACTCCCTTTATTTAGACCCTTTTATCCTCGAACTCGTTAGCGAAATCTTTAATACTTTCGCGCTCTAAAGACTCTACAGTTAAGAAATCCTTAATTTTTTTAATCTTTTTACTTGAGTCTCAGACTGAATCGGCACTTTCCTTCATCCAATTTGTTCGTTACCTTGTTCAAGTGTTTTTCCTGGGGTTGTAGATTTTTAACTTGACTTCGATTATGGTGGTTGTCCGGCCTTACTTTCTGGTAGCTTCCCCAGATTAACACGGTCTTTCCCAGTCCCGACTGTTATTTGGGGATGGTGGGACGCAAGAGCAAGCCGATAATCGCCCCTGCAAGACGAAGTCCCCCAGCGGAGCCCCTTATTTCAAGATCTTGACCCAGTTAGCCGTGATACCTTTTTTCCCTTTATTGGTTTCATTGCTCTCGGGCCTTGGTCACCTCGGCCTGGTTCCCCCTTCACAAATCCTAACTTACTCCCATTAAAAGACACAGGTGCTTCCCCCCGGCGCGTACATTCGCTTCGACGTAGTTGACCTCTGGGTTATCGTGTTACCGGTATGCCTATGTGCCCCACGTCCCACGGCAGATTTCGATGCGTCCAGTTCCTTGGCGCCCTGCGACGGAAGATGCCTCTTCTTTTTTGGCTTCCTTCCTGTTTGTCGAAACTCCCCACTTACTTGTTCTCTCTTTCTGTGAAGAGGACATCCATTTGACGCGGAACACGATGTCGCGTTAATTATTGTCGATGACGGACCTCCTTTTTTTTAGCGTGCTTTTTTTTTTACTGAACTAAGCTGCATTCCTTTTCCTTTAACGGGGTTCCGAAGCCACCAAGTCTCGCCCACTTGCCTTTTTCTCGCCTCAGCGCAGTGATCGAACCTTATCACGTCCCGCCCAAAAGGGTCATTCCTATTATCGCTTCGACCCTTTCTTCTTTTTTCTTGTTGACAAACTTCTGTGCCGATTGAGTCTTTGTTGCCTGCGGGGACGGCTTATGGCTGAAACCCCCCAGAGCCATTGCCGAACCCAAAAGTGCAATTAGTCGGAGGATGTCCCCCCCCCCCATACCGTATATTCGCCTTCCTGCATGGTGCACCTTGTCAATTGGTTCTTTTTTGATTACCCTCCTGTTTCCCCCGCCCCGACGAAAACGTCCTCGAGTAGCCCCTTACTGACGAACCGCTTCCCAAGGCCACTACTTTCCTGTCTTGCTAGCTGACCCGATCTCTCTCTTTTCTCCTTTGTTTTTATGCTGATTGCGCTCTGCGGAAGACACTATGAGCGCTAATTTCTTAGTTCACTTTTCTGTCCGTATGGGTGGCTCCGCGGCGATGGAGTCTTGCAGCGGTGCTTGCCCAGGAGGGAATTTAATACCATGGACCAGTTGCACATGCCCCTCCAGCGAATCATGATTGGCCTTCAGCGATATGCTGGTGTTGTTTGCACTTCGGCGTGTTCGTATGAGCCTTCCCCCGAACCGCATAACACCTCCTCTCAATCTTCCCCAGAAATCCGTTTTCCACAGCCTGCACGATACCTTTCCCGGCGAAGTTCGATCACCTGCTCTGATGGCTCTCGGTCATGCTCTGTCTTTTTTTCTTCGGACGACCAGGTCAGGACCAATTCCAGGCAGATGCCTTGCAGCAAAGGCGAACAATGACGTCGTCTCAAATAATCACCAGCGGCCTTTCCCGTCGGCAAGGATTTGGCCTCCCATCCCGCTCGTGTCCCCAAAGGAGGAAAGTCGGTTACACCCCCGGTTCCTCGACAGAGATTCTCTTTCTGGAGCAACTGACAATGGACGAACCTTCAATCTCGTGGTCGTGGATGCACCGGAAGGCCTCTTTTTAAACAACCCAGATAATGTGAGGTCAACGTTACGCGCACATCATAAGTCTCGGGTAAGCACCGTTGGGTCTTGCATGGCCTCCAGATGATTCCCTTTGGCTGTCCACTCAGACGCTGTGGATTGAAAAGGCCCGAGAAAGTGCCTACCCCAACAATAAAGGTCCCACCGTATCAACGTTTATTTCAATTTTTCTTGACCTTTCCTTGGGCGGGCTGCCCTGGTCCCCCGGAATTCGTTTAACGGGGCTATGTTTGAGGCTTTTGTCGCTGTCGCCAGCAGAATACCCGTTGTCCATTTTTCCCACCTTGTAGCATGAAGGTAGTCTACATCCTTCACGTAGGGGCCGGTCCCCCCCACCAGCTCAAGGAAATTTTTTTTACAACACCTGACCATTGCATCCACGGACTCCCATGTGAATGCTCTGCCCTCCTTGTCGGACCTCTCAAATGAGAATCCAATCCCCCCTCTTTTCCAAACGCGTCTCGCTTTTCGGATAAGCGCTGCCGCCGCTCAGGATGCGATACTTTGCGACAATTCCAGGAATCCATCCCCTCCCTTACCCAGTGTGTGCACCCCCTTTTGCGGACACGGGCGCTTTTTACCATCCCCGTTAAGGTACCCTCCTGACACGACTCCACCGGTTCCCCAAACAAGGAGTCCAATGTGTACCTCTACCCCTACCAGACAGCCCTTCGGGCAAGAGAAATCTTTTCAATTGTTCTACACGGTTGCTCCTGTGTTTTTGCTGGTTTGAGGATTTCGGCGTGGAATTTTGCCGAACTCGTCAATCGGTTAAGCCCCCCCCCCTGTTACGTGAAGCCAGTCGATGTCCCGTGTTTACGATCCCTTTTCCAAAAGCCCTCTTTTTTTGGGTTGCGTCGGAGACACTTTCCAAGGCGTTTTTACCGACCCCTTGAAGGAGATCAATCCCACCAAGCACACAACCCAAAACAACCTCCCCAAAGTAAAGTCATTTCCTCCTATAAACAAAAAACAAAAATAACTACAATAAACCAACCGCCCAAAAACCAAAAACAAACAAAGAAACCCACCCACACCTCTGCAAACGCTCCTCACAATGACTTTCCTCACACCGAAGCCCTTGACCCCCTTTCTGTCCAGGTTGTTTAGTCCCCCCGCCAAGCAACCGTTTTACAAAGCGATTGAGTTTTTCCCTATTGCTCTAGGTTACGACGCTCTCCACGTGCTGTACAATGAACCCCAGCTTGTTGTGTTCCAGTGAAAAAAGGATCTTGCGTTTTCTCTCAAACTCCCCAAGCTCGAGCATACATCATCACCCTGACGCAATACCTCTTCGGGATCCATGCCCCTCCTGGGCGCGTCCGATTTCTACGGCTTCATCATTATGATAGTCATTGGATTTCTCACTTATTATAAGTGGATTAGTGGCCTCTCTAGAAGTATTTTTGGAATCAGGGCATGAAGTGGCAACACTAACATCGAATTTGTAGGAATCCCGCTCCCGGTCTCCCCCTCGCCTAAAGTTAACGGC
>Ga0179593_1610824_pt1 | contig 16426 bp, 16 predicted proteins | sample CZODoug2_1_08_16_FD_185931 | JGI IMG/M metagenome (GOLD analysis project Ga0179593, IMG submission 185931) | Vadose zone soil fungal communities from Angelo Coast Range Reserve, California, USA - CZODoug2_1_08_16fungal (PacBio error correction) | ecosystem: Environmental > Terrestrial > Soil >... | reverse complement strand
CCTTGTCCCTTTTGCCGCTTGCCGTGAACAAACGACCTTCATGCCCGGGGGGCCTGGGCGACCCTTTTTCTAAAACCCCACGTACCTGCTCAGACGCTGGGAAAGGGACTTTACTGGACCGCCTCTTACTTCCTTTCGCTGTCACGAATTCTAAGGGGGAAAACGTTTTTCCCTTCCCCTTGCTCTTTAAAAGGCCGGACAGTTCGGAATGATTGTGGTGGCCTACCACACCGTTCTTGGGTCCCTTATTGCTGTATTTTGGAAACCCCTGATATCTGTAAGATCTAAGGGGACCCGCGCCGTTTTCCACATTTTGTCCTATCCTGCTCTTGAAGGTCCCTTTTTTTCCGTCGAGTCCCCCACCCTTCGCTGCACATTCTGCCTCCCGCGATAGCTACGCTTACACCTTCCCTGGTTTTTTCCAGGTCCCCTTTTAATCCCCTTCGTCCCTTTGACCCGTAAGTTCACACCCCCACTTTTGACGTGATGGTGTGACCCCGTGGGGTATCCAGTGCTTTTTACGGAGGTTCTGCCCCCCTTCGAGCCCCATGATGGGCTGTCGGTGCCCTGTTCGGGTGAGTTACACGCTTTTACTTCCTCCGAGGTCGCGGTCGGCGAAACTAGAAGCAAACCAACGTTGTCCTCCTGCTGTTTGGCTTTCCAGGCCGGGATCCTCCACTCCTTCCACCTTAAGTAGCCGAAATCTTTCTCACAATGCAGTGGATCCCCAAGTTGTTGTTTTTCTCCCCCCGTTCCGCCCTCGACGTCGGGTAAGCTTGTTGCGGTCTTCCTTTACGTCGATGTCTTATGGCCACCCCTTTTAGGACGTTGACGACTGCCGCCAATCAACCTTGCAGGTTTTGGCTCTGTCTTGTGACTTCGCTGGGAAGCGAGGGAAGGCCACTCTTTGTTATGTTCTTCCTTCTGTAGTTTTCCGGTCTCCTGATGTCTCACCTGGGCACGTTCATCCTGCGTTTCATGTCGCCCTCAAGGTTCCGGGTCCTGATCCACCTACTGCCGTTGGGCCCATTCGAACTTGACTGCTCTCTTTTTCCACTGGTCAACTTAACAACAAGCAAGGTCAACTACCACCTTTCCGTTAAAACTATGTCCGAACACCTCCGGTCCTCCGTTTTTCCCCCCCCCCTTTGTTACGCCCTCTGTTCCGTTTGTGGTGTGTTTCTTTTCCGGAAGATGGTACGGCTTACACCTCCTTCCCCCCTGGTTTTTCCCGAGTCGGAGATATTTCCCCCGAAGATTGTTCCCATCAACCAACGGATCTCCCCTCACTCTCCTCTCGGTCTACTGGTGGCTCTTGTTCGTTCCTTTTTTCGAGTTTTCCTTTTTTCCTTCCGGCCCGGCTTGCAAACTGATAAACGAGGGTCCGTTTGCCGGACGGCTTACTTTCTGGCCGCCCTTTTGATGGACGTTGATTTTGGGGTTTTTCGTCGTGATCCCCCCCATTAGCAATTCGCAGAATCTTCCCTTCCGTTTGATTAACTTGCCTACCTTCCGGCTGCCTGCCTTTCTTGGCCACCGGCTTGTTTTTCCCCCACAGGTTTTTGAACTTTTCAAGGTCGCCAGAATTTCACAAGCCTTGTTCAGGAGCTGCTGATTCAACGTCCTTTCACCGGTCGGCGGTCCGAAGTTCTGGTCTGGATGTCCAAACCGTTTTGGGTGGTTACTGGTACTTTTATTTACAACAGTCAATAGTTTTCCCAACTCTTTTCTCTGTAAGCTGCCCCCTTATTGGGTGGTCGTTTCCGGGTGTTTCTTCCGAGCCTGATACTTATGGTAGTATGTGACAGGGGAGGTTATGTCGTTACCCCCGGCGTGATGAGGGCTGTCTGTTATGACCTTTTGTTTCTGGGCACCTTCCTGGCCGACAAAACCCGCCAAATCGTGATTTTGTCTCGCGTCATTCGTGCATCCTGACACACTCGTCTGCCCGGGAAACCGGAAACAGCCCTCTCCTTCTGTTTCGGTTTTTGCCTAATTTTGCTCCGCCGGCGCGTTTCGTGGGTTGACCGTCATCCCTTCCTTCTTTCTATGTTGTTTCTCCTTTATAGTGTCTTCGCCTACTAGGGAGGCGAAGAAGTTTCCCACACCTAGCATCTTCTGGCTCTGGTCAAAGGTCCTTGGATGAGAAGTGATCTCATTCATGTCGGAGGGACACTTGAGGTGTCCTCTTGCCCTATGCCCTTCCCTCACCCAACGCTCGCGACCTACTTGCCCCCGGCTGGGGAGCTTTCGGACCTATGAGTGTTTATTTTTTCTTGCTTCATCTTCCTTGGTAAACCGATCTTCTTCTGGTGACTAAATAGTGTCCCCCTTTCACACATGCTTCCCTATAGGAAGTCCCAAGGGATGTACCCTTTTCTCCTCTCATCTATCTTCTTTTCTCGGTACCCAGAAGAATTCCCTTCCCCGCTGTGGACCATGTCCCCTCTTCTCCCCCCTAACCACTCTTGTCTAACTTCCAGGATGGTCCTCCCCCTTGTTGGAAAGGGGGCTGATTCGGCAGAGTTCCAGAGGAAGTATCTCCTTGGCGGAGATGAGAGCCGGTTTCTCCCACTTTCTGACGGGTCATTCTTGGTGTGTTAGCAGAGCGCCTCTTTTTTTTGGTCCTGGGACCTTTTCAGCAATTTTTTTTTTTTGACCCCCTGTGGCATCCTGTTACTTCTTCGGCCTTTTTCATTGGAGTCCGCTGGTTGCTTTTTATTGCCCCTTTTTTTTGGGTCCTCACTTACTCGGGCCATGGGGCTTTGTTGCTCAGGTTCCTCCCCGTTCCTTTCCGATCGGAATTGACGTTGGGAGTCCCATATTCTCCGTCCGTAACTCCCCCCGAGTTACCGCGGACATGTGTCTATTTTTTTGCACACAGGTCCCTCCCTCCCGGGGGCACTGATAGGACGCCCTTCCAACGTGGTTGCAGTCTCCCTTCCCGTTTTGTGCGGATTCTTACAGAGGGGTTTCCCCTCCTCCTTACGGCGACCCGACACTACCGAATTTCCCACCCTACAACACTGGCTGAAATCTCCTTAACCGTTCCTTCCAATATTGTAGTCCTCGTGACAGTTAAAGCACACTTCCAGTTTTACGCATTTTTTTTTTTAATTGGTGGTTTAAGCCAGAACCAGTCCGTCTACATTTTGTTCGTGGGATTTTTCCTAGGATTTAGCATTCGCCCCTCCCTTCAGTTCGCCTTTATTTTTAGAAAGGTCTTCTCCTGTGCGGGTTCCCAAAGACAGCGCGTACATTTACCCACACATTTAGCTTTTTCCCTATTTTCTTCCCTTCTGTTTCCCCTTTTCTCCTTTTGCTGTGGAATTAGTGACAAAGGAATGTCAACAAGCCTGAGATACTCTCTGGCCCGAGATATGTGCCGAATACCTCATTCTTCGTTTTTAGTGTGATGACGCCCCTAATTCTTTTGGTGATAGTCTCTTGGAAGGAGGACAGGTGCGTCACTGAGTTTCCTTTACCTTCTATGTCCCTTTCGTTCATGCTAATCCGGTTCGTGTACTTCTTATACGTTCACCGAACGTGACAGGACCCCCCTTCGTTATCTCGTGAGGTGGAGGCTTTATCTTTTGTGGCCGTCCTTTTTTTTCTTTCTTGCCCCACGAGTCTCTGCGTGCTTTGCAAACCCCATCTATAATCTTACTTCCTTTTTCCTTTTTTGTTGTGAGACCCCGCTGCTCCTCTGTTTCCTTCAAACGCCCCCCGAATCCCCCCCTCCACCCTCACTTTTTTGCCCCTGTTTACCTTGTAATTGATTTTTTGATTGAGGGTTAAGTTGCAAAGTGAAGGATCACCGTCTTCTCCTATCCAGTTCAGTAGTCCGTCACGGTCCGCCTTGAATTTTGCTCATGCCCAAGTTTTTAAGGCGGACCTTACGACCTATTTAGGTTCCCCCAAGAAATAGCGTGGGTTTTTTTCGATTTCATCTTTTTCGGCTTCCCCTTCGCCTGTAAGGACATGCAAAGTTTGTTTACCTTCCCGGGGTTGGGGGAAGCCCGGCTATTTTCCCTCGGGACGTCCATTTCCACCCTCTCTTGAAACTCTCTTTGTAACTCGAGTGGATTTGGCCTGTGCTTCCCCTTTTTTTACCCCAACGCACCGTCCGCGAGGAGGGAACTCCCCGGGAGACCACGGGTTTTCTCTCTTCCCCTCGGACAGGGCTTGGCATTTTTGGATCCCGGCGTTGCGGCCCTGTAACAACAACCACCCCTGATGCCCCTTTCCCCCCTGGTTTTTCGTTTTTGGACCCTTTGACGGATTACCCCTCCCGCGGTGTCTCCAACAAAACTTCCTTTTTTTTATCCCCTTTTATTTGTGCTTTTTTTTCGCGCTGGTGGCTCCGTTTTTTTTTCTTTTCACACACAGTACTCGGGAGCGGCCCACCCTTGTACAGGCTTCCACAGACGACCAGGGCCCCGAGGGAAGAGTGAACCCGGTTGGTCTCTCTTCCCCGCCCCCACACTGTCCGGCGTTCCTCCGGCGGGCACTTCAAGTTCCCCCCTCGATCATCCCCTGGCCCCCACTAGTTTTTTTCCTCCCCCTTCCTCCCCCAAACTGCAATGCTTACCTTTTCGGTTGCATGTTAATTTTGCGCGGACTTTCCCCCGCCTTGGTATTTAACCCTCCCCCGTTCCCCGGGCGGTAAGCATATAGGAACTTTGCGGCCCTTTTCTAGGGCTTACCGTTCCCTTTTTTTTCTTTGACTCGCGCACCACAACCCAACGCGGAATCCGACCATCTCGCCTTCCCCGGCTCGGGCGGATCCCGTCCTTCTTCTACCCCTGACTTCTTTTCTTTTTTCAGATGGCCGTTAATCAAGGCTTATGTTAGGCGGCAAGGGCGACCCTCGTTTTTTCACTGCGTGTCCCTCTCCCCCTAAGCAGCGCCCACCTCCACCCAACAGGCCTTCTCCTCCTGACCCTGTGTGGCCCACTTCAGGTTCACAAAAGGCCTGGCGGTCCAGTCATCCCACGGGGGGCCCCACCAATGCGCACCTCCGTTCCTTTTTTTAGTTCCCTTAGATCTCTAGATGGGTTCGAGGGCCGTGGTGTATCCACACCTCTGAGAATACTGAAAACTTTCCGGTGCTCACTTCCCTCAAGCTTTTGTACCCGCACCCTTTTGGTGCAGCCCCCCCCCTTCCTCTTTGCCGTTCCCTTCCAGCCTCCCTTTCCCCCTTCCCCCCACCGTGCGGGGTCTGTCTTGGACAGAGTACCTTTCCCCCTCTGGCCCCCCCCCCCTACTCCTGCTGTGGTTGTTTATTCGCCCCTGTCCTTTCTTTCCTTCGCCCGCCCTGTCCCTCTAAACCGTTTTTGTGTTCGGACTTGCAGCAAACCCGCGCCCGTTCCCTTCAGCTCGCCTGCTGACGATTTCTTTCTACCCTCTGACCGACTGCCGCTCAACACATTTCTCACTGCGCCAAAGTCTTTTTTTGAATCTTCTCTTGTACCTTCGCGTTTCGCTTACTTTCCCCATTTTTAACCATCCTCCCCGCGTCCGAGGAGTTTACGTAAGAGGAGCTCCCCCCTTTGCTTTTTTACAATACATCGTGGACGTTAACCCTCTTTTTTCCTCGAATATAAGATACAGGACCGAAAGGCTTTTTTTTGTTTTTGGTGGAATGCTTTCGTCTCCGTTTATCTCTCTTTTTCCGACTTTTTCTATTCACGGAATCTTGACTTTCTTTCAAATGTTTTCAACAGTCCCCTTCCTGTGCGTTGCAGGCTCGCATTGTGCTGCACTGTCTGGTCATTTAAGCACCTTTCTTCTTTGAATTTCAGACTTTTGAAGCTTTCGGCGGCGAAAAGGGACTGCACCTTCCTCTTGGGCTATTTGTAGGGTGGTAGCGTCAGCGTGTTCCCCCTTTTCGTTTTTTTGTACTCCTGGTCTCTCACCCTTCTCCCTTCCCGCAACTTCAGTATTTTTTTTTTGGTTCCTTTTTTTTCGACCCCATGCTTCCAGGCCCCTTTAAACAAACCCAGGAACTTCCGGCCTTCCCTTTCTTGTTGGGGGTCCCCCTGGCTTCCCAAACGAACAACACCCTCTTTTTTTTCTGACCCTTGACCCATGTTCTTTTAATGTTTTTTACTACGGGCTGTTTTCTTTGACTTCTGATAAAGTGCGATTTCGTCCCGTTTTTTTACGTTCCCTCGTATCACCAAGGACACAGGCGATTTCCCCATGTAAAGACAAACTGCCACATTTTGGCAAAGTGATTCGTCCCCTTCCCTTTTAACCTTTCCTGACCAGATCCCGGGAACGATGCTTGGTTCCCGGACACCTCCTGTCCAAACCACAGACCCTCCTCATGATTCTTTGCGGTGCTGGCACCGTCTTCTCGCCCTGTTTTCCAATCTGTTCTATTCGGGGCCCCCGGCCGGTCCTTGGAAAAGGTCTACCAGGCCTGCGTTCTTTCCCCAGGTTTTCCCCTTTTCAAACCGGTCTTGAGCACCTTTTCACCCTACTTGATTTCGTTTTGAGGGTTCTCTGCTGTCTTCCATACTGCTGGCCACCACCACACTTTTCTTTTGGGTTTCTTCCCTTGATTCGATGACATAAAACGTGGTTACCTTCCCCCTTTTTTTCTTACTCCCACCCCACTTTGAACCGGCGGGTTTTTCAGTTCCCTTCCACTTTCCCTGAGCGCGCGTGCTTTCAACTCCGAAGTTTTCTATCCCGGTTACCCGTACACCCGCGTTGCCCATTTCCCCTTTTTTTCTTTCCAAGTGTATCGCGGATTTACCTTGTAAAGGTCGGCCTTTTCCTTTTCGAGTAAGGGCTTTTTGAGGCCGGAACTTTCTTTTCGGGACCCTCGCGGGCGTCCCTGTCCTTGCAGTAGATTCCCGAGACTCTTCGTGTTGATGTATTCCCCGAGGCTCACACTTCCACCCTGGTAATCTTTTTTTTCCCCCTCTCCCCCCCTGGCTCTATTTGTTAATTCAAGGTCCCCAGTCTTTTTTTTTATACCCCCCTTCTTCTTCGATTTCTAATACGCGGCTGTGTTTAAGCCCCTGCGTTTCCCCTCTCCCACACGTTTGTACGTGTTTCTCCATTTCGTCTAACCCCTTTTTTTGTGCCCGCTCTTCTTGGTCTCGGTTCCTGGGCACATTCTCCTTATCTACTTCCCGACCTGTCGAATTCGTTGGTGTCTCTTTTTTTTTTACATAAGATTTGTGTCCAGTTCCCCCCGGCCGAAGAAGTAGTCTTCCCCTGTTTTTTTGCATTCCCTACCCGTTTTCTACCAAAACTGTACCGGTGTTTTGAATTGTGAGTGCCGCTTTTTCTTGGTTCCCCCCCAAACACTGTGACTACCTCCCACGCCCCCCCTCGTCTTTCAGTCTTCCGTCCCTTTAGTCCTTTCACCTTTTTTTGACCCCGATTTAAAAGTTGGAGCCTTGTTTGTCAGTACCTTTGACTCCAAACCGGTTTTATAATTGGTTATTTCTGTAATGTTTTTTGCCCCAATTTCAAATGGCTGATGTGGTTCTTCTCCTTTCACATTGTTCTTCAACCGGAGTGTACGGGTGAGGTTGGACTTTGCCCTTTTCCCCCCGCAGACTAATACGATGCCCAGCCCGACTTTTCTAATCCTCCTTTATCGTTTTTGACATGACCCACTTTTTGGTGAACCCCACTTTTTGTCCAACCGAACCTTTATCTTTCTGTCCTTTTCCCCCCCATAACGGCCCCGTAAATGGGGACTCTTTTTTCCCTTGGGCTTGCCCTCATTTATTGAATCTTTCAGGCACACTTTCGTACCAGAAGCCTCTTGGTCTGGTTTTTTTTCTAAGGCTTTTCTTGGGGTTAGCGATCCCCATTTTTTCCACCCCCTCTCACAGAGTTCTTCTATGCCATTTCTTTAGTCACGGGTCCAAACACGGTATTTGTGTTTTACCCGATCCTCCCTGCAGGACCTTGAAACTCACGGACCAGTCGTATTTTATCTATTTTTCTGTTTTTCCTTGATGTCCAAAGTTCCGCTGAAGCGGGATATTCGCGTCCCTCTTGGCCCTTTCCGGGACTGCGAGCAGTTTTCCCATTTGGCCCTTTCCGGGCCCAAGAAAAGCTAATGGCTGGCTACTTTCTCTGGACCTTTTGAGCTTTGAAGGTGGATTGGTCCCCGGGTTCCTTGGCAGGTTCGACCGCGGGAAATGTCTGTGGTCAATGGTTTCCTATTTCTTTCTCACAGTGGCTTCTGTGTGTTTCCCACTTTTTCGTGCCTTGTCATCCCTCACCTTAGCAATGGAGGAACCCCCCCCGCATAAGCCCTCCGTACCTGGCAAAAGTGCGTATTACTCCTACCTTCATCCCACCCGTATTTGAGGCAACCATACAGTGTCTGGGACACCCTCCCCCTCCTGGCCCCCCCCCCTTCGGTCGACCCGTGGGGGGAATATTTGAAAAGTTGCTCTTTTCATTTAACGCGGCAGTGGGGGGTTTTTTGCCTCTTTCCTTTCCGCCTTTTTGTTTTTCCCCCCTTCCACACCCCCTTCCGGGGAGGAAGGCACCCTGTAAACGCGTACTCTAGGAGATTTTTCCTGACGAGTACTCCTTTTCCTGAGTGTTTGAACCCCCCCAAAATCAGAGGGAGGGCTGGTTTTGTTCTGTCTAGGAGAGTGATACCTCAGCCCAGAGAGTTCCTTATGTCCCCTTCCAAGAAAGTTTCTTTTTTAACTGATAACTAGGAATGTGGGTTCCTACCCTGACCTTGAGACGCTTTTGTTGGAGGCCCCCACGTATTTTTGACGGGTAATCTTTGTTTTTTGGGGTGTCTGGAAGGGACGTCTTGGCAAATCCTTTTTTTACTTTAAAACTCGGCTAGCATCCTCTCCCCCCCGGCACTTGCCTGTTCTCAAGCTCATGACCTTTCGCTTCGGTTTTCTCCCCCCAAAGGTGGTTCCGGTGCTTTCTCAGATGTTAACCAATTTCCCCCTCTTATGCGAAACGCTGCGGGCCTCTGCTCCTCGGTAGTTATGTTTTTTTTTTTTGACAGTTCCGTTACTTTGTAACATCGCAGCAGCAGCTCTTTTTCGCCTTCACCTTTTATGTGTGCCCCCGAGACCGGGGTGGGGACGCCCCCCTTTCGGTGCGAATCCTTCTCCTTTTTCATTGACCCCTTGCGCTGAGGCTGATTCTTTGCTGTTCACGTGCGTTTTTGGTGGCCTTTCCCTCTCCCACCCCACAACCCCTACAGTTAACTGACCCGTTTTTCTAACTATTCAACCCCTTCCAGGTCTTTGTCGATTCTTTAAGGTTTACTCTATCTTGGTTTTTCAGTTTTTAGGGTTTCGATCCGGAGTTTTCTCTCTGCTTCTTGGACTGAAGAGAAGGGAGTGAATTTTCCCTTTTGCAGTCCATAGACCGCCCTTGGTCGCTTTGAGGATAGGTTTGCCTTCGGTTCTTACTTCTTTTTTCGAACCGTCCCAAAAATCCTCAGATTGTCTTGAGTCGTTTACACTCTTCCGTACCCTTTTCCCGGGGTGTGGCTGGAATGGTTCCGGGTTTCTGGAGGTCTAGAGTTTCTTGACCCCTCTCCGGTTTTTTTCCCCCAACATTAAATGAACGGCCCCCATAGGTTTTACATTCACGCGTCTCCGTCCTTCCTCTCCCGTACGGGGAGATGGTTTTCTTTTATCTTTCCCCGGTTTTTGTTGTGTTCTAGAACTGGCCACCCTTCTTTCGGGAGTCTTTTTCGAAGGGATATGGGGACATTGACGGTATTTTCATGATTTTCTTTTTAGGCCTCCCGGTCTCACGCCGTTCCCCCCCCCCAGTTCTCCCCCCCCTTTTTTTTTCCAGCCTTTTTTTTTTCAAATAAACGTTTTTGACCCGTTCAGTTCCCTGTTTTCCTGGTATCTCGAGAGGCTTCAGGGGATGCCCTAACAGTTGTATTCTCTTCTGTGGAGAGGCCAGGTGATCATCGAGGGTTTTTTTTTTTCGGAAAGCGAGGATATCTGGGTCCGAAAGACCACCGTAGTCATGCGTCCTCCCAAAACTTATCCCCCTTTCTCGATAGGCAAAGATTTTGCATTTTGAATTGTCTTCTTTCGAGTTTATTCGTTCGTAAAATTTTCAGCTCGGTTCAAATGTCTGGTCAGTTGGTCATCTTCCCCCTCTTATTCTTTTTTATTTTCTGTTGGATTCTAGGTCCTTCTTAATCTGTAATGCCTGAATGGCCTGGGTGCTTGGTATAGAGAATCATTAAATAGCTTAGTGTGGTCCCAAGCACTGTGGCTACAATTAACCAGACCCCTGCAACCATCTGGGCAACGTGTGTTTCTTTTTATGATCTTCCAATAAGACCGTTCCCGATCCCTCCCAGACTTTTTTTTCCCTTGTCCCCCCTGGAAGGTTTTGACTGGGTGCCGTCAAATGGTGGGTTTGCCCTCCTAGACCTTCTTTTCTTCATTTCTCCTCCCCCCCCCTCCTGATTGTCCGAGAAGCGGTTTGCACACCCACCAACTTTGTCTTGAGGGAGCTTTTTCCGTTTCTAACGGTTTCTGCGCTTTTTTCAAGGTAAAGGTACCGCGGGCGCCCTCCCCTCCCCCTTTTTTCCCTCTTCTGGTGGGTACTTCTGTTCCTGGGTCTTGCCCATCAACATCATTGTTCCCCCCTTCCTGGGAGAGTAGACATTCTTAGCCCCCATTTACTGGTCCAAGCAGTCCGCGGGATTGGTATTATTTAGAACGTTTTTTCTTTCTTGACAAACCCCCTGCGAGTCGAGTCCAGGTCTATACAACGAGCTTCCCTTCAGTCCCAATAGGGGCCACGAAAGGAGGTTATTATTTTATTTAAACAACTTGGGGCATTTTCCATACCCCCCCCCTCTTTTCCAGTTTTTCAGACTTTAAAGGTCTCTTTCCACCGCGATTTTTGTTCTTCCCCCCACAGACCGGTTATGCGCTGTTCGCAATTCAGCCTTCTCCCGCCTTCGACCTTTGTTCCGTGGGGTCTTGATATATGGCAGATTGCGTGAACCGTGGCCAGCAATAATGAACCCTTGTGGACCCTGTTCTATCTTAAGGTGATTCATCTTTTCTCCTTTAAGATGCCTCCTCAGCACATTAACAAATTTTACATTTAACAACACCGGCCCGTTGACGTGTCCTTTTAGGCCTTCTTGTTTCCTTTTGTAAAACTAGGAGTTCTGCCTCTTAACCCCCCCCCCTCCCTATCTTTTCATCCTCATTTCTTTTTTTTTTCGTCATTTTTCCTTACGCATGGGTTGCTAACCTACCCGCAGTTCCGCCCTGAGTTTTCCTTCACCCCCAGTCATCCAAGCCTCCAAACCCCCTCCCATAAGTTTTTTTTACCCGTAAACGCTCCCTGTTTTTTTCCACAATTTCACTTTTTTTTTTTCTGGTGACCATCGGAAGAATACCTGGATCACGAGACCTTTTGTTTTTTCTCCCAAGGCCGTCCGGTTTTCCCAAGTAAACCCCTTGCCCTTATAGACCCCCCGACACCCCCCAGACGGAGAGTGTACTCATTCTTGGTACCCCCCCCCTTGCCATTCCCTGGTGGAGATTCGCCCCCAGTTCTCTTTTGCCTTGGCTTCCCCGGTCCCCTGGTCCTTGGAACAGGCCCAAGAGCCCGTTTTCCAGAAGGACTCATGGCCCCTATTCCCTCCGGTGACCCATCCCAGTGCCGGAGTTTGTCTGTCTATGTCCTATTTTCCCCCCTATTGGCAGTTTTGGGAGCGGTCTAACAATAACCTTTATCCTCCTTCGTCTCCCGAATGAAAGGGCAGGCACAGTCGATGGGATGTATCTCTTTCCCGTTTCCTTTCAGGGCCCTTGGAGCCGATCGGCGTCCTTTCCTTTAGGTTCGATTAACTCCAAAAACACCGAAACTGTTCTCCACCCCCCCCAACTGTTTCTCCCGTCGTCTCTCCCCCAATCTTTGGCTATGTCATCTCATAGTTAGCCAGAAAACTTCCCGCCATAAATCATTTGTCTGTGTGCACCGAGTTAACAATACGATTTTTCCCCCCCTTAGGTGCCTCCAATCCCTTTTCGTTTTTTTTGCGAACCCCCAATTTGAAGTGGCCAAAAGGGGCCCCCCTTTTTTTCCAACCTCTTTCCCGGGCCTGTATTTTGACACCGGCGGGAGAGCTGAGTCCCACAACCAAATTTCCGTGCTTTGTCTGGGGTGCGGAGGGACCCAACCCAATCCTATCAGAAGTTTTTTTTTGACCCTTCTCCCACGGTGTCCCTTAGTACTTGGACCAGCGTTTTGTGTTTCTGCATAACTTCCTTTTGAAGCTTTAACACGCCCAAAGCTGTCATGGCCTCAAACCGCACGTGTGCACGCTTTCCAGGATGCTACCGGTCCTGGGGTCCTTTCATAGGCCGAGTGTGCCAACCCCCCACCCCCCCTCGGCGCAGAATGCCGTCTGATCGTCCGTCTACAGGATGGGCTTTCAACTGTTCTTGAAAACTATACGCCGGCGAAAAGTCTTTTTCTTTTGGGATTTCTTTCCTTCCTAGTTTCTCCTTACTGGTTTTAGGGGGCAAGTGGTAGACGCTTGGTGGTGGTTAACGCTAACGAACCCGTCCCACCCCTCACCCCTTTTTTTTGGAACTCCTCCAGGAAAACCTGGTGGAAGTTATTCCCAACCTTGGGGGCCCTCGAAGCCCCTAAAATGTGGGTTCCCCATTCCCCAGGTGTTTCCTGCGAAGACGCACACACGTCTCGTATACCTTCCCGATCTTGTGCTTCTGGGGTAGAGGCACAGTGAGTATTTTTTTCCCCCCCCCACCCGAGGACCTTTCGAAATACTTTGTCACAGTTGCCTCCCGCGTCCCCTTTCAAGCAGCGGCTGTTGCGTTAAACATGGACTTTCCTTTTGCAGGTTGCTTTTTCCCGCCTCCATCCTTCCCCCCCCCCATCGCTGTCTTCTTTTCCTATGGTCGAATTTCCCCCCCTAATCTACCCGATTTATTCCCGTTCCACTGCCCCACCATGAAAGAGTCTTTATGGTGTTGCTCGCCATCAGTCTTCCGCGGCAAAGGAGGGTTTGGTACCCCCTTTAGCAGGAGAAGAAACACATGTTTCCCTGATTTTTCGGCCCCCCATTTCCACAACTGTCCACACCAACTACAGTTTCGATAGCGTGTTTTTTTTTTCAGAGTCTTTTTACCACCCTTCCAGAGGGCTTGAAACCCCCCCCCCTTTTGGTCGTGCCCCAGAGTCTTCCTTTTGGACCGTGTCTTCCTATGTCACCCTTTCCCTTTTCTCCTCGGTTGAAATTTCCCCCAACTTTTTCTCTCTCCTCCCCTTTCTCGGTCAGTCCTCCAGCGAGACCTTGGGTCAGGACCTTTTTCTTATGTCCGTATCCGCTCGCTTCTTTCTCTGCTCCTAGGGTTTGGAGAAGCCATGCTATTCCCCCCGTTTTTTTTTTTTTGAGTGGTCTGTCACCCTCGAGTAAGGTCCCTGTCGCCTTTTGTGCCCTTCAGTTCGACGTGGTGAAGCAAAGTTCGCCCTTGATCCTATCCCCTCTTCCACGCGTGGTCGTGGATTTCCCAGGTGACTTTCTGCCTGAAACCTGGAGACTTTCCTCGGTGGGCTTTCATGGATTCCCCACGAATCTTCCTTTATTCAAGGTGTCGCGTCGAAGAGATACTCATAGTCTTTTACCCCTTTTGCCCTATGTGTGGCCCCCACTTAGGTATTCCCTTCCGTCCCCAAACCAGAAAGTACTCTCCATGTCCCCAAACGTCGACTTTTTTGAGTTTACCCCCCTTTTTTCTTCTCCGGGCTTCATTGGGTTCCACTTCCAGGGGTCTGTTTGTTTTTCTTTTGGTTTTTGCAATCTCCCTTTCTTTGTCGTACATTGGAGGGGGCGAACAGCATCCTTTTTTTCTTTTGCTGGTACAGTCTTTTTCCTACCGAAACTGATTTTTCCAGCAAGGGATCGAAGCGCTTCTTTGACTGCGCGGGGAGCTCCCCCTTCGGATTTGGATTCCCCCCAGTCTTTTCCTCGCCCTGCCTCGGCGCTGTTTTTTTGGCTCTGGCAGCTTACGCCTGAAAGTGTTTTTGGCCATGGTCCCGTTTTTTTTTACATCCTTACGCCCTTTCAACTGGGCATCTGACATGCACTCCCTCCCGTTCACTCATAAGACTTTGTTCTCTTTTTTTTTTGCTTTTCCGTTGTGCGCACATTGAAACGGCCCTTTTTCGGGGCCGGTTGCTGACCTTTACAGCCTTTTTTTAATTCCCACCTTGTTCCCCAACCTGTCCCCGCACTTCTTCAGTGATTCATTGACTTGCCCCCCGCAAACTCTTTACTACAAGGGACGTCAACCAAAAGTTTTTCCCATTTATTGGTTATCCCCCTCTTTTTCTGGTCGTGGTAGTCCGTCAACCTTTTTTTTCTTCAAAGTTCTCTCAGACCTTCAGGATGTGCACGCTCCGTTTTCCTGTAAATTTCAACGATTAGGCACCGACCTTGAAGGCTTCCATTAAATTTAGGGTTTCGACACCAAAGATCACTAACCTTGTAATTCCCCCACCCCACCCCATTTCCCACTCCCTGTTTCCCTATTTCTTCACCTTTTTTACTGGGTCCAGAGGAGCCCCTTAAACGATTCTTCCTTTTTTTTAATTCCCCTCCCATTTTCTGAAGATATCACCTTTTACGTGTTTCTTGTCCCCACCTGTCTTCATTCCCCCAAGACCTCGGACACGCTACTAGGATAGGTCACCCCTCCACCAATATCTTTTTACTTTTTCCTTTCCCTTTGTTTGTTTTGCGACTTGTTGATTTTGACCAGCAGAAGGACAACCGTAGCTTCGTGGCACTTGTGTCCCCCTTTTACCGCTTTTGTTTCCCCCCACATTACACGGTTTAGTGATCCCCCTTTTTTGGTTTTTTTTTTTTTTTTCCGTCCCCCCCTCCGTTTTTTACGCACGCAGTACCAGTTTCCCCCCTTTTGCAGGGGGTTGATTACCTGGTTTCTGATGCCTTCCCCCTTGTGCACTTTTTATGTGGTTTGACCCGTTGTTCTAGACAGTTAGTTTTTTTTTTTTTACTTTTTCCTTCCCCCCGCCCGTGCTTTTCTTCTTCCTTTGTTTGGCAGCGCCCAGGCGAAATTTGGAAATTCCCCTCCCCCCGTTTTTTCGAAGACACCCGGAACACTCAAGGGACATTTGTCGACCCCTTCCAGTCTTTAGCGGCTATGGAAGAAAAGCCCTTTTTGGCCCCAATTCCTTTACAATTTCAACCAAGTGCTGTAGAATACCCGACCCCTCCCCCCGCCCTAATGATTTTTTGGACTGGAACGTTTTATTGACCGGAGATACGTTCCACCCCATAAGAGGGAGCGAACCTTTCAAAAGTGTTTCTGACTACTGTCTTTTCTTTTTTTCCTAGTTTCACTTCTGGCGCAATGTCCGCCGTAAAATTATATTTGCTCTATTTTGACCTCAGGACTTGATTTGTGTGTGGTCAGTTGGCGGTAGCGCTATAGCTTTTTTTCCTTTAATTCATTGTTCATAGTGCTTTCCATCAATTTCCACCCCTATTCGCAGGTTTGCCGTTTGGTTTTTTTCCCCCCTGGAACATCAAACCACAGTACCCCCTTTCGCCTAGGATCTCTCCCTGTACACCCTTTCTCCCCCGTGGATCTGACAACCTCTTTTCCGGCCGGATAATCAAGTTGGATCCTCTTTCCCAAGTTATTCTCCTAGTTCGGAATAGTGACGTCTGCCCTTTCACCCGGTCCTTGTCTGGATTTTTTGAACATAGTAAGACGTGGCTTCTTCAAGCAGTCATCCGCCGTAGCAGGGGCGGTTTTAGTTTTTTTCCGCTGTCCCGTAAAGTGTCCCTTTCCCTCTAGCCCGCTTTTCGTTAGTCCTTTTTTTTTTGAATGGAGGCTTTCATTGGGTTTTATGATTTCTCACCCATCGTTAAGACTCGTTTACCTGAATTTTGATGCATCACAAGAAGCCGCGGCCATTCTTTGAGACTCCCCGGTGCCCCCGAAGTGTAACCCCCCTCTTCATCTGCTTTTGGGTGCTTTCCATGAAACCCTTGTCCAGACCCCCCACAAATCCCCACTGGTACACAACTTCCACCCGGCACCGGGTTGTGTAAATGTGGTATATATCCCGATTACCTTCTAATCTAAATGCGGCGCCTTTTTGCGGGTTTTGGTTTTTGTTTTCCCCTGTCCAGAAGAGGACAGCGTCTATACCATGGTTCCGTCCTCCCCCTGGTCGACAACGTACCCCCCAATTGCAGGTTGCAGGGTATTATACGACAGCTAGGACATGTGCCACAGTATATACTGGAACGATAGGGAGGAGTATTGAAATTTTGAGGTTCTGAACCCCATTATGTTCGACCACTGATGACTTCCCTCCGTGAGTCCCGACCCCAATCCCCGCTTCCTGTTTCCTC
>Ga0179593_1519163_pt1 | contig 16427 bp, 22 predicted proteins | sample CZODoug2_1_08_16_FD_185931 | JGI IMG/M metagenome (GOLD analysis project Ga0179593, IMG submission 185931) | Vadose zone soil fungal communities from Angelo Coast Range Reserve, California, USA - CZODoug2_1_08_16fungal (PacBio error correction) | ecosystem: Environmental > Terrestrial > Soil >... | reverse complement strand
CTTCACTCGAAGTGACATTCAACTGAGCCTGTTTTGGGACCCGCTCGCTTTTGTTTTGTTTTTTTTTCTTCCTGTTTTTTCTGGGGCAGGCTTCCCCCCGCTTTTTTTCCCAACCCACTTCCCCCATTCTTTTTCCCTGGGGATTGCCGGACCCTTCTGAACAGTAGGGGGGATGAAGGTCAGATCCAAATGGAAGTGTGAGGCTGTTGACCATGTTCCTCATCCTTCCTTGCAAAATTCACACTTTTTATGCTTTTCCCATTCTCAGTGTCAGACTCCCCCCCCAAGACATTGGCGGGTCCAAGTTGATCTTCGCTTAAGTCTTTTTTTCAACTGGACCCTTCCTTCCCCTTTTTCTTTTCTATAACCTTTTTTTCCCTTTCGTTCTTTTAATTTTTTTATGCGGATAGCCCCCCTTGGCGTTTAGTGGGGGGCTTTTTTAGTCATGCGCTTCTTCGCTTCTCAGTCTCAGGTCCCTCCGGCCCGTTTTTCGGTCGCAACATTTCCCCCTTGACCTTTTAACCTGTTACTAGTATTGGAGAATGTCCCTAGTGAGTTTAATGAGATGTGCTGCAAGGGAAGGACCTTCCCCAGTCTATCTGATCTTTTTTTCGGCGGAGCCGGCAGCTTTACCGCCCGGTGGGGTGGTGAGGGATCAGGTTACGTACCCGCCGCCTTTGTGACTTTCCCCCCCATGCCTTTTTCAGCACCTTTTTCCGGGCTTCTTCGGAAGTCTCTGACTTTTCCTTCTTTTCAAAGCTGGTGTCGTTGGCCGATTCCTGAGCAACTCTCCTCCCTCCCTTTTAAGGGCCCCCCCCTCACGCAGGGGGTCCTTTTCGCCTTCCCCCCGGGGCTGTGGCGGGGAGGCGGTTTACGGAGCCCCCCCCCCCCTGCCGGAAGCAGTACGTTTTCCCTACAACTCTGCCCCGGGTTGCCGATCTCCGTTGTGATTTTCCCCCTCTTTTTCTTGCCTTTTTTCCGCCTTTCCCCCCCAGTCCGAGGGTGGGGTTTTTCCGGTTTGTCGGGGCGCGGGGCGGGATATCGGGCCGCCCTGCGTCAATTGCGATGACTGCTTAGAATTGGTTGGGCTGTGGCCATGTATCTTCCCTTCACCGCCCGCCCACCATTCCCCTGGATGTTGATCTCCTGTTTTTTTTTTTCTTTTTCCCCCCCAAGGACCGAAGCTGCACCGTCACCCCCTCACCGTCAAAAGACAAAACACGGACACAAACCGTCATGCCCCTTTTTGCCAGGATTCCCTTTTACCAACGCAGCACAGGTCTTCTTCCCCCCCCTAAAAACCCCCCAACCCGTGTCGGGCACATTCCCGTCTGGTCACGAGGGGTCCTGTGGAACCTTTTCTTCGCCAACCGCCGTGGTGTCCACGAACCCCTCCTTTTTTTTGTTCCTCCTCTCCACACAGGACGGCCCTTTTCTTCCCGTGGTCCGTTTCCTTCCCAGGGCACTTGCTCAGCCCCCACCCGATTTGTCCACAGGGCTCAATGGATTCTGAAGGTTACCAATTCCCCCTTTGCCATCACTTCCACCCTCCCTCTCAACGGTTTTGGTTCAGCAACCAAAGCTCAGGTGCCCCCAAGGGAGTCCTTTAGGTTCTGAAAACGGAAGCAAGCCCCCAAAGTTCCCTGATCATTCACCCCTCGTTCTTTTTTTTTTTTTTTTTATTTATTCCCTCTCCTTTCCTTTTGTTTTTCTTGCCCTTCCCCCTGTCTCGGGACTTGTGGACGTGTCGTTGTATGCTTTTAAATTGAAATTTTCCGGCGTTTCGGCCTGCCCCAATGTCAAACAAACGTTCACTTTTGGACCCCTTTTCGACGAGACCCTTTTTCCCCTCCTCCCCCTGTCCTGTCTCCACCTCCCCAGCAACGCTGGCCTGGCTGGGTATGGCGTTATCTCTTCAAACCTGTGGACAAGCCTTGGATCGCCCATCGAAGCAATTCTTCTTCCCTTTGAACTTTTACGTCCCCTGCGTTTACGCTTTTTTTTCCCCCCTTTCGGCCCCCCCCTTTCCCCCCTGTGGTCTGGGGATTTCTTTTTCCCCCCCAAGGTTTTTGGGGGGTGTTTTGGTCCCCAAAACCCAAATCACCAACCGCGTGATCTTCCTTTTCCCCCTTTTTTCTTTTTTTCAAACCCTCGGTTTTCTCGTATTCCCCCCTTTTCCAGTGTATTTTCCTCCGCGGCGGGACGGCAGACTTATGGTTTGTACGCCCACCCGAGAAGGATGTCTGAGCACCGATGACACCCCAGATTCGAATTTTTTTTTGTTACTCCGGTAACCCTTGCCTTTTTTTCCCCTGCCGTTTCCCCCTCCCCGTTGATCATTTTAACCTTTGGACCCACGGCTTCTGGGGCATCTGCTTGGGTCTGTTGCTGCCCCTTTTGGCCACCCCAACAGACCTTCCTTTCTTTTGGCGTACTTTCGTTTTGCCGTCGGAGCCCGATTCTCAACCAGTGGGAAAACCCCAATGTTGGCCTCTTCCGTAAGGACAGTTTCAAACTGCGTTTTGGATCACTCCATTCTTGTTCTTGTGGGTCCGTTTTTCCCCCGCCCTCACTTTCGTATACTTTTTTCCACCTAGCCATTTTGTAGGCCCCCCCCTTCCCCCAACGTAACCCTTAGTGATCCCTTGTGAGGGAAGAAGTTGGGTTCGGCTCCCTTTTCCTCGGCATCGTCTCTTTTTCGCCTCCTTCGATGCCGTCCACCCCATGTTTTCCCCCTTTTTACTTTGCCCTATCAGATCAATAGAGCTTGGGACTACAGTCTGCCCCCCCCTATGAATGATTTATGTTTCTCCCTTGAAAATGCTGCCACACACCCCGTCGTCCGTTTCTTATTGTCCCCAGGCCCCCCCCCACCCCCCCATCCTGTTTTCTTGGTTTGCTAGTTCCGACCGGCAGGGCCCGGACTCGGCACTTTAACTTTCATGAGATTTTGAGAACTGTAGTACCGTAGCGAACCGGATCATCTCTCTCTTTTTTTTCCCCTTTTTTCCTCCCCCCGTTGTTTTTTTTCTCTCTATTCTTTTCCCCCGGGTTTCCCGCTACCGCGACGTCGCATCTTTTCTCTTTTTGTTTGTTTTTTTAAAAGGTTACCTGTTGTTTTTCCCTGGCCGAGATTCACCGGGTTCCTTCCCCATCGACTCACCCCACTGACCGAAAAAGCTGCTTGTTTGCCGGTGCACATTAACATGAAGGACTGTGAGTAGATGTCAATGGGATGCCCCCACAGCTTTTTTTCATCTTGCTTGTGTGTGCACCTTCCACCCCCCCCCCGGGCAAGCGGCTCGCTTTTTTACCCTGATATTATAGTGTTTTACTTCCCGGTTTTCTCCCCCCCCCCCCATCGTGCGACGGATTCGTGAGTGCATTCTTTTCTGACGGTTCTTTCTGCTTTTTTTTCGCTTTGGAGTATCCTTCCAGAATCGTACTGGTTTCCGTTTTGGGCAGTGGGCGGTCTTCCCTAATGGCGAGGGGGAAACGGTATTTCTCCGTCAAAGTTTGCGGTTCCCCCCCCTTCCCCCCCCCTCCCCGTTGTTTGTCTTCTTCAACACTGGCCCTCCACCGTCTTCGCAGGGGGCGGCGATTTCCAGCCTTTCCCTAGTGTGAGTCCGTCTCGGCCGTGCACCACTTCCTCCAAGCTTTCCAAGTCCCTTCCCTTTGTCGTTGTTTTTTTTTTTGGGGTTTTTTTTGTTTTGTGTTGTCCCAGCAGCCCCAGTTTGCCCTCTTCCCTGTCCTGAAGTTGTTCCCTCCCTTTGCTATGATGAAACGTCTTTTTCCCCCCCAAAGCTTAGACTGCCTTTCCCGTATGACCCCCCCTTTTCTTTGCTCTGTGGTTTTTTTCTCTGTTCTCCAGGCTTAATTGTACGTTTTTTTTTGATTTTCATCCCGCAAGGAGTCTTGCGTCCCTTCATTGTACCCGAAATATCCTGCGTTGGATCGAGGCCCCTGTGTTTCCTGACCAATTTTTTGACCATACTGGGTGTTGTTTTTGCCCCTTTTTTTTTTTGACTTTCTCCCTTCCCCAGGACCCCTCCTCCCTGTGGCCGGCGGCAAACCGCGTTCCAAACTGGAGTAAGTTCCCGGTCAACGAGTTCTCTTCCGTGATGGTGCTGATTCCTTCCATTTGTCTTTCCCCCCCCCCCCTGGTTCTCTAACCCTCAATTGCCAGACCCAGCAGTTCCTTTTTCTTGCTGTCGTGGTAGTCTGTGTCGGCGTGCTTTACCCGTTGTCTCGTCGCTTGTCCCCAAAGGTGTTTTTTTGGATTTTGTCCGTTTGCCTATTTCCTGCCTTTTTCTTTCCTGATTGGGAGACTTTCCTTTCTACACTACACGCACGCAAGGCAATTCCTTTTAGACTGGTCCGGGCACCCACGCCCCAAGACTGCTCTTCATGGAATACAGGTCCATCCGATGTTTGCATTCCTCTCACCTTTCCGGTGGGTAGTTCTTTTTCCTTTAGCAGTTCTTGGCCCCCCCCCCTGACAAACGACCACAGGTTCCCAACTTGCCCTTGTTTTTCTGAATTGCATTAACCCCGTGATGATTGTCGGTTTTCCTTTTTGCTTTGGACCCCTTTTTATTTTTGGTTTTTACTTTTCTACACTCGCCGGTTGGCCCTGCTGATTTTGTTCTTTTTTTCAAATTCGATATGGTTCGTCCTGGTGCATACGCTCTCGATAAATGCCTTTTTGCACATCACCCGTCGTGTCGTCATCGCCCAATTTTTTTTCTTTCTGTTGGTTTTAACAACACGGGGTCGTTTCCTGTTGTTTTTAACCCATTTTCAGTACCCCCTCGATGCATGACTGGCAGTCCTCTTGCTTTTTTTTTTTCGACCCTTCTTTCATTTTGTTCCTTGGGCAGGGCGTACTTGACTGTTTTTGCTTTTGAAGCAGTCTGTCTCTTTAGGCTGCGTTTTCGTGGGGTTGGTGGCAGGGTTCTCTGGTGGTGGTGTCCTTTGATGGCTTCGGGTTCTTTCCGTTTTAGTCCCTTTTCTCCCACCAAGAAGGTTCGCCACTCCCAAGTTTGGATTCCCTTTGTCCTGGTCCTTTCCCCGTTGGAAGCCTCCCTTTTCTCCCCACAAGGCTGTGAAGGCATCCGGCGATCGTTTTTTCTTGACCTCTGGGGTTGCTGTTTGCTATGATTGCCACGCCCTCTGCCTGTCCCCCCCCCCGAACCCACCCCCCTTCTTTTTTGTCCAAGGCGTTCGGCATTGCACAACTCGACAATCCCGGAATATCGGTCATTACCACGTCCATTTTGCCTCTTCAATATTTTATGTTTACCCCCCCAGTGCTTGGATTGCTTTCTTTTTCGTAGCCCGTCCTCTCCAACAATACCCCGATGTCTGGTTGGTGTTCCCCCCCCTTTGCGATTGTCCCACCCCTTCGGTGAGATGCTCGTTCCCCCCCTCCCCTTCCCCCTTTTTTGTACACTGTTCTTTTTTCCTGAACGATCCGTGTTTTCACGTATGGACCTCCTGGAACTTTCCTTTAGTTCGTGCTGCGCTTGTTAAAAAAGTCAACCCCTGGCTTCTTTTCTGTTTAGTTTTTTACTTTCCCTCATACAGACCCCGATCAGTGAATGTGTCGTGGTCCTAAGCGGGTCCGGATTTTTCCCCCATACGCGATTCCGCCCTTTTGTCTGGGCTTGCATGGGTCTTGGACCTACACTTTACGCCCCCAGCTTCCCCTCTCACCACGGGTCCTCTCAGGTTCTGCTTCTTCGAGGATTTTGTCGTCACCCCCAACTCACCTTCCTTGAACCTCTCGTTGAGAAAGCGTCCGCTTTTTGCACGGGCCAACCCTCGCCCCCCACCTTATTTCCCCCCCTGGTCCTGGCTACCCGGGGAACCGGGTCCCGTTGCACCAAAAGCCCTCCCGTTGTGCTCCCTCTCTTTTCTCTTCTTAAGTTTTTCCCCCCGTGACCGTTCTCGTATGCCCCAACCCCCCATTTTATGATCTGGTCCATTGCTTGCCATCGTGCTTTTGCTTGGGCCGTTTTACCCCCCCTTCTTTTTTCCATGTTGTTCCCCACATCCATGCGCTTCCCTTTTGGTTAGGGATGCCCCCCCCCCGCTTTTGTTCCATCTCACCGGTCATTTGGTAGCCATTTTTCCCCTTCCTTTTCACTTTTGTGCTTGAAACGGGATGCCCAAGGCAATTACCTGCCTTTTTGGGGAGGGAGCGGTGACGTGAACGCTGCTTTTTTTTTTGGTCCGAAACTTTTTGACGTCCCCCCCTTTCTCGATGACTGTAAGCTTTGTCCAGTCCCATTTCTAATGGTTTGGTCGTGTCGGTTGGGGATTGTCTTGAGGGGCAATACAGATAGGGTACTAATCTAATGTTTTTTGTTTTTTTTTTTAGAGATGTTGCCCTCCCTAAGACTTTTCCCCTTCCCGAATTGTCTGTTTTTTTCAGCTTTCAGGATTTCATACGCTTTTCTGGTCTTTTCTCCTGCCCCTTTTTTTTTTGCTTCGGCGTCCAACCCTTTTGAATGTCAACTAGTCCCCCAGACCCAACCTGACCGGGGCTGCAGGCACATTGTACCCCCCCTTTTCACGGTTGATCTTGTTCCCCCTCTGTTTCTTTACCCCTTTGCCAACAGTCACCCCCCAGCCCGTCTTTTTTTGAAGTCAAACTTACGTGGTCACGCACGCAAAACGATGGCGCAGGTTGATCGCGATTCTGGTTGGATGGTTGTTGTTTGCCCCTTTCCTTTTGTACCTCACGGTCTTCGGACTTGCGAGGCTCTCTGTCCTTTTTTTTTTTTTCGGGATTTTCCGCGGGAGCCGCAGGGGCGTCCATCTGGTGGACTTCCCTTTGTTGACTTGTTCTTTTTTATGCTGCTTTCTCCAAAGCTAATTTCAGCCGCGTTTTGTCTTTTTTTCCCCTTCACTCTACTTCGCCCCCTGAGACCATATCAGTGTAATGGGGCCTCTTTAGTTTTCCCCCCCCTCATGTGTCTCCCTGACCCCCCTCCCTTCACTGGCTTCCTGGTTCTTTCTTCCGTCGTATGGCGAGCCGCCCCGTCTTCGCCCGGCCCTTTTCTTGGTTTTTTTTTTGCAGCGCTTACGATCCGGCCGCCGGGTGCTTTCCCCCCTTCGCTCCCATCCCCCCCCTGGCATTCGTTCCCTGTTGTTTTCTTTCCCCCCCTTTCAAAACACGTGTCCTCCTTTAAACAGTGGTGCGTGCGCTTGCTTTCTGACCCCGGCATCCCCGGTCCGTTTTTGGTTTGAGCTGCCCCTACCCGCGCCTACCCCTCTCACCCGCCCGTCGTTACCCCCCCCTCGCCCACCCCTCTCACACCACTGTTCCTTACCCCCCCCCATTGTCCCTTTGGTGCCTTCCATCGTTTCCCCTGCTGCTTTGCTCGCAAGCGCGCCTTAAGCCCCCTTCTACACCTCGCCCCATGAGCCGCCCATAAACCCGCACGCGCGCCCACCCCCACTTCTTGCACAATCGTGGTTTCCGCGACCCTCCCCCTCCCCCACTCCCCCCGCGCGCGCGTGCCTCGCCACTCCCCACCCCCCCCCCTCCCCACCTCTCTGTCTCCTCCGAGTCCGTCCCCGCTCTCCCCCAAACGTCTAGGTTCTCACCCTTCACCCCCCGCCTGCATAACAGACCCCCCCTCCAAACCCCCCCCCTCCCCCACAGCCTCCCCCCCGTACCCAGATAAATAATCTCCCCTCTCACGCTCCCCATGCCTGCCCAGGCCGACACTCCCTCACCCCAACATCACCCCCTCACACAAACCCCCCCCCACGCCCCCCACGTCCCCTGCCCTCCACTCCTGTCACCCCCCTGTTCTCGGAACCCCTATTGCCCCCCCCCATCCCCCCCCCTAACCTCCACCTACACCCTCCCTCCGTCTTCTTGCCATCTTAGGAATTCCCCCCCCCCCCGCACCCCCCCCCCCCCCCGCCCCCGCCCCCCCCCCCCCCGCTTCGTAGTTTGCATCCCGGTTTCGCACCCCCGCCCCCCACTTGCCGCCCCGGCACCCCCCGCCCCCCTTGAAACCCCCCCACCCCCACCCCCCGCCCCCCTCCCCCCCCCCCCCCCCCCCCCCCCCCTCTCCACAAGTCCCCCACCCCCCACCCATTTTTTTTGTTGGTTTTGTTTTTTCTCATTTGATTTTGGGATCTTTCCCCCTGGTCGTCCAATCTCTTTTTTCCACCTTGCGATCGCCCTCTGCTTCGCCTTTTGGTAAGTGGTGTCCTGTTAAGATTCCACCTTACCGCACAAAGATCATGGTGACTCCTCCACGTTCGTTCTTCCTGGGAAGTTCATCCTTCACTAACGCCCCTCCACCAGTCCCTCACCCCTCCCACACCAACGGTCTTTTCAGTAGCAGGGAGCAAAAAACCAATCCCTGTCGTTTCCGCCTTCCCCCTGTCCAACCCCATTCCGTGTAGACACCTCTGCATTCTTCAATTATAGGGAACATGGTTTTACCACAGAAAGGTCCCAGACCTTGGGCGCTTTTTTTTCCTTTCACCTCCCCCCTGATCTTCCACACCTGCTTCTCGAGTATCGGCTCAGCACAAAAGATTTTTTGCCGGGCACTGCTTGCAAACCTGCTAAATGGTTGCTCTGACATCACCACAAGCCCCATGGTCCCTCACCCCCCCCACCCTTCACCTCCATCCCTGGTCCACAACTAAGCACCAGTTCAAGAGGGCCTTTTTCTTCCCATTCTTCCGGGCGACCGTCTCCCCCCCTTGATTACGCACCTGGTCTTTCTCACAAAACCCCCCTAGGTTCTGCACCTGGTCATGAAGATAGTCATTTTTGTGTTTTCTTTTTGTGACAAGTTTCTCCTTCTGCCCCTTTTGGTTGTCAGGTCTTCCTTATCCGCCCGTTTCCTCCCCCCCGGCCTCCCCCGTATCGGTCACCGGGGGCGCCCAATAACAACGTGAACCGACCCAGCTCCTCTGGCGTTTTCCCTAAAACACCCCCTGGCCCTATTTCTCTCACTGCATCCCCCCATCCCCGGCTTCTGTTTTCCTGGTATCTTTTTCTTACGTTCATCAGGGCACTCTCCTCGGGAAGGCGCCGCCTCTCCTTCCGGGTCCTACTCCGATGTTACCGCCTTTTTTTCCCCCTTCCGCGGCACAGCGGTTTACTTAGAAAGGTAACGGCGCACAAACCGGCTTGTCCCTCTTGAATCCAGTGTCTCCCCCCCCCTTTCTTTGTTGGTGCCTCTTTCTCCAAGGCAGGCTCGCGAGGGGGATTTAGCGACTCTTTCTTTTGTTTACCTCCTTGACCCCCCCCCCAACCCGTTCCCTCATGTGTTGGTCTCTGTTAGCAGGGAAACAACCGACATGTGGGGAGAGTACCTGGCGCTCCTGCTGTTTCCAACGTCCCCCGTTCCTACGCGGTCCTGGCGTGGGCCCCCTACTTTCTGAGGTATATGGTATGGTCTTTGGGGACCCAACGACCCCCTCCAGGCTTTTTTAGTCAATAATTGTGCCTTCCGGCTTTTTTCCCCTCCCTAAAAGGGGTGACCATACGGCAGGGCCCGTTTTGTTGCCCCGTTTTGTAGACGTGTTTCCATTTTCGCGTTTTGGAGAATCCCACTTCTTGCTTGGCGTTGGGCAGGGTTAAGGGGAAGCCAATTTAATAGGGGCTCACCCCCTCGCATTTTAGTAGGCACCGCCCTGCTTCAACTTAGCCTTTGACTTTCTCAGAATTCCCCTTTCTGCTCTTACCCGTGCACGATTTCCGGAGGATGGGCAGCCACCGGTCAAGTCGTCTGGACTATCGGATCAATCCGCTGACATCATTGGTCCCCCTTTACTGACACCCAGCTTTTCCCTCGGCTACATTTTGTCCCCTCTCCCGGCAATTAAGGTTTTTGATATCAACAAGAAATGGCTTTCTATTTTCTCGTATTTTCTTCCTGACCCCTTTCCCGGTGGTTTTTTGCCTTTTTTTCCCAACAGCACTTTTAAACCCATGTTTCCACATCTTGTACCAGAGTGAGAAGGTACCTTTAGAAACCCGGAATCATCTCTTTAATCACATTGTTGTTGTTTTAGAGATGCTTTCTTCCCCTTTCGGCGACCTCCCGGGAGGTCTCCCCCTTTCTAGATGTATTTTGGCCTTTTTACATTTTCCGTTTTTCCCGGGTGGATCTCCCTCTTATTTCTTTAGCTATGTGATTCCCACTCTTCCCAAAATATTGGTTTGACTGCAATATACCCCCACCTGACAAACGTTTGCCTCCCCGCTTTTGTTCCCTTTTCGCACAGGTAATCTCTTTGTTTAAGTCGTAGTAACCAGGTCTCGGGCGATTGATCTTGATTTTTTTTGAACCGAATACTGGATTCACTTCTTTCCTCGACGATCTTGATTGCGTATACCTCCCTCCCGAAGAGCTGCTCGCCTCAGGATCTATTTGAAGGCATTTTCCTGTGTTTCCCCCTGTCTAATTTTTTTTTTTCCTGGTATTCGAAAAATGAGCTGGCCACGGCCCCACGCCTTTTTTCCTTTTTCTGCCCCCCCTTTCCCCCCAACCCCCACTTCTGGCCTCAAAGCGACTCCCTTTTCCCCTGTTTTGGTCACTGGGGTTTGCTGGGATTTCTATTTGCCACTCGCTCCCCTCAAAGCGCCCCCCCCCCTCTACTTTGCCTTTCCTTTGGGTTCAAAAGGTAGGAAGCACACCATAGCGCATCCGTATTCGTACTTTTTGTTCAGTGATCACCCTTGAAGTTTTTCCCCCACCACCGAGGAGAGACGGGGTATTTAAATTCGGAATCGTTTTCTCGGTGCTCCTGTTGCCTCTTTAGGTTTTCCCCTGGTTTTCAATCCCGACCCGGTTTATGTGTGAGTAGCGCCCGCGGGCAACACTTCCCTGCCGTTGGCCCATACTCTGACCAGCGTTTGGACTCCCAGGTAGTTTCAATCTCTTACGTTTTTGTTGTTTGCGTCTTTTCCTGAAATTCCCCTTTTTTTTTACCAGTCCTTTTTTGCCTTCTTCGGGCCCCACTCTTGCAAAAAGGGCCAGCACGAGTCCCGTTGAACATGCGGTACCCTTTTCAAGCATATGGGATTTTGTTTTTTTCCCCTGGAGATGCGGCTCCTTCTATTTCCGGTTAGTCTAAGGAGAGGTCCAAAGAGAAGTTCCCGCCTGTTTGAGATTTTTTTGATATGGCGGAGGGGCTTTTAAACCGGTTTTCTCGTTCCCCCACAGTTTTTTTTCCTTGGCCTCTTTTGTGCGTTGAATTAGGGGATGGACTTTTTTTTTTGTCTGGTCTGACATACGGGCCCCACTGCCACCGCTTCCTACTGGTCCTGTGCCGGCACAACCTTCCACAGGAACGTAACCCCTGTCAATGAGTTTTTTCCTTGCTCCTGGCCCCTTGCGGTCAGGCTCTTGTTCTTTTTCCATTGTCAGACCCCTCCCCCTGTCCCATCTTGTACTTCCCTCCTCAGGGGTTGCCTTACAAACGGCCTTTTCTTATTTTTTTTAGGGTGATGGGCATCTTGGTGACTTCTCTCCCATTTGATCCTTTTTTGCAGTTGTACACCTCCCCAGCTTTTTGGTGTTTTGCCCTGTCTGATCAAACCCTCCTGTTTTTGTGATAATCTCCTCTGTTTTCGTTTTTTTGAGATCTTGTTCGAAATGCCCACTGATACCCTGATTTTCTTCCCACCCTTTCCTTTTGCGGTGCCCCCCAGGGAGGCAAAGACCCATTTTCCGGCCCTTATTCAATGACTTGTTTCTTCCCTGCGTGAGAGATGTCATGTCTTGTTTTCTTCCGATTCCTTTTTTTTTTTTCTTTTGCCCCTTTCCCGCTGCTGGAATGACTGTATTTTTTGTGTTGTCTGATAGTGTTCCCCTTTGGTGTTTGGAGGTCGGTCGGTTCCCGTTGACACAGTTAAGCTGAACGTTTTACTTTTCCCTCTCCCCCACCCTTCCCTTCTCTTTTGTTCGGTAGAGTGGAAGCCCTACACCTCACTTTCACTCCCCGGCGTAAGGGCGCATAGGCCTTACGGAATTGTTTCCTTCTTGCTTGTTTTTTTCCGATTCGCCCCCCCCTGGCCTCAACCCCCGAAACCACCCCCCCCCCCAACAGACAAACCCACACCTGCCCTTTCCCTTCGTTGAGCATGCACCCCCCTAATGTAATCCGGTAATATTGACCGATTCCCCACAAATATTTGTATGGTCACCCTTTTTCTGGGATGCTTGGTTCTCCCTCCTCATCCCCAACCTATACTCCCTTGTCCCCCCACATCGCTATGTCAGAGGAGAAGCATGAGTATGGCTTCCCCCCCCCTTCGTGGTTTCCATTCTATTCTTCAACGTCTCATCACTACACCAGAGTTTTAACCTTCCCCCTGGTTTACGGTAGAGACCTTTTTCTACCCCCTTGTTGATCTTTGTGATTCCTGTGCTCTGACTGGTTGAATGAAAAAGTCCCCAATGATCGAATCCTTTGTTACTTTGAGCAAGCTCAACAGTGGCAGTTCTTTACCATCTTCCCGCCTTTCTGTCCTTCGTCATATTGACTTTTGGTCATGAGTTCTCCCTTACCCAGTTTTTCATGTCAGTTTTTTTTGCATGCCGAATGAATAAGTCCTCCCCCATTTGGACCCCACCTCCCCCCCCTCTGGGCATTCATCACCTTTACAGTCTATTCTGCTTTCGTGTCTCCTGTTCCCCCCACCTGGGCGCTTGCTTTCCGCAGACAGGCCCGCCCAGCGTCCCCCCCCCCCTTCCCAATTTCCCCCCCCCTGTGACCGGCCTTTTTTTCTTAACACGCCCCCTGCCACTTTTTTTTCACCTCAACGCGTGGTTTAGGCTGTTTCTGCCTTCCCCGGTCAGGACCGTTCTTTCGTACAACACCCAGGTTTTATTTTTTCACTGGCGCACATCTTGTCTGGAGGCGGCCCATGATCATGACTTAAGCAGTTGTTCTTTTGCTTCTTTTTTTTTTACGTAAACGATCCCCCTTAATTGTTCGACTGTCCTGTGCTCCCCCCCCGGCCGTTGTTTCTGTCTAACATTTTTTGGCACAATAACATGTCCTTGTTTCGTGGGGCCTTCGGACGTTCTTCTTTTTTTGCGTTTTTTTTTTCCCCATACGCCTCGATGACTTTCGTGCATCCTTCTGTGTTTTGGGGCATTGGTTCTCCTGTTATCAAAAATTGCCGGTTGTTCCGATAGGCGATTTCTTTGGGGTTTGGTTGTAGATGTGATTTCTTTTTTTTTTCCATAATCTCTTACCTTCTTTGAACTTAGGTTGTTGTGGCAGAGATGATACATCCCCCTTTTTCCTCCCATTTTCACCTCGCTCATTTCTTTCCCAAGGTTTCCTGTAAAGTCCTCACGTCGTGTCGCCTTTTTTTTTTATCCCGCTGCCGAGGCAAAAAACCAAAATTAGTTCGGGACCCTTGGCTGGCTTCCCCTCCCCCTTTTTTTCCCTTTTTGCTGCAGCATCAATGAAGTTGTCTCCAATTCTGTTTTTTTTATTTAGTTCGCTTTTTCAAAAGCAAATTTTGAGTCTTTTTTTCACCCTTCTTTTTTTCTTTTTTCGACCGGCCCCCCCCGTCCCCCCCTCCCCCCCCGGCCGGTGGATTCAGCTTCGTTGTTGTTTATTTTCTTGGCCAAGATGTTTAAATTCCCCGAGTCCCAAGTAGTTCCCTGATCCTTCTTCTTTTCTTTCTTTTCCTTGGTTTTTCCCTCCGAGTTATCCCTGTCGGCCGGGACGCCGTCGTCCTCCGGCCCTTTTTTCCCTTATTTTTTTTCCCTACCCCGCCGCAGGCGTTTTGCGAACATACAGAGAAGCAATCCCTGACCCCCGTGGGATCGTGTGTCCCCCCCCCGGGTAGCTTTTTTTCTCAAGTCCCCCTCCGATTGCCGCATGCCGGGAATAATATCCAGCTGCCTGGAGGCGGCCCGGCCTTACACACTCCCTTGGATTTATTTTTTTTTTTTTTGGCCGTGTGATCCAATCACCCTATCTGCTCTACGTAGGCCCTCCTAATTTTTACCATTTAAGTACAATTAATTAATCTTTTTTTTTCCAGTTGATCCCAGACCACATTTAGGAACTCGCGAAGTTTTTTTTTTTACCGTACCCGACCAGCGTTGCCGGTCCAGCACGCAGACCCCCCTTTTTCTGGGAGCTGGCTATGCCTGTCATCACGGTTTTGTGTCCTTCCCTTGCTCGTTGGGTCCTTCGCGTGCAGTCCTCATGGTATGCTAAGGTGCTGATGTAGGTTGGTGCTCACGTTCCCCCCCCTTGGCAATCTCTTACCACCCAAGATAACGGGCCTCTCTGTGCTTTCTCTTCCTTGTTGCCTTACTTCCACCCCGCTTCCCAAGTTCGCTTGTGTGTTGTCGGAGGTGCTCATCGTGCCCCGTCTCTTCTCTCAGTTTCGATGCTCCTTTCCTGATTTTCCCTTCCACTCAAACCGTCTGGATTTGCCTAACGTCTTCTTCCTTTCCCCACAGATACATGAACACTTAACCTAAAGCAAAACTAAATGACACTCAGAAACCACGCCCCGGGTTCCACTTTTTTTCCCCCGCCGTCATGCTGTTTTGAGTTACCCTCCTTTGATCATCTTTTCGCCCTGTTTTGCCCCGACACCCCCTTTTTTTTTTGTCGCCCCCCGTGCTTTTTTTTTTGAACATTTCTTTTTCGACCAATGGCGTTTTTGTCGCCACGTCACAGTGGTGTGGTTGCGCCTCCCGCTTTCCATGGTTGGAGTATTTTTTCCCAAAACAACGGCGCACAGAGATGTGGGGTAGATTATTATTTCCATTCTGTCGATCTCAAGGTTTTTGAATTAACATTTAGTATTCCCCTCCATTTTTTCCCAACTTTTCTCGGTCAGTCCCCAAAGGGCACCATGTTTTCACCACCCCCCTCCCCACTGCAAAACGCCGGATTTACCCCCCCTTGTGATCGTTTTTTTTTCCTTTGTCCCTTTGCCATCCTGACCGTTCCCGATTCAAGAGTCCCCTGCAATTTTTTGGTTTCCACCATTGCCACTGCGTTTTAATGGGCTGTATTCAATTCAAGATCTTTAGTTGTTTTTTCTTTGTTGTGTGGTTCAGGTCTGCTTGTCTTCAGTTATTATGGTCTCTCTGCAGCATTCCCTGCGAGGTTCCTAGCATTTCCATCCCCCTTGGTGGCACCGCACTCTTTTTCCCCCAGCAGGTCCCTTACAGTTCATTTTTTTATCCCCACCTGAGCCACCCTTTCCTTCTCTTGGTGTGCTGATTTTGGATCTACCCTCGGATCCCGAAGGCCCCTTGGAACTTTTCGACATTTCTCCAGGCTCTTTGACAATTACAGCGTCCCTGGGATTTCTTTCAACCCGTGCGGAACCTCCTCATTTTTCCGCCCCCTGTTTTGGTCCCTATTCCAGTTTTTTTTCCTTTTTCTTCGTGTTTGGAACTCTAGACCGTAATCCCTACCCCTGCTATGAAACAAACTCGGTGCTCCACCCCTCGGGAGCGGTTTCCTCAGTATCCCGCCTACTATCTTTCTTTTCCTCAGGGCCTTGTCTTTTTTCGGCTGTTCGGAGTATCCGGAAGCCACGATGACTTTCCTGACACCCTGACTAACCCCCCACCGTTCTCCAAGTGGTCCTTGACGAAGTCGCCTGCTCGTTTGTGTTATTTTTCCTGTTGGAACCGCACTTTGCTCAGCTTCGGAATATTTCGGTCGTGTTTCCCGACCTCTGGCCTTTCAGCGCCTTTTTTTCTGCCTTTTACCCCACAGTTACCCTTCCCCTTCTCCCTTTCGTTTTTTTCCGTGCTCTTTTTCTGAATCGTCTCCGACCCAGGGGGCAGCTTCCAGGGTGGAGTTCCGCTGCTAGGTGACGTGTTGCCACAGCTCTTTGGGAAATTTAAAGGGTACGGTTGCATTGGCAGAATTCGCTTTCTCCCCCCCCCTTATCCCTTTTTAGGCCACGTCCCCCCTGAACTCAATTGTGCCCTGCTTTTTTTTTACGAGCCCCTTATCTTGCAGGTTCTTCTCTAGCTGTTCACCTTTAATTTTTCCCGTTTTCTCTTCAGCTTCCCCCTTTTCCCTCTCGCCAGCTTTGGTCCCCCTTGGAAGGAACCGCAGATGCCAGTTGGCGACTTCCCCTAGAGCCAACCCCGTGTATTGCCCAATCTGGTTTTTTCTTGGTTTTTTCTTTCCGTCCCGCCCCTGACTCCCTTCGTCCTTTTTTTGCCAAACCTTAGGACTTTCATTACCCCATCTGCTTGTTGACCCGTTGTCGACACGGGACCTCTATTTGCCTAGTCCTTTGTTGTTTGCGAAAGTTTTCCCGTGGTGTCTCTCCAGGTTTTCCTTTCGGACCAGAGACCGCCACACCCTCTTGGTAGATATGCTGCCCTAAGTTAACTCTTTTGCCCAGTTTTTTCTCGGCCAGATATTTAGGT
>Ga0179593_1572543_pt1 | contig 16428 bp, 26 predicted proteins | sample CZODoug2_1_08_16_FD_185931 | JGI IMG/M metagenome (GOLD analysis project Ga0179593, IMG submission 185931) | Vadose zone soil fungal communities from Angelo Coast Range Reserve, California, USA - CZODoug2_1_08_16fungal (PacBio error correction) | ecosystem: Environmental > Terrestrial > Soil >... | reverse complement strand
CTATGCCCATTTAGTGCTTGTTCTTTCGAGGCGAGGTTTCCTCTCTCGCTCGTCCAAGGCGGCATACCAGTTTGTCTGTCCCCCTTTTCCTTCTCACCTGAAGTTCCCCTTTTTTGCCGTTTCCCCGCTCTCCTTTTCCCTTGACCAGGCGTTCATGATGACCCTCACTTTAATCCTCCACTCCTCAACTGTCCCCTTGCACGTCCCCGGCTCCCGTCCCTTCGAATTTTTCTGGATGCCGGTGCGGAAGGGATTGCGGGTCGTCTTTTTAGTTCACGCGTTTTTTGGCTTTCCTTGTTATTCGTACGGAAAAATTTCCCGGTGTAGGGAAACCGCTCCGATTTTATTTGCGTGGATGAGCAATCTCTCCCCAGACCTGGGCCTTTTTCTCGTTCTCTGTCCCCGGTTAAAATGATCTTAAAAGGCATCACCCCACAGCTGCTTCCATCGGAAAGCTGTCTTCCTTCCCCTCCAATCACGGAGGACGGCCCCCCGTATTTATTATAGAGCCGAGAGGTTGCCCCTCCCCTTTCTTCCTCTGCGGTTGGTGCCCTGACGGGGTATTCGATCCTTTGATGACGTGAAGATGTCGCGTTTGTGGCGGCAAAATGAGTTCTTTTTTAAGCTCTTTGGTTTCCGCCTTTGATAGGTATTTTTTTGGTTCTTGTGGGTGTTGGTTTTTTTTTGGGGGTTGGTTTGTTTTTTTTTTTTGGTTTATTTTTTTTGCTCGAAATAATCCCCGCCTTGAATGTCTCCATGGAGTTGACTTTGTGCGATCGTCTCGCTGTAGCACCGACGGAGGGATCTCTACCTTTTCTCTTGCCCTATCCTCAGAAGATACCTTCTTCTTTTGCAAGCAACATTTTCCATTTTACCTTCCAAGGACCCCTTTTTTTCAGCTCCCTTTGGAAAATCCTTAGGAAGAGCTTTTTTTCCCCCCTCGTGGGTCCTTTCCTTCTTCTCCGAGTGGCGCTCTCTCTTTTTTAGCAGAGTTAGAAATAATTCTTGGCCGCCCCCCGTCGTGTTTTTTTTCCCCCCTATGGCTGACTACGGTGTTTCCACCTTGTCGCTAAATGTGGCCTCAGTCAGGTTCCCCACCCCCCAATTCCTTTTTTTCTTTCCGTTTTTTTTTCCCCCCTATCACGCAGTAGAAATTGACCGTTCCTGCGAGTCGACCCCCTAGTCAATGTTCCCCCCCTCGACCGCACCGAGGAGGCGACTCTCCTTCCCTTCGCCTGCAAGTCTTAATATGCGCCTTTCGTCCTGCCGATGAATGGGGTTTCCTTCTTCTGTCGTTTTAATGGAGACCTAGGGCCTTCACACCATTCGAGGCAGTTTTTTTCTTTTTCCTTTCTTTTCTTCTGGTGTCTTTCTTCGTCGAAGTTTACCCCCCGGATCTTCGAGAGGCCCCGTAATCTGAGAGATTCGGGTCGTATTTCGATTTTCCCCCCCTTTTCCAAGGGTCCCCCTCGATCCGGCTCTTTGAGATATGCTGGGGGATGAGGCGAGCATTTCCTTTTAATCTTCCCTCCAATTTACTCCTCCCGTCCCCCAAGTCAACATGGTGAGTTCATTCCCTTCCTCCTGTGCGATGGGATCGTCTCAGGCCGCATCTTTTTTCTGTTCGATTCCCCCAGTCGATGTCTCGACCTCCCGCCGATTTTGCGTTTTTGGATTGGATTGATTTTCCTTTGGCGATTTGCTATTTGCGGGGAGGCTGAGAGTTTTTCCTTTTTCCTTTTTGGTTTCCAACTTTTTTTTTTTTTGGCCCATCCCTTCGTTTTCCGTCGCACCCGAGGTGCTGTCTTCCTCTTTCGTATCTTGGATTTTCTCCAACCAATCCAAGTTGGAGGAGAGATTAAGCTTTTTTTTTTTTTTCCATCTTTTTTTTTTTTTTTCAGCAGATGCCTCCCCCTTTCCATGCAGCGAGGACACAGGTCGATTTCGAAATGTTTTTTTTTTTTTTTCTTTTTTTTCCGTATTGCAGGCTTCTTTTTCGGCCGGCGCATCACTTTCCCCTAAGAGTAAAACCCCTCTGTTTCCTGACCTTTTCCCCCTTAGCAGTGTGCCGCGCTCTTTTGCGGGTCCCCCCGTAAACAAGTATGAACCGAAATGATCTCCTTCCCCTTTTTTTTTTGTCGGGAGGCGTTTCCCCCCCAACCATCTTTTCCCCTCCCCTCTTGCGAGAGCTAGCGGAAACGTATGCGCTTTTTGTGTCGCTGAGATGCTCCTCTCCTGTGGGTGCTCTCCTGGTATATCCCGCGAGGTCAATCTTTTTCCTCCTCCTACGTTTTTTCTGACCCTGTCCCCCGGTCTCTGACTGACCTGAGTTTTTTCCCCCACGGCGACCTTTCCTTGTTCCCGGCACATCCTCAGCGAACAGCTTTTTCCTGTGTAGAGGCTCTTTTTTTATTAGAGTGATAATGGGTTTTTGTTTTTTTTTGACAGGCCCGGGCGCTCCACGGCCCCTCGACAGTGTTATCGATGAGATTTTCTCTTTAACCCCCTCAAAAAAGAGGCGAGGCAAAATGCTCACTTTCCCTTTTTATTAAGCTCCCCCCTTTAGTTAAGCTTGGGTTTTTCCTTTTGTGAAGGCATGAGCTCCCTCCCTCCCTCCCGGCCTTTCTGAAGGGATTTGGCATTCTCTTCAGCGGACAGAAGAGCTCCTTTTCACCATCTGCAAACACCCCCCTCTTTGTACCACCGCTAACTCCTCCGAAAGGAAAATAATTCTTTTTTTTGATTCCGAGCTTTCCACCGAAAGATAGGTTTTTCCTTCCTCACATTAGGTTTGGGCCCCAGCCGTGAACCCTCCGGTGGACCCTTAGTTATCTTTTTCACGCCAAGAATCGCCCCCTGTCTTTCATTCGCCCCTTTGCTCACCCCCTCCCCTCCGCAAAGAGCCTTTTTTTTCCTTGGCGTGGGCTTCCACCCAGCGAATCCCCCTTCCCTTGGATTCCCTCTCCGGCACCTCGGAATCGCACCTTTCTCCCTTGGTTTCCTGAAAATCTTCTTCCCTCAAAGTGATGAGTTCCTCAACGACTTTCCCCTTAACACCCCGTCGCGCCTCCCCCTCCATACTAAGTCCTTGTGAGCGGAGTCCCGGTCCCCTGGCAAATAGGCCTTTCTCCCCCTACTCTCTCGACCTCCCTTTTCGTCGCGTCTCTTCCCTTGTTCCGAGACTAGAGCTTTCCCGCTTCGACTTTCGAGAATCCCCCCCTCATCAAGAGCGCCGGTTCCTGTTCGAATGGTCTCCCTCCTTCTTTGCTGGCTTTTGTCAACTTCCCATCCCTCCATGACCCCATTCATCAGGTGTTCGGATTCCCCCCCAAACGCGGGACTCGCTGCCTTTCCGCGAAGCCGCCTTTTTCGTTCTGTGTTTCGCTTCCCTTGACGATAAGATCAAGGGTTCAGAATCGCCCCTCTGTAAATTTAGATCGTTCTTATTGGTCACCCAAAACGCCCGACGATCTTCTTTCCTGATTTTCTTTCCCCTTTGAATCTCCCCCCTTTCACCCGTCTCAGTCGGGTTTTTCTTTCTCCGACCCCCGCTGATAAACCTTTACACTAGGCTTCCCCAGGAACGTTCCGCGCCCGGCGACGAATAGCCATCCTTTCCTCATCGACGTCCCCTTCTTTCGCCAGGAGTCGCCTCCCCCCCCAAAAGAACCGGACTCGATTTCCCCTGGAAGTATTTTTTTCATGATTTTAGAAGAGTATCTGCTGAGGACCTTTTTCCTTTTCATCTAGACGCCTTTTTTCTCCAGATCTCACCAATGCTTTACCAGTCAAACGCCATGGAGACCCTTTCCTTTTTTAGGAGTTCTCTGATACGCCGACTTCGGGGCCGAAAGCGCGTCCCCCCCTTGGTCCCCAAGGAGGACTCACCCTCGATATTCCCCCCTTTCAAGGCCGATAGAATGCGTCTTTCGTCTCCCCGGCGATCCCGGACCCATCCGCGCGATCGATCAGACCCCCTCCTCCTTTATGTTGGACCCTTCATTACCCGCTTTCGATTCTTCCTCGAGGATGCCTTTTAGATCAGTTTTTCCAGGCGTAGAGCGCACCCCCCTTTTCTTTTCGAGGATCTTTTGCATCCACGCAAGAACATCGAGGTTCGAAGTTCCCTCTTTCGAAATGCCCCTCACCTGTGGCCGTCCGAGACCACGTCCCAGGTCCCTTCCTGCAGCAGGCGTTCCCCCTACCCGGACTGCGCGCCCCGCAATCAAGGCCCCTTTCCCGACCTGGATGTCTTTTTTCAGGTCGACCGGTAACCCCCCAGTTGAGCGTTTGCGCTGCTCGATTTTCCCCCCCCCTACCGACTTTTTCGAGAATTTTTCGGTCGCGGCGTGTTTCCTTCGAGGGACCCCGATGTGGACAGACAAATTTTTGCGCCCTGCGCGAGAAGCTCTTTCTTTTTTTCCAGCCCGGCAAGGTCGGGCCTAAGCACGAGGGGCATCGGACCTCTTCTCTCTTTCTCCTCCATCGTTTGTTGTTTTTTCTTTTTTGTGCTTGCGCCGATCCTCCTGGGCAAGCCTTCGAGGCGAGGTTCAGGAGGCTCGAGCCTTTTTCTCCCTTTTGGATGCCCTTTTTTTTTCCTAGTTACCCCCTTCTGCCGCCGTGGTTCACAGCTCTATCATTTTCTGTTCCCCCAGGATTTTCATGTTGCGATTACGTCACCCCCCGCCTCAACTGTTCCACCTTGTTTTCCCTTTCCCGGCACCGATCTTTTTCCTTCCCTTTCTACGTGTCTTGTGGGGTTCCTTTTTCCCCGCTACGTCGATTAGGGCACGCCTCTGCTGCCTTGTTGAATGGCTCCACATGTGCTGGCCATCCCAACTGCTCGGGAAACATTCGGGTTGATTTTCTTTGCGTTTTCTCTAACCTCGATCCTCTCATGGACCTGGCTTCCTATTCTCTTTTTTGGAATTTTAACCACAGTTTTCTTTAAAAGGAATCTCCCCTTTCCTGCCCATCCGAAGTCTTTTTTTTTCTTGGTGACTTTCGTTCCTTCCTTTTTGCAGGCAACTGGATGGTTGTCTCCCCCTATTCGTGAGGATTGCCCGATGCGGTCGGTTGACCTCCCACCGTACTCGAAGACGGGGGTTTTTCTTTTTTGATGCCGTGCCTCCTTTGGGCGCAAATTTCTCTTTTTTTTCCCCCCCCCCCCCCCCCCCCCCCCCCTTTTGAGCTCGTTTTAGTCTGGTCGGAGAGCGGTTCTTGCTTATCTCACGTTTCCTCCCCTTTCCGACCCTTAAGGTCCTTTTACTGGTATTAAGAGCATTTTCTTTTCTGCTCTTTCGATCGCCCTTTTTAATCGATGGCCCCTCCTCATCTCCTTCTCGCTCATGGTCAAGCAACTTTGTCCTTCAAGGTCCCCTCTTTTTTGGTCAGCTACCTCTTCTTCCCTACTTAGGCAGTAGAGTATCTTCCGTAGTGGCTTTTTTTTTTGGTTCTAGTGTATTGATTGTATTCCGAGTCTTCCTGGAAGACGAGTTATCCCCCCCCTTGAGCCTTTTCGCTTTCCTGCCCCTTCCGGAAGGAAGGGTTACATGTTCCAATGTAGGCCCCCAAGGCGAGCGCGTGTCGTTTTGGGGACCAACCCCTGCTTTCCTCAATTGACCTCTTTTCTTTCCCCTTCGCTTGAAAACTCTCCATTTCCCCTCCCTCCCGACAAGAGGCGCTCGTTGGTCCCAGTTCAGGCTAAGTCTCCCCATGAGCCTTGATCGACGCCGATTGAATGGGGTCATTGTTTTTTTTTTTTTTTCTCTTCCTGTGTGAGACCTTTTCTCTCTTCTGAGACTATGCCCCCTCCCGAGGAGAGAAATGCTCATTGAATAGTTCTCTGGAACTTCCGTCAAGTTAAGCGGGAAGCTCCTCTCGGCACCCTTCTTTGCGTCGTCGTGGAGGAGGTTCCCTTTCCCCTACTTAGCCTTTCTTGGAGGTCCCTACACCTCCTTAAGGCTATGCATGTTTCTTTTCCCTTTTTTTCTTAGGCTCGCAGCCCCTATTGTGCGGGCAAAACGCGGTTTTCCCCCCAATTTAACACCTCCGTTCCTTGGCGATCCACTTTAGTTCATTCCAATTATAGTGCGATAGAGGTGCGCGATATTTTTATCCCGGCTTTTTTCTTTCGCGACCCTTCCCCCCTTTTTTCTCGACGACAAGACGCTGTGCTTTTTATTTGTATTTGCGATAGTGTTTTTCATGGGGGGCTTGGCTGGAGTTGAGTAGCCTCTTCCCCTTCTTTTCCCTTTTTTTCCCCCCCTCCACCGCGCGCAGCCTCCTCTACCCCGAGCGTTTTCCCCTCGTAATTGATGTGGATGACAAACGCCCCCCCTTAACGTTTTGAGATTAAAGCGGTGTCCCTCTTTTGCGCGGTTCCGCCGAGTTCTCTTCCGGGGCCATGCCTTCCTTCGCTTGTGAGCTTCTCACCCGCTTGCACGATGGGGCTTTCCCCCCCTTACGTCTGACAAGAAGGCTACAAGCGATGGTTTCTTTCCTCGGAACATTCCTTTTCTTCCTTTTCCGCCCTCCTCTTTTTTGTTTTCCCTTCAAAAAAGTGAAAAGAAAATTTATCACCCTGTCTGAGAGTGGACGGTTAATGGCATACCCAGAACCCCAATCAATCGAACGTTTTTCTTTCTCCTTTACCACGCTTGAGAGGCTGCTTTAGGATGATGCCGTCCCTGCAGTGGGGTTGTCTTCCCTTCCTTGGTTATTTTCAGGTAATCCTATCTCTTTCTCATTGTTTTTTAGAGAGTAATTTGCCCTCCACCCTTAGCCTCTCCCCCCAGGAGAACTTGCAGGTAACGGCCTTTTTCCCATCTAAAAAGCTTTTTTTCTTTTCTCTCGCCTCCACGCGTCGTGAGAATGGGTTGTGTCTGGGTATTCTTTTTCTCAGGAAAGACTCCTCCCCCCTTATCGGATGCTTCTTCCTCTTCCGGGGTTGAAGAGGTTCCAACCCCCATAAGCGCATCCCTCCCCCGGTTCACTTCCCCATTCGGAGGATTTCCTTGCGTTTGGATTGGTCTTCCTTTTTCTCCGCTTCCTTCTTTACTCCCCAATTTTCCCCTTACTTATTTGATCAACAAGTGCGTACCCCAGGGCTTTTTGCCCGAGAGCTCTTTAAAAGAGAACACCCCCCCTCTTCCCCAAGATTCCTTTTCCCCCATACTAAGATGGCGTTGTTCATCCACTCCCCTCCTGCGGTTCCCCCTCCAGATATTTTTTTCGACTTCTCGCGGAGGTCTGGTTTTCACTCCGGGAAGTGCCCCCCCCCAAGAATTCGCTCTATAAGCCAGCCTCGCCCACCTTCCCCCCGTCCGCCTTTTCTTTTTTCCCCCCCCTCCCTACCCCTCCCCTTTTTGTCTTCGAGACATCGAATTGGTTTTCCTTTGCGAGAACATCTTTTCCGGGCTCCCTACCCCTTGTATCGCGCACCTCGATCGCCTTTTCTTTTCTTCACCCTTCTTTATCGCCAATTACCCTTTTTGAGTAAATTGACCCTTTTTTCTCAAAGATTTTTTTCCAGAAGGCATCGCCCATCCCCCATCACATCCCTTTTCGCGCTGTTTTCCCTGCACAACTGTCCTCGGCTACATTCCCCCCTAAATAAGAAGCTCGCACTTCATCTTCCCTGATTCACTTGGGCCCTCCTTCGAGCTCGAGCTTTCCCGCCTTCCTTTCCGAATATCTTTTTTTTTGCTCAAGAAGCGCGCTTTTCTTTCCCCTCTAATGGTTTCTTTTTCTGCGGCTGGCTCCCGCACGGTGTCTCAAGTAATTCTCCCCCTCTGCGTGTCGGATCTCTGGCTTCTTTGCCAAAAACGCTCTCCTTTCCTTTTCCAGAGAGAGCATAGAGTTTTTTCCTCTCATTGCCGAGTTTTCCCTCTGGTTCGACTAGAACAACCTTTCCCTTTCCTTGCAGCGGATACTTCATTCGCCTTGTTTTTTTCTGATGGCATGGCCAAATTTTTTTTCTTTTACCCAGTAAGTCCTTTTTCTGATTCACCTCACTTGGTTCTTTTTTCCGTAGTTCTACCTCCCCTCGAGCGCTTGAGCCTGAGAAATCGCCATAAGTTCGGGCCTTTACGATACGTCCCCCTTGGCCCCAAACGAACCTTGGCCTCTTGGTACTGAAGGAAAACATGATTTTTTTTTTGATTGAATGTCTTCTCGTCAGTTTCTTGAGGATGGCTATATTTCATATAGAGAGCCTCCATTCTGTTCTTCTCATTTTTCGCGACCCCCCCCCTCTCCCTTTTAATACCAGTCAACGCCATTTTGTCTCCTGCGGTGAGGAGTTCAGAGCTTCCCCCTCGCCTGCAAGCCAGGCGAGTACCCCCCCCCTCGCGGTTCTTCTTTTTGAGCCCAACGTCTCTTCAAGGAATGAAGACCTCTTCGAATGCCCGTACGGTGATCCCGTTCACACTCCGCATCGGCGATCGACTGTGTCCCCTTCGATAATCTTTCCTTATTGGAAGCCGGCCTATTCCCTCCCTTCAGCTTCGATGGAATAATCTGGGTCGTTGGTCTCCTTTCATCCCGGGGAACTTTCTTTCTCCCCCAATAGATATCTTCGTATCGAGGATCGAGCTTCTGCGCCCCCCTCCACCCCTCTAGGACAGTCCTTTCCCCCTTCTCCCTCAATTGCCCATCACATTTTTTCCGAGAACTACCAAGTCCAAGGCCCTTCCTCTGCAGCGATTGCCTCCTCCTCCCCCTTCCCATTCTCCCTTCGTACATCAGGAACCGGATGTCGCGATATCGTTCTTCCTTTCTTTACGGTTCCCCCCCCTTTTCCTTTTGGCGCTGCGCGATGAGTCTATTAACGGCCTGCGTTAGAGAAGCATTCTCCTCCCCAACTTTTTTCTGTGAGGTCCCCCCTTTCGGGAAAACGAGATTGTGTGACGACAAAAGGGGATGCCGCCTTTTTCTCGGCTCCCCCTCTCGCCGCTCTTTTCCCCGGATCGGAGCAAGCAAGAGGGCATCCCCCCCCTTCTCCTCCTTCTAAGTTCTTCTCATTGTGTCGACTGTTCCCGCTCGGGCCTGCGGGCCTTACGCCCGCTGTCTTTTTTTTTTTTTTTTTCCTCGCTTCACAGGCGGGGCATTTCCCCTGTCACACACTATAGGTGTGCTTTCCTCTCGAACTTAAGCTCTCCTCCTTCGCGCCCCATTCTGTGATTGTCCCCGCTGGCAAGCGCAAACGCCTCCCTTTTCGACATGACCGTCCCCTCTTTTCGGTCCTTTCCGTTGTCCGTCCTTTCGGGAGCGTAGTCGCTTTTTTTTCCCCCCCCCTTTTTTCGGCAGGGGTGTTTTCGGACGGCCATGCTGTTCCCCTTTTCGCCCGGTGCTAGGGAACCATTTTTTTCTTTTTTTTTGTTGATTCTCCCCCCCTTCCTCCGCCTTCCTTTGCCGATATCGAGTGGGTTCTGCTCCTCTCTGCGAATCCAAAGAGCTCGCAGGGATGCATCGAAGCGGTGAATTGCCGGGTTTTCCCTCGTTTCCCGTCTCCCCCTCTTTGGTGTTTACTGCTCCTCTTGCACGGCGATAGGCAGATGCGTTCTTCTCTTCCACTCGCAGGACGTTTCAATTTGGCCGTGAAGATGCTCGCGTCCTTCTTTCTCTTTACGCGTTTCCTTCCGCGCGGTCTCTTTTGCGTATCTCACGTGCTCGAAACTCCCCCCCCTTCCCTTGAAGGGTTTTTGGTATCCTTGATGTTTTCGATCGGTCGAGATCTTTGGTCTATCTCCTCCCTCTTTTCCTTGAAGATATGTCTCCCTCCTTTTACTCCCCCGGATAATGGCGTACCGGTCCCCCGTTTTCAGCGACTCTCTGGCGACATCCTTCCCCCTTCGATGCCTTTTTTTCCCGGCTGGCGATTCCTTCTCATGCGAGCGCTTATTTCCTTTTAGGGAAGACTTTCCACTGACCCCCCCCATTTTTGATTCGCGTGGTTCGGCACCTTCTTTTTTTTACCGTTGTAGATCCCCCATTTTTTTTCCACCCAAGGCGATCTCGCGTTTGGGGGCCCCCTCCATCTCTCGAAATGGCCCCGGAGTATGATAGGGCGACTTTCTCTTTTCCCTCTTCCTTTCCTCCCCCAATCCTCCCTCTGGCTTCTCGGCAAGTCAGGGAGATTCTTTTCCACAATATGCGATCCTTTCAAGCCGCTGAATTGGGTCATTGGAGTACCTCTCTTTCTGACCCCCTTTTCTCCTCCGAGAGATATGCCCATCTAGGAAGGAACGTTCCTCTCCTTTCTCGTTTATTCTTTTAGATTCCAATTTCGAAGCGGAAAGCCCGCTTGAAACTCTTTCCCTTGAATCTTCGTACTGGAGGATTCTCTGCTTATTATTCCCTTGCTGTCGGCTGCTAACAGCTCCGGCTCTTCCTGAGTATTTTTCTCTCAGCTCTTCTCTTCCGGAAAACGCTGTTCAAAAAGGGGAAGTGGCGATAAAATCACCTTTTCTTTCACGGAACCCCCTGAGTGTTCTCTTAAGGATTCGGTATACCTGCAGCTAGTTTTCGCGAAATCCTCCCCCTTTTATTCGACGTACACTCTTGTGGAGGGGTTTCTTTTTTGATTGGAGCCTTTCGGGCTCATTTTTTGCGTCGGGTGCGTTGAGAGCGCGAAGGATTTGGGTTCTTTTCCTGTTGAGTTTTTTTCCCCCCCTCCGCCCCCGCGGCAGCTTTCTTCCCCCCGAGCGGGATTGCAGTTTTCCCATTCTTTCTTCCTTTTCTACAACGTTTGCGGGCGAGCTCCTTGGACCCCGATAGTTGTGTGTGCGCGATTCCGCCGAGGCCTCATTTTCTAGGTCTTTCGCACTGTTGTTATCAAAAGATGACGGGCTGCCTTTTTTTCCCTTAGATAGGCTTCCTTCAAGACCTCCTCTGACCAACTCCACGCGCCTGGTGATAATGACTCTTTGTTTACTCCGGCCGGGAAGTGTCACCGTGTTTTCCTCCTCTCGGGTTGCTCCCCCCCCTCCGGACCAGCAATGATTCTTCCCCCCGTAGATGGTATTGGTTCCCTCTTCCTGTTCCTACACAGACCTTTTCTTGAGAGGCGACGTTAACGATGCGCGGAGCATCTTCCTTTCCGAAAGGTCTCCTTTTTTCTCATGGGTTATAAGGTCTCTTGGAAATGATGTGAATCCCTTTTTTTTCCTTTTCCCTTACCTACTTAGAGAGCTTGTACATTGACGTTCTCCCTGACTTTCGCCCCCTTCCCTTGACCTTTACCCTGCATCCCCAGCGACCAAATGCGCCGAGAATGCGTTTCCCCCCTCTAGACCAAAGAACGTTTTTTTGTGTTGGGTATGCAATATTCATCCCGGCCAGACCTGACATTCCCTCTTAGATAACTCCCTTCTAGGTAACAATCCAACCTTTTTGGTGCCAACTGCTCAGGTTCACTCCCTTTCTTCTGAGGTCAGGTCTTTTTGGAGTTACGCTTTTTCTTCCTGTCGCCGGCCGAGCTCAGCACCATAGCCTTTTTTTTTTTGATACAAATTTCCCTCCCCCTTGACTGTGGGCCTCGCATTCTTTTCTCGATTCCTAGGAGGATCTTCCCCCCCCCCAATAGCTTCCCCTTTCACCCCTTAATTAGATTGGTTGATTTTCCCCTTCCCTACGCGTTTACACTCACTGTCTTTTTGAGAAGTCTTTCGCTCCGTGATGGGTTCTTTTCACCCAGAATTTTGCGGAACTATACAACGCTTCCCCATTCGACTCTTTTCACCTATGCTCAATCCCACTCCCCCCAAGAGGCTGTCGTTTCCCCTTCATTGGGTGAAGGTCCCTTCCCCGGTGGAATCCCCACCCTCTTAGGCGGGATCACCGATCCCTTACCCCTCCTACCCCTCTTCTATGACTCAACCATGTTGTCACTTGTCTCTCCCGTGAGAGAAATTTTCCCTTTTCTCCCGGATTCCTCCGTAAGGGTGGCTCCGCCCCCATCACATTACTCCGGCAGAGCCGGCTTTTTTCCTCATTGGTCCCTTCCCCTCTGTGAAATAAGAAAAGCTTTCCCCCCCCTCCTCCAAACTTCATTCACTGGGCACTTCCTCGACTCTCGACCTTCTATCCCAGGAATTTTCCTTACTAAGCTTTTTCTCTGAACTCTCCCGGGCATATTCTCGTTTCTTCGATATAAAGGTTTCAGAAAGTACCCTTCACCCATTCATTCCCGTCCTGTGTGAATCTCTGGCCTTCATATTTGCCCCTCTTCGCGACCTTCTCCCCTTCCCGCGTGTTCTCCCCATTGAAGAGTTTCCCCCCCTTGGTAGACTCCCCCCTCGGTCAATTCTTAGACTGGTGATATCTTTATGGTCCCCACCTTTCTGTACTCTATAGACCTTTTTTTTCCTTGCATGACCCTTCGACAGGTAAACTCTTCTTCCCCGATTTGTAACACACGCGATCCACTCTTTTTCCGTATTTCTTCCCTCTTGCCCCGAAAGGAACTCTCTTTTCCTCGGCGCCCTTCTCCCCCTCTTTGGCCAACTACGGATTTCGCCCCTGAGTTAGGAACCCAACGAAACCGGGACTCGATTCCCCTTCATCCGGTTGCTTGCCATGAAGGCGTTTCTTCTTGCTTCTTTCCTCTTCCGTTACCATCTCTTCCCTTCGATAGCCCCCTCCGCCCTATGCACCAATGCTGTAACAACCCCCTCCTTCCCCCCTTTCATCGTTGATTTTCGAGAAAGTGAGATCCCTCCTTTCCCCTGAGAAGACATCGCCGCTAGACAGTTTTTTTTTTTTTTTTTTTTTTTTGAGACGATTCCCCCTTCCTCTTCACCTCCCTTTCCGGATCGATGCCCCGTAGCGGAGATTTTTTATCTCTCCAGACCCTCGGAAGGCACCTCGCGACCGACACCATCAGTGACCGGCTCGCTTCCAAATCCTTTCTTCGATGGCATCCTCTGGGTCGATGATTATATCAGGGGACCGTTAAAGCGCTGCTTCTCCCCCACCTCGAGTATTTTTTCCCTTTCGTTCTTGCTCACCTAAACCCCCTGAAATCATCGAGGCCCCCTCTTTTTTCTGAGACACCAGCACATGGGAAGTCCGAGCTCCCCCTTTCCCCGGCAAAAACCCTTTCTTTTGCAATTTCCTCTCCGAGTCTCGTGACCGCAATCCCGGCGCACCGGCCCCCTTCGTCGCAGATCTTTCTTTTCGCCTTTTTCTTTCCTGTAGTCGGTTAAAAAACCACTTTTGTTTGAGTTTGCGATTGCGCGAAGGACCTCCCCTACAGTTCGTCGTAATAAGTGTAGAGCTGAACACGGCGGGACTTTCCTTGTTCCCTTCCCCCTTTTTTTTTTTCACCCCGAGAGTTTTTCCAAAAGGGGATGAAAGAATTGTGAGCGGAGTTCCCTCCTCCCCCTTCCTCTCACGCGAGTTTAACTCTACGTTCATAGGACACAATCTCCCCTTGTCCATACTATGTGTTGTTGAGATCTGATGGTGTCGATGCCCATCTTTTCCTCTTTGCTAACCCTCTTTTAAGGCGGATCTCTCCATCTCACCAGGGGGTGCCCCCAATTTTGTCTGTAAAAAATAGAGGGTTTCCCTCTCACCGAATTACCCTTTGTTAAAGCTCTCCTACCCCCACGTGACCAGTCGTCATGATTTGCGATCCTTTCCATCTCCTCTACCCACTGTTCCCTCCCTCCCGTACCCGGAGAAAGATATCTCCGCTCTGGACTGAAGGTGAGACGTTTTTTTCCTTTTTTTTCTCCTCCTTAAGTCGCGATCCGCTGCTGTTGGTTTTCAGACGCTTGAGTTCTACGACTTTTTTTTTCCCCAGGTCTTTCCTCCTGGAATCGAGGATTTCTTTGCTTCCTTGCAAGACTTCGATCCTAGATGACCTGGGCTCTCTCTAGTGGGTTCCTTCCTCTCCTCAGGATCTACCCCTTAATCTACCCCCAGAGGAATGCCATTCGAAGCGTGATTTCTTTCCTGTAGTCTCCCCCCCTTTTCCTCCCTCCCCAATGGATGGTGTCTTATCCTGCTTTCCCGGCATGCCGGCGATAGCTCTCCCCGCGTCAGGGGATCCTCCCCGGGGCCTCTTAGTGATGCCGTTACGATGCGTTTTTCCCCCTGGCGTCTCTTGTGGTGTGAACTTTTTTCCCTCGGCTTTTTCCTTCTTTACGAGCACTTCCGCTCCCTTAATTCTTGCGGTTTCCTGGTATTAAGAGATGGTGCGATCTTTTCCTCCCCCCGACGGCTTTTGGGGCAAGTTCCTCAGCAGTCGCATTAATGAAAGCACTTTCCTTTACTCCTTTTTGTTTGGTCCCCTTACCTTGGCGACTCCTTAGACTTTAGCGTAGATGATCTTTTTTCACTTCGCCTCTTCCCTCCTCTTTTTTTTGTGAAGCCGAGTTAGAAACCCATGAAAACCGGAAGACCGTCCCTTTTTTTTCTTGAAAATTTCCTTTACATGTCTCCCTGTTCCCTTTCCAATTAGGTTCCCTATCTCGTCCTTTTTTTGGGACCAATCACGCCCGCAGTCGAAATGACCGATTATTCCTTTTTCCGAGTAGAACCTTCTCGTCCCCCCTTTTTTGCAAATACTCCACCCCGCGAAGAGGCTATTTCCCCCTAATGCTAATCCTTTTTTGGACCCTCCTCTCCATGAGATGCTGGCTGACGGAGCTTTTACTGTTTTCTCTCTCTCGCCCCCCATGCCCATACCCGGCAGAGACATTTTTTCCTTTTTTTTCAACCTGAACGTCGCCGCGTGATTTCTCGAGATCGAAGATCTTGCGCTCTTAGGTATACGAGTCTTTCGATTCAGAGATTGCCAAGGTTTCTTTTCCACCCTCTAATCCTCTGATTATCATTTGGATGGGGTATGGAGGCGCGCCTTTTTTCTTCCTATTTGCCCCTCCCCCTTAACCTTACTTTTCCCATCCCTTGGTAAGTGTCGATACAAGTCCTTTTTTCTTTCATTCCTCTAATAGTTCCCGTAGAGGTGCGCGTACGGGATCGGTATCCTCTCTGTTTGGATTTCTCTTTTCTCCCCCCCAAGGAGAGTTCTCCACAAGACGCTTTTCTTTTTTTCCTGCTTGGGACTTCTTTTTTGTTCGTGGTCATGGGGGCGAGGCTGTTTGTTTCCGACTGCCTTTTTTTCCCTTTTCCACGGCTGAGTTTTTTGGCTAAAGACCGCGTCCTTTTCTTTTTTCCTAACCCCGCTCAGATTTCCTATTATACAACGAAACCAACCTTCTTTCGATCTCTGTGCGGACATCGCTTGTGTAGTGAGAGATACCCCCTCCGAGGAAGCGTTTTGGGACTTTTTTCCCACAGTCCCTTCGAGGTCGCAAGTGGTCCCCCCTCTTCTGCTATGGGGCGTTCGGCTTTCCCAATGAATCCCTCCTTACCCCTCCGAGCCTGGGCTCATGACTCTTCCTTGACCCCTTTTTTGCCGCGCTCTGGTTTTTACATCGTAAAAAACTGTTACCCTTCACTTCTCTAATCGATCTTTTTCTTGGACTGTGTAAGAGGCCTGTCATACACAGGACCCCCCCATTATACCCCTCCCTCCTCTGAGAGACTCCGCTTGCCCCCTGAGCGGCGAGATTAGTTCTTCTGATGACCTTCGACCGTGGGCTGATACTCCATGGGTTATTAGGTAGTTTTCAATCCTTTTTACTCTCATCGTTTGAGAGAAGAATCATTCCCCTTTTTTTCGAACTCTTTAGTCTTTCGAGCAACAAACCCCAATGGAGAAATTGAGGTTGTTACCCTCCTCCCTCCCAATCTGCTCTGCGCCATGCGTTTTCAGGAGGGTCTCTCAATGCATCTGGGTTGTGTTTGTGTCAAGGCATAGGCCGCTCCTCCCCTCCGACAGTTCTTCCCCCTCTTTCATGCGGGTCACTGGTTTTTTGGTAACCAGCAAAACCTTCGCGCGTAACTGGTCCCCTCCCTGGCCGGAGGCCTTGTCGTGGATTAATCTTGGGTCTCTGCGGCAGGCCAGATGCTTCTCCCCCCCCCTTCTCATGAAAGGTCCCCCCCCCACAGTGAGTTCCCGATTAAGCTTTGGGCCTCGCGAATTTCTAGAGAGTCCTCGTCCTTTAGCGCCCACCCACTCACGATGTCCCCTCCCAACTCTCGCCGTCCCTTTGCGTTGTCACTCCCATCAGTCCGAGCTGTTTCCTCCCCCCTTTTTTTATGTTGCTTCAAGGCTGAGCGTCCCGGTGATGGGTCCTGCCTTGAACCGATGTGGTTGAACCCAAGCCATTCTTTTCTTTTTTCCAACGCCCCCTCCCCCCCCCCATGAGGCCCTTCCAAACCTCCCCCTCTTCTCAATCCCCCCTTTTCCAAAGCGGCGTTTCGCCCCCCAGAGACCCGACTTGGGTTGTTCTCCAGGCTTTCGCGGCCGTTCTACCCCTCTCTCGCGAACCTCTGTCCAATTAGGATTTT